>JGI20214J51088_10000135_pt1 | contig 51916 bp, 42 predicted proteins | sample WetSurMetagenome_FD_51088 | JGI IMG/M metagenome (IMG submission 51088) | reverse complement strand
ACCCATTGCCGTCCGCGGCCGCCGGCGGCGGCGCGGTATTCCTCGTCGTCGATAAGCTTGACGAGCGCGTCGTACAGGGTCTCCCTGTTCGCCAGGACAAAAGGGTGGCGGGACAGGAAATCGCGCAAACGCGGGACGACATAGGGGAGATTTGCGCGTCATGGGGTCACGTTTTGAACCTGTTCGGCTTTGACAAACAATCCGTCGGCCTCTCGCTGAGGCTCGTTTCCGGTTCCGGCCTTTTTGATTATTTCGATATTCCCAAATACGGCTTTCTGTGCGATCTGGGGTATAACCTCAAATTCCCGAATCATTTCGATTTCGCCCTGGTTGCAAACAACCTCGGCGTTCCGCTGAAAGGTCTGGAATACGATATCGGGGGTTTGGAAGACACTTCAGGCACGCTTAGAAGTTATACAAAGACAGCCGCGAAAAAAGACCGGTATCTGCTCACTCCTCCGCAAATATCCGGCGCGATAGGCTTTTCGTACGAAAAAGACCTACATGAAACAAGGCTCCTCGACATCCACGCCGAAGGGGAGGTTCGAAAAGATTTTCTTACCGACGCCCCGGCCCTTTCGGACAATCTTTTCGTTGCCTTTGGCGGCCAATGCGTTTTTTTCCGCACCGGCCAGTTGCGCATTGGAATTCGGTACGACGCCGGCACGCGGGAATGGGAATATTCCACGGGATTGGGTTTGTCCTTTTTTAATCACGTCGGGTTGCAATCATTCTATATTTTACCCGTTTTAGACAACCCGTACCGTAAAGGGCAATTCGGTTTCGGCGTACAACTAAACAACATGTTGAAGTGGTCGGCGTCAGACCGAATATGGATGCATAACGCATCCGACAAGTAATACCGCAAAACGGAATTACAAGCCGGAAGAGGCCCGGTTTTATGCTCAACAAAACCATGCTTCTCATCGGTTCCGCGCTTCCTTTCCTGTGGGGAATAACCCACCTGTTTCCCACGCGGGCCGTTGTCAAAAGCTTTGGGGATATTTCCAGAGACAACAAGCTGATACTCACCATGGAATGGATCGTCGAGGGTATTACCTTGATAGGTATAGGCGTCACGGTATTCGCCGTTACCGTGTTCGGAAAACCGGGGATAACCGCGAGGATTGTCTACGTTGTGATGTTTGTGATGCTCAACGCGCTGTCGATACTCTCGCTGTTGACGGGCTTTCGGGTACAATTCCTGCCGTATAAATTGTGCCCGGTTATTTTTACGCTGAGCTCGATTTTCATTCTGCTTGGGATTTTGTTATAATCAAAAGCCCACCGCATTCTTCCACCACCGGGTACCTAAACCGCGCGGAAAATCCACGCTCCTCAAAATAGCCGTCATTTGGTTAGAATATTTTCGCAGCCGGCTACCCCTTGTACAAGACCCGGCTTGTACTCACAACTTTTGGCTCGCGCATATAACTTGTTGATTAATATAGTAATGGCATTTTACGCCTTCACACGATATTGTTTTTTATTTTAAATATATTAATTAATATATTGACTTTTTTAATTTTTTATGTATATTTTATCATGAAAATTAAAAAGGAGATTGAATATGCCTTCCCCGTGGTACGAACTGACCACTCTAACAAGCCAAAAGGAATTTGTCGTGACGTCGGTCAAACTCAAGGACACCGGCATTACCATCCAGGGGGAGTTTGAGCTGCCGTCCCTGGCAAGACTTTCCGACGAAGACCAGGTCTTTGTGGCGCACTTCATCCGCACGCACGGTTCAATAAAGGAAATGGAGCAGGCGTTCGGCGTGAGCTACCCTACCATCAAGGCGCGCCTCAACAAGATTGGCGGCCAGCTCAAGTTCGTTGAAGTCGTTCCCGCGTCCAGGCGCGAGGAGATTCTCGCGAAGCTTGAGGGCGGGGAGATTACGGCAAAACAAGCGGCCGAACAACTGAGGAGTTAACATGATTCCAAGCGTGATGAATCTCAAAATTTATTCGGCCGACGGGTTCAGGCTTCGGCTGTGGCTTCCACTGTTCGCGGTCTGGCCGGTGGTTCTCGTGCTGCTGCTCCTGTTGCTGCCGTTCCTTGTCATAGCGGAAATCGTCCTGCGGCTGGCAAATGTAAGGATATATCCCTTTGCCCTCATCGGCGCCCTGTTTTCACTTGCATCGGCTTCGCGGGGCCTAACCGTACGGGTCAACAACGAAAAACACGATTCACTCGTCGACATAACAATCAGATAACAGCGGAGGTGTATTATGAATGAAGAAAGGCAGAGGATTCTCAAGATGCTCGCGGAAGGAAAGATTACGGCCGCCGAGGCGGAAGATCTGCTCGACGCGCTCGGGAAGAACAACGGCGGCCAAGCGCAACAGGCCGCGGCCGCAGAACCGAAATCGCTCAAAAACATCAAGTACATGTACGTAAAGGTCTTGAGTTCCACTCAGGACAATGTGGACGTGCGCGTGCCGCTCGGACTTATCCGCGCGGGTATGCGCTTTACCGCGCTCATCCCTCCCCAGGCCGTGGATCACATAAACAGCTCGCTGCGGGAAAAAGGCATGAATTTCGACATGGCCAACCTCAAGCCGGAGGACATCGAAGAGCTTATTAAGAACCTGGCCGACATGGAAGTGAACGTAAAGTCGAAAAACGGGGATATCGTTAAAGTGTATTGCGGGGAATAAAGGAAAAAATCTCACCGCAAAGACGCAAAGAACGCGAAGAAGGATTAGAAGGTGAGGGCTAAAGCACCGAATTTAAATCTTGATATTGGCGCCGTTAATTTAACAAAAAAACCATATAATCAAGAAAAAGGAACGCTGCAAACAAAAAAATACATGAGGAAAATGACTGGAAAGGGGCGGCCATGAGTCCGGCGGAAATCATGAGGGAACATATAGAATTTTGGACCAGCGACGAATGCGGGGCGCTGTCCAAAGAAGATATGGAACTGGTCAGGAAACTTGCGGCAGTATGTGGGGTAAAGGTACCGGAGTGCTGGGGGGCGAACAGGGCGGAGCACAGGGCGGCATAGGCATTCGCGGATTCGCTTCTTCGCGCTCACCTTTCAACGCATACCCGCTTTATGCCGTGGGGAACAACCTCTGTCCCGATATCGTATCGCATTCGAGCGTCGCGGATAACAAAAAAGCCCCGGGCGCAAACGACCCGGGGCCCAATCCATCAACCGGCGCCTCTTTCCTATTGATAAAATCCCGCCGGCAGTTGCGTTCCGTCCAGCTTGAGGCCGTAGCCGTAGGAAAAAAGCGGCGTCGCGGCCGTTTTTACATCGCCCCAATTCCCGTAATTGACCGGTTCGTCGGCCGCCGCGTTGGGCCATGAAAACGAGAGCTTGCCGGTAAAATCGTAATCACCAAACAATACGTCTGCCACGCCGTCGCCTTCGGTGCCGGGCAGCCACGCGCAGATGAACGCGTCGGAACTCGCGAGCGATGTGCCGAGCACCATGGGACGCCCCGATATCAATACGGCAACCACAGGTTTGGTGGTGGCGGCGCGCACCTGGTTGATGAGATTTCCTTCGGGCATGTCGGCGAGCGTGATGCTGGACTTGACGTTGTTGAACGCTCCGGCGTACTGATCCCACCCCGCGGTCTGGTCTTCACCCTTGGTTTCGGAATACGGCACCTCTCCGGTGACCACGACCACGACGTCGGCGGTGGACGGAATATTCGTGGTGGTGGCTGAGTAGGTCGCGCTCGGGCACACTTTCCGAATGGCGCCGAGAATCGACGTGCCGGCCGGAACGCTCGTTTTGGTGTCGCCCTGCCAGGTCGAGGCGCCGCCGTAGGTCCACCCTCCGCATTGGCAACCCATGTTGTCGGCCCGGGTGCCCACCACGTGGATTTGGGCGGTCTTGAGAAGCGGGAGCGCGTTTTTCGTGTTTTTGAGGCAGACGAGCGACTTTCTCACGGCTTCGCGCGCGACATCCTTGTGCGGCTGGGAGTTTATGGTGGTGCCCAAATCCGACGAAAAGAGGTAATCGGTCCCGTTGAAAAGCCCCATGCGGAACTTGACGCGCAATATCCTGCGCGCAAGGTCGATGAGCCTTGTGTCCGTCAACAAGCCCGCGTCGTAGGCGAGCGGCGCGTTGGGCGCCCAGTCCCACTCGCTGGTCACGCCGTTTCCCAGCGGCACGTCGAGGCCCGCGTTTATCGCGATGCTGCCGAGTTTCATGCGCACCGCCGTGCCCGTGTAGCCGGCCAGATCCGCGGTGTAATACCCTTGCATATACCAGTGTGCCTCAAAGTCCCCGAAAACGAACCCCTTGAACCCCATCGTCCCCTTGAGCGTGTTCGTGAGAAGCTCGGTGTTGCCGTGCATGGGAACTTCCTTTCCCGACGCGTCAATCCAGCTGTTGAACGCCGCCATCACCGCGCACACGTCGGCTTCTATCGCGGCCGCGTACGGCGCTAGGTGGATTTTGCGGAGAATCGAGTCGGGCGCGGTGTTGGCGATGCCGAACTGCTTGCCGTTTGCGGTTCCGCCCGCGCCCGCGAAATGCTTCGCGGTGGCGCCGATGGTCCACGGGTGCGAAAGATCGGTTCCCTGGAACCCGAGCACCGCGGCTTTGGTCATGAGCGCCGTGTGCGTCGGCTCTTCGGAAAAACTTTCGTACACGCGGCCGTACTTGAGGTTGCGCGCCACGTCGGTGCACGGCGAAAAGCTGAAGTTGAACCCAGCGCCCTTGGATTCCAGCGCGGAAACGCGGTAACACTTTTCAACCGTTTTGGGGCTAAACGAACATCCAAGGCCGATATTGTGCGGCATCACCACGCCGCCCTGCGGGCCGTAGATGTATCCGTGGATGAGATCGCCGGTTATGATGAGCGGCAAGGGCAGGTGCGTCGCGGTGTTCGCCATGGCAAGCCCCTCGGCCGTGTTGCTGAGCGCGCGGCGCGCGTCCGGGGTGAGCATGCTGTTGATGCCGTACATCATGACGCCGGCGTTGAGCGTGGTAATCGCGGCGGTGCTTCCCTCGGGCGGCATGATGGTCTGGCCCACCAGAAGGTCCCTCTTGTTGGAACGGGACAGCATCACCTGAATCACCGAATCGACCTTGGCCTCTATGTCAATCGCGGTAATCTTCATGTCTCCGAGGTTCTGGTTATAATTTGTAAAATCGCCGAACACGGGCGAGTAACCGGTCTTTCCCGCGCGAACCTGGTTTGCCGCGGCGGATTTCGCCAACACCGGGGCCGACGCCGCGCCCGGAGCCGCGGCGACGCCGCCGTTTCCCCGGGCCTCGCGCACGCGCGTCATGAGGAACCCGACCGATTCGTTGCCGCCGCGCACCGTTACAAGATAGACTCCGTGCGCCGGTGTCGCTATTGCGCTAAAGGGTCTCACCGCGTACCGCCCGCCGCTCACGGTTTCGAAGCTCCGGGCTCCCACAAGCCGCCCGGCCGGGGTATAGACGGACACGGCGATGTTTTTTCCGGGAGAAGTGAACGCGACCGAATTTCCCGTCACCACGGGCATGAGCGCCGACGCACCGGCCGTGATTCGGGCGTGCGGATTGACGGACACGCCGCCCGGCCCGTCGAGAAAAAAATAGCCGCTGGCGTCGGAATAGGCCCAGTACAGCCGGTGGTCGAGCGCCGTGTAGGTTACATACGCGGCGTTCACCGGGTTGTTGTCCTGGTCGACGACGCGGCCGGTTATGGCCCATGTCGGCGCGGAACACAGGAGCAGAAAAAGGACGCCTTTCTTGATTGAACGCATTGGAACCTCCATAAATGGTGGGCTTTTATTTCTGCGAAAGTATGTGGTGCAGAACGGTAATAGTACAAGTCGCGATGCCGGTTAATAATATAAACAAATAAAAGTATCCCGAGATGCTTTTCCGTTCGGAATGATGCCTTTTCGTATGCAAAATATATTCAATCTGAAACCGGGCGCGAAAAAAGGAACCAAAGGAGAAAAACGGGCACGGCATCCTACCTAATCGTCGAATTCCCAATCGTCCTCTTCGTATCGCCGTGCATCGAAATCCCCGGCAGCTCGTACCACGACCCGCCGATGTTGTCCCGTATCGTCGAATTTTCAATCACGATGTTCCCCGTATGGTCGTTGGTGACGAAGAAGATGGCCGATCCATAGGCATTCACCTGGTTTGAATCAATAAGGCATCCGTAGAGCGCCAGCGTCATGGTGTTGCCGTCGTTGTAAATCGCTCCGCCGCTTCCGCCGCCGGGCGTGCCGGCCTGGGCGGGATTGCCGCCGTTGCCGATTGCCCTGTTGTAGGAGAACAGGCAATTTATGAGCGTCCACGACACGCCGATGCTGCTGATGCCTCCGCCGTTGGCGCCCACGTTGCCGTAGCCCGGCGCGCCGCCGAACGTGGTGTTCACCACGTACACGGGCAGGTCGTTGTACTGGGAAAAGACCCGTATGGCCGCACCGCCCACGTCGGGCCCGCTGTCGGCGCAGACGTTGTTGAAGAACCTGCAGTTGACCACTTTGAACCCGCCGCCCCTCACCCATATCGCTCCCCCGCCGTCGTACGCGGTGTCGGCCTTGGAATTCCCGTTTACAAACGTGAGGTTCTGCACCGTGAGGCGCGGCGTTTCCTGGTTCTGGCAATGCGAGGTGGTCCAATGCTGGTTCGGATCGCAGGTGTTCATGTAGAGGATGCGCGTCGTGTTGCCGCCGGACAGCGTTACCAGGCCCGCCCCGTCTATCACGACGTCGGTGCTTGAGTCGTTGAACACCTTCGCCGGCCGTGTGAGGGTGATGGTGAACGGCGCGGTGCCGCCGTTGAATACAATCTTGCCGCCCGAGGCCACCGCGGCGATAAAGGAATCCGGAGAACAGCTTTCCGGCGTGCCGGTGCCTATGACGTGGTCGGGCGTGGAAACGTCCTCCGGTCCTTGCGCGGCGGTGATGGGCCAGGTGCCGTCGGGATTTCCTGCCGGCGGGCCCGAGGCCGGATTGGCGAGAGGGTTATCGACGGTGATATAGGTGACGGGGGTGCCGGGTGATTGGCAAAAAAAGAATATGCCGGGGAGAGTCGACAAAACAAAAACAGACAGGATTTTTCGCGGAATCATTCAAAGTGCTCCCGGCATGCTTTGTCGAATCTCCATTTTCTTGTCACTCTCCATTGATGCCGGCGATTGACGTTCATTCAGATCATCAACCGAGCCCGAAGTCAAACCTTCAGGTTTATCATCGTTCACGTTGCCTCTTGATACAGGCCGCGTTCAAGGATGAGCCGGCCCCTGAATCAGAATCTCCGGATTGCGGCAGAGGCCGCCGCTCCGTTCTCTTCAAGGCGGCAAATATAAACGCCCGACCCTGCCCCACGCCAGACCGCGGCGTGACTGCCCGCACACTGCACCCCGTTCACCAGGGTACGCATCAACCGGCCGTCGAGCGAATATATCCGCAGCAGCACCATGCCGTCCTTCGCTACCCCGTAGGACAGCTCGCGCTCGCTGCCGCGTCCCGGGGCGATTACCCTGAACCCCGGCGCGGCGCCGGCTCCCCCGCGTTTGACCGAGACCCGAGGTTCGCTGAAAATCGCGAGTCCGCCGTCGACGCCGATCCACTTGTTCCCGGCGCTGTCGATGGCGATCGACTGCACGTAGTCGATGGGAAGGCCGGAATTGCCGGTGTTATACACCGTCCAGGAAGCGCCGTCGAATTTCGCGATGCCACGGTCGGTCGCCAGCCATTTGTTTCCGTCCTTGTCCCGTTCTATCGCCCGTATGTCGTTGTCGGGGATGTCCGAGTTTGACGTATCGTACACGGTCCAGGCGGTATCCTTGAGCCTGGCCAATCCGTCGCCGGTGCCGATCCAGGCGGTGCCGTCCGGCTCGATCAGGATCGACTGAACGTAATTGTACGGCAGGCCCGAGTTCGCGGAATCGTACACCGTCCACGCCGCGCCGTCCAACACGGCAAGTCCTTTGCCCGTCCCGATCCAGACGCGTCCCGTCTTGTCGAGCGCGAGCGAGATTACGTCGTTGTCGGGCAGGCCCGAATCGGACAGCGTGTAGCGCGTCCAATGCGTCCCGTCGAACTTCACCAGACCGCTGTCGTTGGTGCCTATCCACGCGGTTCCGCTGTCGTCCAGCGCTATCGACCGCACGGCGTTGTCGGGAAGGCCGGAATTGGACGTATCGTATACCGTCCACTGGGCGCCGTCGAATTTCGCGCATCCGCCGGCAAAGGTCCCGAACCATTTTATCCGGCCGGGTCCAATCGAGATTGCAAAGACCGTGTCGTCGGGAAGGCCGGATTTGCCGCGGTTGTACTTGGTCCACGCCGTGCCGTCGAAGCTGGCGCAGCCTCCGCCGTAGGTGCCGATCCAGGCCCTTCCGCTGTCGTCGATGGCGATGGGCCCCACGTTGTTGTCGGGCAGGTCGGAATTGGACGCCGTGTACACGGTCCACCCGGCCTCCTGGGCCGACGCGGCCGACCACAATGCCAGGGTAAGTATCGCATGAGTCATCCAACGATCTGTATTGTTCATGCTCTGCTCCTTTCACCGGAGGGTCAAAACGGGGAACGACACGTCTGTTGGAAGTATACGTCTGAGCGGCGGGGAAATCCAAGCCCGGCGGGAAGTTTGACGGCGTAAACGGCGGTATCGAGGAAAACAAACCCGTCCGCAGAATTCCGAAGCGCGTTTGAGGGGTGATTGCTTTGCTTGCAACGCAAACAAGCTGATTTTCAAGGCGGAAAGCCACCGCATCTCCAACGATGCGGAAGCGAGACTCGGGAGCGTTGCGGAACGCCGAAAGAGAGATCGCGCGCCCTTGCGTTTCTTTTTCGGGGCGCCTCTACAAATTCATGTTTTCGACAAGATCGAGCAAAAGATCAGGGACGTCCTTCATTGAAAGACCCCACAGCAAGCTTCGGGGAATGCGCTCGCGTGGGATTCAAAACATTGCCGCAACGCCCGCATACGCCTTCTTCCCGTCCAACCAGGCATACGGGGCAACCGAAACGCCGCTCCCGGCGTTCGAAGATCGAACGACGGCATCGCGCAAAAACCTTCGCTGTTTTCCGTACACCGCGGTATTGATTATAAAAGAGGCGACGGCCGAAGCCGCGGTCGCATAGCTAAACACGGCGGCGGTCGAGGACAAGCCCGTATTTTCACCAAGGTCCCCGAACAATCCGGTGAGGAACGTGACGGTGCCGAGGGCCGCCGTGGTCCATTGGGAAATCATTCCAGCGGTATAGAGGGAACGCGGTGGAGAAACCCCGAGTTGTTTAAGAACCATTTTCTGCTTGTTCTTCGGTACGTATGTAAGCCCCCACGAAAGCGTCCCCAGGATCGTTCCGCATCCGTCCATTGCCGCCCCTACCATCACGGGCCCGCCGCTCTGTTCCTCTCCGAATCCGAAGGAAAGAGGTATGGCGGCAAAAGCGAGCGCTTCCGTGGAAAGAAGGTAAAGAGAATTGAAAAAGAAAAACTGCACGTTTCCCGCGGTTTTCACTTCCTGTACTGTCCAACATCCGCCTTCGATATTGTACCGCCCAGCGGGACAGCCCGCTTCCGCTTCGGTCGCGTGCACGACTTTGTCCTTGTTCCGGCATACGCCGTCCACGCAGACCTCATTACCCGGACAATAGACGCCGTTACCGCATCCGTCCTGTCTGGGCTCAACGCATTTGCCCGTTGACGCAAATCCGGTTTCCTTTACAGTCCACGTCTTTGGTACACTGACCCACGCACCAGCTTTGCGGCACGGCGATTGCAAGAAGGGCGCATATCCCGCGTCTCATGTGCATAATACTCCCCCTGTTAAAAACCGGAAGCCGATTTTTACTCATCAAATACCGTAACGGGCGACAAGGAAACTGTGTCGCCCAAAAGCCCGACCGCAGCGGTTCAGGTTTTGAGAGATTCCTTCTCTTTAATCAACTTCTCCACGTACCCCATCAGCCTCTCCACCAGCTTCTCCTCCGGCACCGTCTCAACCATCTTTCCCTTCACGAATATCCGGCCTTCGTGTTTTCCGCCCGCGATGCCCACATCGGCGTCGGCCGCCTCGCCCGGGCCGTTCACGACGCAGCCCATCACGGCAACCTTGATGTTCGCCCCAAGCGGCGACACCAGGGCCTCGACCTTTTCGGCGAGGGCTTCCACATCTATCTGCGTGCGACCGCAGGTTGGGCATGCCACAACGGTCGGCCCCTGCGCGAGCCCGAGCGACTTGAGGATTTCAAGCGCCACGCGCACCTCGTTGGCCGGATCGGAACAAAGAGACACGCGCACCGTGTCGCCGATGCCCTCCGCAAGCAGGGTCCCCACTCCAACGCTGGAGCGTATTGTTCCGGTACGCAGCGTCCCGGACTCGGTGATGCCTATATGCTGCGGAACGTCGCTTTCCCTCGAAAGAAGCCGACACGCCTCGACCGTGGCAAGGACGTCGCTTGCTTTTATGGAAAGAACGATGCCGTGAAAATCGAATGTATCCATCATTGTGACGAATCCGAGCGCGCTTTCCACGAGCGCCCGCGGCGTGGGGCCGCCGTGCTTGGCGAGCAGGTGCTTTTCGAGCGAGCCGGAATTGACGCCTATACGAATAGGGATTCGCGCGGTTTTGGCCGCGTCGACCACCATCTTTACCCTGTCGGCCGCGCCGATGTTGCCGGGATTGATGCGCACCTTGTCGGCGCCGGCCTCTATCGCGGCGATTGCCAGTTCGTGCTGAAAATGGATGTCGGCGACAAGGGGAACGTTCGTCCGCTTCCGTATTTCGGCGAACGCCCGGGCCGCGTTTTTATTCGGGACGGCGATGCGCACGATTTTGCAGCCCGCGTTTGAAAGCTTTTGTATCTGGGCGAGCGTCGCTTCGACGTCTTCGGCGGGCGTGTTGGTCATCGACTGGACGGGAATCGGCGCGTTTCCGCCGATGGGAATCCCACGGACGAGAACCTGTCGGGTTTTTCTGCGGATGATCATAAGTCACAATTCCTACAATTCTAATTGCCTTTGAGTTGGCCGAATACCAATACAGTTCTTACACGGTTGCGTCGATATGTTGTAATGATGATGTCCATAATATATATAATAATAAGAATTTCCTCCCAAGACCATTTGCGTATTTCTCGGATGATTAAATAAGTGGCGGGCGACAAATGGCAAGTACATGCGAGACCCACAATTCCAACCAACTAATCGAGAAGCAACTAGACATCCGGTCTAACGATGTGGAAAAATCTTTTAGTGCGGATGTCATTTCCTATCTTGGACCTATCATCCGACCAACAGATGATCTGCTCAAGGACACTATTGAAGGAATTAAGGCGAGGCGAAAGCATCTAATCATTATATTGGAAACCGATGGCGGGTACGCCGAAGTGGCACAAAGAATGGCAGACACTTTCAGATTTCATTACGAGTTGGTTGATTTTATTATCCCGAATTATGCAATGTCTGCTGGAACCATCCTTGCGATGTCTGGGGATTCAATATACATGGATTATTATTCAGTCCTTGGCCCCATTGATCCACAAATACAAAACCCTAATGGCAAAGGTTTGATACCAGCGCTAGGATACTTAATTCAGTATGATAAGTTCCTAAAGAAGGCAGAAACCGGGAAACTGAATACCGCAGAAATGGCATTTTTCATCAACAAGTTCAACCCAGCAGAGTTGTATAGATATGAGCAAGAACGGGAACTGTCGGTAAAACTGTTGAAGGAATGGCTGGTTAAATACAAATTCAAGAACTGGTCAGAAACAGAAACCAGAAAAATCCCCGTGACGCCAGCTATGAAAACAAAAGCGGCGGAAGAAATTGCAAGGAAGCTCAACGATACTGACAGGTGGCATTCGCATGGCATCGGAATTTCAATGGAAACATTACGAAAAGATCTAAATCTTAAAATTGAGGATTTTCAAAAAAATCCGAAAGTAAACACACAAATCAAGTATTATTACAAACTTTTAAAAGATTATATGATGAGACGAGACCACAAAATCGTAATCCATACGAAGAAAGAGTATATTGGCTTTGAATAAGAAGGATGTGCCAATGGAACAACGATTAAATATTGATGATCTCTTGAAAAAGAATGTTGGCGTCGACAAAGAGGCTTTTGAAGAAATTGAGAAATATCTGAAAGAATTAAAAGAAAACGGAGTTGAAGAAGAGAAATATAATCTCTCCTCACCCTTTTCAGAATCTCTCCTAAAGACAAAGAAAGACCTTAAGTTGTGCAAACACTTCTTTTCCCAATATTAATATTGGTGCTTTCCTGCTAAATAACGCAAAAAGGGTCCGCCGTCGCGAACCCCTCGTGTCTTGCCGTCGTGCTTTTAGTATTCTTTGCTTTACATCGCCTGAATTTTAAGCGACACCTGGAGGCCGTTGAGCCCGGAAACCGCGATGCTGCCCGCGCCGGACTTGAGCTTGAACCCGTCGATGCGGGTGCAGAAGCCGTTGGCGTTGCCCTTGTACTGCACGTCTACCGTGAGGAGCTTGCTCTGCATGTCCCAGTTGCGCTCGTGTGCCGCGCTCACGTTGGGCACCCCCTGCAGCGTCTGGACAAGATCATTTTTGAGGCGGAACGTGCTCACCCCGGATATCGTGAGCGACAGCATCGCGCCGTTGTTCTGCTGGCCCTGCCACTCTTTTATTATCCTGTCAAGAAGATCCTTTATTGCCTTCTGCGAAGCCCTGGTGATGGCCTGCGTCCCCGCGGTGGCCGCGCTTACGTGTACCGCCGCCGCGTGCGCCGCCGAGGCGCCGATGATCCGGCCGGTGGCGCAGTTGACCGCCCGCAGCGTGACATCGGCCTGCGCCGACAGCATGCCGCCCAGGTTCTGGTTCATCTGCGCGGCTTCCCTGCTCGTGGCCGTGCCCGTGATAATCACCTCGGCGCCGTTTTGCGTGCCCAGGCGCGCGGCCGCGGCCGCGTCGCCCGCGATGGTGGCCATCTTCTCCTGGGAAGCGCGGATGGCCGCGCTGGCTTTGGGATCGACGAGTTCGAATTCGTAGGGGTCCTTGAGGAACTGGAGAATCGCGGTCTCCGCCGCCGAGGCGCCGGGCTCGGACGTCCCGATGTTGCTCTCCTCTATCACCACCATGGTGCGGGGCTTGTCCATCGACTCGATGAGAATATGGAACGCGGCGAGATCCTCGCGCATCGCGTTTTTCGAAAGTACGGCCTTGATTTTAACCTCGTATAAACCGTCGGACGTTTTCCCCTCGGAGATTTTGTCGTAGCTTTTCACCGCGCCGGTCGTCTTGGTGATAACCTGGTCCTTCTTAAGCTGGAAATTCTCGATTTCGGTCTGGGAAACAAGAACGGTGCCGATGCCCTTCTCTATGGCGTTTCGTTTTGCCGCAAGGAGAGCCTCGTCGGGATTGGCGCCCAGGCCGTCCCCCTCGGCGACGATGTTGTCGTCCTGCGCGAAGCAGATCGCGGCACTTGCAAAAAGCATTAATCCGGCGAGCGCAATGGCTAGGTTCTTCATGACCGATCCTCCTGATAACGGGGCCGCATTGAATCCGACGGATAGGAATATATATCATCTCAATAATCGTATCTTACATCGGGGAAACGCGGAGATCAAGGATGCGTCTTGATTGTTGAAAAGCATTCCGCTCGCTTCGGCGCGACGCCCAAACCGCGGGGCGCCCCTGCTAGGACATCGGCGGATGTCCTTCGCTGAAGTATTTTCATTCCCCTATGATATCCTTCGCAGGCGTCCGCAAGCGACACGCGCACCAAGTGGTGTTCGATAACCTGAGCGTCTCCTTCAACGACGGCGACCGGGTGGCCCTCATCGGGCGTAACGGCGCGGGCAAGACTTCGCTTCTGCGGCTTATAGTGGGCAAGGAGGAGCCCGACGGCGGCGAGGTGGCGATAAGCGCGGGCACCTCGGTGGGGTACCTGGCCCAGGAGGTGGAGAGCGTGCGCGACGCGACGCCTCTGGAAATCGTTCTGGAGCCGTATTCCTACCTTCTCTCCTACGACGAGGTATACGAGGCGGCCTCGGCCTCGGCGAGCAGCGGCGACCACAAACACGTGAAGCGCGCGCTCGACAAAATAGACGAACTCCAGGCCCAGATAGACTTCGTGGACGCGTTTTCGCTTGCCTCGCGCGCCAAATCGATCCTTGCGGGCCTCGGTGTTCCCGGCGATACGTGGGAGCGGCCGGTACAGAACCTTTCCGGCGGTTACCGCATGCGCGTGATGCTCGCGCGGCTTTTGCTCCTCTCCCCCTCCGTGCTCCTGCTCGACGAACCCACCAACCATCTGGACATGGACTCGCTTATATGGCTCGAATCGTTCCTGCGGCGGTACCGGGGCGGCCTCATCGTGGTGAGCCACGACCGCGACTTCCTCAACCGCAGCACCTCCGTCACGGCCGAGCTTTCGAGCGGAACAATCACCGTGTACAAGGGCACCTACGACGCCTACATGGTTTACAAGGGCGAACGCGAGCGGTCGGAGGAGAGCACGCGCGCCAATCTCGAGCGGCAAATAGCCCAAAAGGAACGTTTTATAGAGCGGTTCCGCGCCAAGGCCACCAAGGCCTCGCAGGTGCAGTCGCGCATCCGGGTCGTGGAGGAGCTCAAGGAGCAGTTGCCCGACGTGCCGGTCGTCCAAAAAATCGTAAGATTCCGTTTCCCGTCGCCGACCCAGAGCGGCGGGGTGCCGTTCAAACTCGAAAGCGTGAGCGCGGGATACGGCGGGACGGCCGTGTTTTCAAACGTTTCGCTCACCGTCACGCGGGGCGACAAGGCGGCCATCGTGGGGCCAAACGGCGCGGGAAAATCCACCCTGCTCAAGGTGCTCACCGGACAGCTTCCGCCGCTTGCGGGCAGGTTCGTTCCGGGCCACAACATCGACGTGAGGTACTTTGGCCAGCACCAGCTCGAACAGCTCGACCCCGAGCGAACCCTGTTCGAAACCATCCAACAGGCGAGCGGATCGGGGGAACGGACGTTTATCCAGAACGTCCTCGGCGCCTTTCTTTTTTCGGGTGACGACGTGCTCAAGCGAGTGAAGGTGCTTTCCGGAGGCGAAACGTCGCGGCTCGTGCTCGCGACCATCCTGTCCCGTCCGGGAAACGTGCTGGTGCTCGACGAGCCAACCAACCACCTCGACACGCAGTCGGTGGAAATCCTCACCGCGGCCCTGCAGGACTACCAGGGCACGCTCGTGTTCGTCTCCCACAACGAATACTTTATTTCCCGCATCGCGACCCGCGTGATAGAGATGCGGCCCGGCCTTGTGCGCGATTTTCCGGGAACCATTTCGCAGTACCGCTCGTTTCTCGAAGCAGGATACATGCAGGCCGACGAGGCGTCATCCGGAGATAAAAAAAACCTCGAAACCGGTGATGGACTAAAGCAAGAACGTATCCGCAGACGCGAGGAGCGGCGGCAGGTCCAGCGGAGGATAGAACGCCTCGAAAAGGACATAGCCGCCGTTGAAGATGAAATGAAATCCGCCGACGCGGTGCTCAACGACCCCGCCAACGCTGCCAAATACGGCCTTCTTCACGACACTGCAATGACCTTTGAAGACCTGAAGAAAAAGAATGAAAAACTCGTTCTCGAATGGGAAGAATTGCAGGTGAAGTTGACGGAGTTTGAGGAAAATTAAGAGAACTCGCTTTGCGGGAAATATTTTTCACATTCGATTTTATATGGGGGGAGGTATCCCCCTCGCTACGGTCCGATTGCGCCTACTCACCAATCAACGTTTCACACATGCGCAATCGGTCCTCCGCTACCCCCTCCCGGGTAGCCCCCAAGACGGCGCAGCGGCAAGCCGGAAACAGTGCTGCGGGGGCACCCAGAAGCGATGGTTGAATCGGAAAAGAGTTGGTTTTCCTCCCCCTGTTTGAGGGGGAGGTGCCGCAGGCGGAGGGGGTTTTCCGCAGTGGTTGCGTTGCGAAGGTGCGACGGCTCGCAAGCGTCAAGCTTGCGACCTTGTCGCGCACCTTCGCAGGAAGTGGTGTGCCCCCGGATCGCCGGCGCAAAGCGCCGGAAGCCGGGGGCCAGGGGCCAGGGGAAACCGCAAAGCGGTTTCCCCAACAGAATATTTTTAAAATAGAATAGGAATATGGATATGGCCAAATTCAGAGGCAAAGCCCTTCTCCCCTCCCGTTTCGTTTCGCGCTACATCATGCCGCCGCTGCTCACATTCTCCGATCTCAACTACTGGCACATGCTGCCGCACCAGGTGCGCAAGTACCTTGTCCCGCACCGCTGGAACAAGGACTTCCCGGTGGGACAGATTTCGCTCCGCGTCAACGAGGTATGCAACCTGCGGTGCCGCTCGTGCGGCCAGTGGGGGGAGAACGGCCACCTTACGGCCAAACTCGCGCGCGGCGAAAAGCTCCAGCAGCTCGATTTCGAGGTGGTCAAGCGCGTCGTTTACGAAACCCGGAAGGACAAACCATACTATTATATTTGGGGCGGCGAGCCCACCATGTGGAAGCCCCTTTTGCCCCTGTTCCAGGAAATGGCGAAGTACAAGCTGCTCGGCTCCATCGTGACAAACGCCCAGGCCCTCGATCCAATCATTGAGGAACTCATCGCTACCGGCTCGTTGTCGGTGCTGTTTCTGAGCCTTGACGGATGGGACGCCACGTCGCAGAACGTCATGCGTTCGCCGGCCAGCGGCAAGTCGTCGGAGAATTTCGAGAAGACCATGGCCGTGATAGACAAGGTGAACGCCCTCAAAAAGAAAAAACGCCTGCGCTTCCCGCTCATCATCCCAATTACCGTGATCTCAAACGACAACCACATGCACCTCGCCGACATTCATAGGCTGGTGATTGACAAAACACAGCTTCACCCGTTCTATTTCGGATGGTTCATCACCGAGGAGCGGGCCGCGCTCCACGAAAAGGTTTTTGAAGAACGCTTCGGCTGCAGGCCGAAAAATCATCGCGGGTACCTCAAGTCCTGCTTCAACGACGTGGACCCGGCGGTCACGGCCGCGCAGATTGCGGAAGTGCAGAAAATCTCCAAGGGCCGTTCCTCGGTGCCCCAGTTCCTTCCCGACATCACATCGGAAAAGGACATCCGGCGCTATTATTCCGACCACACCTGGCATTGCGGCTACCCGAGTTGCGAGAGCATCTACTTTATAGCGGAAGTCTCGCCGGACGGCCGCGTCACTCCCTGCCGCGATTACCAGGACTACACCTGCGGCAACATCAATGACACCCCGTTCTACCAAATCTGGAACGGGGAGAAGTTCAAGACGTTCAGGCGGGAGATGAAGAAGGGGCTGATGCCGGTGTGCACGAGGTGTTGCGGGCTGCAAGGGTTCTGATTTTTAAATTAAAAAATTAACACCGAATATTTCCGGGGAGAGACATCTCCCCCGGTCTCGATCCGCTTCGTGGTCCTCGGCACTCCCCTCTCTTAGGTCGCCACATTGACAAAGTGGTTGCACGCCGGAAACGTTGTTGCCGGGGGCACCAAGAAAAGGTTTTTACAGGATAACGCCAAAATTTTTGCCGCGATGTTCAAGGACTATGTTGATAAACGCCATTCCCATCCATTGATTAATTATTTATAGCGCGAATGCATCTCTACCTCTCAACTCATTTTTTTTCTTGCCCGGCGAATAAACCGATTTTCCGATTCGTACTCCTCCGCAAATGATTGACCTTTCAGAAACCCTTCCTCGGACGAACCGGATGGCGTTCCGCTCCCGCTCGATGGTGCGTTTCCCGGGTTTCCCCGAATGACAATACCTCGTTTTGCTCCGGCCCGTGTTCATCCCTTCAGGATGTCTGTCGCAAAAGTCATACCGATCATCCTTGTGCTCTTATCCTTTACCCCGCATCGGTCGTTTGCCGGAGACGACGCTTCCTCCGATTCGACCGACAAGGAACAGGGCCAATCTTCTGTTGTCGACAAGGAGCCCGAGCTCGTCAAGTTCGTCCGGGCTCCGTATCCGCCGGAGCAATTGCGGTTGGGCATCGAAGGCACCGTTCTGCTGGATATTCTGGTCAACGAATACGGCCTCGTCGATGGGGTCTCGGTCGCCAAGGGGCTTGCCCCACAGCTCGATTCCGCGGCAAAATCCGCAGCAATGCAATTCGTGTTCACTCCGGCCCTCATCGATAAAAAACCGATTGCGGTGATGCTCCGTTTTGAATATCCTTTTTTCTTGAAGCAAGTGCTCGATTCAATCAAACCGTTTGAAAACTTCACTGGAATTGTCTCCGAAAAACAAACCAACAGGCTACTTGCGGGAATTATCCTGGAACTCTCCCGTATCGATTCCTCCGCCCAAACCGGCAAGGACGTTTTTAGTACGGCTTATCTGAAAAAAATCGGGACCTTTCTTGGTCAACGCCTTGAAAACGGCCCGCTTGTCACGACAACCGACACGCTCGGCCGCTTTTTCTTCAAATCGCTGCCGGTGGGGCAAGTCCGACTGACGATTGGAGGCCAAGGATACAAGACCTTGACGGATACGGTCGTCATCCGATCCGGCGCAACCGTAAAAAACCGGTACACCCTGGAAAGGTCGACGTTTGCCGAAAACGAGCTGGTCGCCTACGGACGCTTGACGCGGAAGAAACTCGACGTTGCAAAGGAAGAAGAAACCTACGGCCGTACCGACGACCTGAACAACCTGCTCACCGTTCAGCCGGGCGTGGCCTCGGTACCCAACGCGCAGTCGCTGATGCTCGTGAACGGCGATGGCCCCTACGACAACACTTTTATGCTGCGCGGCATTCCGATTTTCGAACCGTCCCATTTTGCCGGCGTTTCGTATTTCGACAGGAGCATCTTCTCCCTCGGAACGCCGCTCGATATCGAGCTCCTCACCACCGGCATCAGCGGGCTGTACAGCGGCGGTTCCGGGTCGGTGCTGCGCGTCGATCCCGGCATCGTCCACGATCCCATTCATGTTGCACGTCCCGAGCTTCTGGTGAATTACGGAACGCTCGGAGCGGACCTCACCTTGTCGGTGCCTATGAGAAAAGGCGACGATTTGTACCAGCTTTCGTACCGGCCGGCCGACAAGTATGCGCTGTGGTTCCTCAATGAATATAAAGTCGTCGACGAGAATCTGCCTTCCGGCTACCCGGCGCCGGTATCCTACACCGACGTCCAGTTCCTCGGTTCGCAAAAGGCCGGGCGCGCACGGGTACGGCAGCTTCTATGGCTCTCGGAAGACATTTATTCCGACAGCGGGTTCACCCGAGAAAAACCCATTCCCTGGGGAATTTGCATCGTTTCGCTCGACAGCCTGCGCTCAAGTTGGTGTAAAAGTATCGGCGTCGGCGGTGCCCTGCAACACTGGTTCGAAAGCAGAGGGGGGCTCGGCGCGTACAGCAAGGACGTCGAGCGCACGAGCGCGGCGCTCACCGCCGAAGGGCCCGAGTTTTTCTTTGGCTCGAACCATATTGCGACGAACATCCTTGCGCAATATGTGCCGTGGAAAGGTAGGATTTTAATTCCCGAAGAACACGAGGGAGCCCTCAAATTGAATGCCGACAGTATTTCTTCTTCCGGGTATCAGGGAGAAATACGGTTCGGCCAGAGTTATCAGAAGACGGGAGGCCTGTTTCAATACGGAGCAAATCTGTGCGAAGGTGTCGTGTGGCCCGCGGGCAAGGTATACGTCGATCCGGGGCTGTGGGTGCTGTTTCCCTTCGGCAGGAACTCCGTACGGGTTTCGGGAGGGCTCATCACCTCGCAACCCGATATCCGTGGAATGCCGTCGCAGGGAATAAGCGAAGCCCTTGTTCACACCTACAACGGCAGTGTCCGGGCGATGTTGAGCCCCCTTTCGTGGCTGGACGGTTCGCTTGAAGCATACGTCAAGTACCGGCCGCGCCAGCTCGCCTACGGCGACGATCCCCGGTTTCCCCTATGGACCGGTTCCGACGACAAGTATCTCTCCTGCGGCATGAACGGCGAAATAAAGGCCGCCCTCGGAAAGAGAATCGTCCTGCGCACGGTACAGTCGGTCTCGCGCTCCGAGCTCATCGGCGGCGGGCGACGGGCGCCGTATGACTGGGACGTTCCCTGGACGAACAAGACCGTTCTTTCCTATTCGTTCATCGATACGGTTCTCACGGCGTTTCTCATCGGGAATTTTTATGCCGGGCTTCCCTACCGCGACGTGATCATCGCCGGCGGCGGGCTTGGATGGGACGACGACGTCAAAAGGGCGGAAAACTACAACCGGATCGATCTGAAGTTTCAATTGTGCGAGCCCGTCCCCGACAACAGGACGCTCATGCAATACGACGGATATGTGCTTCTTTCCGACCTCGTCGGCCTTTTTTACAGCTCAGACAAACGGCCGGGCACCGACTTTCTCAACGTGTTGTATCACGTTCACTTCGGCGTGCGCGTTCATCTCCGGTTTTAAGCCGCCCTTCCGCCGCGAGCCGCCGCGCGTCCATGATCTATTTTCCTTTTTGATGAAATGAAAATCAATCTGAGCGCCCTTTCCCGCCTTTCGGCGAAACTGCCGGAAAACGTACGGGCCGTTCTCTTGAGCCTCGCGGCCGCTTTCGGCGCCGTACTTTTCATGGCTCTCATGAACTGGCTTTTTCGCTTTCTGTACCTACAGGCCGCTGCCCCGCCGCGCATGCAATTCGCGGTGCTGAGCCTCGCGTTCACGGTGGCGTCTTCCCTTGCGGTATCACTCCTTCTCAAACGGTTTCCCGCCGCGGCAGGCAGCGGAATACCGCAGGTAAAGGCCGCGTACTGGAAGGATCTCGGCTATATTCCGTTCAAGGAAGTGCTTGTCAAGTTCTTTGCCGGAATCGTGAGCATAGGGGGCGACGCGAGCCTCGGCCGTGAAGGCCCGACTGTGTTTTTAGGCAGCGGAATCGCCTCGTTCCTCTCCGGATTCACCGGTACGCCCACGCGCGGCGACCGCGATAGGCGCGTCGGCAGGTCTTGCGGCCGCATTTAATACCCCGCTTGCCGCAAATACCTTCAGCATTGAAGAACTCATCAATGATCTGAACACGAAATATCTTGGCCGGGTCGTGGATAATCTATCCGCTTCTTCCGGTAGTCGCGTTTCTCGGTTCGTACCTTGGCGTGCTGTTTCAGAAAGGTGCCCTGCCCTCCGCCGCCGGGTCAGGCAACCGCGGCTTTTGCCGGGCTGGCTCACTCCTGTGGCTGGCGGTCTTATTACCTGGGTCATCGGCATGGCCGTATATTTTCCCACCGGAAAAATCGGCATCTTCGGCCTGGGGTATCACGACCTTTCGGACTCGCTGGTGAACGGCTGCGTCTGGTGGGCGGCCGGACTGCTCGTCGCCGGCAAACTCGCGGCGACCGTCGTGAGTTACGGCTTTGGAGGGTGCGGGGGTATTTTTTCGCCAACCCTTTTCATCGGCGGGATGTGCGGAGCCCTTGTTTCGGGAATTGCGGGCCTGTGGACGCCGACCACGCCCTCCGACCTCGTCATCCTCTCCACCGTCGGGATGAGCGCGTGCCTCGGCTCGGTCATACGCGCGCCGCTGACGTCGACGCTCATCGTGTTCGAGATGACCCACCAGTTCGAGGTGGTCCCGGGTCTCATGCTGAGCGCGGTGATAAGCCAGCTCGTGACGCGCCTTTCCGGGGTGAAGCACAATTTTTACGACGAACTGCTTTTGCAGGACGGCCACGAACTCATCAAAATCAAGCCGCCGCGCGACCTTCAAAGCCGGCACAACCTTCCGGTGTCGCATATCATGAACGCCAGGCCCGTGGTAATCGAATCGACCGACCCGCAGCACCTGCATTCCATACTATCAAACACTCCCTACCGGTGTTTCCCGTACGTGCGCAATGGAACGATTTTCGGAATACTGACACGGGATTCCATTGAGCGCGCGCTGCAGAGAGGGGAAGCGCCCATGCCGTCGGAGGCGTGCATCACCGACGTGTGCGCGCCGGTGAAGGCGGCGGCGGACAATTTTATAAAGCCGCCGCACGGGTTCATGATCCTCGTCGACGGCGACGGCTCCACGCCCGTCGGCATTCTCACGCTCCACGACCTGCTCCGCGCCCAAGCCGCGGTGGCAGAGCAGTGACGCGGGGGAGTCTTGGAGCCTGCCCGACGGAAGGTTACGCCGCGGCGCCGGCTTACGCCGCCTCGAAATTTTCCGATTTGAAATTGCCGTAATATCTGCCGCGCAGGGAAGTGAATTTGAGCACGCAGTAATCGGGATCGGTTACGCCGCGCGGATAATACATTTCGTCGCCGTCTTTCCAGATCATCCGTTTCGACGCGTCGTCGCGCAACACCTCCATCGTACCCGTCAGCATGACTCCCCTGAAGAATCTGGAGTTAAAAAAATAGACGCACGCCTTCGGATTTTTCACGTAATGGCCGACCCTCATCGACGACGTGTTCGTGGTAAAGAATATGTGCCTGATGCCCTCCCGCATCCGCGGGGGAAGCATGGCTTTCGTAGCGGGAAATCCATCGTCGTCGATGGAGCTTATCAGGGATACGGCCGCCTTGTCGATGAGGTTTCCAATCGTCGTTTCGGGATCGCGCATTGTTCACTCCCCCGCGTCGGATCCGCGGAAAATCGGTGATCAAGGATCGGTGGATGTCACGGCCGCGTGGCTCCCGTAGGGACACGCGAACAGGCACATGCCGCATACGGCGTATTTTCTTTCCTTCTTGAGCGCGTCGAAATATGCCTGGCATTTTTCGAAGTCGAACCGCTCTTCCCGCGCTTCGCCCGGCAGGAAATCGACCCCGTGTATCGCCCCTGCCGGGCACGCTTCGGCGCACGCGCGGTACGATCCGCACCGCGGCGCGAGCGGGGCCCCGCACGCCGTGAGAGGAGCATCGGTCAAGAGCGAAACGAACCGCGCTCTCGGACCGTGCCGCGCGGTTATCAAAAGGCAGCTTTTGCCGATCCAGCCGAGGCCGGCCTGGCGCGCGATCATTTTGTGGGACACGGTGGCTGCCGCGTTGCTTTCGTTTGTACGCTCGGCGGCCGCGACGGGAAGCGTTTTGAATCCCTTGCTATTAAGATACGACGACAGCAGGGAGGCGACGCCGTTCAGCCGGACGTTGAGCACGTCGTAGCCGTGGGTCTTGTATTCGCAGGCAACGTTCGGGTCGTCGCGCTGGGGCAGGAGATCGACTATGGAATCCGGTATCGCAATGCCGATGCTGATGCCGTGTTTGTACTTCCTCACCACGGGGCCGCCGAATCGTTCCAATTCGTCCCGGCATGAATCCAGGTTCGCAAAGCCGACGTAATCGACGCAATGCGGTTCCAGAAAAGCGGTTATCTCCCTATTGCAATCCACCCGCAAGACCCTTTCCCATCAAATGCCGTACCGCCTATCGTTCAAAAACCAGTTTCATGCAATCGTGCACGTACGTGCCGTCCGAAAAACGGGCCGTTATCAAAGCCCGATACACTCCCGAGGCAAAGGGCCCCGTCGGAAAAACATTGCGCTTGGGTTCGGCCAAACGAATCGATCCAACCCTCCTGCCTCTCACATCGAGCATTTGAATCTCGGCATACCGTATCCCCGGCGACAGCCGGGTTATCGAAAAAGCGCCGTGTTCTCCCGCGCAAAACGACACCAGGCGTCCGCGCGGGTTGCGTGCCGAATGGCTCGAAAAAGCCCGTTGCAAAGCCGTTACGGGCCGCGCGCCTCCCGCGCCCACCGTGGAAATATCGGCGCCCATGTCTTTGTCGTCCGAGGCGGCCAGCCGGCCGGGCGACCCGTCGGCAAGACGGAACCCGGCAAGCGACGCGGGCGACGCTCCGCCCGTAAAAACCGGCGCGCCGGCCACCGAATGAGTATCGACTTTCGCATGCTCCCGCCACGCCGCGAGCGTATAATACGCGCGGTTTTCGCACAACGCGTCGCCCGTGGGAAAAAGGTTGTAATCCGAACGGGTGTGGTGGGGCACGTCGGAATATCGGTGCAATTCGGTGACCGCGGTGAAGACGTTGTTTAAAAGAAGGTTTCCAATCGCGCCGGGCAGGGTGTCGCCCGGGCTGGTATCGTAGAGCAAATTCAGCGTTACGCCGAAGAACGTATTGTGCTCAAACACGTTATAGTCCCCGCCCGGAACGCCGTTGGCCTCGTTGACTTCGACCTCCGCGTTGCCGCGGCCCAGCACGTTGTCGTGGATCGAAGCGTGGTTGCAGTTGAGCATCATGGCGAAGCGGTCGGTGTTTTCGATGTAGTTGTACGCGATTTCGATTCCCGGCTCGGGGTTGTTCTGGGTGTTGGCGTGTTTGTAGTAAATTCCGATGGGAAAATTCGATATCTCGTTGTTGAGCAGCTTGAGCCCTTCGGTACGGAAAGCGATAATGCCGGCCGTGTTGCCGTGCACGCCGGCGGCGGTAAAGCCGGGTCCCGTAATAACGCACCGTTCCACCCTCGCGTTTCTCGCGTTGTTGCCGTATGCGTGGATGAAGCCGGTGTTGTCGCCGCCGACACGCATGGCATAGGCGCAGTTCCGCGCGACGAAATCCGTCGCCGGCGCGTCTTCCCCCAGAAAAAAACACGTCCCGTCCGCCGCGAACGACAGGTTCTCAAAGACGAAGAAGTTATTTTCTATCTTGACAAGCGGATCTATTCCCGCGGCGCCGGTTATGACCACGGTGTCGTTCTCGTACGGCCGGAAAAGCACGGGTTTGGCCGCGGTGCCGTCCTTGCCGAGAAAACGCATGTTTATCATCGCGGTCACGGGATACGCGCCCTTCCTCAGCAGCACGGTGTCGCCGGTGCGAACGGTTTTCATGGCCTTGTCGAACGTGCGCCACGGGCGGCTCGCGTCGTTGGCTTCATACGCCACGGAATCGGCGCCGTCAGGAGCCACGAACAACCGCCTTCCGGCGCGGGCCGTGTCGGGCGTGCCGTCCCGGCCGAAAGAACGGAGGGGGAGCGTGAAGAGGAAGAAACTCACGAAAAGAATGGAATGAATGCGCATACGACGATCATGCCTCACGGAAGGGCACCCATTGAATTCTCTACGCGACTAAGGATGCATATTCATGTTTGACGTGGCAATAAAAATCCAACAGTTCGCCGTTGATTTTCCGTTGCGAAGGAGTCAACCGTACGAACGAGGAAGTCCCGAAGGCAGCGTTACAATCAAGGCGGCCCTCGATATAATTGCAATATTCGGGATCGATTTCAATGCCGATGCTATGGCGTCCGGAGCGCATTGCCGCAAGCATGCTTGTCCCGGAGCCGCAAAAGGGATCGAGTATCACGTCCCCTACAAAAGAGAACATTCTTACTAGGCGATCCGCCAACTCCACGGGATACGGCGCGGGATGATTTCGCGTCGATTCGCCGGTGATGTTCCAGATTTGGCTGAACCACAGGTCGAATTTATCCTTGGGAATCATGCTGAGCTTTCTCTGGATTTCAGACGGACGCCTGTACCCGCCGGGCTTCCGTTGCATGAGGATAAATTCAATGTCGTTCTTGATGATTGCGTTCGGTTCATACGGTTTACCGAGGAATTTCGCGCTGGTATTCGCTTCAAACTTCGCATTGGATATCTTATGCCAGATAATCGGATTTAAGTTGTCGAGGCCGATCTTTCTGCATGCGACTTGGATATCGGCGTGCAGCGGCATGACCAAGTGCCTTCCGTTTTCTCGCCGCGAAAGGCAAACATCCCCGACGACGCACACCAGCCTTCCCCCGGGTACGAGGACGCGATAAACCTCCCGCAAAACCGCGGCCAATTGTTGCAGGAATTCTTCATAATCGCTGATGTGCCCCATTTGCGCGGGATTGTCGTTGTACCGTTTAAGATTCCAGTATGGCGGAGACGTAACGACCAAATGCACGGATTCGTCGTTAACAAAAGACAAATCGCGCGCATCACCGTTAATCAAGCAATGCGACGTGTGTATTTCGTGAATCGCTGTACGCATTTTACGCGTCTCCAAAGGCTGCAAGGTGGCCCACCAACGAGCGAATAAACATTTCGAAACTCAAATCGGGCGCCGGTTCCTTATATTCGCCTTGTATGCCGTCGTCTTTCGACGAAAGAATAAACGACGACGCGGTGTAATGTCTTTCACGGATAAGCTTCCTGCAAAAAAGCTCGTACCGTTTTGCATAAGAGGCGCCAACAAATTCGGGAAAGACTTTAAAGTGCGGTTCTTGGACTTTTACCGGCTGGCTCGAATTTTGACAATCTTCGAGCATAAAGAAATATCCGAGCCACGGCTTGATGGTTGAATTAAACGCGCCTTCCCGATACGCGGTCCATACCAAGCGCGCTGCCCATAGCCTCTTCGGTTCGATTGTTGAAATTGTCGCCGAACGATGGGCCGACCCGCAAATCTTTTATGCCCGGCATCATCTTTTTTCTCCCTTGAAACCAAAATAAATCTCTGCCGGTTTTATCGCGGGAAAATCTTCTTTTCCCGGCACACCGCTTTTCCTTATTTATCAACCATTTTCTTCTTACGATTTCAGTATCCTCTTCGCCGCCCTCATCCCGCACCGCATCGCCGGCAGGAACCCGCCGAACATGTCGGTCCAGGCGTTCGCGAGATGGAGGTTGCGAATGGGCAATTTCGAAATCGCCCGCATGTGGCCGTGCATGCCGAGCGAGCAGTCGTATCCGATGATGGAACCGCCGGGGTTGCCGGTGTAGGCATAAAACGTGCGCGGCGTGGCGAGGTCGACCACGGCGCAGCACGACGAGATGCCCGGGCAAACCGCGTCGAGCTTTGCAAGGATGTGTTCCGACGCGGCGGCCTTGGCTTCGGCGTATTGCTTTTGGGGAAGCGACATCCAGTCGGTGCTGCCGGCGCTGCATACCGCGCTTATGGCAGGACGGGCGGCATGGAGATCGGTGGCGATGAGGGACACGATTTCCGGCATGACCGAGGCGTTCTGCCTTTCCACGAGGGCGTCGATATCGGCGTGGGGGACGGCCACCGTTATCGTGCGATCGAGCCCGAGGTCGGCGCACGAGCGGGTGAGGCCCGCGTGAAGCTGGAGTATGGGCATCGCCGGCCTCAGGCGCGACAGGTGCGACAGGAACGCGCGCGGGAACCGGCTTCTTCCCACCAGGGTTTCCACGAGGGTTCCGGTGTTGACGTTTGCGACAAACGCGTCGGCGGCGAGCCGCCTGCCCGTCGAAGTGATCACGCCGGCGGCCCTGCCGTTTTCCACGTCGATGGAAATCGCCTCCTCGTCCGTGCGAATTTCACCGCCGAGCGACCGGAGCCTTTTCACCAGCGCGTCCGACAGCGCCTGGCCGCCGCCCGCGATGGTGTGCATGGCGGTTCCCACCAGCAGGGAAAACATCATGATGAAATTGACGGCGGGCAGGTTCTTCATGGGAAGCGCGAGAAACAGGGAGGGCTGGAACAGATATGCCCTGCACGACGGATCGGCGACGAACCGGGAAAGCAGGGCGTCGGTCGAAAGCACGGTGAGGCGCAGAAACTCGGGAACCGCGGCGGCGAACCGGGCGACGGCGCCCGGCCGTACCTCGTCCGCCATGAGAACGTCGGCAAACACCCGGCCCCGGCCGGTCACGAACGAACGGAAGCGGGCGATTCCCCGGCGCTCGTGCGGAAAATAGCGCTCGCACGCGTCGAAGAACGCGTCGTAACCCATGGGAATGTCGTACGACGACGTGCCGATGCGCATGCGGGCCGGACGGTCGAGTTTTACAAAAGACACATCACCCGCGAGCCCGAGGCCGGCGACCAGGCGCTCGAAGAACTCCCCCGGCCCGCCCGCGGGCAGGGCGTGCAAAGCTATGTCGAAGGTGTAGCCTTTCCGGGAAAACGAGGTTGCGTAGCCGCCGGTCCGGGGCTGTTTTTCAAGCACGGTCACGGCCACGCCCCGCTGGGCGAGCGCGACCGCGGCCGCGAGGCCTCCCAGGCCCGAGCCGATGACCACGACCGATTTCGCGTGAATGCCGCGTTGGGGGTTGATTATGCTTTTCACGGGTGATAATATTATATATTCTTTTAAACCCGATCCCGTAAAAATATACTTACTTTTCAGGAAAACACGCATGAAACACGCGCTTTGGTCATTCATCGGCCCGCTCTGCGCATCACTGCTTGTTTCGGTCTGCGGTACGGCATGGGGCCAGACCGGGACGCTCAACGCCGCGCCCCGGCTCCAGTCGGCAAAAACGCCCGGGAAAACGAACGTCGCGATTATCAACATGAAAAACGCGTCGGGCGTGTCCGCGGGAGAGACCGAAGTCATTACCGACAGGCTCAGGGGCGAGTTGTTCAACACGGGCAAGGTGAACGTGATGGAACGCGACCAGATGCTGGAGATTCTCAAGGAACAGGGTTTCCAGCAATCGGGCGCGTGCACCAACGAGGCGTGCATGGTGGAAATCGGCCAGTTGCTCGGCGTTGAGCAGCTCATCACGGGATCGCTCGGCAAGGTCGGCTCGATGTTTCTGGTAAACCTGCGCGTCATCGACGTGAAGACCGCAAAGATCATGAAGGTGGTATCGGTCGACATACGGGGAGATATCGACGAGGTCGTTTCAAAGCTGCCCGATATCGCGGCCCAGCTCGTGGCCCAGGAGGCCCCGGTTCAGCCCGTCCCCCCTCCGCCGGCGGCGATTGAAAAAAAGGAAGACGTGCGGAAGGAAGAACCGAAAAAAGTCGAACAAAAGCCCGCGGAAACTCCGGCGGCGGCCGCGCCCGTCGTGGAAAAGAAAGAGGAACCGCAGCCGGAAAAGCGGCCGGAGATTGTGGATCCGAAAAAGGACAGGAACAAGAACCGCGGCGGCATCAGAGTGGGGATGAACCTCTTTGGTACTCACGTGACGAGGATGCTGTCATACGGTAATGCCTCCCCGCAGACCGTGAATTATGACGATTACAGGAGCCAAGACACCATCAGAAGCGGTTCGCTTATCAATTTCTTTTTCAAAGGCGCGATCCGGGCGGGCAGGTTCATAACCGTCGACATAGGCGCTGGATATTCCCAAGAGCAGACGAACTTTATCGAGACCGACTTTTACGGCAACACATCGAGGGAAACTCATACCGCCAACATCTTTTCCATTCCCAGCATAGGGGTAAATTTCGTCAAGCGCTGGTTCCCACTCAAAATCAACGCGGGCGTGCTTGCGGATCTCAACATTTTGCTTTATTCCATCGATTTTCACAATCTCGACGGTCCAGCTCTGTATTTTTTGACAATCAACGGCGGGTTCGGTCTGCGGGCAGGGGCCGAAATCATGGCCGGAAAACACGTTGGGTTCAATGCCGACTTCGTGTACTATTACTCCCATTTCGACACCAACAAAAAAAGCGTGACATTCTACGATAACGACGGAAACTCGACGGACGCCGACTGGCGATGGAGCCTCACCATGCCTCCCGTCGCACTGGGGCTCGGAGTGAACTTTTACTTTTAAGCGTCGGTCCGCACGTCGGCAAACAAAAGGGCGCCTTGATGAAGGCGTCCTTTTGTTTGCCGCTTTGACTGCAAAAGGAAGCGCGCGTCGGCGCCGCCTAGAACTTGAACGCGTAGCCTATCATGAAAGTGATGAGATAATTTTTCACGTCGCGCCGCCCGACGTTGGTCTGCGTGCCGAGATCGGTCTCGCGGCAGGTGGTGACGAACCCCGGCGTGAAGCGGACGTCGAAAATTACTTCCCCCGTTGGAATATCGAATTCCATGCCGCCGCCGCCGGCCAGGCCCACGTCAAAGACGTTGGAACCGCTTTTCACGTCGGTCGTATTCGCCGTGTTGCCCCACACGGTCGACTGGGTGGCGACCCTGTAGTTTGAGGCGAGCAGGTACGACAGCGAGGGGCCCGCGTATATGAGCACGCGGGAATCCTTGAGAGGAAAACCGAGCCTGCACAGAAGCGGAACCTCAAGGTAATCCGACTTCCACTCCTCGATGATCGCCACGGCCGAAGAGCCGCCTTTTGCGGTCTTTCCCTTCTGCGCGTAGAGGACTTCGGCCTGGACGCCGATGTTGTCGCTCAACAGCGCGGTGCCTACGGCGCCGCCGCAAAAGCCCGCGCGCAGGCTCCCCGTCATGGAGGCGCTGTCTCCGGCGTCGGCGCCCCAGAACCCGGACATGCCCAAGCCCGCCTTGACTCCCGCGTAAAACGTGGCGGCATGGGTCGTTCCCGTTCCGAAGACGAGGAGCACCGCCGGGAAAAACGCTCTGAGATAAGACGCCATCACATCCTCCGGTACATTGAAGAATCCCGCCCCAAGCGGCGGGGAATGCGCGGGCTGCGCTATTCAAGATACTAATTTTCAGCCCAAATAAAACAGCATAATCGCCGCCGTCATCATCACTCCCGCGGCGACGCGGATCGCGAAAACACCCCGCGTCACCCGTCCCTCGATGCGTTCGTGCCCCAGCCGCGCCATCGCCCATCCGAGCACAAGGGAAATCACCCCCCTTGTCGACTGCACGATGTTGCCGAAAACCACGCCGATGGCGCCGAAACAGCCGAAGAGAAACAGGATGCCCACAAACCAGAACACCGCGAAAGGGAAGGCGAGGCGCCACCGCCGGGCCGACAGGACATTGACAAACGGCATGCTCGCGGCCGCAACGGCACCCGCGAGCACGTAGCACAGGCACGCGCTCACCACGCTCGCCCGAAACAGCCCGAGATATTCGAATTCACCGATGAGCCGTCTGATGCACAAATCGGATATCGAGTAAAAAACGCAGGCCGCCGCCACCGCGGCCCACCCTTTCGGCGAAAGCCTGGTTCCGGCGGTTCCCAGAAGATACGCGGCGCAAAGACCCGCAAGAATTCCGGCCCATTGCAGCGCCCCGTACTGCCGCCCCAGGAATGAAATGCTTATGGCCGCGAGCACAAAGATTTTGAGACCTAAAAGCGGCGAGACCCGCGACGCGTCGGCCGCGGTAAGACTGAGGAACAGCGACGCCTGCGCCGCGAGATATGCCGCGACGCCGAGTATCAGCGGCAACGCCGCCCGCGAAAGCGGCGGCAGGTGCGAAGGGAGAAACAACGGCAAAAGCGCGAGCGCGAATATTCCCATGATGCAATGGGACGAGACCAGCAGCGCGGGCGTGCCCCGCTCGAACGCCGATACGTAGCGTTTTGAAAAAAGGTACGATCCCGACTGGAACGACGCGGCCGCAAGCCCGAGCAGAACGCCGGTAATCATGCTCCGGCGCGCCTGTTCATGGTAAGGACATACGGTACGAACGCCGCCGCGTGCGCGGCGAGCCGAAGGTAGCCGTGCGGCGAGTCACGCAGCATTTTGAAATAGATACGGCGCATGTATTTCCGCTGGTAAAACGATCGGATGAATTCCCGGTAATGCCGTTCGAGAATCGTTCGGGAACCGATTTCCTTCGGCACGAACACGAACTGCTCGCAATCCATCTTCTCCCAGTCGTCGTCGAATTCGCCGAGATCCCGGATGCCGTCCGAAATAGGCGCGCCGGGGAAGGGCGTGAACGCCGTTATGTTCGCGTCCTTGAGCGGAAGCGACAGGGCGAACTCCCTCGTCGCGGCAATCGACGCTTCGTCCTCTCCGGGAAAACCCATCATGAAAAGACCTTTCACGTACAGGCCGCCTTCCGCGAGTTTCCCTATGTCGCGCCGCACCGTATCGAGCGTCAAACCCGACTTGTGCTCGTCAAGAATCTTCTGGACGCCGGATTCTATGCCGACGTTCACCATGAAACACCCGGCGCCCTTAAGTACCGCGACGAGATCCTCGTCGATATGGCCGAGCCTCACAATGCAGTTGAAGCTCACGCGCGGTTTTCCCTGCAAAAGCAGTCCGCACAGTTTTTCCACGCGGTCCCGCTTGAGCGTGAACAGATCGTCGTAGAAGTTGACGTGCCGGACGCCGAAGTCCTTTGTGAGACGCGAGACCAGCTCGGCGGTGTATTCCGGCGAATTGAACCTGAACCCCCTGCCGAAAACCGAGCGGTCGCAGTACGAGCACCGGTACACGCACCCGCGCGACGAGATGATGTTCGCTCCCGGATGGCGCGGGTAGGAGAACAGCGGCATGAGATAGCGTTTTGGGAACCCCGGAAGAAGATCGTAGGCGGGGTGCGGCAGAGCGTCCATCTCGCATTGCGCTGGCGGCGGGCCGTGCTCGACCCGGTCTCCGCTACGGAAGTAAAGGCCTTCTATGATGGAATGAGGTTCGCCGTTCGCCAACTTGAGCATCGCGTATTCGCCTTCGCCGGCAATCACAAAATCTATCTGGGGGAACCGCGCGAGAATCTTCTCCCGGCCCCACGACGCGTGCACCCCCCCGAACACAATCGCCGTCTTTTCGGCGGCCCGCTTCACGAGGAGGGCGACATCGCATGCGTCAAAAAATGCGGAGGTAACCGCGGTGAACCCCACCATGTCGGGTTTGGCCAAAAGGATGCGCCGCGCCCAATCCTCGTTGGACAGGCGCGTTTGGAGCGCGGCGTCGAACAGGGCGACCGAATGCCCCCCGTTGCGGAGCACCGCGGCAATCGACGCGAGCCCGACGGGGGGCATTACGCAGGCGAGCCGGTGCAGGCGGCGCGATTTCGGATCGTGGGCGAATCCGCGCGGATTGAAGAGGACGATGTTCATACAAATCGAGTTTAAAGTTGAAAGTGAAAAGTTACAAGCGGGGAAAAGCTTTGGTACATCGTTCGATTTGCTTTCAACCTATACCTTTGACCTTTCTTTGATCAAAGCATCACTTGTATCTCAGCCACGTCTGCGTACGGCCGAGCAACGAAAAGCCGATGAACCCTCGCACCTGCAACGTGTCTCCTTTGTCTGCAAGCGTCATGGTGCACCGGTAGGTCTTGCCGTTCTTCGGATCGGTTATCCACCCGCCGCCCCAGCCGTTTCCACGGCGCACCATGGCATCGGTGATGGTGAGGCCTATCACCTTTTTATTGCTCCGCCAGCCGGTGCACTCGACGCACACGGGATCCGGGTCTTCTCCCGGTTCGCGGTACAGCGAATCGATTGTTGCGAAAAGGGTGTCGCTTCTCACGGCGATGGTGATGATAGATTTCGGCTTGCCCGTCTTGTCGTCGATGGTCTTCCACCGGCCTGCCGGAGAGAGCGTGTCGGAAGAAAAGGCCGGCACCGCGCCCGCAAGCGCCGCAATACAAAGCACTGTGGCGGCCGATCGGTTCACGAAGAACGGCTCCCGGCAAAACAGAGGGCGAAAGAACGGATACTATATACCATTGGGGTTGTTCGTGGCCGAAACCGGGGACGCGGGAGCCGTCATGCGAGCGAGCTTGAATCCACCACCCCGGTCCGCTGCAATTTGTACAGTTTGTGGAAATTAAAGGAAAATTCGCTCCACAGATCGACGGCAATCTGCTGCAGTTGTTCCGCGCTCATTTTTTTCGGAACGAACACGACGTTCGAACCGTTGTACTTGGCCCAATCGGTGTGAATGATTCTGCCCTCGTCGGAAAGCTGCTTCCACATGATGGTGCCGGGCCACGGCATCCGCATGCAGAATTGGGCCAGGACGATGCCGGCTTCCCTGCAGAATTCGAGGATGTTATCTTTGATGGCGGGCGTGTGATCATCGAATCCCAGGTGAAAGGCGGGATACAGCAGCAGGCCGGCGTCTTTCAGGAGACGGGCCTGATCGATCATCTTTCGCCAGAATCTTCCGTTTCGTTCGGTCATGATCGAGTTTGAAAATGGATCAAACCCGAAGGTGAAATACGAAACCCGCGCTCCGGCGAAGAGCATCGCCGACAGCAGGTCGGGGTCGGGCGGATACATCGCGGTGCTCGATATGTAGAAGCCGTGATCCTTGCCGTAGCCGCTTCGTCCGATCTCGTTGAACACCTCCACGAGGAATTTTTTGCTCTCGTTGTTTTGCGGCATGTAAATGACGTCGTCGGTGATGAAACACATGGGGTACCGCAACGTCCGGACGTCCGCGACGATGTTCTCGATGGTCTTGAAGCGAAACTCCCTTCCAGAGACTTTGGGGACCACGCAGCTGTCGCAGAGCGCGTTGCACCCGCGCGACAGTTCGAGGTAATCGAAAAGGATGTCGTACCTGTCGGTTTTATCATAGTAGGCCGACCGCCTGGGCACGGGAATGGCGTTCACGTCGGTCACGGTTTCCTGGCTGTAGCTCTTTTTCCAGCTCCCGCGTTCGATGTCGGAGAGGATTTGCACCCACGAACGTTCGCCTTCGCCGATACAGACGATGTCTGCATATTCCGCCGCTTCCTCCCGGCATATGGAGGGGTGCACGCCCCCGACCACAACCAATTTGCCTCGTTCGCGGAACCGGGAGCATATCCTGTACGCGTTCCCCGCCTGCGGCGTAAAGAAGCTAACCGCGACCACGTCGATGGCTGCGTCATAGTCGATCTCTTCGATGTTTTCGTCCATAAAAACGCATTCATGTCTCTCATCGGTGACCGCCATCAATGCCGCGATTGCAAGCGCGGGCGGGTAGGAGTAGCCGCTCAGGAATTCCGAACCCGCAAAGGATTTCCCCCGGAAGGTCTCAAGATATTTTTCGAATTTCGGATAAATAAAAAGAATCTTCATTGGTACCACTGGGGTGTGGGGAAAAGTTTACAAAGCCGTTTTATTGTGCAAGAAACTCCCATAACGGTCCCGCGACCCCCATGCCTCGCAGTTTTTCCATCACCTTCGCGTTTTCCTCGGGGATATCCCACACTATCCAGTTTCTCGAACGCTTCGAAAATCCGCCGAGCAGATCGAGCATCCTATCCCTTGGAAGCGCGGGATTGGCGTAAAAGAACGGCGGGAGAAGGTCGGTTTCGGCGGTGACGGTGCCCTCCGCAAGCGCCCTGAAATAAACGGGGGTGCCCGGATACACCCGCATGCCCGCGTACGGAAAATACACGGTTTTCCTGAGCCGGGTGGAGTTTTCGAACCCCTCCCGCATGGTTTCTTCGGTCTCCCCCGGGCCGCCGATGATGAGGGAATGGGCGTAGTGGACGCCAGCGGCGCGGGCGAGGTCGCTTGACACATGCACGTCGGCGAACGTGAAGGCCTTTCCGTATTCCCAAAGCACGCGGTCGGAAAGGCTGTCGGTCCCGAATTCGATGTGGGAAAGGCCCGCCCGGGCCATGAGTTCGACGAGCCCCCTGGAAAGCCCGCAGGGGCGCAGAAAACAGCCCCACGACAGCTTCAGGCCGCGCCGCAGTATTTCTTCGCAGACGCCGGCCACGTGCGCTTCGGAGGAATTGAACACCGAATCGACGATAAAGAAATACCGCGCGCCCGCCGCACGGATGCGTTCGAGCTCCTCCGCGACAAAGACCGGGTCCTTGAGCCGCACGCCGGTTCCCTCGAGCAGGGGGTAGGTGCAGTAGCAGCAGGCATAGGCGCAGCCGCGCTGGGTCTGCACGTTGAGCATGGAGCTTTCCCGTATGTAAAACCGTGCCAGGGCGGGCGGAAGGAGCGGCGCGCGGATGCTCGTCGCGGCGCAACGCTCGGGTTCGTTATTCGCAATCGCCCCGTTTTCGCGGTAGACGAGCCCGGGAACCGAGCGATAGTCGCCCTTGCTGTCGAGCGCGGCAAGGAGACGGACGATTGATTCCTCCCCCTCGCCCCTGATGCCGAATTCGGCGCCGCAGTCCGCAAGGAGGCGTTCGGGAAACAGGGAAAAGCCGCTTCCGCCGACGATGAGCGGAGCCTGGGTCACCGAACGGACCTTGTTCGCCGCGGCGCAAAGATCGGCGGCGAACGGATGCGGATCCTGCATCTGGTTGTCTTCCAGATTTCGAAGAGAAAGACCCACATAGTCCGGAACGAACGATCGTACCGCTTCCTCCGCGCCCTCCGGGTTCTCGGCGAAGTCCGCGAGCGAGACAGCGTGGCCCGCGGCCGCAAGCGACGCCGCGACATGCGCGAGGCCGAGCGGAAACACCCGGTACGGCGTCGCGCAGCGGTTCACGCTGATAAGGAGGATTTTTGCGGCCATAACGGTCGTCCGCGCGGAAACGGGTGAAGGCAAAGTCCAAAACTACCTGATTTCAAACTTCGGCGCCAGCAATGCCCCGCTTGCCCGCGGGCCCTTCGTGTGTTATTTTGACAGGGCCGGCGCCGGTTACGCGCCCGGAACAGGAACCACATGCCCCACGAAAACGTACTCATCATCATTCCCACGTACAACGAGATCGAAAACATAGGGCTCATCATCCCCGAAATAAAATCCCTGCTTCCCGACGCGCACATCCTCGTGGTGGACGACAACTCCCCCGACGGCACGTCGCGCTACGTCAAGGAACTCTCCGGGAAAGTGAACGGCCTGTTCGTGCTCGACCGGCCCGGCAAGGAAGGGCTGGGCAAAGCCTACGTCGCCGGGTTTGCCTGGGCGCTCGAACGCCGGTACGAGTACATTTTCGAAATGGACGCCGATTTCTCCCACGACCCGAAATATCTCCCCGATTTTCTGGCCGCAATCGGCGACAACGACCTGGTGATAGGCTCCCGCTACATCCGGGGCGTCAACGTGGTGAACTGGCCCATGAGCAGGCTGCTTCTCAGCTATTTCGGCAACCTGTTCGCCCGCATCGTCACCGGCGTACCCGTAATCGACTGCACGGCCGGCTTCAAGTGCTTCCGCCGGAAGGTGCTCGAAACAATCAGGCTCGACAAGATAGATTCGTCGGGCTATTCGTTCCAGGTGGAAGTGAATTACCTCACGTGGAAGAACGGGTTTGCAATCGCCGAGATACCCATAGTATTTACAGACAGGAAACGCGGCGCGTCGAAGATGTCCACCAAGATTATCCGCGAGGCCCTCATCCTCGTCTGGAAGCTTCGCCTGCTCTCGGCCTTCAACAGGAAATGACCGGTGGCGCCCCGCGACGTCCTCATATCAATCGTCATCGTCAATTTCAAGGTCGCCGACTACCTTAAACGCACCCTGCAGTCCCTCCGCGACGCCGACCTGTACGACCGCGCGGAAGTCATCGTGGTGGACAACGCGTCCAACGACGGTTCGAAGGCGGTCATAACGTCGCAGTTTCCCGAGGCGGCGTGGGTGGGGCTCAAGAACAACATCGGCTTCGGAAAGGCCTGCAACGTCGGGGCGAAAAACGGCCGCGGGAAATTCCTCCTGTTCCTGAACCCCGATACGCTCGTCTCGAAAAACACGCTTTCGGCCTGCGTCGACTTCTTCGAATCGCATCCTGGCGCCGGAATCATGGGACCAAAAATTCTCAACACCGACGGCTCGCTCCAGGCGGGATGCAGGCGCAGTTTTCCGTCGCCGTCGGTGGCCTTTTACCGGCTCACGGGTCTCAGCAAGCTCTTTCCCAAAAACCGCACGTTCGGCAGGTACAACCTCACCTATCTCGATCCCGATGTACCCGCCGAGGTGGACGCGGTGTCGGGATCGTTTTTGTTCATTCCCGCGGCGCTGTTCCACGAGCTCAACGGTTTCGACGAAACGTTCTTCATGTACGGCGAGGACCTCGACCTGTGCCGCCGCGCCAAGGACAAAGGGCGCGGGGTGTGGTACAATCCGGCGACCGCCATAATCCACTTCAAGGGCAAAAGCGCCTCAAAACGTCTGCTCAGTTCGCGTAAGGCGTTCTACGAGGCCATGATGATCTTTTCCCGGAAATACAAGCACACCCATACGGCGTTTCTGCCGGGATGGCTCATCGCCCTGGGAATACTGCTCAAGGCCGCGACCAACGTCGTGGGGAGCGTCCTCAAGACCTCCACGGCGTTTTACATCGACATGATCGTGATCAACGGCGTCCTGTGGTGCGGCGTAACGGCGTGGTTTTCCCTTCTGTCCGTAGCCAGCCCCTACGCGCGCTCAAACGCGGCGATCGCCCTGCTCATGCACGGGCTGCTGTCGCTCTCCTTCGTGGGCATCTTCCTGTACCGGGGCGTGTATTCGAAGGAACGCTATTCGGCGTCAAACGCCATTGTCTCGGGCGTTACGGCCTCGGTGATTTTCATGGCCGCCGTGTTCTTCGTGAAATCGATGGCGCTGTCGCGCATCGCGTTCGGCGTATCGACCGCCGTCATCACCATCACGCTCGTGGCGTGGCGCGAGGCGATGCCGAGACTTTTCGCGCGGTTCAAACGGCTCGCTTTCAACGCCGGCAGCGTTATCATCCTCGGCTCCGACGAGGTTGCGGGAGCGCTCATCGGGAACTTCGAGGGCGACGCCTCGGCGAACATCGTGGGCGTCCTGTGGCCGTTCACCACCGGCGTCCCGGGTGAGTTTTTGGGATATCCCGTGCTGGGCCACATAGAGAACATCAAGGACGTGCTGGCGCGACAGCACGTGGACTTGCTCCTCATCGCCACCGACCAGCCCTGGTATTCGCACGTCATCGAGGCACTCGCGCGCGTCAAGGTACACAACCTCACCATCCGCTGGGTGCCGACAGAACTCTTCGGCCGGCCGGGGGACAAGCTGCCCCCCGTGATTCCGCTGAGGGATTTTTCGGTGTGATTCTCATTCGTTCTAATTAAACCAAGAAAAGATATCGGGGGAGAAGTCTCTCCCCCGGCCTCGGCCTATTTCAAGTTGCATTTCCTAATAGTTAAAACTTGGGCGTTCCCCGCGCCTTAAGCGCGGGTCGGTTCTCCCTCCGGTCTCGGGCTCGCCCTCGGGCCGCCACGTCCCTATCCATTTTGTGGCGACGTAGCATGCTGCGCCGCCACAAAATGCCGGGTCCGGACGGCACCGCGCTCCAGCGCGGCCTCCGGTCGCCCCTAACGCGCGGCAGAAGTCTTTTTCCGCATCTTTTCTTTACGCTTTGCAAATTTCCGATATGCCTTTACCCCCTCTCCGATTCGGGGAGGGGGTGAGGCCTACCACAGAGGTTGCGTTGCGAGCCGGAGCGCCGGAGACGCGGAGACCACGCACACTGGGCGCCCGCATTGTCCTCGGCAGCGCTTGCCGCCCTTCCTGTTGGGCGGCACCTACGAGCGTCGGCTGTCGGAATAAATATCCGGCATTCTATTGCTTCCGATTCTCATTTTATAATCCATATTACTAACCGCGTTTTTGAACTTTGAGAGGCTTCCCTACCGTTCAAGCGTCATACGGCCATGCCTCCGTCGTTCTCCAATGGAAAACCTTTTTTCCTCGGTGACATTGACGCCGCCGTCGACCGACGGTATATTATGGGCATGGAGGCTCACCCATGCCCGGTGTTTTCCAATATCAAGACTATCGCAGGTTCCTGGCCGACTACTACGAGGAACAAAAGGCTTCCGGAACGAACTTTTCGTACCGGAACTTTTCCCGCAAGGCCGGGTTCTCCAGCAAGTCGTTCGTTTTTAACGTAATAAACGGCAAGAAGAACCTGTCCCGCGCCTCGGTGGTCAAGATGTGCGCGGCCATGAGGCTCGGCAAGAACGAGGCCGCGTATTTTGAAAACCTCGTGTATTTCAACCAGGCCGGGAATTTCACGGAACGCAACTTCTATTTTGAAAAGCTCAACGCCATCCTTCCCAACACGGCCGCCGCAAGCAGGGCCCGAAAGCTCAGACGGGACCAGTACGAGTTCTACGCCACCTGGTATCACGCCGTAGTGCGTTCCCTGATCGATCTCTTTCCCCGCGTTTCAAACGATTACGCCGCGCTTGCCGGGCTGGTTTATCCGGCAATCAGGCCCAAGCAGGCGCAAAAATCGGTCGAGCTGCTCCTGCGGCTCGGCCTGATAACAAAGCAAACCGACGGGACATACCGTATAAGCGACAAGCGCCTGACCACGGGCGAGGACGTGCGGAGCCTTGCCGTACAGCGCTTTCACGCGGAAACAATGAAACTCGCGGCCCAGGCGGTAAAGAGCCTGCCGAAAGACAAACGCAACATTTCGGGCCTCACCATAGGCGTTTCGCGGCCCGCCTACGACAAGGTGCGGGAGCTGATGTACGATTGCCAGAAAAAGATCATGGACGTGGCGGATAACGATGAAAAGGCCGACAGGGTATACCAGGTGAATTTTCATTTGTTTCCGGTGTCAAAGACGTAGAGCGGAACACTTCGCCCAAGGATGAAACATACGGTTGACAAAGTTGGTATATTTACGAATACAAGGAGGCTGCTATGAAGCTGTTCACAAGACAATGGCTATGGCCGGCGGTTCTGGTCTGCGCATCTCAAACAGTCTTTGGGCTTCAGGCACCCTATCTTTACGACGCAGTTTCCATGGGAGATACAGCCGTACAATTAACATGGCGGAATAACAGCGCGGATTATATAGGTATTATTATTCTGAGGAAATCCGGGTTTGCAGACCAATTGAATCCAATTGACACCACTTCTGGCAATGCCTTGTCTTTTTTCGACCATTCCGTAACAGCATCGACGGAACCGTATACATACGCCCTTTGCGCATATTCGCAAAACGAACATTCGGATACCTCGAATGTAGATTCGGTAACGATCGAGCAAAAACAGCCTCCGGTTCCGTTGCTATCCAAGCCGATGATGCTGAGTGCTTCTTGGGACACGCTTAAGCATGCGATAGAATTGAAATTCTACGATACTTCGGCCGCAATAACGGGATTCAAGGTCTACAGAGCAACTAATTTCGGGTCATTCTACATGATACAAAATATCGATTCTTTTAAGCCGAAACAATGGGTTTATTACGTGGATTCTTCTTTTTTGCCAAACACTTGGTATAAGTACTATGTTGCCGTGTATAATAGCCAGCAAGAACAAAATTCCGATTGTGATTCAACGTTTACGGTTGATTTAACTGCAATGGCCGGGGATGTTCCAAGAAAATGTACGGTCGTTAACAAGATAAGCGGTTTTCCTCTCAACTATAATAATTGGTGCATGAAATTTGGAGATTCCATAGTTCTGAATGAAACCAATTCACCCCCCCTTAGTTTCACAATCATTGATGTATCGAACCCGGCATTACCTAAATTCGCGGGTTTAGGAAGTTCTGATGCCGCCGGCCTCAGTAGTCCTTGTCTATCCCGAAAGAATTTCGTTTTAGGAATGTTGGGCGGGAAAATGAAACGGTATGAATATGACGGCGGCAACACCGTTAACCTTACCGCCGAAGGGAGCCTTCCATCAAGATACCCGTACAACACGAATCAAAATCCACAGTCTTATCCAGGGTTCCTTTCAGATTCGACTTTCGTTGCACAATATCCAATCACCATTGCCGGCCCATGCTATTCTAATGTGCTCGCGAAATTCCTTTTCACAAGGAATGCGATTTCGTTTGCCGAGGATGTACCGGATTTAAGTTTGGATTGCCGGGGAGGCTATGGAAATCAGGCCATGAATGGCAAAACTTTTAAAGGAAGATATTTTGCAAATCTCGGACTTTCGGGAATCCCCGGCGACACTATCGAAATCATGGATTTTAATCTTCCACAGCGTCCTAGATGCTATGCGCATTTAAGCCAATTTCAAGGAGCCTTTCCTTGGATGGAGGATAATATCCTTATCGATACGCAAGTTACCAAAAACGCAAGAAATATTTTTGTCGACACAATAAAAAATCTAATTTTTATTGTGTCTTCATCGGAACTGTCGATATACAACAGCAGAACCGAAACGGGCGTTGTTCCGGCGGAAACCCAAAAATCGCAGCCTTTGAAATCACTGCGAGTTGCCGGATTACCCAATTCGGGAACAATAGTTATCTTTCTCCCCCGTCATTCCCAAGCGGCTTCCGTAGCGATTTTCGATCTTTCCGGAAAACAGCTGCAACATTTTGAAAATATCCGGAATGACTTTATCACATGGAAAAAACAAAGCCGAACTGGAATGTACCTGATAAAAGCCATTATCAATAGAATTACTTTGACCTCGAAAATCGTTCTACCGTGACGGCATGCAAAAAATGCTCAATCGTGGAGATAAAATGAAAAGCATATTACTTGCTTTGACACTGTTTTGCGTTTTATTGCCGCATAGTTGCACAAAAGATATTGCCGGCAACAGCACCCAGACCGGCAACCCCGCCGTCGTGGGCACGCTTTACGAGCCCGACGGCCATACGCCCGCGGCAAACGCAACGGTCACCGTGCGCAAGCGAAATTCGCTTGCGGACACCTCCGGTTCCGGGCCATCCATCAACGTCCTGGCCGTTACCACGAACGATTCCGGCAAATTCTCGATTGATTCCATTCAGGACGGTCTGTACAGTATCGAAGCCACGAAAGATACCAACGCGGTGCTCATCGATTCGGTGAGTATAACAGCAAAGGATACGGTACGACTCGGCCCGGACACATTGAGACCAACCGGAAAGATCGTGGGCGTCATCAAGCTCGCGGAGGGCGGCGACCCGAGGAAGGTTTTCATTCAGGCATACGACATTGACAGGTTTGGTTTGGTGAACGCGGACGGCAGTTTTGCGTTTTCGAGGCTTGCGCGAGGCACGTATCATTTGAGATTCACGCCGGCGCTGCAGGATTATGACGTTCTGGAGATGCCGGGGGTAAAGGTGGGGGCGGATTCGGTGACGGATTTGGATACGGTGGAGATGCCGTTTTCGGGGATTCCGGTACCGAGGAATGTGAAGATCAATTATGATACATTAAAGCAGATCGTAACGCTGACGTGGAGCAAGGAAGATACGTCTAATGTAGAGGGATATAACATTTATAGAAGAAACAGCGGAGATGCGTTTGGAAAGATACCCCTATATAGCATCCGGGGTGGGTGGGATTCTTGTTTCAGCGACAGTACAGTGTTACAGGACATGACGTATGAGTACAAGGTCATTTCATTGGATAAAACCGATGTTGAAGGGATGTCGAGCGAAATCGTTTCCGTGAACACCGCCACACCGCTTCGCCTGATTCGAACCATACAACCTCCTCGTTCTCCAAATAAAATAGTAGTAAAGCCGATTTCAGGTCTCATCTATGTTCTCTGTTGGGATTCCGTACTGGTAATTGATAGCTTGGGGACAAGGGTTTCATGCTTTCTCCCCTCGCCATTGACCGATGGAATCGGCTGCAATCTTGGAGATTCTCTATTTACCGTCTTTATGGGCGCAAATATTATAAAAATTTGGGACCCCCTGGATTCTCTTTGCGGCAGTTGGGTATTCAGCGATTCATTCAAGGTAATGTATACCGCGCCCACCCCGCGCCTGAACGTGCGGGCTTTGGGCAACGCGGACGTGTGTGTTTATGACGAAAAGGACGTTATAGTATACTCGAGCCTTGGAACCATAAAAAACCAGCACATCTTTCCCGACGGTATTTTGTTGAAGGAGGTGAAATCCGAGGATACGGTCTTTGTTTATGACAGCATACAGCAAAAGTATGAGCTGTTGAACAAGGATTGGCAACCGTTTGCCCAATTCACTCCACCTTTGGGCATTTACAACAAAGATCAGAGGTGTTGCTCTTACAATGACTCGATAATCGTGATTTCGGGCAGCAGTTGGACGTTACTTGGCGGAGCTTTAAGTTGGGTAAATATCAATACCGGCGCTTTGGTTGCCAGATTGAAAGAAGATCCGACAACTTTCGACATTGATCACAACAAAAGGATATTTGTCAACGGGAGTGGCTCGACGATCAAAATTTATGATGGACGGATACCATAATCCGCCCATCATAGAATGGAAGCGGAGCTACCGAAGCTCATCAGACACACCTTTAAATAGACCGTCTTTAAAATGCAACGTTCGGTAGTAAAGAGGATTATCCGGATGGGGCAATTTTACGTCTGCTGAACCACCTGGTTGACCGTCTGATGTCAGGTACCCAAGAGCCTTTATATTCCCACTCACGTCCAATTTGGTCGCCGAGTTTGGGGAGGAGGTTCCAATCCCAACGCGCCCAGCAGGATCAATATTCACTCTGTCGATTCCATTCACCCAAACGAAGAAATTCCTATCCGTATGATCCACGCCTACTGCCGCGATATGCTGGTTGGTTCCCCCTATCGCGCCATGAATTTCGCCGTGTACCGTTCCCTTCCGCGAGTGAGTGTAATAATGTAGCAGGCAAGAGAGCGGCCTCTGGGTTTCCAAACAATCGTATTAGAAGTGATATTATCCATTTTGTAAACAAGCCGGCCGGTAAGATCAAAAAAACGAATGTTGACCGGCAAAGTACCGGATTTTTCAGGTAAAAATATTTTTACACTAGGAGAGCCGGCATTTGAAGATATTCTAAGAACTTTTACGGGAGAATGGATGTTAAGAGCATGGTCTACGCGGGAATCCCTGCGTTCGTATCCGAGAATAGACAAACGTGTATCGGAAAAAAGGTATACCTTTTTTTCTACCGTATCCAGGATGATGTTGCGAAGGTTAGAAATAATACTGTCGGTATAAATGGCATTGTTACTTTTAGCCGTATTATATCCATCGGGCAAATCCCTGAGGTCCGCGGCAAAAAGACTGGAGCCTGTAGTGCACAAAGCTTCCACCGAAGAAAGAAAACACCCGGTATTGGTTGATCGGAATAGATGCGTTTTTGGGGAAGCCCAGGAAAATGATTCCTGCTTGTCACCCCTTGCTATAGCGATTGATGCTGATGAATCCCTGTAGTACATGGGAAAAGAGCAATCGTATGATACGGAGTTATAGCCGTTAATAGAAATGATAATGGTACTGTTCAAAAAACCGTTCAAAAAGTACTTGCGTACGTATCCGGGGGAAAGACTATTGCAATCGCTTGTCGTAATGGAAAAGATTGCAGAATCAAGCAAGAATCCGCTGTCGACAAGTGTAGCCGCTTGGACATAATTGTAGGTTGTAGAGTATTGTGAGTAGGGAGTTTCCCCATAAGTTGCGTATGAAGCAAAATCAGCTATCGTTGAATCGGTTAGCGGAAGAAATCGAAATATGCCCCCGTATATTTTCCCATTAGATATCGCAGACAGCTTACTAATATAAATAAGGCTATCATTTTGAAACTTATACATTTTGATTCCACTGAGTCCATTTCTTGCCATGACAAGGACGCCGTTTTTATAACGCTGAATTGTTGCTGATGAATCTTCGTAATTCACATACAATGGCACAAGGGTAGGCACAGGATATGAAAGTAGCGTAGCACGATCAATAAAACCGTCAAATTCCGGCCGTGTAGGATCATTTGTGTTGATAATCGAATAACTACCAGCGGGGGAGGAGGTCTCCTTAAGAAAGATAGAGTCGCCGGATTTTATCGACATGCCGCCATACTGGATGGGAAAATCACTTAGCTTTGAGAACTGCACTGCTTTTTCAATGGGCATTAAATGCAATGTAAACGTAGTGCAAGGCTCGGAAAAGACCGATGTGTCCTTATTATAAGCGGCAACCTTATAGGTGCACCATTGATTGTATGGCGTGCCACTATCATCCCACTCAAGGGTTCCGGTGGCTTCCGGATTGGCGCTGACAAGAGTGGCGATAAGAGCGAATTTTGATTCAAGCCCGTCGTCCCTATAAATGTAATAGCCGCTTTCGCAACTTGAATTATCCGAAATTTTAAGATGAACGCGCGTGGATGTCTCAAAATTCCATGCCGCAACTATGGAAGGTTTTCCCGGATTACAAAAGGACAAGGCGGCCGAAATGCTATTAGAAGTATCCAAGGCCGCGTTTGTATCATAGCTGAGTATCCGATAAACATAGGAAATGCCGGATTGTAACCCCCAGCTATCCACGTATGTAAAAGCAGGTACTGGTCGACCATGCCAGGTTACATTGGTAAACGAACTTATCGTGGTAAACGAGTCAATGGCGTTGTAGGCGGTATTGGAAGCGGCCTTTCTCTGGATTATGAAGCCTTTGAAGGATACCCCGTCATATTGCCATGTGATTTCAATACTGCTGTCGGTTACGGAGGCATTCCATAAATACAGCGTAGGGATCAATAGGGTGGTAACGCCCAAAGTATTTGACGTATCGGAAATTCCGGCGTTGTTGTATGCAAGTACTCGATATGAATACGAAGCCGACGGCTTTAGGTCTTTCCAGTCGAGATAAGTAAGAGTAACCGATGATTTTACCGAATCAATGACCCTATACGAAACAGCCGCGGAGTCTTTCCTGAGAATAATAAATCCTTGACTTCCCATGTCGTTATTGCGCCATGTAACACTAACTGTGCAGTCGATAGTTGACACTGCGCTTATAAGATACGGCGCTTGCAATGCAGCCGATGTAACGGAAAAGGCGGAAAGGACAATGAGCGAGTATTTCATAAGTCCCTCCTCGATTCGTTATTTGCATTTCTATCCAGCAAAACCCGTTATGGATAACAATAACACGCGCGCAAAAGTTGTCAACGCGCATAATATATTACTTTCTTGTCAGAATGTACCAGCTATTTTCATTCCCGGCGACAAGCTGTATGTGATCAAATTGATTGTTGAGGTAGATGTTTGCGCTTGAGTCGTCAATAGTATCACCGGAATGCTGTATAATTCTGCAAGTATCCCCCGAATTGTCTCTCCTTTTTATATAAAGGGGACCTCTAAAAATTCAATTTTCAGCAAAAACGGGTGCGAAATTCGCGCAAAATCGCCACTTTCTTGACAAAAAAGGCTATTTTTAGAGGTCCCCTAAAGACTATTCCTCCGACGTATATTGCATTTATTGAGTACGTCGTGGCGTTTGTTTTCGGCTCTTTAATGGGGGGTGGGAAATTGACTACGTCAAGATTGATTCGGCAAACCTCGAACGGCGATCTTTCGCCATTAGCAATATAAATATGCCGTGTGCTGCCGTCAACAATTAATTGGCATCTTTAAAATCCGGTATTGGGACCGCTTAAGATATCGGCAAAGGCTATTTCGCCGTTCACATTGAGTCCATACGGTATTCGTTCCACCGCCATCCGGAGGATACCACCACGGAACGGATCGACCGTTTTGACCTTGAGAACCCATTTACCGAGACGGATGGCCTGTGTCCACAAAAACCACGAGCCTCTATCGCGAAGGCAGACGAAGAAAGGATCGATCCCGGCCTGCGGGCCGGGGGCGACCCCCACGTTTATTACATTATATGAGAATAGCGTTATTCAAAAAATCCCTGAAATCATTTATATTACCTCTCGGCAACCTCGACACCCTCAAAACGGGAAACCCATGTCAGAAATCGACCCGGCGACGAACAATCGGCCCGATGCTCCCGACGCTCCGCCGGAAACGAACGTCCTTCCCCCGCCTCCGGAAACCGTGGCGATAGAAATCATCGACGAGCAGGCGGCGAAGAACGCCGCGGCAATGCAGGCCGAAAGCGACGCCGAGGTCGCCATACCAAAGGACAACTCGCCCGACAATCCCCTGCGCGTGCTTGAGGCGCTGTTGTTCGCGTCCGACGAAATCCTCACCACCGACAGGATAAAGGCCATTGTTCCGGGGGTTCCGGACGGGCGCAAAATACGGCAGATGGTCGACCGGCTCAACGAGCGTCTCGCCAAGGAGCGGCACCCGTTCGAAGTCGTCGAGATAGGCGGCGGGTACCAGTTCCGCACCGTGTCGTACTATTATCCGTGGGTGGTGCAGCTCTTCAAGGAAAAGGCGGCCCGGAAACTTTCGATACAATCGCTCGAATGCCTTGCCATCATTGCCTACAAGCAACCCATCACCAAGGCCGAGATAGAATCCATCCGAGGCGTGATGTCGGACGGCGCCATGAAGACCCTGCTCGAAAAGCGGCTCGTCACCATCGCGGGCCGCAGCGACAAGGCGGGCCGTCCCCTGCTGTATGCGACCACCAAGGAGTTCCTCGCCTACTTCGGCATCAATACAATCGCCGACCTCCCGCGGATAGAAGAGTTTGAGGCCATGGCAAAGGAGAAACTGGGCGACCTCACCGAAAACGAACTCACCGCCATGGAGGCCCGGAAGGCCGCCGCCCCGGACGGGGAAGCGGCGTCGACCGCGGCCGCCGATGAAACCGCGGCGCTTGATGGGTGCGAACCGCCGCCCGCCGCGCAGGAACCTCCCCCCGGCCATCCATGACCTCCCTGGAGTTCCAGTCCCCCTCCGACGCGCTCACGCCCCTCATGCGCCAGTACAACGCCATCAAGGCGCAGAACCCGGACACCGTGCTGCTCTACCGCATGGGCGATTTCTACGAGATGTTCAACGAGGACGCGAAGATCGCGTCCAAGGTGCTCGGGCTCACCCTCACCTCGCGCAACCACGGCGGCGCCGAGGACGTCCCGCTGGCCGGCTTTCCCCATCACGCAATCGACCGGTACGCAAACCGCCTCGTGAAGGCCGGATACAAGATTGCGATATGCGAACAGACCGAAGACCCCAAGAACGCCAAGGGAGTGGTGAAGCGAGACATCGTGGAAATAATCACGGCCGGCACCGCCACCGAGGACAACTTCATCGAGGAGAAAAGCAACAACTTCATCGTGGGGATTGCGCCGGGGAAAGACCTTGCCGGGATCGCGATTTGCGATTTGTCGACCGGACAGTTCGAGGCCGAGGAAATCCCGCTTTCCCTCCTTGCCGAGGAGCTCGTGCGCGTCGGCCCGGCCGAGGTGCTGCTCCCCGGCGAAAGCGAGAACCCCGTTGACGCGGCCGTGGAGACGGCGCTTCCCCAAACGCTCATATCGCATTACGATGCCTGGAAATTCGAGAGGGAAAGCGCAAACCGGTACCTGTGCGCGCATTTCGGCGTCGCCACGCTTTCGGGCATGGGGCTCGAACGCTTCGGCCCGGCCGTGGGCGCGGCGGGCGGGTTGCTTGCCTATCTTAAAGACCAGAAGAAAAACGACCTGCGCCACATCGTGGCGCTTTCCCCGCGATCGCTGTCGAGCTTCGCCGACCTCGACCCTTCCACCATCCGCAACCTGGAGCTCCTGCGGCCCCTGCACTCCGACGACGAGGGCGGAACGCTGCTCTGGGTGCTCGACAAGACGAGCACGGCAATGGGCGCGCGGCTCCTCCGGACGTGGATCACGCACCCGCTGCGCGACGCGGCCGCGATACACGAGCGTCTCGACGGCGTGGCCTGGCTCAAGGCCGACGCTTTTGTAAAGGGAGAAGCGGAGCTGTACCTGCGCCAGATCGCCGACATCGAGCGGCTCGTGGCGCGGGTGGCCTACGAGCGGGCAAACGCCCGCGACGTGGCGGCGCTCGGCAGATCGCTTGCGGTGTTCCCGAAAATCATAAAGGTGTTCTCCTCGGCGCGGGGCGCCTCGATCACCGGGGCGCGCGAGACGCTTGGGGGCTTTGAGGCCATCGTGGATTCCATCGCGCGCACAATCGTGGACAGCCCCCCGCTGTCGATCCGGGAAGGCGGAATAATAAAATCGGGCGTGTCGGCCGAGCTCGACGAAGTAAGAAACGCCACGGTGAACGGCAAGAAATGGATCGCCTCGCTCCAGGAAACAGAGCGCGGCCGCACCGGCATATCGTCGCTGCGCGTGGGGTACAACAGAGTGTTCGGCTATTACATCGAGGTGTCGAAGGCGAACCTCGGTTCGGTACCGCAGGACTACATACGCAAGCAGACGCTCGTGAACGGCGAACGGTTCATCACCCCCGAGCTCAAGGAGATGGAGGCAAAGATCCTCGGTGCCGACGAGAAGGCGGCCGCGCTGGAATACGATCTGTTCGTCGCCCTGCGCGCCTCCGTGGCCGCGCAATGCGCCGCGGTGCAGAAGGCCGGCCGCGCAATAGCCCTGCTCGACGTGTACCTGTCGTTTGCAAAGGCCGCCTCGGAATACGGCTACTGCAGGCCCGTGCCGTTGGATTCGGCCGATCTCATCATACGCGACGGCCGCCATCCGGTTGTGGAACGCATGCTTCCCGCCGGAGAGCAGTTCGTGGCCAACGACGCCGAATGCCGCGCCTCCGATTCGCAGATACTCCTCATCACCGGACCCAACATGGCGGGAAAGTCCACCTACCTGCGCCAGAACGCGCTCATCGCGCTCATGGCCCAGATGGGATCGTTCGTTCCGGCGGCGGCCGCGCAGATAGGAATCGTCGACAGGTTCTACACGCGCGTGGGCGCGTCCGACCGGCTCGCGCGCGGTCAAAGTACGTTTCTGGTGGAAATGATCGAGGTGGCCGACATCCTCAACAACGCCACCGACAGGAGCCTCGTGCTGCTCGACGAAGTGGGCCGCGGCACGTCCACGTTCGATGGTATTTCCATAGCCTGGGCCGTGGCCGAATACCTCCATGAGGCGGAGGGGCACCGGCCACGGACGTTTTTCGCGACGCATTACCACGAGCTCACCGAGCTCGCCCTGCTGTTCCCCCGTATCAAAAATCTTCACATCAAGGTGAAGGAATGGAACGACAAGATAATCTTCCTGCGCAAGATCGACCAGGGGAGCTGCGACCACTCCTACGGCATCCAGGTGGCGCGGCTCGCCGGTGTGCCCAGGGCGGTCATCATCCGGGCAAAGGAAATCCTGGCCAATCTCGAAAACATGGAGTTCTCGCCCGACCACAAGCCTATTCTCGCCCGGCACAAGGAAGGAAGGAAGAACGCGAAGCAGACCGAACTGTTCGGGGCCGAGACGGGCGTTCAGACGAACATGATCGATTCTTTGAAGGGCGAAATACTTCAGCAGTTGATTGATATGGATCTCAACCGCCTTACGCCGCTCGACGCGCTGAATCTGCTGGCCGAGCTGAAGAAAAAGGCCGGGGACATTCCAGGGTAAACCCTACCGCCGTTGAAACGCCGGGTATATAAAAGACGGTACGGGCGCCAAACTTCGCGCCTGTACCGTCGACAACGAATCGCCGCCTCCCTCCGCCTGCGCGGCGGGGGCTATGCCTCGCTCACGGCGTCCCAATCGGCCTTCACCATGATCTCGACGAGCTTGTCGAAAGAAACCGACGGCTTCCATCCGAGACGGGAAGCCGCCTTTGCGGGGTTTCCGAGGAGAAGATCGACTTCGGCGGGGCGGAAATACTTCGAATCCACGCGGACGACCACCTTGCCGCTTTTTTCGTCGGTCCCGGTCTCGTTGACGCCCTCCCCCGACCAGCGGATGGGCATGTCCAGCGCTCCGAACGCCTTCTCCGCGAATTCGCGCACCGAGTGGGTCTCGCCCGTCGCGATGACGTAATCGTCGGGTTTGTCCTGCTGGAGCATGAGCCACATCGCCCGCACGTAGTCGGGGGCGTATCCCCAGTCGCGCTTGGCGTTGAGGTTGCCTATGTAAAGGCACTGCTTCTTACCGGCCTTTATGGCCGCCGCGGCCATGGTTATCTTGCGCGTGGAGAAATTCTCCCCGCGGCGCGGGGACTCGTGGTTGAACAAAATACCGTTGCTCGCGTGGAGGCCGAAGGCCTCGCGGTAGTTCACCACGATCCAATAGGCATACAATTTCGCGGCCGCATAGGGCGACCGGGGATAAAACGGCGTCGTCTCGCTCTGGGGGGTCTCGCGGACCTTTCCGTACAGCTCCGACGTCGAGGCCTGGTAGAACCGCGTTTGGATGCCGGTTTCCTTGATGGCGTCGAGGATGCGGAGCGTCCCCGTCGCGTCGACGTCGGTCGTGTACTCGGGCACTTCGAACGAAACGGCCACGTGCGACTGGGCCGCGAGGTTGTAGATTTCGTGGGGCTTGATTTTTTCGAGAAGGCGGTTCATGTTGCTCGAATCGGTCATGTCGCCGTAATGGAGAAAAAAATTGACGTTCTTGTCGTGCGAATCGCGGAACAGGTGGTCGATGCGCTTGCGGTTGAAATAGCTTGCCCGGCGGATCATGCCGTGCACTTCGTATCCTTTATCAAGCAGAAGCTCCGCCAGGTACGAGCCGTCCTGGCCCGTGACCCCCGTAATGAACGCGCGTTGTGTCATGATGTTCCTTCTCGGTGCCGCGGGAGGAACTGCGGCGGTAAAAGTCTGTTTCTCCGCGCGGGTGGCATATATTTTTACTACGTTCACCCGCGCGAAAAAGAATACGTTCGAACGCATTCCTAAAATAATTCAACGATTGCGCGCGGGTTTACAATTAACACAATCGGACGTTTCGCTTCATGGACCAGCAGCAGAACGCACCCCGAACGCCCGCCGTGCCGTCCGCCGTATTCGGGAAACGGGCCGCGGCCGTCGTTCTCACGGCGG
>JGI20214J51088_10000134_pt1 | contig 52123 bp, 33 predicted proteins | sample WetSurMetagenome_FD_51088 | JGI IMG/M metagenome (IMG submission 51088) | reverse complement strand
TTTTTCGTAACGTTGTGCACCACGGCCGAAGGCCGTGGTATCTTTTCGAGAAAACGCCGTAGGCTTTTCACTATTGCCTGTTCGAGCTGCACAAAATGAACGAAATGACCCTCATCTCGCCCCCACACCTCGGACACGTGAGCGGGTTTGCCGGTGCAGAAAAAAAATGCGCGAAGAGAAGAATAGTATAGGTTATCCGAAAAGGACGGGCTCACCGCCCAAGGGATGTTTCAATACATCCAAAACGACGCCAGCCGCGTGAAACGGCTGCATTGGATAATAGAGGAACAGCCCAAGAGTTGGCAAAAGACGATAAGAAAACCTCTTGAAAAGACCGGATTCGAGCTGCCTCGATGAAGACGAAGAAAGCGGTTACAACCTTTGCGGTTCGTCAGTTGACGGCCTATCCCGCACACTCTTCTCAAAATCCATTTCGAGAAGATAAATCTTTTCCCCTCTATACTCATTCTCCCCAATCACCTTCAGCCCAATCGCCTGATACGGCCTCACCCTTCTCTCCGAGCACGTTCCGTACAACTTTTTCATTCCTTTTGTTATCAGCCTTTCAAGAAAGAACTTCGTGAACGAACGAAGCAGGGTTGCGCCGCTCATCACGTCGAGCAGGCAGAACATGTGGACTATCTCGCATACGCCCGGCGCGCTCTTGTCGATGGAGAACCCTTCCATCTCGAGTTGCAGCGGCGATGCCGTGCCGAAGTTAAGCGCCGCGGCGGCCACGATCCTCTCGCCCGCGTTCGCGGTATAGATTTCCTGGGTGTCGTAGGGGACTTTCGTTATTGTCCGCCGTGTTTTCCGGTCGATGATCCAGATTCGGTCGAGGACCTCGGAGGGGCCGAAGGCGCGGAAAAGCGCGCGTTCGTACGCAAGACGCCGTGCCTCGGAGGAGGCGTCGAGGACGGTAAAGATGAACTTGCTTCTGGTTTCCACGGCGGTCTTCGCGTGGTCGGCAGTTTCCAAACTCAAGAACACCTCACCACAGAGGCACAGAGGACACGGAGAAAACAAAGTGAAAAAATAATAGTGCAGAGAAAGAGTTAATTGAAAAGTTGATCCTTTTTCTTCCGCTGTCAACTTTCAACTCATTACTCTCTCTGTGTCTCTGTGGTGATTTTATGAATTATTCGGACCTGGATGGAATAAGACGCAAGCGTTACAGCTCGTCCAGCTTCACCGTGAGGCTTTTGGGCATGATGGGCGGCATTGAGATGGTTTGCACCTCGGGGCCGTCCTTGGAGCCGAGCGAGAACGCGAGCCCGGAAAACGCGATGTCGACCGGCAGCAGGGCAAGGCCTACCTGCGCGCCCAGTACGTGCGAAAAACACGCGGCCACGATGTCGCCCGCCTTGCGGGACCCGTTGAACACCGCCGCGCCCTTGGAAAATCCGTTTGCGTCGGCGGAGGCCGACACGCCGATTATCTTGTGGGACAGCCCCTTCGCCCTGCGCTCGAAAATAGCCTTGCTTCCACAAAAGCTTTCCTTGCCGAAATCGATCATCCACTGCAGCCCCAGCGGGAGCGGATCGCACACGGTCGCGCCTTCGGCGAAAATGTTGAAGAAGCGGCCCTCGAGGCGCAAGTCGTTGTGGATGTCGACGCCGCAGGGGCCGCCGCCGCTTTCGGCCGCATGGGCCATGCAGGCGTCGAACAGGTCCTGGGCGTTTGCCGCGGGCGCAAGGAGGTAATAGCCGAACTCGGAGGTCTTGCCCGCCCGGAAGAGCGACAGCGGCTGTCCCGAAAATTCGTAACGTTCCACCGACAGGTACGGAAGGCCGAGCACGTCGGCGCCGAAAAGCCCCTTCACCACCGCCCAGGCCTTGTATCCGTCGACCGACAGCAGCGCGTGGGTCTCCGAAAGATCGGTCATACCCGCGTCAGCCGCGCCGCGCGACAAGAGCATCGACTTGAACGCCGCGTCGTCCATGATGCTTTCGGCGAGAAGCACGAGTTGTTCGTCGTTGTTGGCGACGTAACAGTCGGCCACCAGGTCGCCGGCTTCGTCGGCGATGAAGGTGTGCAGCATGCGTCCGAACCGCACCTTGGCAACGTTCCCGGCGCACAGGGCGTCGAGAAAGTCGAGGCCCTTGTCCTCGGGGAATGAATAGCGGTGCATGTAGGAAACGTCGGTGAGGCCGAACCCGTCGCGCACGAGCAGGTATTCGGTCTTTTGATCCGAAACGCGGGACACGACCTGGGCCCCGAACCGCTCCGAAAACGCGGCGTTCTTCTTTGCAAAGCAATCGCGGAAAAGGGAGGGTTTCATGCGGCCGCCCCGCTTTCGGCCTTCTGTGCCAGCACGAAATCGACCACCGTGTTTATCGACCGGAGCACCGAGATGTTCTGATCGGGAATCTTGATGCCGAAGGAGTTCTCGATGCACAGGACTATTTCAAGCGCGTCGAGAGAATCGAGGCCCAAGCCCGCGCCAAGGAGCGCGACGTCCTCATGCAGGTCTTCCGGGGTGTAGGGAAGGTTGAGCCGCCGGATAAGCTCCCGCTTGAACGTATCGATGACGCCGCGGCGCTTGTCTATCGCCGCCTGCATTGGTTCCGTCATACGTGCTATTCTTTCAGGTTGCCTGTGCGTACGATTGAGGCACAATTAATGCCGTGGGGCGAACTAAAAACTGTGAGAATATACTTTTTCCCGTGCTCCATTTCCAAGGAAGAATTCGCAAGGGCGGCCGCAAGCGAGAAAACCGGCGCGGAGGCCTCGGCATAGCCGAGCCGGGAGGAGAGGTCGAGCAAGGGGCGGGTCCCGCCGGGCATCACCGCGTCGAGGGCGGCGGCCTCCCGTCCGCCGGGACGGCAGCACGCCAGGCCGACATCCTCCGGCGCTATGCCAGCCAGCCCAAGGGCATTCCGGATGGTGGCCGCGAGCGTTTCCACCCCCGCGTCGGCGCCCATGACGTGTTTCGTTTCGGTCGAATAGGCGGTCGAACAGATCGTGCCGAGCACGGCCGCTCCCCGAGCCTCGGCGGCGGCCCGGGTTTCCAGCATCATCGCGCAGGCCCCTTCGCCGGGGGGAACGCCGGCGGCCGGAAGCAACGCGGCCGCATGGGCGTCCGAGAGGATTCGGCTCGACAGTTCGTCCACGCTCAAGCTGACCAGCGCGTCGGTATGTCCGCTTTGCAGCGCGAAAACGGCGAACCCCAGGCCCATGATCCCTGCCCCGGGCCCGAAGCTGAGCGTGGTGTTGTGGCCGGTGAGCCTCAGCGCCTTGCACACGTTTCCCGCCACGGAATTCGGAACGACGTACGGGAAAGCGGTCACCTGGTTGATATGAAAATTCCCTTTGAGGAGCGAGGTGACGTGCTCGGCTTCGGCCCACGAGGGGCCCGCCGACAGGTGCAGGAACAGGCCGATGTCCCTGCGGCCAGCGTACCGCTCCGCGATCATCGCCTGGCCGAGCGCAAGCCGCGTTGCGGCGGTCCCGAAGACGCTCGAACGGTCCATGTTGCGGATTTCAAGACGCCGATCAACCGAAGCCATGTCGAAATCCGGCACCATGGCCGCGCGCACCGAGGCCCCGCCCGAAACCGGCACGTCGCGGAAAAAGCCGCCCGCGGGCGGCCCGGCCGCATCAAGACCGGCGGCGCCTATGCCCGCGGGAGACACCGCGCCGATTCCGGTGATCACCACGGGGCAGGCCGATACTGCTTTCGAAGGCGAAGCGGATTCGTCGGGTTTTACCTGCACCACGATGCTCGCGTTGTTTCCGCCGAACGCAAAGTTGTTCTTGAGCATGGGCCCCGCAACGACCGCACGTCCCGCGTCGGGCACGTAGTCGAGCGTGCAGCCGTCGCGCCGCTCGGAGAAATGAGCCGTGGGCGGAACGGTGCCTTGCGAAAGGCACAGGATGCTTGCGGTGGTCTCGAGCGCGCCTGCAGCGCCAAGGCAATGGCCTATGATGGATTTTGTCGAGCTCACCGGCACCGTTGCCGAGGCCGCGCCGAACGTCCGGCGAATTGCCCTTGTCTCGGCCTTGTCGTTTGCCTCGGTGCCGGTGCCGTGCGCGTTGATGTACCGTATGGCCACGGGAGGGACGCCTGCATCGGCGAGCGCCCGTTCCATCGCCAGCGCCTGTCCGGTGCCCGACGGATCCGGAGAGGTGCAGTGATAGGCATCGTTGCTGAGCCCGAACCCCATGATTTCCGCCAGCGCGCGGGCCCCCCGGGCACGGGCGTGTTCCTCGCTTTCCAGCACGAGAAAGGCTGCCCCCTCTCCGAGGTTGAGCCCGGTCGGCTTTGAAAACGGGGCGCATGTCCCTTGGCAAGTCGCCTTGAGCCCGTCGAAGCCGGCAAGCGTTGTCTCGCTGAACGTGTCGCTTCCCCCCGCAAGCACCGCGTCCACGACGCCGAGACGGATGAGGTCCGCAGCAAGCCCTATGGCCGCCGTGCTTGCGGAACAGGCGGTCACAACCGTTGCGCTGGGTCCCGATATGCCGAAGAGATGCGAAAGCGCCTTTGCGCCGCAGTAATAGCGCTGGGCGAACAACCGCTCGGGCGTGAGGGCGGCATCACCGGCCAGAAGGGACGCATACCGGCGCTCTATAGACTGCATGGGGCCGCTGCACGTGGCAAACACCATCCCCATCCTCGGGCCCAGCGCATGCGCCTCGATGCGCGAGCGCTCCACCGCCTCGCGGCACGCGGCCGCCGCAAGCCCGACGAACCGGTCGAGGAACCGGGCATGAGGGGGAAGGAATTCGTTTTCGTCAAAGACCGGGACGAGCCCCGCGTGCGTGGCGCGAAGGTGCGAAAGGTGCGGCCGCGCTATGGGGGAAAACGACGTTTCGCCCCGTGCGGCGGCCAGGGCAAGGTGTTCGCAGCCCAGGCCGGCGCTGCACACGGCGCCCGTACCGGTCACCCACACCCGCCGCCTCACGGCCGCACCGGGCCCGGGGCAAGGAGCACGGCAAAGTTGTAACCGAGGTCGGTGCTCCCAAGGGCAAGGACATGCCGCGGCGATCCGGACAATTCCCTGTTGTCCAATTCCACGGAGCCGGTCGCCTGGGGCCACAGCCCCGTGCCGTCTCGAAGGCCGGCCAGCGCGCACGCCGCCGAGACGAGGATCGATGCCGTCTCGATATAACCGGTGTTGAACGTCGTGGCGGCAAGCGGCGTTTTCTCAAGGCCGTTTGCGGCGAGCACGTCGAGCACTTTTTTGTCCTGGCGGTTGCCCTGCGGCGCCCAAATAACAAGCCCGACGTCGCGCCAGCCGATGCCCGCGCGGAACAGCGCGAGATCGCAGGCGTGTGCCAGGCCGTCCGGCGCGAGGCTCTGCCCGGTGAATTCCGTTCCGTCGACGCTCATGCCGTACGACAGCACCTCGGCAAGCACCCGAGCGCCGCGCGCCTCCGCCTCCTCGGCGGTCTCGAGGACGAGGGCGGCGGCTCCCTCGCCGATAACCTTGCGCCTGGGCTCGTCGAGATCGAGACGGCAGTGGTCCTCCCCGGCCCCCCGCTTGAGGAAACCGATGAGGTCGTAATTGTAAAACGACTGGGGATAGACTTCGTCGGATGCCGCGGCGAGCACGGCGTTCGCGCGCCGCTGCCGCAACGCGTTGAACGCGTAGGCCACGCTCGCAAGGCCCGCATGCGGCCCCGGAGCGAGAGTCATATTGACCCCCTTGAGGCACAGAGCGTTGGACACCCAGCCCGCGGTGGAATTCGCCGTTATATTGGAAAAGCAGTTGAGGTGAGGCTCAAAGGTGTCCGATGTGAAGACGCTGTTCATGTGATCGGACTCGGGCGGCCCGTTGCAGACCCCCATGACGATTCCGACGCGGTCGCAGTTTTTCTGGCCCACGCGCAGTCCCGCGTCTTCCAAGGCAAGCCGCGAAGCGGCCGTGGCGTACCGTGAGATCGCGTTCATTTCCGAAAAATCAATCCCGCGATCGACGTCCCGGGCGGAGAAGCCCGGCACGAGGCCCGCCCGTTTCGACGCCGCGCCCGCGTGGCTCACGCGGTCGGCCGGGCCGATGCCGCTGTCCCCCTTCCGAAGCCGCTCAAGCGTTCTTGAGACGCCGAGCCCGAGCGATGTCACGGTTCCGGCGCCGGTGACGACAACGCGGGAGAGCCCGGCGTTCCGCGGCGGAAGCGGGAAGTCCCATTTCGTGAGGCACGCCGCCGCGTTGTTACCCCCGAATGCGTAGTTGGCGGAAAGAAATGCACCGTATTCCTTTGGACGGGCCGCGTTGGGAACGTAGTCGAGCGCGCAGCCGGGCCTGGGCGAGGAGAAATTGAGCGTGGGCGGGACAAACCCGTCGTTCATGGCCAGGATGTTGCACGTCGCCTCGAGGATGCCCGTGGTTCCCATGCAATGGCCGAAAAACGATTTGGGCGACGTAACGGGAACCTGCGCGGCCCCGCAGAATTTCGCGATGCCCCTGGATTCGGCGCGATCGTTGGCATCGGTGCCGGTGCCGTGCGCGTTGATGCATCCGATGTCGGAAAGGGCGATTCCCGCGTCGGCCAGGGCGGCCGAAAGCGTTTTGGCCACACCCTCGCCCCGCGGATCCGGCGACGTGGGGTGGTAGGCGTCCGACGTAAGGGCGTGCCCGGCGATTTTCCCGTAGATGCGCGCATGGCGGAGAAGCGCCCGCTCAAGGTCCTCAAGCACCCAGAACACCGAAGCTTCCCCTATGTTAAGGCCTATCGGGAGCGAAAACGGCGCGGTCCGCTCCGCCGACACCGCCTTGAGGCCGTTGAATCCGCTCATATTCGCCAGGCACAGGGAGTCGGAGCCGCCGAGCACTACCGTGGAATACATCCCCAGGTTTATCAGCGAGGCGGCGAGCCCCATTGCGCCGGTAGTGGACGAGCACGCGGTGGTGACGATCCACGTTTCGCCGCCCGCGCCGAGCGCCCGCGACAGCGCCTTGCCGAACCCGTAGTACTGGGCCATGAGGTTCATTTTCTCGTCGAACGCCTTTGCGCCCTTGCCGTGGAGCCACTTGTATTCCTCCTCGGCCGAGCGCAGGCCGCCGTTGCAGGTGCCCAGGACCAGCGCGACGTCGCGCCGGGCCGCGCCGGGCTTCCATTCGATCCCCGCGTCGGAAAAGGCGGCGCGGGCCGCGGCCACGGCGTAGTGCAGGTACCGGTCGTCGTATTCCGCGATCTCCCCTTTGTCCAACAGTACCGACGGATCGAACCCCTTGATTTCACCGCCCAGGTCGGTCCGGAAATGACGGGCGTCGAATTGCGTGACCGGGGCGATGCCGTGCCTCCCCTCGCGCAGCGCCGCGAGAATGGACGGAATGTCGTTGCCGATGGGGCTCAAGGCGCCGATGCCCGTTATCACCGCCTGCCCGCGTACGCCCTGGCGTTCAAGCGGCTTTCCCACCACCTTGCGGCCGTCCCTGAAGGTCGACGGCTCAAGGCTTGCCGAATGAGAATCCTTCTGCCGCCTGAAAAACTCGTTCCAGATTCCGACGAACTCGCCGTACAGCCGTTCCCGCGTCATGTTGAGCGGCTCGAACACCACGTGGGCGCCGTTGTAGTGCGACCACGTCCTGTCGACGATCCTGTTCTGGCTCGACATCCTGTCCCAATGCACCGATCCCGGATACGGGGTGAACAGGAAAAACTCCGACGTATGGATGCCCGCGAAGTCGAACAGTTCGAGCACGCGCTCGCCGATGCCGGGTCCGTCCCAGTCGCGTCCCACCGCGCAGGAACCGAAGAACCTGATGTCGCGATCTTCCAGCTTCTTCACCAAGTCGGCGAGCATCCCGCGCTCCTTGTCGCCGCCCGCCAGAGCCCGAATCGACACGGGGTCGACGTTGAGGGTGCAGTAGAAGTTCTTGACGCCGGCCGCCGCCATGAGGTCGAGGAATTCGGCGTCGGTGTTGAGCGCCATGGTCGACGAGACGAAGTACTTTTTCCCCAGCGGGACGAGCGCCGCGAGCAGCGAGCGGGCATACTCGGCCATTTTCCGCTGCGTAAAGAAAAGCGTGTCGTCGGCGAGATAGACGTTTTCGTATTTGAGGCCGCGAATTTCCTCCACCACGTGTTCCACGGGCCTGAGGCGAATCCTGTTCCCCATGTGCGCCGGAATGGCGCACATGGCGCAATTGTAGGAGCAGCCGCGCGTGAGCTGGATGAGGTCTTCATCCCAGTCGTAATAATCTTTCTTGTAAAACAGATCGCGACGCGGGATTTTCATGCGCGAAAGGTCGAACGAACAGCCGCCCTTGTACAGCGGCTTGAGCCGTCCGGCCTTGAGGTCATCAAGGATGAGGGGCCACGTGGGCTCGCCCTCGCCAAGGTTCACGCTGTCGGCGTGCTTGAGGCATTCCTCGTGCATGAACGAGGGAAAGAAGCCCCCCATGATGACCTTGGTGCCCCGGCCGCGGAACCCGTCCCCTATTTCGAACGCCCTGGTCGCCTGCGGCGTAAAGCAGTTGATGGCCACGAGGTCGGTCTGCGCGGAATAATCGATCGCGTCGCCCGCGTTGTCGTCGACGAGTTCGAGGTCGAATTCGGGAGGCGTGAGGGACGCGAGGATGGGAATGCCCAGCGACGGAGGCGTGGTGAAATCGCCCAGGAAATAGTCCACGAGCCCCCGGTCGATCTCGGGGTTGTTCGTGAGGAATTTTTCGAATCTGGGGTATATAAAGGTGATTTTCACGGGATTGATATCCAGAAGTAATAAAAATAACCGATGGAGGGAACGTAAAAACCAATTCGAAGAAATACAAAAATTTGGGCGTTCCCCGGCGCCTTGCGCCGGGTCGGTCTCCCTGCGGGCTCGGCCATTCGGCCTCGGTACCGCCTGCCGCGATGGCGCTTCGCGCCGTGGCCGGGCGGCACTTCGCTCCGGCTCACCGCTCCGGTCCGCCTAACGCGCGGCAATAAGATGTACATTCTGTCGAGATGTGATATGCGCGCCATCGGCATTCGCATGTGAAAAGCCATTCCTCAGGGTAACGTTCCGAGTTTTTCCGGGCCCTCCGGCGCTCTTCCGTGGTGCTCCCACGGCGACGTTTCCGGCTTGCCGCTACTTTGTCAAGGGGCTACCCGTGAGAGGAAAGCGCCCGCCCAATAGGAAGGGCGGAAGGCGCTGCCGAGGACCCGCGGACGCGAAGCGGCGAGAGGGCCGAGGCCGGGGGAAACACCTTTTGCCGGATACATACTTGCAATGAATTTAAGGATATATCCATCTTCCGATCCCCTCTATCACGGGATCGGTTCCCTTGCTCCACGGACCCGGGTGTCCGGCGATGAATTCGTATACCGACAACCCGAGCGCCAGGGGAATGCGCATGGCCGCGGGGACGCCCGCCGCCTCGACGCTTTGAACTTTTATGGGATGGAAATAGGTGGAGAGGTATTCGAGCAGCGTGAGGTTGTTCGCGCCGCCGCCCGACACCCACACGTTCTCGGGGGGAAGCACGTGGCGGTATTCCCGCTTGAAGAAATCAAACGCGGTGCGTGCCGTGAGCGCCGTGAGCGTGGCGACCCTGTCCTGAGGTGAGAGCGCCGCCACCTTCGGGTGCTGGTACATATCAGAAAAATCCTGGAGAAAAGCACGCTTAGGCGCGGGACGCATAAACCATTCCCGCGAGGCAAGCTCGCTCAGGCATTCGTTGCCTACCGCTCCCCGTGCCGCAATGGCTCCGTCGCGGTCGAACCCGTCGGTGTCGCCGGTGTCCCGCGCGGCGAGGTTGACGAGACAGGTGCCGGGGCCGATATCGCTGTCGAGAACGGTGTGCATGGCCTGGTTGTCCACCACGGTAAGATGCGACATGATGCCGATATTGAGATATATGGAGACAGGCTCCACACTCCTCGCAATCTTCACGTTTCCGGGGAACAGCGGGAGATCCCCCGCCTCACCCGCCAGGGTGCCGTGGCGGGAAAAGTCGGTGACCACGGGCACGCCGAAGGAGGACGCGAGGAGCTGTCCGTCACCGAGCGACACGTCCCAAAACCGCGCATCCGTTCCCTCGCCCACCCGACCGCTGTACAGCAAGCATTTATTGAGCACGACGCAGTGCGGACCGCGCAGGGACTTGTGCGAATTGGAAAGCACGGCGCGGCCGCATTCGAGGAACAGATAAGAAATTTTCCGGTCGAGCCAGGCCAGTTTCTCAACTTCCATCGCGGCCCGGGGTGAAAGCACGGCGGCCTCAATCGCCTCCTCAACTGGGTCGGGGTAGGGCATCAGTGCATGGGATATTTCCTCCCACGCGTCACCTTCAACGCAGATGTAAATCCCCTGGATACCGCTCTGCGGCCCACCGGCCGACAGGATGAGCATCCGGAGTTTCTTGGTTTTCCTGAGTTTTTGAATGTGGTTCATGAGTTTTATTCGGAATGAAAACGGCTATTTATAAATAATACATAGCCGGGAAGGGAACAACAGACGATTGAAAAAGTCGCGTTCATACGGATTCCGAAGGATGTTCGACCACTGGAACGCGGAAAATTTTTATGGAAAGGAAACAATGCGCTTACCGAAGAGCCCCCGCTCCCATTTTGCGTTCGAAATTCCTCCACCGTATTCTTTCCTCCTTGTTTTATCCTGTTATATTTTTTCGCAAAGAACCGCGTGTTCCGGCTCTAAACTCAAAAATCCCTGGGGGAACATCGTCATGCGGGACATCTTCGCCTACACCAACTTCAGAACCTATCTCAAGGACTACTACAAGGAACAAAAACGGGTAAACCCCGAATTCTCCCACCGCTGGTTCGTGAAGAAGCTCGGGTTCTCCACGTCGAACTACGTGCTGTCCATCATGGAGGGCAGGCGCAACCTCCCCATGGACACGTCGCTGCGGTTCACCCGGTACCTGGGCCTGAGTAGAAAACAAACCTATTATTTTGAGCACATGGTTGCCTATCTGCAGGCGAAGAATCCGCTGGACAAAAAAGAATACTACTCCCGGATGGCCGGCCTCAATTCCAGACTCAGGAAGAAAAAACGATAACTGCGCGCGCGGTTGACGGGACGTGAAACACGAAACGCCGGAGCGCTTTCGCGTCCGGCGTTTCGTGTTGTTCTGTGCGCTGCCGGGCTATTTTTTCGGCTGCGGAGGCGGCGTTGCCACGCCGGGGGCAGCGGCGGATTGATTCGGCCGTTGCTGGGCGGTGAACGCCATGATCTGCTGCTTGAATTGCTCGGCACGCCTGTCGCCCGGGTGCGATTCCGCGAACGAGGAAATCACCGCAAGCGCGCTGTCGAACTCCCGTAGTTCGAGATAGTTCTTGGCAAGGCTTTCGAAACCCGCGTAGTAGTTCGGGTCCTGCCGTATAAGCTCCTTGAGCGCCGGTATCGCGTCCTTGCTCCTGCCCTGCATTTCCAGGGCTTGCGACAGCATCCGCATGTACTCCGGATTCTGCGGATCAACCGTGAGCGCCTCGCGCGCGGCCTTTTCGGCCTCCACGTATCTCCCGTGGTTGATGAGGAATTCCTGGAGGAGCGCGCGGGGCCGCCAGTCCCAGGGGATGTAGCCGATACATTTCCCAAGTTCGGCAATTACGAGATCAAGCTTGCCGTCGTATTCCTTCCGCAGCGCGGCGAACGCCGCCTTCTTCTGCTCGGCGTCAGGCAGTTTTTTCACCGAAGCGGCGGCGATCTGGGATTGCAGACTGTCGAGTTCCGCCTTCTGTTCGAGCAACGGCTTCCGGAGCATGAGTGCCAGTTCCAGGTAGCAGGCCGTGTAGTTCGCCTGGAGGCCGCGTGCCGCCTCGTCGACGGGTTCGTCGGTTACTTTTCCGGTGCCGAACCGATAGACATGGTCGAGGAAATACGCGGTTTTTTCGATGTTCATCCGCTTGTCCTGCGGGACCGGCGTCGGATTGATCCTATATACAAGCCCTTCCATCTGCAGATAAGGATCGAGCCCCATGAAGTTGTCGTCGGAAACGGTGACCGCGAAATAGACCGGTTTACGCCACCGGTTAGAATCAATAATATTGAGCACCATCCTGTCCTGTACGCGGAGCACCTGCTGCTGCTTCCGCCCGGGAACAATCACCTGTATGCCGGCGTTGGAAAGCGTATAAGGAGTCGGCTCGACAAAGGGGTTGAGTTCGGCATTGAGGGCATCTATCTGGCTGTAGGTAAACGAAATCGGCACGCGAGGCTCCACGTCCTTGAGCTGTTTGATGTACCAGTCGGTGTTGAGAAGGCTCAGGTTGACGATGCGAATGTCTTTGCGTATGCCGTAAGCCTCCTGGAGGGCCCACAACGGAAAGGTGTCGTTGTCGCCGTTGGTAATAAGAATTCCGTCCTTGTCGCAGGACATGAGGAAATTATAGGACGCATCATACGGAATCCAGTTCATGTGACGGTCGCGCGGGCCCCAGTTCTGGGTAAGCGGCAACGCGGGCGACACGAAGAACGCGATCACCGCGAGGGGGGCGACCGTGGTTCGCAACATTTTGTTCTTGTTGGTGAAAAGATAGGTGAGAAAGCACCCGGCGGCGATGCCGAGCCACATGCTGTAGAACATGAACCCCGCGTTCCAGAAATAGTCCCGCACGCGCACTTCACGGTGTACGTTGGGCGCCGGTCCTTCCCTGCCCGCGTGCACCCATGCGAGATAATCCTGGTGCTCGGGCCTGTTGCCGTCGGCGAAATTCATGTACCACGTGAGGATCACCGTGGTCATGAGGGTCACGAGTATCAGCATGACCGCGGTGTTTTTGTCCTTCCGGTAAAAATAGAACCACGCTATCAGCATGAATGCCGTGGGAAGAAGGTATATGAGGAGTTTGAAAAAACCGAGAAGCGGGTTGTCCGCCATGAAGTTCTTCTGCGTGTCCTTGAGACTGAAATGGAAAAACTGGGTGATATGGAATCCGCCGTATCCCATGTGACCTTCGATGCCGAACTGGTTGGTGAGCTTCCCTCGGCGCCATAAGGAGCGGGTCACCATGCTCTCCGAACCATATTGTTTTCGGTCAAGCGTCGCGGCGAACGCCTTCCATGTGACGGGATGATCCTCGTCGATGATCGGATTGAGAGAGGCGCGCACCGGCATGTAGATATGATTGGAAAACCCGACTACGGCCATGAAAGAGAACCAGAAACAGAACCGCCATTTCGCCTTGTTGGGGCCTTGCATGAACATCATGACGAAGGTGATAGCCGTGGCTACGAGGCTCACGGCGATGAACCACGAAAGGTTGAACATGAACGTCGACATGCAAAGGCCTATAACCCACAACCGCCAGTCGGTGAGCTTGGAGCGATCGACCATCACGACGAAGAGGAACACCGCAGGAAGCGTGATGCCGGAAATCATGTGCATGCCGATGCCGGAAAATCCGATATAGGCGATGAGAAGCAGCAGCCGGTCGCGCTTGGGGTCCTTGGACTGGGCCCAGATGAGCGCGAGCCATATGGTGAGCACCACGGGGAGAAGGCAGAGGTTGCACTGTTCCGAAAACTCCAGGGAACAGAACCAGAACGTGTTGCTGAACGCGCACAGAAGGCCTCCGGTCACGCCCGCGCAGTACAGGGTGAGCCGCTTCCAGAGGACATCGGCCTCTCCCACAACGTACCACATGACGCGGACGATGATGAGATACACGAACATCGCGGTGGCCGCGCTTCCGAACACCGCCAGAAGGTTGAGCCGAAACCCCGGGTCCTTGAGGAACCAAAGCCCCTCCAGAAAAACCCGTGCCATGGGAATGAGAAGCGGCGTGCCCGGCGGGTGCGGGATGCCGAGACAGCCTGCCGACGCGAGATATTCGCCGCAGTCCCAAAGCGCCACCGTGGGGCCGCACGTGAGGATGTACACGACCGATGAAACAAGAAACACGAAAAATGCAAGAATGACGTTGACGTTTTTGTGGGCAAACATAAACCAACCTTTCCCAGTCCGGAAAATACGGGTGGATGCGAATCGAGCCAAGGTGATTAAAAATACGTATTTCCGTGGTGTTTGTCATTAAAGATAAGAATTCAGGAGGTCGCAATCCGGTTCAATCAGATTTCGGATATCGGGGAAGAAGTATCTCCCCCGGCCTCGATCTCCTCGTCGCTCTCGCTGTGCGGGTCCAAGAATCAAGATGTCATTGCCGGAAAGAAAACGGCGAAACAATCTCCTATGATAAGCGGCGCTAACCAACACCAGGTCTGTTGCGCGGCGCACAACTCTCCTTGGACAAATTGCGGACCAGTATCCGCGATACGGGTACTCATGCGGTCATACGCCGTTAAAACCGTAGACTCGGCGCTTTTCCACAGGGTATCTTATTGCCGGGAGGAATATTCACAATGACAACGCAAGAATTTGTTCCAACGTCCACGGTGCTGCGGAAATACGCCGAAGTCCTCATCGGCTTCGCCCTCAACGGCGGGAAAGGCATCAGGAAAAACGAGGTCGTATACCTGGTGACCCAGATTCCGGGCCTTCCTCTTGCGCGCGCGGTCTACGAAGCCATTCTGGCGCACGGAGGCCATCCGCTGCTCAACATCATTGACGACGACTTCAAGCTGCTGCACGTGACGCGGGCCAATGTCGGCCAGCTCGGGTTCTTCCCCGAGAAATTCTACCGCGGCCTTGCGGAACAAATCGACCACTGGGTGCGGATACTCTCGGACAAGGACCCGCTCTTCCTCTCGAAGGCCGATCCGAAGAAAGTGATCTCCATGACCCGCAGCACGCAGCCGTTCAGGACATGGCTCGACCAAAAAGAAGACAAGGGAAAATTCACCTGGACCCTGTGCTCCTACGGAACGCCCGGCCTGGCGCGGGCTGCCGGGTTGTCGCTGGAAAGCTACTGGGACCAGATATGCCGCGCGTGTTTCCTGTACGATGCGGACCCCTGCGCGACGTGGAGGGCCGTGTTTACTCGGATGCGGGCAACGCTGGGCCGGCTCAACAGGCTCGCGATAGACAGGCTCCACGTTACCGCGCGAAACACCGACCTCTGGATCACCATGGGGGAACGGCGGCGATGGCTGGGCGGCAGCGGCAGGAACGTCCCGAGCTTCGAGATTTTCACATCGCCCGACTGGCGCGGCACAAACGGCCGGATATTTTTCGACCTTCCCCTGTACCGCTACGGCAACATCATACGGGACATCAGCCTCACATTTGCCGGCGGGAAGATCGTTTCCGCGAAAGCCGCAAAGAACGAGAAACTGCTCCACGAATTGATTGCACAGAAGAACGCCGACAAGATCGGCGAATTCTCCCTCACCGACACGCATTTCTCGAAGATCACGCGCTTCATGGCCGACACGCTGTATGACGAAAACTTCGGCGGACGGTTCGGCAACACGCACCTCGCCGTCGGCAAATCGTACCACGATACCTACGACGGCGACGCATCGAGGGTTTCCGAAAAGAAGTTCGAAAAGATGGGATTCAACCATTCACCCGAGCACACCGACATCATCGCCACGACGAACAGGACCGTGACCGCGGTGCTGCGAGACGGAAGCGAGAAGGTGATTTACAAGGACGGGCATTTTACGGTGTAGGACACCCACGGTGCGGTGGGACGGGGCTGCCCGGCCCTGCGATCCCGATTCGCCGCAAACGCCCCGGCCCGTTCACTCGTGCAGTATTTTCATCCTCCATGACGGACACGGGCCCCTACTCCTCCTGGTACGACCGCACCTATCATCTCCTCACCGGCAATGGTCTGTGGCTCAACGGCAACGAGATCAACTCACTCGATCCGTCCGAATACGGCAGGCGTACCTTCCGCGTTCTTATCGCCCGGCTCTCAACCTATTACGACACGGCCGAATCGTTTTCCCACAAGGTGCTTTATCAAATCGCGCGAAAGCAGCGAGGCGTGTTCCCCGATTTCGCCTTCCTGCCGCCGCTTCACGACGGCCCGCTCATGGCGTCCCACAACATCCCCTGGCTCCTCGGTACCGCCACCAAACGCGGCCCGCTCGATTTTGACATGGTGGCGTTTTCCAATTCCACGGTACAGGAGCTCGTGAACGTCGTGGTGATGCTCCACAACAGCGGCATCCCGCCCGGGAAAAAAGCGCGGATGGCCGATCAAAAATGTCCCCTGATAATTCTCGGCGGATCGAACGCCGTCAATACGGGCATTTTTTTTACCTCCGATCCGCCCGTCGACGGCATTTTTGTCGGCGACTCAGCCGAATCAATAGGTAGGATTTTCGAGCTGTGCGCCGCGGCACGATCCAAGGCGCTTTCCAAACAGGAAACACTTTCCCGGCTCGAAACCGTGCCGGGATTTGTCCGGCCCGACAAACCGCGACGAACGCGCTCCGCCCGCGCCGCCGTACCCGACCTCAACCCGTTGCTGGAGACCGCGCCGGTTTCCAATCTTTCCGACAGGCTCGGCACGGGTAATCTTCAGATATCCGACGGCTGCCCGTGTTTCTGCGGCTTCTGTTCCGAGAGCTTTGGGAAAAAGCCCTACCGGGAAATCCCGGCCGCCGACGCCGCGGCGCAGGCGTGCCGCATGAAGGCGGGCATGGGGCTCGACAAGGTGGAACTGTACAGCTTCAATTTCAACATGCACTCGGAGCTGGAACCGATACTGGAAAATCTTTTACGTATGTTTCCCGCAGTGGGGCTCAAGAGCCAGCGATTCGACATGCTTGCGCAGGAGCCGACCATGGTGCCCGGCCTTCTTGCGGTCGGGAAGTCGAGTCTCACCTGCGGACTGGAGGGCATTTCGGCCCGGCTCCGCCGCTACCTTCACAAGAGCGTCTCCGAGGACGATGTAAAACGGAGCCTTTCAAAAATCGTCGCCGCTCCCGTCCGTGAACTCAAAATCTTCCTCCTTATAACGGGAAAAGAGGAAGAAAAAGACCTGGCCGAATTCGAAGCGCTGCTGCGTTTCATCAAGGAATGCTCCGTTGAGTCCGGTGCAAAACCGCGGATCATCCTGTCCGCAACGCCCCTCGTACGGTTTCCGTGGACGCCGCTGGAGTTCGAGGACGCGCCCACGCCGGAAGTCCTGCGGCCGATCTCGTTGCGATTTAAAAGGCTCGTCGAGCGGCATGGCTTCGAGTTCAGGATGTCGAGCGACCTCAACGAATACCACCTGTCGCAGATTCTGGCGAGAGCGTCACATCCGAGGATGTACGAGGCGCTTGTCGACGCGGCGCGGCGGACGGGGTACGCGTATTACCGCACCGTGCCGTCCGCATTTGTCAATGCATTTACCGAATCATGCGAAGCCCTCGGGATATCTTCCGGCGGGATGCTCGCCGGAACGCAACGTGACGACGGTTCGAAGCCGTGGTTCAACGTGGACACGGGAGTCGAAAGAAAATTCCTGATCAAGCAGCATAAAAACGCCGTTGAGTTTGTCGATAAAGGGTATTGCCTCGGCTCCGCCGACGGCGACGGTGCCTGCCTCGCCTGCGGCGCATGCGAAGCAGGTGAACGGAAAGCCATCACACATCTGCGGAAAAGGGAGCCGTTACGGCCCGAACGCCTCAAGGAACTTTCCCGCCGATGGAGGGAAGAATGCGCGGTCTCCTTTCGCGTGCGTGCCGCTGATTCGCTGCGCGGCCTTCCGCGGCAAAGCCTCGGGATTGCGCTGGCGAAGGCGCTCATGACGGCGGAACCGGCGCTCGTCGGTTCTTACGCCGGATATTGCGGGTCGTTCTGGGGAAAAGGCGACCAACCATGCTGGGTGACCGGGGACGACATCGTGACGCTTCGGTTCCAAAGGCAGGGAATGGAACTGATTGAAAAGCTCGTGGCTGCGGAATCACCGTTGTCGAAAGTGAATGTGGTTCTCCAGCCATGGGGAAGGCTGATTAATATCGTCGGAAATACCCCGGCTCAATGGGTGATTGCAATCCGGTCGCCGTACGACTTTGATCCGAAGGCCTATTTTACGGACAACGGCCTCACCTATGTCCTGAAAAAAATCGCGGAAGGAAAATATTCGTTCGACTTTTCGGCAAAGGCGCTCAGGAAAAAAATCATGCGGTCGCTCGAGTATGAAAACACCGAAGGCCCGGGAGCAAAACTGCGGTTGGCGGTGTTGGAGAAGTTCGATTACGAAGGGTTTGTCAAAACGTCTTTTGCTTTCGGCGACGAGAGAGAGTGGGTACGGGTGAGGGTTGAGGCGGAGGCGGATCGAACTTAGACGGGTGCCAAGGACGGATTTTAACCTTATCAGCGGGTGATTAATTATTCATCTTCTTCGTCCTCTTGCCCCTGCTCCCTCATCCTCAGCAACCCTTTTGCCGATCTCTTCACAAAAGCGATTACATTCTCAATGTCGGCGTCGCCCGTGAAATCGGCGGCGAGCCTGGCACACGCCTCGGTCGCCGTGAGGCCGCTGCGGAACAAAATCTTATAGGCCCTCTTGATGTTTCTCCTGCGGTCCTCGGAGAATCCGGCGCGCAAAAGGCCCACCCGGTTGATGCCCGCCACGCGCATAGGGGACGGCGCGGTTATTGCGAACGGAACCACATCCTTGATAATTATCGAATAGGCGGCAAGATGGACGTAGTCGCCCACCTTCCGGAACTGAGTGATGGCACATGTCCCGCCGATGTTCACGTGGTGGCCCAACTCCACGTGCCCCGCCAGGTTGAGCGTGTTGGCGGCCACCAGATAATCGCCGATGCGGCAGTCGTGCGCCACGTGGCAGTAGGCCATAAGCAGGCAATTGCTGCCGATGACCGTTTCGCCCGTCGCCTTTGTCCCGCGGTTGAGCGTGCAGAACTCGCGAATTGTGGCGTTCTCGCCGATCCGCAGGAGTGACTTTTCGCCGCCGAACTTGAGGTCCTGGGGGATTTCACCCAGTACCGCCCCCTTGAAAACACGGCTCCCGGCACCGAGGCGTGTCCCGCCGCATATCGATACATGGGAGCCTATCTCGCACCGGTCGCCGATCACCGCGTCGTCTTCGACGATGGAATAGGGGCCTATGCTCACGTCGGCGCCCACAACGGCGTCCTTGTGTACCAGGGCGGTCGGATGAATCACGGTACCCACTAGGGATTCTCCCCTTTTTTACCCAGCATGGCGAGAAGCTCCGCCTCGCAGACCACCTTAGTGCCTACGTAGCATTTTCCCGCAAACCGCATGGTGTTGCGCCTGTCCTGCAGCGTTTCCACTTCGATGCGCAGCGTGTCGCCCGGCCGCACCCACCCGCGGAACCGTGCTTTGTCGATGCCGAGGAACGCGATGGCGTTTCCCTTGTCGAGTTTCTTTCCGTGCAGGCCCATGATTCCGCCTGCCTGCGCCATGGCTTCGATTTGCAATACGCCGGGCATGATGGGTTCCCCGGGAAAATGCCCCTGGAAAAAAGGCTCGTTGAACGTCACGTTCTTGACGGCAACGATTTTCTTTCTTCCGTCGAGCTCCAGCACCCTGTCGATGAGCAGGAACGGATAGCGGTGCGGAAGGATCTGCATGATTTCTTCGAGCGTTACGGGCGGAGGCGAGCCTTCCTCGTGCTTTTTCTTTCTCTTTTTCAGGTGCTCACGAATCTTCCTGGCCATTTCGATGTTGGCGGCGTGCCCCGTGCGCGCGGCCTGGATGTGGCACAAAAGGGGCTTGCCCAAAAGATAGAAATCGCCGAGCATGTCCACCATCTTATGGCGCGCCAGCTCGTTGGGAAACCTGAGTTTCGTGTCGTTGATAAAACCGTTGCTCCCGCGCTCGATGGGCCCCTTCCAGTCGAACAGCTTGCGCATGTAAGAAATATGATCGCCGGTGAGATCCACGTCCTGCACCACCACAGCGCTGTCGAGCCGTCCGCCCTTGATGAGCCCGGCTTCGCGCAGTTTTTCTATTTCGGAAAGGAAGCAGAACGTGCGCGCGGGAGCGAAATCGCTCACGTAGTCGCCCAGATCGAACAACGTGGTATGCTGGGCACCGAGCGCCGGATGGTTGTAGTCTATCATGATGGTGGCGCGGAACGTGGCCGACGGAAGAATCCCGAACGTTATTTTGTCCCTCATTTCCACCAGCATGAAATCGTCTATGGAAAGAAACTCGCGCTGCGCCGCCTGCTCGGCGATGCCCGCCTTCTGGATAAGCTCGACAAAGGGAAGCGCGCTGCCGTCCACGAGCGGGACTTCCGGCGCGTCGAGTTCCACTCTGCAGTTGTCGATCTCAAGGCCGGCGAACGCGCTCATAAGGTGTTCCACGGTGTTTATTTTTACGCCGTCCTTGCCGATGGCCGTGCCGCGCGAAAGGTCGACCACGTTGTCGATATCGGCCTCGATTTCCGAAGAACCGCTCACGTCGGAGCGGATGAACCGTATGCCGTAGTTTTCCGGCGCCGGGTGCAGGGTCACCCGAGTCGTCTCTCCGGTATGGAGTCCGATCCCGCTGAGGGAGACCGATTTCTGGATGGTGTGCTGAAGGGGCATGCAAGAAATCCTTGTTTATTGTCGATCGTAAAAAAAGTTGGCAGTTGACAGTTTGCGGCAATTCGGTTTTTCCTGCCGGTTCCTATCCGTTTTTTTCCATTCCCTCTGTGTCTCCGTGGTGATTTTTCGATGCCGCCGCCTTGAGTTCCGCGACCTCCTGTTGCAGGCGTTTTATTTCCTTGAGTGCTTCGGGGAGCCGCATGGTGGCGGCTTCGAGCCTGCGCAGTGTCATGAAATCGCGCGAGGGCGAACCGCTCACCTTCGCGCCCGCGGGAACGTCCTTCACCACGCCCGACTGGGCATTGACGAACGCGTCGTCCCCTATCTCGTTGTGGCCGGCAAACCCGGCCTGGCCGCCCACGATGACGCGCCGCCCCAGGCGCGTACTGCCCGAGAGCCCAGCCTGCGCGGCGACCGCGCAGTGATCGCCGATTTGGACGTTGTGGGCCACTTGGATGAGGTTGTCGAGCTTCACGCCCTTTCCTATCACCGTGTCTCCGAGCGTCCCGCGATCGATGGCGGTGCATGCCCCGATTTCGGCGTCGTCCTCTATGATAACGGTACCGAACGACGGAATGCGGATCCATTTTCCGTCCTCACGGGCGTTGCCGAAGCCCTCGCTGCCTATCACCGCGCCCGATTGGATAACCACCCTGTTGCCGATCCTGCACTTCCGCCGTATGACCGCGCCCGAGTCTATGCGGCAGTCCTCGCCCACCGTTGCCCCGTTTTCGATCACGCAGTGCGCGCCGACGACGGTTCGCGCTCCGATGACGCAATCCTTCCCAATCGTCGACAGCGGACCGATGCTGGCGGTGGAATCAACTTTGGCGGCGGAATGGATGGAGGCCGTCGGATGGATTGGCCCATCGAACAACGGCGAGCGGTCTTCGAACAATTGGGCCACTTTCGCGAACGCGGCGTAGGGATCGCCGACTTCGAGACAGACCTTCCCGGCAATCGTCCGGCCCTTGGCGACGATGACGAACCGCGCGGCGCTCGCCGCGGCACGATCATGGTATTTCGGGTTCGAAATGAAGGTAAGGGATTCCTCGTCGGCGTCCTGCGGGTCGGCGACGCGATGTATCTCGGCGTCTTGAAGCGCGGGGTCAATCGGGCATCCGATTTCCCGCGCGATGCGCGAGAGCTTCACGCGGCCTATTCCTTGTTGAGGATGTTAAGCACGCGTTCGGTAAGATCGTAGGTCTTTTTCGCGAAGATGACACCGCCGGCCCTGGCGTCGAAGATAAAATCGTAGTTGTCGTCCTTGGAGATTTTGTCGATGATTTTCTGGATTTTCTCCACGATGGGCTTGGTGAGTTCCTCGTTTTTCGAAAGCGCCTCGCCCTTCTGGCCGAACTTGGTCTGAAGGAAGTCCTGGTATTCTTGCATTTTCTGCTTGAGCTTCGCCTCAATCTCGGCCCTGCGCTCGGCGGAAAGAAGCAGGCTCTGCTTGTCGAGCTGGTCTTTAAGATCCTTTATCTCCTTCTGGCGGGTGGAGGCGTCCTGTTCCCACTTGGCGACTTCCTTGTCGAACTTCGCCTGCGCCTCCTTGGTGCCGGAGTAGTTCCGGAATATTTCTTCCGAATTGATGTAGCCTATCTTCATCTGGGCGCCGGCGAGAGAAAGCAGGCCCGAGAGAAACAGGGGTGTCGCCAACATCGCGAGCCGTGAATTCATAGAAACCTCCGGTATATTGAATGGTGATTCTTACGTTCTACGTGATGCTATGAGACGAAACGACATGATAAGCCTCGGCTATCAATTCACGGGAAAAAACTTCACCGCAGAGGCGCAAAGGAGGCAACGATATGGTTTTTTCAGTATAAAACCATGTACTGTCTTCTTTGCGCCTTTGCGGCGGCTCTTCCTTACCAGTAACACTAGAACCCTTTCCCGAGTTGGAACCCGAATTCGAACCCGTGAATCTTGTTGCCGAAATGCTGGTAATGATCCGGTTCGCGCAGCCCCCAGCCGAAGTCGAACCCGAGGAGCCCGAGCATGGGAATGTCTATTTTGAGGCCGAGCCCCACGCCCGGATACAGGTCGGTGAGGGAAACCTGCTCAAGACTGGACCATGTGTTGCCGGCATCCCCGAACAGCGAGAGATATAACGTTTGTTCCAAAATCGGGAACCGTATCTCACCGGACAGCGTGAGGAGTGCAATGCCGTTTTCGGGATAGTACACGCCCCCGAAGCTCCGATCTTTATATCCGCGGATGATGCCGTCGGTGATCCACGATCCGCCGCCGGCAAACGCGTCATACCGGGAGATATGTACCTGTCCAGAACCATCAATCGAGTTTATCAGGCCGAATTTCGATTTTGCGCAGAGGACGAATTTCCAGAACAGCGGAAAATACCAATCGTAGCTGAGCGACGTCTTAAGGAACCTGTAGTCGCCGCCTATACCCGAAATTTCGGGCGTAATTTCGAGCCTCGACCCCTGATTGGGAAACATCGGCATGTCGATGTCGGACCGAACCAAGGAAAACCACACCTTGCTCTGGAACCCCCTTGGGGTGAGATGGACGCCGTTGGAATACAGGGTGCTTTGCGTGTCGGTTTCCTGCTTCCACGCGAAATAGTATCCCAAGGTTCCCGAAAAGTAATCGTCGGGCCACTTGAGCTTGCGTGAAGCCCAGCCCGAAAAGCCATATTGTGTCTGATCGTTATACTGGTAGCCCTGATAGCTTATCCAGTTGGCGAAAATGCTTCCATTAAGTGCGGTAGGAGTATTGAAGGCCCATGGCTCCATGAATCCCACCGACACGTCTTTGCGGTACTGACCGTAGTCGAGGCTGAGGTCGAGCCGCTGGCCCTCGCCCCGGAAATTCGGGATCGAGGTGGTGAACGTTCCCATGAGGCCATCCACCTGCGAGTACGAGGCGCCAAGCGAGAGCTGGCCGATGTTGTCCTTTTCGGTGATGTTGAACTCGAGATCCACCGTGCCGTCGTCGTTGGGATGGAGATCCGGTTTAACGTTGCTGAAAAAATTGAGCTGATACACTTCCCGCACGCTGCGCATCATGAGGGACTGTTTGTATTTCTGGCCCGGCATTATGGCGAGCTCCCGGCGTATCACCTTTTCCTTGGTCTTAAGGTTCCCGGTGATGTCGATCTTGCGCACGATGGCCGGCTTGCCCTCGGTGATATCGAAGGTGACGTCGACCGTGTCTCCGCGGAAGCTCTGCTTGTCGCGCACCTGCACCCAGAGGTACCCCTCCTCGCGGTAGGAATTCACCACGAACTCTTTGGTCGCGTCGAACTTGCTTTTCTGGAACGGCTTCCCTTTTTTCATGAGCACGGTGTTGGTGAGGGTACTGGTTTCGATCACCTTGTTTCCCGTGAAATAAAAATCCCCCGTGACGAACCGTTTCCCCTCGGACAGGTCAATGAGGAGATACAGGTCTTTCTGGTTCGGACCGTACCACGTGCTGTCGCGGACGACTCTCGCGTCCATATACCCCTGGTCGTTGTACCACAAGATAAGGGAGTCGAGGTTGTTTTTGTACTGTTCCTCTTCGAAGTCGCCGCCCCAGAAGAACTGGCGTTCCTTGGTCTTGAACGTCCACTTGAGCTTGCTCTCCTTGAACGCGGTGTTCCCTTTGAAATAAATCTTCTTGATGAGCACCTTGGGCCCATCGTTGATTTTGAATTTGACGAGCACGTTACCGGGGATTTTCGTGGGCATCGTCTCGGCCTTGACGTCGGCGAGCAGAAAGCCCTTCTGTTCGTACAGCTTTTTGATAATCGTCCTGTTTTCAAACAGGAGGGCGTCGCTGCACACGGCCCCCTTTTTCATGGTCATCTTTTCTTCGATGTCTTTTTTAGCCATTTTCTTGTTGCCGACAAGTTCCACGGCCTCCGCCATCGGATACTCGCTGAGGTCGAGTTCGAGGGACGCCGAGGAGTCGGTCTCGTTCGTCACGTAAAAATCGACGGTCTTGAAATATCCGAGCCTATAGAGGCTTTTAACGGCCGACTGGACGTCCTGGGCGGTAAAATCGGCGTGTTCCCGCAGGCCGATGCCGTTCCTCACCAGCGAGGGCTGCTGCACCGACAGTCCCTTGATGACGAGCGTATCGAGCACCTTGGCCCCGGCGAACGCCGACGCGGCGAGAACGGCAAGGAAAACGGCGTGTATGTTTTTCATGGTAATCCTAGAAATCGAACAGTTTTCGCACGTCTTTTATGGGAAGCTGCAGCCACAGGTACACGGTGGGATTGGCTTCCAGCGACTTGTCTCCCTTGTAAATACCGTAATTGACGTCCAGGAGAATCGGTTGCAGGGGTTGGAACTCAAACCCGACATTGTATTGCGGCCTCAGAACCGTGTCGATGGGCACAAGCTCCGTCCGCCATTTGAGGAAAACCTTGTCGCTTAAAATGTACCGCCCTACCGTGACGCCGACATTCGCGAACGTGAGGTAATCCCATTTGTTCCACTCGAATTGGTGCGCGTAAAGCTTATTAAAATAATTCGACGCAATCGACGTTTCAACGTTAATGACGTCGAGCCCGAGTGTCCTGGCAAGGCGATGCTCCAGATTTTGGAGCAGCATCCGGTGCAGGTACTGTTCCCCCATGTCCGACACGAATTGGCCCGCGCCGCCTATCGAGCCGAACTTGCTGCCCTGGTCGGCCACAAACTGCTTCTGCGATTCCCCGGGGATATTCTCGATGTTGGAACCCACGCGGAAATGAATGTCGTAGAACCTGCCGCGTTCCGACCACGCGCCCGTCACCGAGTCGCGCACGATGAGCGTGAGCTTCACGCGGTCGAACCGGCTCGTATCGGACATCGCCTCGGCGCTCCCCCAAATAATGGGAAGGTTGTCGTAGCCTTGGCCCTGGCCCAGCGGTTGAGGCACGAAATCGAGGCCGACGTCGACGTTGCGGTCGAAAGTCTTTCCAAAGAATACCGAGCCGGTGTTCGAACGAAGCGCGCCGAGGAGCTTGAAGGAATTGTCGAGAGCCCGGCCCCGCAGCGACAGAACCGATGATGGATTTATGTAGCACTCCACGAACCGCATCAGTTTCCGGTTCTTGCCGGTGTCGTAATAGTACATCACCCTGCGGTTTCCCGCCTGCAGGTCGAGGTTCCAGGTTATGTAAGGAAAGGGATCGAACGGGACGTGCGTTTCCACGTTGTCGAGCGGCGGAAAGGTGACGTCCATGGATCGCATCACCCAGGTTCCCGTGATGCAGAGCCGGTCAAGCGGCCCGGACAGCGCGAACTCGGGGAACGGCGGCTTTGCAACGAATTCCACATCACCGGGCGCACCGATGTCCATGATTCCCGGCACATGGACGTCTATTCCGCGTTTAGGCGTGCTTATCAGCAATGCGCCGAAATCGAGAAATCCGAGCGTGATGGGTTCGAAACCGGCGGGGATGTCGTGTGTCGAATGGATTCGGATGGGCCTGCGGCCCGTCATACCGGTCGCCACGGTGTTGAGCCTGGCGGTGCCGAACGCGTTGTCCTCTTCCGAGTCTGCGGGGGCAACGGAAGCATTGTCGAGGGTCATGCGCAGGGAAAAGTCCTTGATATCCTCGGGGACGTAGGGCTTCGATCGCAAAACCCCGTGTGGAATCTGAATGCTGGCCTTGGTAAGCCGCATGCTCTCCCGCGTACCCCTCACCGCCACATCAACCGTGCCGCCTCCGCTTCCGGCAATCGGCAGCACCAGCGGAATGCCGGCATTGTGTTCCAGCGACGCGATGAGATCGCCGGAGATGGTCCCCTGCGCTTCGAGTGTATCGGAGTCCTCGTCCGATTCGGTGAATATCGACCACGGAACGAATCCCGAAGCGGACGCTCTCGCCCGCAGTGAGTCGTCGGCGGAAAACGACTTCACCAGTATTCCCTTTGCATTAATTTCTCCGGAGGCGCTTATCCGGTCGGCATGCCATTCGTCAAGCGATATCCTGTCGGCGCGGAGCGAAACCCTCGCGGCACCCGACGGCATCGACGAAAACTCACACGACACGGTACCGCGCAGGTCGTGGTCGCTCTTGAAGTCTTCGGGCAAAAGCGGCAACAACAGGGACGATACCTCCACGTCCTTTATGGCACCCGCATACCGTAAGCCGTTTTTATTGGTCACCGTATCGACGGAAATGAACGCCACGCCGTTCTGTCGCACTACAAGCGGAAGGACGGTGAAAAAGCCGTCCCGCGCCTGGATGACGGCGTCGGTCTCGATGCCGGCATAGGGGCCCGCCACGCCCCCGCGCAGGTGCGCGTCACACTCGACGCGGAACCTGTTGTCCGCGGCGGTAATGTGCGCCGACGCGGTAAACAAACCGTCCGAAAGGGGCGACGCACCATTGAAAAAAAGCCTGTTCACCGCCGCCGCGGGCAGGCCGAGGCATTTCAATGAAACATCCGCGCCTTGTCCCGGGCCCCCGAAACGCACCATGCCGTTTCCCCTGATAACGGTAAGCGCGGCAAGAGAATCAACCGACAGCGAGTCGGTCCACAACCGTCCCTGGCCGCGCAACGGCACCATGCTGTCGGAAATGGAAAGCCCCTTCCCCGCCACCTGCCATTGGGCGGCCTTGTCGTTCTCCTCCTTGGCGACCACAATCTCCGCCTCGCCCTTTACCGAAGGGAAACCTCCGCCGGCCCGGAGCCTGATTCCCGCCTGCCCCCGTGCGCCGAACGCCCGCGCCGTGCCTTTAAATGAAACCGTAGCCCACGCCGAATCCATGTCATGCGCGAACGCCGGCCCCACGGACGCGGCAATGCCCTGCAGAAGCAGGGGGCCGACGGACGCGCTCCATGCCGCCAGCGGCGTGCCTCCGTCGAGACTGTCGATGGTTCCCGAGGCGGAAAAATAGGCGGCGTTGGCGGGAATCGTGGAAAAAGTGAATGTCTTGCCGTTTGCCTTGGTACATCGTACCTCGGGGGCGCCGAGCCGTATCCCGCGATACGAAAGGTTCCGTCCGCCCGCGGTGACGTCGAGGTGGTAATCCGCGCCGAGGCCGCGAACCGTACCGGCGGCCGTGACGACACCGTCGAGTCCGGGTACATCTTTGAGCGAATCGAACACGGCCGAGAAAGTCACCGCGTACGCCGTCGGCACCTGCTTGTACGTTACGACGCCCGACGCGCCGCATGTAAACGCCGAACCCCGTACCCCTATCGTGTCGAAGGTCGCGTTGACCGAATCGAATTTTCCCCTGCACTCGATGGCCGTGAGAGGATACGAATAGACGCTCATGCCCCCGGCGGCGATGGAGAATTTCGTCTTTCCCTCGCCATTATCTTTTGTCAGTTTTGCCTCCAGCCATCCCGGGCCGGCCAGATTTTTAAGAAAAGACTTGGGGAGGCCGGGGATCGTCTCGGGGCGGATGCCGGCCACGCGCGCCGTCAGCGAGCCGGAGCAGGTATCGGTTCGGGCGAGGTTCCATGCGCCTCTCACCGACATGATGCACCCTCGGCTTTCGCAGGTGAAAGAATCGATGCCGACGACGGTATTGGAAAACGTCGCGGCAAGTCCTATCGAAACGATGGGTGCGTCATACCCCGCAATGGTACAGGCACCGCGGGAAACACGAAGCCACCCGTTCGATTCGAAAGTTTCGGTCGTCACCGAGTCGGGAAAGGAGAACTCGAACACGCCGTCGACGGTGCCGGCGGTCACCCTGGCCACATGAAAATCAAGGGCGCGCTGGATGGAGACTTTGTCGAGCCGGAGTGACACGCGATGGCGCGCGCCTGTTTTTGAAAATGCAGCCGAGATGAAGAGATTTCTGCGGGTGCTCGCCATGCATCCCTTCACATCGAACATCACCGCGGCGTCCTCGACCCACACACGCCCGGATAGGTCTTCTCCGACGGTCACGCTGCCGCTTTTTGCGGTCCACAGGGTGATCCTCCCCTTTCTGACAAGCAGATAACTCACCGGAAAATTCGTGAATACCGAAAGCAGGGCGGTATTAAGCCCCTTTGAAAAAGATGGGCCCGGCTGCGGTTGAGAGAGGGAAGCCATGGACCCGGGCCGTATCTCGAACACAGGGGAAATAAGGATGATCTTGGAAATGCTTCGCGCGAAATCGCCCTTGGTGGCTATGAGCTTCCAGAGGGAGAACGCAATCTGGATGTCGTGAACGCGGGCGTTGAAGGAATGCGTCTGTAGGGAGGCCGAGATGTTCTGGAGGTAGACCGAAAAAAAACCGATACGTACGCGTCCCACCGAAAATTCCCCTCCCGTTGCGGCGGAAAGGCGCTGGACGAGGATGCGTTCGATGTCCCTGCTCTTTTCGAGCCGCCGCACGCCATAGAGCGTTCCCGCAGCCGCGGCGAGAAGAAATATAAAAACGACTATAACCCACTTACGTGGTTTCATGTTCCGGATCGGCCTTGCTGAACTCGAGCTGGTCGTTGCCGGCTTCTATGAGGATGGTGTCGCCGTCGGTGAACCTGTTGTTGAGAAACTCTTCGGCAAGCCTGTCTTCCACCAGTTTCTGGATGGAGCGCCGCATGGGGCGCGCGCCGAGAATGGGATCAAAGCCGTGATCGAGAATAAACGCCTTGGCGGATTCGCTCACCGAGATCACCACCGAACGTTCCTTGAGCTTCTCCTGCACCTCGGCCAGCTGGATGTCCACGATCTTCGCGATCTCCTCCTTGCCGAGCGGGTTGAAAACAATGGTGTCGTCGACACGGTTGAGGAATTCCGGGTTGAAGATGCGCTTGAGCTCGTCGAGCACCTTCGACCTCATTGCCTCGTAGTCGGACACGTCGCTGGACTTGCCGAAACCCAGGCTGCCGGTTTTGCGCACGTCGCGCGTGCCGGCGTTGCTGGTCATTATAATAATTGTGTTCTTGAAGTTCACGTGGCGGCCATACGAATCGGTGAGAAGCCCGTCATCGAGGATTTGCAGGAGGATGTTGAACACATCGGGATGGGCCTTTTCGATTTCATCGAGGAGGATCACCGAATACGGCTTCTTTCGGATTTTCTCGCTCAGTTGACCGCCTTCCTCGTAACCCACGTATCCCGGAGGAGCACCAACGAGGCGGGACACCGCGAATTTTTCCATGTATTCCGACATGTCGATGCGCACTAGGGCGTCTTCGGAGTTGAACAGGTTTTCGGCCAACGCCTTGGCAAGCTCGGTCTTCCCCACGCCCGTGGGCCCAAGGAAAATGAAGGAGGCGATGGGCCGGCGGGCGTTGTGAAGCCCCGCGCGCGATCTCCGGATGCTCTTGGCAACCGCCTCAAGCGCCTTGTCCTGGCCTATCACCCGCTTGCGCAATTCGTCCTCGAGGTGCAGGAGCTTCTTCGATTCCTCCTCCTCGAGACGCGACAGCGGAATGCCGGTCATCGTAGCGATCACTTCGATGATTGTGGGTTCGTCGACCAGCAGCCGTTCCTCCGCCTTTGACTTGCGCCAGAGCGCCTTCTTTTCGAGAAGCGTTTCCTGGAGTTTGAGCTGCTTGTCGCGCAGCTTGGCGGCCTTCTCGAATTCCTGGTGTTCAACCGACTTTTCCTTCTCGCTTATTACGTCGTTTATCTCCAGGTCCATCTGGCGGATTTCGGGGGGGATCTCCATGCTGGAAAGCCGCTTGCGCGCGCCGGCCTCGTCTATAACGTCGATGGCCTTGTCGGGATGGAACCGGTCGGAAATATACCGTTCGGCCAGTTTCACCGCGGCCTCGATTGCCTTGTCGGAATACGTCACCTTATGGTGGTCTTCATAGCGGTGCCGCAGTCCCATGAGTATCTGGACGGTCTCGGCCGTGCTCGGGGGATCAACCATAATGGTCTGGAAACGCCGCGCAAGCGCTCCATCTTTTTCGATGTACTTCCGGTATTCGTCGAGCGTGGTGGCGCCCACGCACTGGATTTCGCCGCGCGATAGAGCCGGCTTGAAAATGTTCGACGCATCGAGGCTCCCCTCGGAACCGCCAGCCCCCACAATGGTATGCAGTTCATCGATAAAAATGATGATGTTTTCGTTCTTTTGCAGCTCCACCAGAAGCGCCTTGAGGCGTTCCTCGAACTGGCCTCGGTATTTGGTTCCCGCCACGATGGAGGCCATGTCGAGGTTCACCACCCGCTTGTTTTCCAAAACCTGGGGAATGCTTTTCTCAAAAATCTTTTGGGCAAGGCCTTCCACGATTGCGGTCTTGCCGATGCCGGGCTCGCCTATGAGCACGGGGTTGTTCTTCTTGCGGCGCGAAAGAATTTGAACCACGCGCTCTATTTCCTTTTCCCTGCCGATGACTGGGTCGAGCTTTCCCTCCCGCGCGAGGCCGGTGAGGTCCCTGCCGAAATGATCGAGGAAGGGGGTCTTGCTCTTTTCCTTTGGGGTTCCCACGCTCTCTCCGCCGCGGAGCACTCTGCTTATTTCTTCCTTGACGCGTTCATACTCAAGCCCGGCGGAGGCCAGCGCGTTCGATGCCGTGGATTCGGTGTCCTTCATCAGCGCCAGGAGCAGGTGCTCGGTTCCGATGTACTTGTGCGACATGGACCGCGCCTCGTTGGCGGCTATTTCCAGAACTTTTTTCGCCCTTGGCGTAAACGGCAGCATCTGGCCGATGGTCATCATGCCGCCCGTGGAGGTTATGGCCTTTTCGATATTGGCGGAAAGCTCGTCGAGGTCGACGCTCATGCTGCGCAGCACGGCCACGGCAACACCGTCGCCTTCCTTGACGAGTCCCAGCAGGAGATGCTCGGTGCCTACGTAATCGTTTCCGAGACGCACAGCTTCTTCGCGGGCGATTTGAAGCACTTTTTTTACGCGGTCGGTGAACATGCCGTTTACCATAAATCCTTGTCCTTTTTGGCCTTTGGGTTGGACTGACTCGAAGCTTCCGATGTTTCAACCCATTAAAATACTTTTGGCCATGCACCTGAATTCGTACCGGGGATGGTTTTATTTAACCATTAAGGACAGGGAGGGCGCAAGCGAGTAAGTTTTTAAAAAATCGGACGCTCCCAACGAAGAAGTTACAATGTGACAAAGTAAAGCCTCATTTTCTCGCTATCGTTTTAACTGTGGTTCTGGCTTGGGACTACCCACGAGAGGAAAGTGGCCCGTCCAACAGGACGGACGGAAAGCGCAGTCGAGAGCGCCTCAGCCTCGAAGGGACGAGAAGGTCAAAGCCGGTGAAGACACTTCTCACCCCATTCCGGCATCATATGAGCTACTACTTTTCGGGAATCACCGTCTCTAGAATTTTCTGCTGCAATTCCCATGTACTGTACTGTTTTGCCCTCGGCCGGTTCGAAAACATAAGCGCGTAGGCGAATGTCCGGTTCCCCACGAACACATATCCTGCCATGGAATTTACGCCATAATCGTTGAGCGTTCCGGTCTTGGCCCTAAGTATCCCCTTGAGCCGGGAATTTTTAAAACGCGATTTGACCGTTCCATCCACCCCCGCAATCGGAAGCGAATACACGTATTCGGGAAAGAAGCCTTTCTGCGTCCACACCCAGTGCAGGAGTTCCACGATCTGTCGGGCGCTCATTCGATTGCTGTCCCCCATCCCAGACCCGTTTTTGATCCTCGGTACTCCCGGCAGGCCCTTTTCTTTCCACCAGGAAAGGGCAAGCTCCGCCGACCTTTCCCACGTGCCTGCAACAGTGTCCTGGCGGGCACTTAGTGTCTTGAAAAGCATTTCGGCCATGTAATTGTTCGAGACTTTGTTCATGGAATTCACGACCTGCGGGAGCGGAACCGAAGGAAAAGAATAGAACGCGCCCTTGGCCTTCACCGAATCCGGCACGGTGCCACGTCGCACAGTGCCGTTGAACCTGATGTTGCCCTCGCCAAGGAGCCTCACTAAGATATCCCCGAAATATTCCCAGGTCTGCCAAACCTTTTTATACGCAAGAACCGGTTGCGCATCAATGGGAAGCGAGCCGGAGACCGTCACGACGGTCGTTCCGCCGTCTTTTTGGGTAGATGCCTGACAGGTGTTCGGCCTGCCGGGTTCGACGGTTTTGGCGGTGACCGCCACCTTTACGAGCCCCGATCGGGGAAGAATTTCGACCTGCAGAGGCGCACCGATCCTCGGCCCGGGCCGCATCCAGATGCTCTCGCAATTGAAGTTCGTGCTCACAGCATCCACGGGCGCCTCGTACGGCCGCGGCGAATCGTCCTCGTCGAATCCCGGACCGACGGACGCAGTGTCGAGGAACGAATCGTCGAGCACGATGTCGCCTTCGATGGAACGGAGCCCGATACAGGATAGATGCTGGACGAACAGCCACATCCTTTCCACAACGAAATAAGGGTCGGCACCACCTCTGATATACAGATTGCCTTTGCAAACACCCGAGTCGGGGGTAACCGGCCCGTCCAAAAACACTTGCGTATGAAAGCAGAAATTGACGCCGAACCTGTCGTAAGCAATGGCCGTGGTGAGAAGTTTGCACACCGACGCGGGGTTAAACAGGGGATCCTGGTTGAGCCCCGCAATCACCGAATCCCGATCGAGGTCTTTTACCATCAGGGCGGTGTTTTCGGCAGGACATTTGGCGGAGGCGAGCAACGACCCTATTGTCGCATTTATTCCGGGGGCAGGGGCCATGTCCGCGGCCCGTAACGTGGGCACCAAAGCCCCTATTACGAAGCCGAAGAACAAAAACGAGAATCGAACGGGCGGTGTAAGGCAAAAAAATATTGCGCGGATTTTGCTATTTTTATTTTCTTGAGCCATTTCACAACCTATTTTTATATACAACTGCGGGTTGTATTGCCCGCTCATTAGAAAGGTGTGGAGGTTATAGTTCGTATGGCCAAGTTTGCAATCGCATTTATCGTGCCTGCCAAATCAAACACTCTCAGGCACCGCATCATCGAAAGTCAGGACCAGGATTCCGCGCTGAAATCGTTCTTCTCCGAAGAAGCGTCCGAGTTTTATTCGGACGACGATCAGGGGTTCTTCTATTTCAAGGAAGACTTTTTCGACGAAACGAATTCGTCGGGAAGCGTAATCAGGCTCGATTAGTCCCCTTCGGGCACAACCCTGCCCAGTGTAAAGGCTACCTGCTTCTTTCCCGGGTGCGTTGCGTGTCGCCCTTTGCGGCGAGTTCCTTTACTTCGGTGACGAACTCGCCCTTGTCCTTGAATTTCCGGTACACCGACGCGAAACGGACGTAGGCGACGTCGTCGAGTTGGTAGAGTTCGTTCATCACGAGCCCGCCTATTTCCTTGCTGGGGACTTCGGTCTTGGAAAGCTTCTGAATCTGGTTCTCGATCTTGTCGACAATCGCCTCTATCTTTTCCATGCTGATAGGGCGCTTCTTGCAGGCGGAGAGAAGGCCGCTCATCAATTTTTGCCGGTCGAAAGGCTCCCTGCGCTGATCGTTCTTGATGATGGTGAGCGGTACGGTCTCAATGTATTCGTAGGTCGTATACCGCTTTTCGCACTTGAGACATTCCCGGCGGCGACGCACCGCCAGCCCCTCCTTGCTCGAACGAGAATCCACAACCTTGTCCTCTTCGTGTCCGCAATAGGGGCATTTCATCGAAAAGCTCCTTGGGGGTTGTCGCTTCACCGGTTAAACCGGCAGCTGCTTATTTAGTGGCTCACGGCATTCCGGGCACTATAGGTGGTAGGTAAAAAATACATTCCCCATTCCGGGGATTCAAATGGAAATTTTACGGAGAGGAAAAATGAGAGCCGAGACCCGGACTCGAACCGGGGACCTACGGTTTACGAAACCGTTGCTCTACCGACTGAGCTATCTCGGCACATTGAGGAAGGACATAAAAATAATCTTTTGCTACTTAAATAAAGTAGAAGTATTACGGCACTATCTCCGCCTGCGGATTTCTTACGTTGGCCGCCTTGGCCTGCTCCCGCATCTTTCCCGCCTCCACGAAGTGTTTCTCCAGCCGCCGTTTGGTGAGATCGTCGAGGGCGTAGTATTGCATCCTGTTGCATTCGGCGATGCTCTGGGTGTACCGTTGTGTCTTCAAGTAGATTTTGGCGAGCCAGAAATGGCACAGCACGGCGTTATAGTGGTTGTCGAACGGCTCCGCCTCGACGCGGGCGAGGATATAACGGTACACGGCTTCCGACTCGTCAAATCTTTCTTCGCCGAAAAGCGCCGCCGCGCGGCCCCACGAGAACTTGACGGAACCGGGAAATCTCACCAGCACCTCGTCGGCGAGCGCCAATGCCTTTTTGAACCTGCCCTCCCCGTTATAAATGGCCATGAGGTTCGCCGCAGCCGCGAAATTCGTATAAAGCCCCTCCTTCCGCGCTTGTTCGAGTTCCCGGATTCCCTCCTCGCACTTGTTTTCGATGCCGGGCATCCACCATAAAACTTTGGTGAGCGCGCTGCGCCAGTAGTCGTACAGGCCCAGACCGAACAGTACATCCTTGATGTACGGATTTTTCTTGTGCAGTGCCTTGAGGATGCTTACCCCCTTCCACCCGTGCCGGAAAGAGGTAATCCATTTCTCATACCGTCCTTCGTATGTTCCCATGAACCCGTTGGCGCCGCCAAGAAAAAAAGCGGCCCAATCGTCGCCGGGGTCGCGGGCGAGTATTTTCTCCGCTTTGTCTATCGCCTTGTCGCAGTACTCGTAGAATTCCCGTTCCCACCGGTCGGTCTCGTAATAATCCATCATGCGTTCCAAAGCCGCGGCGCAGAAAAAATACCCGGCGGGATGATCGGGATAGCGTTTTACAATCTTTTTCGCTTCGTCTTCCGCGGCCTTGAACTGTTCCTTGTACACGCCGTCGACGCTCGCGAAGATGCACTCGTTCATATCGGGAGGAAGTTGCTGCTGGGTGGCGCGGCAGGGCGCCGCGCAGACCGCAAGCAGCAGGCCCACGGCGCAAAGGCTAACGCGAAGCGCTGTCGGAATAGAACTGGTACTCATTTTCGTAGCGTTCCCATTTCCGGGCGGACTTGAGGTACCTGTATTTGACGGTCCGCTTGACCTGCACTCCTCGGAGATAGTAGAAATCCACCACGGCTCGCACGCTGTAAATGCCCTTTTTGTACGACGAATACTCTACGACCGTGGTAAAAGCGGAGTCACGGAGGCTTTCTTTAGGCAAATCACCGACAATGGTTTTAAAATCCGCGGCAATAATAACATCGAGTTTCTTTCGTACCACCGAGTCGGGTTCCGCCCCCGTGCACCCCAACGACACAATCACCGCGCAAGAAACGACGATCACTAAAGAAAAATACCGGAGGCTGAGTTTCTTCTGCACCATGCCGGCATCCTTGTTACGAATAGAAAACGTTTTTGTCGGTATCGAGATCAAACAGATGCACGCGCCTTCCGTCCACGAACACATCCACCATTTCTTGGGGCTCAATGGCGATGTCCCGTGTTATCAGGAACCTCAGGGGTGTACCGTTCTCGCCGCGCGAGACCACCAGACTCCTGTCGCCGAGGGTTTCGATGAGCTCCACCGAGACACTCAGCATGGTGTCGGAGTAGCGCTTGGACTCATGATGCTCGGCATAGGCGATGTTCTGCGGCCGGATTCCCACGGTCACCGGCCGGCCGGTCATGGCCTGCAAGGGCGCGAAACGTTCCTTGTCAAGTTTGATAAATCCTACGGGCGTCACAACTCCGGCATCCTCGCCGTGAACCTCCACCTTTCCCGCAAAAAAGTTCATGGCGGGGCTGCCGATAAACGAGGCCGAAAAACGCGTGGCCGGCGAATCGTACACCGTGCGAGGAGTGTCGTACTGCTCGAGCCTGCCTTTTGAGAGGACGGCGATACGCTGGCTCATGGTCATGGCTTCTACCTGATTGTGCGTCACGTAGATGATGGTCGTACCGACCTGGGAATGGATTCTCTTAAGCTCCTCCATTGCGGTTTCGCGAAGGGCTGCGTCAAGGTTGCTGAGAGGTTCGTCAAGAAGAAGTACGTCGGGATCAAGCACCAGGGCGCGTGCCAACGCAACGCGCTGGCGCTGTCCGCCGGATATCTCCCGCGGAAGCCTATCTTCCAGCCCCGAAAGTTCAAACATGTCGATAGCCCAGGAAAGTTTTTTCCGACTCGTCTCGGCAGGCACCTTGTTGATTGAAAGGCCGAACTTCACGTTCTGCGCGACGCTCATGTGCGGAAACAGCGCATAGCTCTGGAACACCATGGCCAGTTTTCGATTTTGCGCCGGCAAATCGTTGTAGCGCTTCCCGCCGATATAAAGGTCTCCCTTGTCGATGGTTTCGAGCCCTGCAATCATCTTGAGGAGCGTGGTCTTGCCGCATCCGGAGGGCCCCAAAAGCGTAATGAATTCGCCGTTTCCGATGTCGAGCGTGAGGCAATCGATGATGGACGTTGCGCCAAGCCGCTTGGAGATGCACTTCAGGAGCACTTCCGCCATGATCCTCCTACTTCACGCTGCCGGTGGTAATGCCGGTGGTCATGTATTTCTGGAGCATAAGAGAGAACACGATCACCGGAAGACTGAGAAGGACGGATATCGCGGCCAGCAGGTTTTGCGGCGGCGAATACGCCAGTTTCTGTTTGAGATAGAGGGTGAGGGTTGAGATTTTTCCGAGCCCCAGGATGAAGTAGGCAAAGATGAATTCGTCCCACGACAAAAGGAACGTATAAATGGCGGCGGCGACAAGCCCCGGAACCGCGAGCGGAAGCAAAATCCGAAAAAAAACGGAAAACCTGTTTGCGCCCAACACCCGTGCCTGCTGATCGAGATCGGCAGGTATGGATTCAAACGCGCTCATGCCGATAAAAATCACGTAGGGAAGCGCGAGCAGCGTATGCGCGAGGATGGCGCCGGCATAGGTGTTCTGCAACCGGAGCCGGATGAAGAATTCGGTTATCGGAATCACCGACGCGATGTCCGGAAAAAGCCGTACCGATATGAGTCCGAGCAGAAGCAGCCTGCGGCCCGGAACCCGGAACCGTCCGAGAACATAGGCGGCCGGGACGCCGAGGCACATCGACAGCCCGACGGTGCACACGGCGATAATGAGGCTGTTTATAATGACGCCGTAGAAGTGCGCATCGGAAAAAAGATAGGTAAAACTCCTGAAAGTCGGGTGATAGGGCCACAGCGGTATGGGCGCGCCTCCGGTGTTGATGCTTGCGGCGTCGGAGATGGAATACTTTACGAGCAGATACACCGGTACGACGACGAGCAACACGGCGGAGGCGAGGGCCGCCGCCCAAAGGGCGGTTTTTGCGCGCTTGATGTGCAACGAAGGGTCGGGCACGGCCATCCTCATGTTCGAACCAGGTGCTTTCTAAGGACTTCGGTTATCCAGAGAAACACGAACGTCGTCGCGACGATACAGAGAACCAGTACGAGCGCAACCGCGGCCGCGCCGCTCGAATTGCCCCAGTCGTTGTACATCGATTCGATAAGCGTGCCGAGCAGGGCATACTTTCCGGCGAGGACGAACGGAAAAATGAATTCCTTCCACATTTCTATGGAACGAAGCAGCACCACCGCGGACATGGAGGGAATCATGAGCGGCAGCACCACGTGCCAGATGCGCCTTCGCAGGCCGGCCCCCATAGTCCGCGCCGCATCGAACAATTCCGGATCGATTGCGTTTAGCCCCGAAAGGAGAATCAGCATGGAAATGGGCATGTCTCTCCACACTTTTCCAAGCATCGAAATTCCAAGGGCGAGAAATTCGGAACCCCGCCAATTGAGCGGAACATGCACAAGGGCCGGGAAGAAACCATAGTGGCCCAAGAGAAGGTGATTCACGTGGCCGCCGGGATAATCGAACAGAATGAAGAGAATGGTGGCGGTGACGAGCACGGGAATGGCGAGCGGTATCAGAAACAGGCCGCGGATGAAGTTTCTGAACCTGAATTGCTGGTACAGGATAAGAGCGAGAAACAGCCCTACCGCGAGTTCGAGCGGCGTACCTACCGCGACGAAAAGGGTCGTGTCGAGAAGGGCGCGCCGGAATTCGGGATTTGAGAGAACCGCCGAAACGGTCCCCACGCTGGGAAATGCGGTCGCGCCGTTTTTCTCAATCGAAAAGCTGAGGCCCAAAAGGTAGACGCCCACAATGATCAAAAAACCCACGAGATAAACCGCCGCGGGGAAAAGCGGCCATACCTCGTGGATTTTAAAGCGTTTTTCCTTTTCCCATGATTCGTTCATTCGCTCACGGGTTTATTTCGGATACTCGTCGCCCAATATTGTTTTTTCCTTTGGGCCAAAATCGCGGTCGAGCTTCTCTTTCATCACCGCCGCGTTGATTTTTCCGTCCTTTTTCTCGTCGTAGCCGACGCAGAGTTTTTCCCATGCGTCAACAATGTTCTGCGCCACCAGGGGATACCCCTTGACGAGTGGAACCGTGGTAAGTTGGTTGCCCGCCATGTTGAGGTTTATCTGATCCACCGAGGTCTTGAAAATCTCACCGACCCAGCCCTCATCAAACACGCTGGGCAGGTTGAGCAGCAGGTCTTTGCGCACGGGAATCATGCCGAACTTGGAACATTCCTTCGCGTGGTTTTCATGATTCGTCACGAAACGGATGAACTCGTAGGCGAGCTTGGCGTTGGGACTGGTCTTGGGAATTCCCCACCACCATCCGCCGGTCGAGATCATGCGCGTCCCTTCCATCACCGGTTTGCCCTGTGCATCCAGTTCGAACGATACGGCCTTGGGAACCACGCACAGCCCCATGTCCTTGACGTCGGGCAGGTAACTCGGCATGCCGGGATCGTCGGCCCAGCCGTGGACGTTGAAGCAGTCGATCTGCTGGAGATAGGTGCAGAACACCTTACCGTCCTTGATTGCGTTGTACAGGTCGGAACCTCGCCACGGATCCTGCCACATGCCGGGATTGTACAATCCATTGCGGATGAATACATTCTCCCACAGAAACGTCTCGGCGGTCTTGTCGCCAAGGGCAAGGATATCCTGAGAGGTCGCGCCGAGCTGCAGTGCTCGGTCTACCAAGTCGAGGGCGGTTCCTTCGTACTTTGCGCCGCGGTGCGCGAGCCTTGGCATCTTGACGCCGTTGTACTCCTCTTTGGACCAGATATACCCCACCACAAAAAGATCGTACAGATCCCATTGCGCGGGATCGTTTTCCAAGGAATAGTCCTTGGGAAGTCCGTATTTGTTCTGCTGCTTGAGTTCGTCGTTTATCTGTTTACGGTATTTCTCGAACTTTAAGACCGCGTCGGCCACCATCGACTTACGATAAAACAGTATGCGCGTTTCGAGTTTGCGAGGGATGTAGTAAAGCTGGCCGCCGATGATCCCAAGACCGGCGGCGAGTTGGTGGTACTCGGCAAGGTCCTGCATCACCTGCGTCGAGTCCTCGGCCGAAGTGATTGGCATCATGTACCCTTTGTTGACCAGAACGCGCGTCGCCTCGAACGGAGTCTTGACGAGGCCGATTTCCGGATGGGATTTGCCCGCGTCAAGCTTGAGGAATTTTTCGATGTCGAGCTGGTTCATGAACGTCGCCACGGATACCTTGCAGTTGTGCTCCTTGTTGAACTTCGCGACGATCTCCTGTTCGAAAAACCGCTGCTGTGCCGGCATCATCCGAATAAGGACGGTAAACTCCAGACTCTGCTTCTTCATGCCCGTACATCCGGCAAGGCCCAGCGCCACGACCGCGACAAGCGCGCCGGCGAGTGCGATACGCAGTTTGCTCATACACCCTCCTGCTTGAGTAAATTGTGTGTATCAATCTCCATCAATGTTGTGTTCCTTAAGACTCGCGGACAGGGTCGTCTGGAGAAGGGCTACCTCTTCGCCGCTCCGGCGAAGTTTTTCCCCGAACACTTCCAGCAGATTGTAGGCGATTTCGGGCATCTCGAGCAGATACTTTTTTAGTGCGCTCCGCTGAACGACCCACAACTCGCAGTCCTCGTTGGCAACCGCAGAGGCAGACCGCGGCGCCTGATTGAAAAGTCCTATTTCGCCGTAAGTTTCGCCCTTTGCAACTATTGATAAAATAGTTTTTACACCGTTCTTTACCTTAACAATTTTTAGGCTACCGCTTGCTACGATGTACAGGTGGTCGCTCAACTCGCCTTCTCGGGAAATAAGGGTACCCTTTTTGTAAGCAAGGCGTTGAATGATTTCGGCGAGATCGATGAGTTTTTCTGCGGAAATGGATGAAAACAAGGGTGTTTTCTTAAGCGACATCACACGTTCAAGCAGCTCGAAGGCATCGATTTTCATGTCGTTTTTTTCCCTACCGGATGAAAGCAGCCGCGTGGCGGTGCCCGCCGCCAAGGAATGGGAATCTCGCGCCAGAGCTTCCAGGGCCTCCCGTTCGTCGGACGATAACTCATGCGCGCCCGAGGTTTTCCACAAGGCGTAAACGGCGCACAAACTTATCCAGCGGTTGGACGATGAGACAAAATACCTGATGCCCCCCGCCGATGAGCCGTCGTCAAAGGAGAAAAACTTCCTGCCTGTTTTCGCGAGTAGTTCCCAGGAGTCCCACCGGAGTATCGGCGTAATGAGCGTGGTGATGTGGTGAGGCCCGAAGTTATCGAGAAGCTCAATGAGATTGAAACGCTGCGTGTACTCCTTTACGTCAAGATTGCGCCTTCCCGCGACCACCACTCCTTTGGGATCAAGAAGGGCGGCGACATCCAGGGCCCATTCGCATACGCGCGATAGATGCTCGCGAAGGGCGTCATCAAGAAAGAAAAACCATGGAGTAGCCGCGTCCTGTCCAGCCCGCTGCTCAATGCTCCGCCAGACGGTGCCGTCTCGATAAACGTCCTCAAGTTCTCCCAGAATCCATGCCGACAGTACCGCACCCGTTTCCGCGTCAAGCGGACGGACGCCGTATCCGCCACGCGATGATTCGATGCTCGTTCGCAGGGCATGGATGAGTTCAACCGTGATGCGCTTTCCGGCACCGCCCCGAAGAAATCTGCACACCACATCCAATGTTTCCGTCCCTTGCTTCGCGACGACCTTTCCCACAATACCGATGTGCTGGCGGGAAAGCCCATCCGTCAGTTTCAAGGTATCCAGCTGCGCCTGCTTTGAAGCTGCCGAAAAAATGATCTCTACGCTTTTGGAAAAAACCTGAAGCGAGGATGTGTGGAGATTTGAGAGCAGCGTGCCTTCCCATCCCTCGGGCCGCAAAGCACCTACAAGATAGAGCCCACCCGAGCGCCTGTTCGAGCTTTTGACCGAAAGAAGATAGTTGAGAAAAGAGCGTACGTCATTTCGGTCCCGATCGTCTCCCATGGCCCAGAGAAAAACTGCCGCCTCAATTTGGACGCGTGGATTGTTTTCGAAAAACATGGCCTTCACTACCTCGTAATATCTGGATTTCCAAACTCCCGACGCGGCATTGAGGGAATGCAAGACGTTGGCGCGTACCCTCGGATTTTCATCGCGGAGCACGGCGTCGAACAGTTCCTCCCCGCCCGGGTTTGCAAAAGCCGTAAGGGAGCCGGCGATAGTTTCCCGCACAGAGGCATTTGCTTCTTTCAGGAAAGCGGCATGAAGAATACGAAACGCGTGCTTTGATCCATCGTAGGCCAGAATCCTCACCGCGATGTTACGGATGTCCGGCGCAGACGATGAGGAATATTCCTTTACGAGGGATAAAATTCCCTGGTCGTGGCGACCGCCTATTTCCGCGATGATTTCATCAGGCGCCGTTTGTGTCGACACAGGGACGAGTGCTTCCGTGTAGGTCGTACGAATGCGCACGACCACATATACCATTGCCGCCGAAACGCCTGCGATGATGCAGAGAAGCAACAGCGAGCTGCTCCGCCCGGCAAACATGAGGAACAAGCCGGTCAGCATTATCGCCGACGGCTTTACCGCACCATCGAGAAAGGTTTTTGCCCTGCCTCGCTTGTCCCTTGGGATCACCGCGAAAAACATCTGATATATCGGTGAAAACGCATTTTCAAACACCACATATCTGAGAAACTGAACCGCGCCGAACCCGGCAACCCATACTTCGTTCCTCTCCCCCGCCATCGCGGTGATGCAAATCAGCACCGTAGAACCGGCAAGAAGCGTGAGAGGAAGCAATGCGAAAATTCTTGTGAATCCCCACCGTGCGATGACGGCCGGCATCAGAAAACGCAATCCTGCGATGACGACGAGCGCGTATGCAAGATAGAAATTGAACTGAAATGATGCGAGCGAGTTAGATGAAGGAAACCAGGACGCACTTTTTTTCCAAAACAAATAGTCTTGAAGAAAAACAGCCACAAAGACGAGGAAATAGAGCACGGAAATCAGCCGGATGAGACGGCTGGACAGCACGGAGCCGAGCGCGGTCACCATACCCTTTGCGCCGGTCTGTTCTCGCTCCATGTTTTCCTTTCTGGCGAACTTAATCCAGTATGCGACGGTGATTTTTCGTGAAATTGCAAAAGCCACCAGATAGGCGGCCGCCCACAATCCAACAATCATTTCCGCGTTGACAGCCTCTAAAAGCAGCCTCGCGCCGCACGCGCCGCTCAGCCCCCCAACAAATCCCCATGAGGCAATTTTCGGAAACCCTTTTTTTGCCTCATCCGTGGTGTAGATGTCGTTTGCGAGAGTCCAGAAAGAAAGAAACAAAGTAGTCTTTGACATATATGAAACTGGATAAATGAACAGAATCCAGAAAGAAATTGCGGCAAGATTGTCCTTGCCAACGACCAAAAACAACGCCAAATAGGCGAAAAGAATACCCGACACCGTAAGCAGTTGAACCGAAAACAACTTTCCTCGGTTGAATCGGTCTATGTTGCTAAAAAACAGGGGCGGAAGCAAGAAGAGCAGCGCACCGTTGACAAAAAAAAGCTTTCCAAGGACGGCCGGGCCCGCGACGGTGACGATCATGGACAGGCTCACCGTCTCCCCGACAATCGCACCGCCGAACAAAAAAAGAAGGAGGAAAGAAAGAAGGCCGAATCGAAGGTCGCGTTGGGCCATAGGAGAAATTATAAAGGCGGATGATGTCGTTACGTTACATTCATCCGCCTGTGTGTTGAAACATTATCCGCGCAGTTCGGCCGATTCGCGCTAGAAGCTATACGTCAGCGTTATCCTGTTTGTAAGGTACTGTTGGGGACCGCTTATCAAATTTGTAAACGTATAGAAAATGTTTTTTGCCACGACGGCATCAATGCGGAACCTGTTCTCGATATTGACGCCTACCCCCACGGATGCGAAATCATCATCCCCGCCGTCCGCCTCGGGATTCTGTTCCCAATGGCCGCGATTTGTGTTGTCTTCACCTTCCGTGACATACAGCAGTTTCTTCGAAACTCCGATGCGCAATACAAGCCAGTCCCAAACGACATTTCTTTCAAGACCGGCGCTCAGCCGTCCGCCGATCCCGAGGGTTGAGGAAGAGTCATTTGAAGCACCCGAGGAAAAGGTGGAACTAAATTTCGAAAGATACTTCTGCTCGACCAAGCCCTCAAGCCCGGTCCAAAAGAACCCTTTGTCTATATTGACGTTCACGCCAATACCCAGGGAATAATTCTGGGCCGAAAATCCGTTGAGGTTGATGAACTCAGCCGACAGGTGCGGAACAAAATCGCCGTTGAGGGAGGTTAATGCGGAAAAAAGCCTCACATCGCCCTTAAACGAGAAATTATTCTTCGCAATGATCTGGGGATCGCCGTTCTCGTCGGCCGTAAGATCGTTTTTCATCCATAGCGTATCGACCTGCCCACCCGGCATCTGGACCAAGGAATCAACCACCCTGGCGTTTCCCGTTGCTGAAGCAACCCCGAAAGACGCTTCAAGGTTCATGGATTTTGCGATAGGCCAGTTGATCCCTACATCCCCTTTGTAGAGATCGGACTCAAGATTAAAGGAGCCAACAGACTGCTTCTGAAATGCCAAATAGGTACCCACCCCTATCATCGCCCCGTTCGGCAGTGCATACCCGACCATCAAATCAATCTTCCCAACCGGCGCAATTACATTTCTGATGTGGGCTTTGTCGAACGCGGCGGCAAAATTTTCACTGGCCGGATCAAAATAATTGAGATAAGGATCCCAACGATTTAGCACCAAACCAACCGAAAGCAAGGGATATTGATTCCCTGATTCAGAAGATTGATTGAGAGAATACGAAAGAATCGTGCCGCCGAACGGTCGCTGCGGAATCGTATTGCTCCGCTGTAACGCGGCGGCGCTTCCCGTATCATTCTTCCCGGGAACGTAAATTCCGAGCGACCCCATTATCAGGTTTGGATAGTAGTTGATATTTGCGGGATTCCGAAAGATGCTCATGTCATCCATGAAAAAATTATCGGTACCTCCCATCGTGAGCACCCTTGCGTCCGTCGCGTAACTTCCTACGACGTACCCCGCAAGCAGCACCGCACACGCAATTTTTCTCATATCGTTTCCTCCATAGTGATAAGGGCCACGTTCTATTATATTCTCTCGACCACCTGGCGTCAAGATTCTATTGTGAGAATACGAACGGGTACACTACTTCGGTCACGTCACCGGGCTTATCTATTTTCTCAAAGACCCATCGCTTGATCTTGTCAACCACCTCCTGCTCAAGAGAGGAATCGCTCATGGTCGATTCAAGAACTTCACAGAAAATCACTTTACCGAATTCGTCGATGGCGAATTTACAAGTGATCTTTCCCTTGAGGCCAGGCTTTTCTCGCAGCCGTTTATTGTAAGCATAGCGGAGTGCGGCGATATTCTGCATCACTACACGCATGATGCTCGCCCTACTCCTTCCACCCGTCAAGGCTCCACCCTTCACGAATTTTGGTTCCGAAACCGTGAGATTGCCCCGCTTCTTGAGGGAGAGACTACTCTCGCCTTCCCCGCCCAACAATCCACCTATGAGATCGTCGACACCGGAAAAACCGCTCCCCCCCCCGAATCCGCTGCCGTAGCCAGCGCCGAAGCCGATCCCCGCCGCGCCTCTACGCCCTACACCGCCCGATCCGCCGGCCTTGAGGCCGCCAATACCCTGCAGAATTCCATCAATACCCGTTGCAAACCCGCCTTTCCCGAAAATGTCCGCGCTGGCGACGGCCTTTCCCGTAATCTTACCTGAAATAATTCCCAAGACACCCTTTTGGGTTACGCGTGCACGCGGGTCACCGCCGCCGCCGAATTTCCCGCCCGCTCCCTTTTTATCGGTTTCCTTTTTCAGCGTCTTTTTGTCGTTTTCAAATTTCTCCTCTTCTTTTTTCTTTTTCTCTTCCTCTTCCTTTTTCTTTTTCTGGTCATCCAAGGTGGCATCCACCTCGCCCTTCACAAATTTTGCGACTCGTTCCTCGGGTATTTTTTCGAAGAAGTCAGTTGCCACGGTAACAACCTTAATGGTGCTCATCCACAAGCCAACACCAAGCCCAATTATCATTGCGGCGACAACCAAGTTCCGGAGCCTCGCGTCTCTTTCAATTACAAAAATATCCTGACGTTTTGCAAGAACCTTGGTATACTCCGCATCGGGCAGGGAGCGTATGTTTGTATCGTCATCTTCTTCGTCTTCGGAATCGGGTGTCCGCGTGGCTGCGGCTGCTTCCAAGGAAATCAATTCTATCTCGGCTCCGATTGCTTCGAACTGCTGTTTGAGTCGCAGCGCCTCATTTTCATCAGCTTCTTTTCGGATGCATACGGGCTTTTGGGTGATAACGCCTCGCACCACATCCGCCGTCGTACCGGACCACCGAGCAATTTCTTCGGCTATTCGTTCGGCGCGACCGGGCTCTGCACACTTTTTTATTAGAACTTTGTACTTCACAGCTACTGCTCCCTTTCCATAACTGCGAAATTCATATTGTTGTAGCCGACTTTTCCGCAGGTATTCATTAATTTGAACAAGACATCAAACTCAATATTTTTGTCCATCTGGATGATGACGTTACCCTGAATTTTATTGAGTGCTCCCAGTTTTACCATCTGCTGCTCTTGTGCATATGAAGCATTCAACTTCTCTTCAAGTTTTGCAACAATCGGATCCGGAACATCCTGAGGAATTCTTCGCACGTCGTCGGTTGGAACCACCGGCACGTTGTCGACTAAAACCATGTCGTTTGTCGCAGCAACCTGTAGAAAAATCTCTTTCGGCTTGGTAATGGCCACGGAGTTGGGAAGAACAAGATTATCGGCATTCGTGAGAATGCTCCCCTCCGCAGAATAACTTTTCATCAAATAGATAACGACAATCGAGAAGAAGTCAATCAAGGAAGTAATGATTAACCCCGCCGACTTCGGCGTGGCGTACTTGTTCCTTCCTCGTTGGATAGCCATGCTAACTCCTTAGTTTGGAAATCGCTATGTTAGGAAATTCGGCCGCCCTCGCCACGTCCATGAGCTGAACAATCTTATCGTATGCAACTTGATTCTCCGCAGCCAAGATGATGTCGTTTCCATCGGGAACGTCGGCATACCGCTGTTTGATTTTCATGAGCCTATTTTTCATTTCATCGTAGGCCGACAGCGGACGCAACGTATACGTAGACGGGTCGGTCACAATCACCTGCCGACGTGGATTAGTAAGGATAAAAACGGTATCACCCACTTTGGCCGCCGTTTTGAGAGGATTACCGGCACCATCGGTGAGCATATCCCCGCCCTTAGTATAGAGACAGTTAATAATGTTATGGTTCTCATCGGTTACAAACAACAAGATTTCCTGACGTTCGGTGACAAGAAAAGGCTTGCCGGTTTTGGGATTTTTTATCTGCTTTTTAGGATTTGAGGGATCGAACTCGACTGTTACTTCAACGCTACGGTCTTCACGGGAAACATATTTATGAAATTCCCTGTAGAACAGACTGGGAAGAAATCCTCCCTTTGCGCCGAGAGTCACAACCGAATCGGTCACTATCATGGTAAGAAGCAGCTTGTCCGAATCATCCTGCTCGGGAGCCTTGGTCTGTCTAATCGACGGGCTGGATCCGCGGCCTTCCGGAAGTTTCAAGTTGATTATTGAAATTTTTGCGAATTCGGCGGAAAGCATGAGCACGGGAATGAGCACCACCAAGAAATTGATGAATGGCTTCAAGTCAATGCTCAAATCGTGGCCACCGCCGCCTTCTTCAACCATTTTACCTGGTCGCTTTGCCATTGTACTTATCCTGTCCTGAAAAGTTAAGTAACGTTAAAATTCGTTCCTTTTCCGGCGTTGCAATGAGTGGGTGCTCACAAAGTTTCGCCCCTATTTTAAGCACCCTTCGCTTTACCTCCGGCAAGCAATAACGCTTAAACCGGGTAGAACGTTACAATCGTTTTTCTATAATAACGATTATTCCTCTACCGCATTGCTCAGCTTCGTTACCTTCTCGTCCATGTCTTCGATAATCTTGTCCGCTTTGCCGCTCAGGATGCCGTGTCCGAGAATGCAGGGAACCGCGACCAGAAGCCCCATGAGCGTAGCGGACATCGTGATTGAAATACCGGATGCAAGCTGCTGCGCTCTCTGCGCGGCAGGCGCATTTGCGATGGCATCGAAACATTCCATTGTTCCGTAGATTGTTCCGGTGAGACCGGTCAGCGTCGCCAGGTTGGCAAGCGTGTTCAAAAGAAAGACGTTCCTCTTTATCTTCGGGCCTTCGGTGAGAAAGACTTCATCAACGGCTTTCCTGATGGCCTTGGGTCCCTTGGTGCGGTTCTGCAAAACGGAAAGAACCCCCTTTGCAAGAGGAGATTTCATGGTTTGAGCCAGCTTGATTGCACGATCGTAGTCTCCGGCTTTCAGAAAATTCGAAATCCCCTTCATGAAGGCCGCGCTTCCCATATCACACTTGATGAACAGATACCAGAAACGTTCAACAAACAATCCCAGTCCGGCGAAAAACAACAGCAGAATGATCCACATGATGAAGCTGGCCGCAGACTGAAAACCAAGCAGCAGGAAATTGAGCATTTGCATAGGCTAAACCCCTTCCATTAAAGTGATATAAGTAAAATAATGTTGGAATTTAAATAATCAAAGTGTATCCGAACAAATCCTACAATTCCACTCCTTTCTCTAAGTTATATCCAGCCGCGCACTATTTCTTAAGCTCCTGTATTTTCTCCTCTTCCTCGGCAATGGCGCGCTCCGCTTCTGTCTCCATCCTCTTCAACTGCCGTATTTTATCATCCATCGGAATATCCATCTGGATGATGTTCTGAATGCGTTTCATGTTACGCTGATAGGTATCGTCGTGAAATTGCGGCGTAACCTGCTGTCCGGATGAGGCGGCGACCGCCCCTCCTTTTGCGCCCTTTCCTTTTTCCGAAGTAGCCTGTGCCTGTGATGCTTCTGGCGGAGGCACTTTGGGCGTACGAGGCTTAATTTCGATTCCAAGCATCTTTGAAGCAGGATTTATCTCCTGGATTCTCTCCTTGATCTTTGTGAGCCACGAACTTTGGGCTATCCCCATATCGGCCGCCGCCTGGATCGCCTCTTCGTACAATGGAAGCGCCTTGTCCATTGCCTCGAGGGATTTTTCTTCGAGCAGCTCCTGGTATGCCTGTTTTTCTTCCTTGGAAAGATCCCGAGGAACGGGTGAAGTCTTGAGGATAATGCCGACTTTCTCCAAGGCATTTGCCCTGAGGAAAAGCACCTTCATGAACATGTCCATGGATTTATTGACATATTCCCCGGTTATGTTTTGATCATAGGCCCACTCGATGTTCTTCTGGAAGTACTTGAGGCCGCTTACATAATATTTGTCGAGGCTTGAGAGAATCTTGATTTTAGCCGCCATTTTCTGGTCTGCCGAACCTTCAATGGACTGGTCTTCGATGGCGTCGGCGAAATCGACGAAACTCATGCCGATTTTAAACGTGGAACGGAGAGTCCATTCCTCGACACCCAGCTCAATCGCTTTCGCATAGGGTCCTGCGGCATCCTTGAGGGCTTCTTCCTTGGCTTTCAGGTTGGCCTGAACCTGTTGCTTGCTTCCCTTGAGACTGATATCGCTAAAGGTCTTATAGAGGATTTCTCCTTGTTTATAATACGCTTTTGCTACCGCCTCGACGTTCATGTCGGCCTTGCCTTTAAACTTCTCATACACTTCGACGGCAAGCTGATAGTCCTTCTGAGCTTCCTTGAAATCATCGAGGTTGTAATACGCGTCCCCAGCCTTGACAAGAGCTTCAACCTGCTTGTATTTGTCTCCCTCGTATTTTCTCGCGAAGTCGGTGAACACCGCCGCCATGTCGACGTTCTTACCCATCTTTTCATAGCAAAGCCCGATGGAAAAAAACGCTTCCGGCGAATACTCGGAAGCCGGGAAGTTCTGGGTAAGCACCGTATATGCTCGAATGGCTTTTTCGAACAGTTTTCCTTTTTCGTAAATGAGTCCCGCATTATACAGCGCCAAAGGGGTCTTCGCGTCCTTGGGATACCGCTCGTAGGCGAGTTCGTACATTTTTCCGGCGTTATCATAATCGTTCACCTTCGAGTATGCTTCCGCGGCATACGACAGGCTGGGAATGGCATAGTCCGGTTTTGTGATGGTGAGCGCGGCGGTCTGATACACGTTCGCCGCATTGGCCCATTTGTCGATCTTCTTGTAATCCTCCGCCGCGCGGAGGAACGCGTTCTCCCTAAGCTCGGAGGATGGGAACTTCGCGGCAAGATCCTGGAGCGTGGAGGCGGCGAGTTCAAAATTGTTGGTGGCTTCGTAGCAGCGGGCGGCTTCAAGCCATCCGCGGGCGGCAACCTTGCTCTTGGGATATTCCGCAGCAATAGCCTTGAACGCTTCGGCGGCGCCCATGACGTTGTTCGCCTTCTGCATCGACTCCGCCTTTTTGAACATGGCGCCTGCGGCAAGCTCAGCCAACTCATTATATTCCGGCGTATTCGCTTGAGTCTTTGCAAGCAAGTCCTTGTACTTGGCCATTGCGAGATCGAATTCGCCCGTGCTCACGTAGCAGTTCGCGAGCATGCGCATCGACTTGAGAGCGAATTTCGAATCCGGATAGGTGTCGATGATAAATTTATAATCCTTGCTTGCATTGTCGTACATCTTTGCCGAATAATACACATCCGCGCCGATGAATGTGATTTCCGCCGCATTCGCGCTTTTTACGAATTTCGCCTGATACCGGTGAATGTAATCGAGCAGTTGCTTGGTCACCTGCAGGTTGAATGACTGCTCGTCGCTCAACCCATCGGCGGCCATTTCCTTCTTTCGGGCGTTCATTAGCGCAACTACAGCATTGTACGCAGCATCCTCCTGTGAAATGGAGATGGGGCCAGACTTTTCCTCTTTCTTTTGTTTCTCGATATCTACCTGATCCATACCCAGCGTATCCATTTCTTCCTTATATGGACCAAAGCTGGCAAGGTCGGCCATGGCCACATAATCAAAATTCTCGGCCGACTTGATGTAATCGCCTAGGCTATTGTAAATTTCGGCCATGTAATCTCTGAATTCGTAACAGCGCCACTTGTCATCGGGAAACTTCTGCAGAAATTCCTCGTATCGTTTGAGCGCCTTCTGATACATCGACTTGTCCTTGGATTTCTGGGCAATGGCATGGTAGTACAGTGGAATGGCCGCGAGCGCCTTGCGCACCTGTTCGCGCGCTTGATCCAACACGACGTTCTGAGAGGCGTTTTTCGACGCCCACTCCCCGGAGGGGCCGTAGAAATCCACCAGTTTTTCTCGTGCGGCATTGGCTTTTTCGTAGTCTTTCTTGACAATATAGCATTCAACAAGCATCTGCTGAGCTATGGGAGCATCCTTATAATAAGGAAATCGTTTGAGTGCATATTGAAGCGCCACAACGGCATCGTCCCATTGTCCGTGAACCCTGTTTTTCATGCCGATAGTATAAATAACATAATCTTCGTACGGCCGCCCGCCAATTTTCTTAAAAAACTTCTCCGCTTCCTCGGAGCCCTTTGGCATATCGGAGAAAGCAACGGACATCATCTCCAAAGCCTCACTTCGGAATTCCTGCTTCGGATACTCACCAGCATCGCACTTCCGGACGTACTCTTGGAAGTTTTGCACCGCCTTGTCGAACTCGCCCATGTTGTAATAGATGTCACCCTTGCGGTATTGCACCATTCCTTGATTGTCCGGGGACAGCTGTTCCGGCTTGCATAGTTCCAGGTGCTTAAGGGCTTTCGGATAATCGTGCTGCATGTAGGCAAAATCGGCAAGTCGGAAATGCGCACCCGATGCACGTTGGCCGCTTGGAGAAACCTTGAGAAGCTGCTCCATGGCCCATCCGGAACTGTCGAGTTCCCCCATGACCAAGTATATGTTTCCCATCTGGTAATATGCTTCGTCGATAGTGCGGAAATCCGAATACTCATGGACAAGGCGGTTGTACATTTTCATTGCTTTTGAGTAACTCGGAACAGGATTGACCGGCTCCTTCTTTCCCTTTGGATTTTTATCATACTCATCCATCAGCCTTCCGTATTCTTCCCTTGCCTTGATATACGCGTCTTGCGCCTGCTGATAATACAGTTGGGCCAAAGTAAAAAGCACGTCGGCGCAACGGTCGCTTTTTTTTGTGCATCCCGACAGTAAATTTTCATACCGGGCGATAATTTCCTCAAGATTCTGCGTAGGGGTTGTCTTGTGACTTCCGGCAAGACGAGCCTTTTGCTTTTCAAGCTCTTCTATCTGCCTTAAAATCTCTTTTTTCTTTGCGTCCGCATCACCCGCCGCAAAAGTATGAAAGCCAGGTACCACGAGTCCCGCTGCACATAGCGACATGCAACACATCATCAGCATTATTCTAATCGTTCTCATGAATTTGCGCCCCTCTTTCTTATTTCCCCCACTGATGACTTGCTTTTCTTATCCGCTTTTGACGTTTATGTTATTTATTTTCCATTTCCTGGAGTTCTTTTTTCTTTTTCTCGATTTCCTCGTTGATCTTTTCCTCTTTTTTCTTCTCGTCTTCTATCTGCTTCAC
>JGI20214J51088_10000133_pt1 | contig 52274 bp, 51 predicted proteins | sample WetSurMetagenome_FD_51088 | JGI IMG/M metagenome (IMG submission 51088) | reverse complement strand
AAGCTACAACTCAGATTTCCTGCGGCTAATTTTGGAGTCCAACGAGAAACGTAAAGAAGAAATCAAAGATCCAATCGTTAAAGCTGAAGCGGACAAGGTTGCAGCAAGGGCAATTGCATTGGAGAAGAAGCTTGCAGGACCAAAAAACGTGGTTTTAGACGAGAAGACTCCATCAGGATGCACATAAGTCTCTTCCGAAAAAGTTGGCCCTATCCCCATTTACTTATAAAGTAAAATATTTTTTTGGAGGATTGCTGCTGTTGTACTTTTTTGATGATTTAAGATTGCTATTTCCTGTTTCATTTGTGGATTATTCTGCGTGGTTGTGGCGTTTTCTGTGATCTTTTCGGGAAATCCTTCAGGAGCGCAGAAGGCTTAATGAGATCGCTGCCTTTTTCGGTAAATCTCTAAGTGTTTCAAGAAAAAGAGTTATCGTCTAACTTGGAAGTAGTCGTCCTGCAAATTTTGCAGACGACTACTTCTAATGTTTTGCGAGTGTTTTAGATGCTTTTTTAGTGCTCTAAAGAGTCCAAGCTTTTGTCAATATTATTAAAACAACAATAGGCAACAATGTAGATTGTATCCTTGTATTTTTTGAATTAATCCGTGGGCGACTATAGTTATATTTGCTAGAGTTTTTCTATAACTAGCTCTTTTGCAAAGCCTGCCAAAAATTCAACGTTTAACTTAGTGAGGTACCAAAATGTGCTTNCGCTAAAATTGCTTAATGCTGCAAACGGCGTAAAAATAAACCGTGCAGCCATTCTGCGTGCCAGCTTATAAAGTCCAAAATGCCCATACCGCCTATAAGATATGCCGATAATGACATAATTTTTTGATGTGCCCAAATGTGTTGCGCCAAGAAAAGGTAAGACCTTCCAGATGTATCCTGTTTTCTGGACGTAACGTTTGAAGTATTGGTCTTCGCCGAAGAACAGCTTTGGCGGCTTATAGTTTTCCATAAGTTTGCGGCGTATTATGATATTATTGATGTGCGGGTTAGTATCTAATTTGCTTAGATTATACACGGTTCCGACGACGCGTTCGTAGGCGGCAGCGTGCTTGTTTTTGTGTACGGCCACTGTCCCAATTGCACCTACGTTAGGTTCAATTGCTTTGGTGACCATTTGGAGCCAGTTATCTGGCAAAAGCATGTCGTCATCAACCATCGCCACCCACTCAGTTTGTGCCTGCAACACCCCGTTTTTTCGTGCAATGCTAAGTGGTTTTTCGTGTGTGTTGATGATTTGCCCGGAGCACGGCATGTGTTTAAGTTGATGCATTAGTGTTGGGTTAGCCTCGTCTCTGGAGGGCACGACAAAATCGACTTTCATGTAATTCTCGGAGCAGGATGGCATAGGGCATAATGTTCTAGCTTAGGTTAAATAGTTTATCGCAAGCCGTCAAAATGAAAAAAGGTTACATGTTTAAGATTTTAACGGCTTTCTGAGCAGCGCGCTTGTAGCTTTTCTTGGTTATCATGCCCTTCTGGATTCCATTTAGCAACTGTAAAATCATGCCTTGCCTGACGTGCTCAACCATCTGTTGCTCACTGATGTTTGGTAAGCGCATGCAGTTGCCGATTTTAACATTGTAAGCTGCTATGTCGAATTTTTTAGCTATGTTGTAGAGTTTTGATCCGATAATTGGGTTAGTTATAGACCATGAAATGTATTCGATGAGATTATCTCTAAGGCAAGTCTTCGCGAACTCTAATGTGTTGTTGACTTCTTCAGGGGTCTCGTATTCGAGTTTGCCGTTTGTTTCCCATGCATTATAGAGCATCAGAAAACCGTAAACCTTAATGTTGAATTTCTTGAGCAACTCAAGNGTTCGAATATTGTCTGCTTGGGTTGCGTTCTTGCCTATGCCCTTAAGGACTCTGTCGTTGGCTGATTCCAGTCCAATGTGAACAAGCCAAACATGGATGTCACTTAGTTTTTGCGCTAACTGATCGTCAAGTTTGTCAGCCCGCAGGTTACATTGGAACGTCATGCCTTTGAGCTGTAATTTTTCGATTTCATTGCAAACTTCCAAGCACCATTTGATATCAACGTTAAAGGTGTCAGAACGGAGGTAGATTTCTCGGATACCTCTGCCGTAGAGATAGTTAACTTCTTCGGCGATGTTTTTGGGTGAACGCTGCCTTATCCAAGGCTTCTCCAGTTTCCAAACAGGGTTGCTGCAATATGTGCAGTAGTTCGGGCAGCCACGGATTGGAAGCATATATGCCATGCGTTTCTTCTTACTAACAGCTATGTCGTAGTTTCCGAAGTCAATTAGTTCCCATGCTGGGAAGAAATCGATGTTTTTTAGGAGCGGTCTTACGCCGTTGTTCTTATGTTTGTTTATGGTTCCGACTATATCGGAGATGGGTTCTTTAGCTTGGACTTTTCGGATTAATTCGGTGGTGGTTTCCTCGCCTTCGCCTAAGATGCAGACTTCGATTGGGGTGTTTTTGAGGATATCTTGAGGGTCGATGGTTGGATGCGGACCTCCTGCAACCATAAGCATCGATAAACCCAGATCTTTTACTTTGAAGATTGTATCAAACGACAACTCTCTTCTGGGCGTGGTGAAAGAGATTGCGTAAATGTCCGGTTGGATTTCCTTAACTTTTTGGAGGTGTTCCTCCATAGATAGGAAAGGTTCAAGATATGTAAACTCCACATTTGACAAGCGTGGTTTAGCGTAGCCAATGATGTAGAGGATTCCAAGGTTTGGAGACTCTGTCACAGCTTCCCCTTTGCATTCGCGACCAAACGGAGGGTCAGCAAAAATAACTTTAAGTTTATTTTCTTGGGGCGCCATGTTTTGTCACCGAAACTGCCTTCCACTACTCACTTTCCATGCAAGCGTATATATTTTGCTAGTTAAATCGTCAACAGGGAAACTTCATAAACTCCAACGAAGAAATGTAACGCACANTGACCTGAGGCATAATTGAGTTGGCAACCTTCCTTGTAGTTCACCCATACCTCGACATCTACGGCGGCGGCGAACGCGTCTGTCACAATGTAATCAAAACGCTGGTTTCAAATGGGCAGAAAGTGGAGTTGTTAACTTTCGATTTTGACGCGGAAAGGTACAGGGATATTGTGGGCGAAGATTTTCCCCAGGATGTCGTTGTTCACTCGCTAGGCAAGCGGATTGAGGTTAAGCCGCCCTTCACAATTTATAAGCGGCACCGCAACTTCGTAAAGCTATTAAAGAAATACCGGGACAAGTTAGAATACGATTACCTGTTCTCAACGCAATCATCCTCACCTTTTGAACCAGTCTTCCTAAACAAAGCCAAAAAAAATATCGCTTATGTTCATTTCCCAGAAATACACTACGACTACGCTCGAGGAACATTCAAACGCAAACTATACCTGTGGCTATTCAAGCATTGGGTAGAGCAGGGTATCGATAAGCTGGATATGGTTTTCTGCAACAGCAACTACACCAAAGAAGCCATACAACGGTACTGGAAAAGCCATGGCGTAAAAGAGCCCGTTGTCATTTATCCAGCGGTGAACCTTCAAAAATTCTGGTTCGACAAACCCCTCTCACAGAGAAAAACAAGAGTAGTTTATGTTGCTCGATTCATCCCTATTAAACGACATGAAATATTGAAACGGTTAGCTGCTGATTTACCAGATTATGANTTTGTTAGTGTCGGCGGATTAATTGATGCAGAAAAAGATTGGTTTGATAAATTCCAAGAAAATCTGCCTAAAAACTACGCATTGAAAACTAATCTGCCTGGATCTGAACTGCTAAACATTCTTCATGACTCCCGAATCTACGTTCACCTAATGGAAGGAGAACATTTTGGCATAGCTCCCGTGGAAGGCTTAGCAAGCGGATGCGTTACGATTGTTCATAACAGTGGCGGAATGAGAGAGTTCATTCCAGACGATTTCAGATGGGAAACCTATGATGATTTGAAAGAAAAAATCGTCAAATACATGGAAGACGAAAAAGCGAATGCAAAATGGGATACAACAACTCGCGTGCAACTGTGGAGCAAAATTTCGTTGCTGACTCCGGAGAATTTCCAAAACAATATTTGGTCAAACGTTAAAAGGTTAATTGAACAAAAATAAAGGCTACCCGACACCTGCTGTTAGAAGTATAATACTCCGATTCCAGCCCATTTCTGATCCTGTTTCTCAATAATTTCGATGTGTCGGTAGATGGGTTTTATTTCTTTCCAGAATCTGTCTACTTCGCAGCCAGATGCTGGGTCATGTNTGACAATATCGTGGAACGCAACAATCCCGCCTTTTTTGACTAAAGGAGAATACATCTGAAAATCTTGCTTAACGCCTTGGTATGTGTGATCTCCATCAATGAATAAGAAATCAACTTTCTCGTCTTTTAGAAGTGTCTTTATTTTCCCAAGTGTTTCTTCTCTGTGCGAATCTGCTCTGATTAATTGGATAACATTCTTTCTAGCTAAAGACTTGAAAAGCGGAATCTTCCAAGAAGGATAACCCCCTCCAAAAGACCCAGAGGGTAAATCAACACTCACTATTTTTTCAGGACTTGCAACGTGTGCAAAGAGAAACAACGTTCCCCCACTTGCTGATCCAATTTCAACAATTTTTTTAGGGTTTAATTCTTGAACGACTTTGCAAAGGTGGGCAATTTCCGACTTTACTTGCAGGGGCTTTAAACTCACAGTCCAAGAACTACGGATTTTTTGTTTATACTCAAAACTAAAAACAAGGTCAACCAGTTTATCGATGTCTCTTCCATAAAGGTCAGCTAAACTTGTGATTTTACGGGCTGCAACTCTTGACCCGAAAATGGACATGTAAACTTCAAAAAAGGGTTTGATTATCTTTCGGGAAATTTTCATGGGTTCCATTTAACTAAACATTTTTGGTCCTTTTAAATCATGCGAAATAGGTTTTGTACCATTTGGATTTAACTGTTGTTTTCTACTTGCTTCCGCTATGTTCTGGAGGCTTTTAGCCACAGATTTGCGGTCTAATATTGGCCTCCAAAACTCTGCGATTTTCTGTGGGTCATATTTACCGTTATCCCATTTTATTGCGTCTTGAAGAAGAGCAGCAAAAATGGCTTTTTTATCAAATAAAGGTGCTGTTGTCCCTGAGAAACCCTGCATCGAAAGAAAATTCAGACTCTCTAAAGGTGTGCCCGCAATTGAACATCCTGTGCAGAGGGCTTCAGCTGAAGCAATCGAGAAGCTTTCCCATCTTGAAGGCACAAAAAAAATCTTAGAATTCATCAGAAACGACTTTATCTTTTCGCGTTCAACAAAACCCAAAATTTCAATGCGATCTATGACGTTTTCAGGTGCAGCTTCAAATAGCTTCTTCACCTGCTCGCTGCCATTTCCAAAAATAATGAACCTGTAATCTTTTCTCTCTTTTAGGAATTCCACGACAGTTTCCACCATTACTGCAGTGTTTTTCTGTCTGAAATCATCCCACCGCCCATAGGAAACGGCAACATTTTCTTTTTTGCCAGGTTNGCCCTCGACAAACTCTGGAGTTACTGGGTTAGGAACGAAATATGTTTTTTCAAGTAAATCGGTTCTACACCATGATGCCAGGAAGTAATTGAGGTTGGTGAGGGCTTCTGGGCTTTCGATTATTGCGCCGTCGCTGAGTTCTATTTGTTTGATTATTTCTGCCGCTACCTTAGCATGTCGATTGCGTTTTGCGGATTCGGATGCAAGATGCCACCAAACATCGCTAANGAGGTTACGTGCAGTAAAGCGTTCCCTTAGTGGGACTCTAAAAGAGTGTCTTTTGAGTGGATATGCCATTCTGCCGTCGCTATCAAATTTGAGAAAAACCTTCTTTTTGCCCTGTTTCATTTTTACTATAAGCGGTGAGTAGTAAGCGCCTTGCAAAGGGTAAGCGATTATTGCGTCTGAATCGTTTTTTAACCAAAATTCTTCATCGTAGAATTCTTTAAGGGTGCGTTGGACAAGCGGAAATTTTGGGTTACAGTTTTCTAAATCTTTTTTTGCGGTTGTAATAACGCTAGAGTTTATTCCAATATCCATTAGTCCTAATGGAATTTGGCCAGGGTCTTTTAGTTCATGGAAAGGACAGTATAAATCAAAAAACACAGATATTTTCATAAGGTCTCTTTCCATTCTTTAAGAATTATTCTATGGCGGATTTAACTATTTATTATTTCAGTGCTTAACGATTTGACAATGAATCCTTTGTATGTAGGCAAATGCTAAATATACACAGAAACCATGTAAATCAAAAGGGGTTTTGCCAAAAAGTGAAGTTGCCGTTCAGTCGAACCTTCCAAAACTACTTCATTGAGAAGCAGGAAAAAAAAAGGTTAGCCATTGCTTTGGCTGGCTGGAGTTTTAGCCCTTTTCGGATTGGAATGATTAAGTACGAGATTGTCGATTGGGAAAAACATTATTTACCGATTAATTTTCGCGGCAAAATCGTTTTGGATGTGGGCGCTGGGGAAGGTGAAACTGCGATGTTTTTCCTCAAACATGGCGCTTCCAAAGTTGTATGTATTGAATCTTGCGCTGAAGCCAACAAGTTCCTTGCAATTAACGCGCATAATCATCCTGATCAAATAACCGCCATTAACGACAAATTCCAACTTAGCCAACTCAAGATTCCACACGACTTTCTTAAAATGGACATCGAGGGGTACGAAGAAGCTTTGCTTGGGGTTAAACTTGAAACTCCCGCTGCCATAGAAGTTCATGGCTTGCAATTATGTGATAAGTTTGAGGCTGCGGGCTGGCGAATTAAAGCGTTGAATGAAGAATGCGAAAAAGGGTACGGCTGCACAAAATACGCTTATTGGCAATGCTAAAGAGTTTGTGTTACCCAATGAAAAGGGCATCTGAATGTTGATGATGAAAACCGCTTCAAAAAAATTGGGAAATATAATTGAAAGAGAATTTTATAAAAAACTTCATAGACGCCACAGATATGCTCCGAAGGCTCAAGGCCAACTTGAAATTAATTTAGTGACTTCATGGAACGAGCAATGTGGAATTGCAACATATTCGGCTTTCTTAGCTGAAGAGCTTCAAAAGAAAGTTAAACTATACATCACAAGTTTACCGACCAAAAACGCGATAAACCCTTGCTTCAAAATTTTAGGTTACAGCGTTGGCAGTTCGCATGATTTAGTTCACGTGCAATTTGAGTACGGCTTATTTCCAAGCTTAAAACTGGGAAAAAGGACTTTGACAGCTTTTTCTGCTTTACCTTTCTATTTTGGACTCGCAATGGGAAACCGACGCGTGGTAACAACTATTCATGAACCCAGAAAAGCTGGGTTAGCAGGTGTTCGAAGTGGGCATTTCTATACAAATTTGCTCGATAAAGTTATTTTTGCTGTTTCCGATATGATAATTGTACATACAAGGGAAAGCAAGGAATTGATGAAAACGGTCTATGGCGTGGAAGAATCTAAATTGCGCATTCTTCCACATGGAAGTTACCAGAAACCCACCTTCAAGAACAAAGATGAATGTAAACACGGACTCAACTTACAAAATAGAGTTGTGGTAACTATTCTGGGGTTTGTAACCCCAAAAAAAGGGCACGATTTAGTAATTCCTCTTCTTCCAAACCTAGACAGAAACGTTCAGCTTGTAATTGCAGGAGGCCCCCAAAATGCCCAAGACGAACAATACATAGGCAAACTAAAGAAACTCGCCGAACAAAATCACTGCGCAGATAGGGTAACGTTCACGGGATATCTTCCTGATTTTACAGATGTTCTTAATGCAACTGACATAGCTTTGCTTCCGTATAGAAATGTCACCGATAGTGGCGTGCTACATCTATTAACCGCTTACGATGTACCAATAATAGCTTCAAATTTAGAAGCTTTCAGAGAAGTCTACGATGAATACGGCTGTCTGATACTTTTCAAAAGTGAAGACTCCCAAGACCTTCTCGCAAAAACGCAAGAGTTACTCGGGAACCAACATCAGAGAGATTTGTTAAAGTCAAATTGTTTGTCAATGTGGAACGCAACTAAATGGAGTAACATCGCCCAAAAACATGTTCAGCTATACCGTGAAGTTCTTTCAAAAACTGGTTAAGCATGGTTTCTTGAATACAAAAAGAGAATCAGCCCATCAAAGCCCGCCCGTAAATATGTGAGCGCACCTGCAAGCGAATGGTGCTTAAGTTCTACAGCGGTCTTAAGCCACAATTCAAAACCGAAAAAATAAACCAAAAACTTCGCTTGGTCTCCTAATGTGAGGTTTCGCTTTGCAAACAAGAGTCGATTACGATTAAGGAAATATTGGCGTTTAAGGTTATTTTCGCCTCCGATTGAGGAAGCTACTTTGTGCCAAACCTTAGATTCAGGGATGTAAACGACTTTAAAACCAGCTTTTTTTGCTCTAAAACAAAGGTCAGTTTCTTCCCAATACGCCCAATATTTTGTATATAATAGCCCAACTTTATCTAGAACGGTTCTTCTGATAAGCATGCATGAGCCTTCGATTTTGTCAACTTCACGTGGTCGCTTTGATACCGAAGTGAATTCTTTTCCTTTCACTCGCCACAATGTGAGGTTTTCTCCAGCGAAGTCAACGGTTGTTGGATCATCGTAATAGTAAATGGTAGGACCTGCGATGCCAATTTGTGGTGTCCTTTCTGCGTGGGCAATCATTTCAGAGAGAAACTCCTTGTCCACTACTATGTCATTATTGAGGAGAAGTACATAGTCTGCGCGTTGCTTTTGAGCTAACATAATGGCCATGTTTGTGCCCCTTGCAAATCCATAGTTCACATTATTCTCAACAAATAGCAATTCTTTGTTAAACTCCAATGGAACCTTTGCTTTTTGGGGCTTGATTAGTTTTAGCGGTTTGTTAACTGGAGAGTATTGAACGAGCTTTGATTCAAAATGTAGTTTCCCTTTTGCATATTCTTCAATTTTGTTAACTGAGTCATCTTTTGAGTCGTTGTCTACAAGAATTATTTCGTACGAAGAGTAGTCGATTCGGTAAAGGCTTTCAAGGCATTCGATTGTGTTTTTCCAGCCGTTCCAATTGAGAATGATGATGGCAACTTTCGGGGGAGATTTTTTGTTTGAGCTTTCCCTTTGACTGCTTGTGTGTTCAGTCATATTGTTGCCATCCTTTTTGTGCGTCTAGATTTTATTATAGTAAGCCAGCTGTTAAATTAGCTATCCTCTGGTTGCAGAGGGTTTATAACTAAAAAAGTGTCCCTTAGTGGGCAATTGAGTAAGCGATGATAAAGCTCAGAATCGACGTTGATTACCCTTACCCTTCGAGGGCAAAAAGTTTCCTGTATGTAGCTTTGAGGATAAAAAACCGAAAAAGCAAAGACTACTTGAAGAACGCGTTTATCATTGCCAGAATGATTAATGAGTCGCCCAGAGAAGTAAGGGGCTACTGGTTTTTTACGCCCTACACCATCCCAAACATGGAACTGCTTGAGTTATTGAATCCAGAAAGACATGAAATTGCACTTCACGTAGCAAACAACCCTGTTGAAGAATGGAAGGTTTTGGGGGAAAAAACCAACCGCAAAATAACCTACTACACTATTCACGGAACCCAACGCGTATTCGCCAGGTTGCTTTGGGGTCGCAAACTCAGCCAATCTCAAGCAAGCATCCCCGCTGATTTTCCGTTAACTTCTTTTCATAGCTTTACCACAATGAGCTTGGATAGGGAGCGTTACAGGCTTGGCTTTGAAAAGTCTCTGCTACCTGCAGAAGAGTGGATTGAGCACGATGTTGTGTTGTCTTTTCACCCTGAATGGCTCTTAGAACAGAACAAAAAAAACCAAAGGGGTCCCATTTACGATGTGCTCAAGACAATTCTAAAGGTGGATCCAGAGTTTGACAGCTTAAGCGTAAGGAAAAAACTGTTTTTTAATATTGGTCATGACACTTACGAATACCAAAAAAATATCAACCCAACAGGAGCATTAATTAAAAAATTAGTGGAGCAAAAAGTCGACGTTTACACTTTTCTTGATCGCGCGTGGTGTTGCCCCCTAACTAATCCGCTTGGCACTTGGATAAGAAAAGAGGATAATGTTGGGTTGCTGGAAATAAAGAGTTACGATAACTGGTGGCAGGCGATTGGAAAGAAAACCCGAAACATGGTGCGTAAGGCAGAAAAGAGCGGAATAAAAGTCACGGTTGTTGAGCCTAGCAGTAAGTTAGCTGAAGGTATATGGAAAATCAACAATGAAACGCCAATTCGTCAGGCACGCGCCTTCACCCATTATGGTGAGTCAATTCAGACAGTTACAGAAAACATGTATGCTGACAAAAACAATACTTTCATCGGTGCATATTTAGGCGATGCACTTGTGGGCTTTATCCAAATAGTATACGGCGACCAAATAGCAATCGTTTCTAACATTCTCTCATTGCAGATCCATTGGGATAAATCAGTAAACAACGCATTGCTTGCCAAAGCAGTTGAAGTTTGTGCATCCAGAGGTGAACGGTGGCTAATGTATGGAAGAATAGGTAATCACCCCTCACTAGATAGGTTCAAAGAAAGCAATGGATTTGTTCCTTATCTGATTGCTCGTTACTTCGTGCCAGTCACCAACAAAGGTCAAGTCGCTTTACGCTTAGGCTTTGCTAGAGAACTCAAAGATTCTATGCCCGAATTCATAAAAAACTTGCTTATTCCAACTTCAAACTGGTTAAGCAGAATTAGGGTTCGACTTAAACTTCAGATAAGAAAACTAAAGTAATAGACTAGCCAAAAGATTGTTTAGCTCTTGCTTGTTTTTGACGCCTCTAAAAATAGCTTTGCCGTTCGTATAGAGGCGAAAAGAAGCATCTTTGAAAGTTAACTCAAAAATTATCCCGGCAAGCGTGTTTTTGAGGGTGGCTTTTTTTAAAATGTTTGCAATGGCTTCATCTTTCTTTTCATACTTGAAAACTACTATTACATCACTTTCTGCTCCGCAGGTTCCCTCGATTCGAGCAACATAGTCGTCGACGGTAGCCATTAGAGTTGCTCAATCTCCTTTAAAATTTCGATGAAGCGGTCCATTTCTTGTTGAGTGTTGTAAATATAGAAACTTGCCCGCGCTGAAGATTGCAGTTTGAAGAATTCATGGAGTGGTTGTGCACAGTGGAAACCGCTTCGCATCATTATGCCGTAGTTATCAAAAAACAGTGCCACGTCATGAGAAGACAAGCCATCGACAGCAAAAGGTATGATCCCTAATTTTTCGGAAAGATTGCTTGGACCATAAATCGTCACTTTGTCGCATTCCTTCATCCGCTCAACTGCATATTTTGTTAAGTCCCTTTCATGGCTTAACACATTGTCCATTCCTAAACCTTCAAGGTACTTTACTGCTTCTCCTAAACCGATGGCTCCGGCGATGTTAGGCGTGCCTGCCTCAAACTTCCACGGCAACTCATTCCAAGAAACACTGCATTGCTCCTTGCTTTCGTTAATAGAAACTTCTTTTATCATTTCGCCGCCCCCCATAAACGGAGGCATCTTTTCCAAAACTTCTTTTTTACCATAGAGCACACCGATGCCGGTTGGACCAAGCATTTTGTGACCTGAAAACGCAAGAAAATCAATGTTCAAGTCTTGAACATCCACCTTCATGTGGGGAACCGATTGGGCTCCATCAACCAGCATCAAAGCACCGTTATCGTGCGCAATTTTGCCGATACGTTTGACATCGTTGATTACGCCTGTGACGTTTGAGACCTGGCTTAGGCAGACAATTCTTGTTTTGCTGCAAAGTTTGCTTTCAAAATCATCGTAATCCAATGTGCCATCATGGTTGACTTTGGCGTATTTGATTGTGAAACCCCTTAGTTTGGCTACGATTTCCCATGGAACAATATTGCTGTGATGCTCCATCAGGGAAACTAATACCTCGTCGCCTTTGCAAAAACTGTTGAGCCCCAAAGAATATGCCACTAAATTGATGGCTTCAGTTGTGCCCCTCACAAAGATGGTTTCGTTGGATTGCTTAGCGTTGATGAATTTGGCGATTCTTTCGCGGGACTTCTCGTAAAGGTCGGTTGCCTCTAATGACAAGGTATGGACAGCCCGGTGGACGTTACCGTTGTGGTTTTCGTAGAAATCTGTTATAGCGTCGATAACTTGTTGGGGCTTTTGGGTGGTTGCGGCGTTGTCAAAGTAAACTAAGGGGTTGCCGTTTATTTTCTTGTTTAAAATGGGGAAGTCTTGTCTTAGGGCTTGGGTATCTATTATTTTTTTTCTGCCTCAGGTTTTAGCCTCTTAGAGAGCGTTTTCGCTAATTCTTCTTCTTCTAATGCTTGTTTTTCTTCGAAGGTATTTTCTTTTGGTAACCAGTTGGGTGCTTCAACGTTTTTTTGTGTAAAATATTGTCTTATTGCTCTTTTTAAGGCGCCGACGGCGAGGACTCCGCAGTGGAATTTGACGGCTGGTAAGCCGCCTATTTCTTCTGTGACTTTTTTCCAAGTTATGTTGTTCCATGCGTCTTCAAGCGTTAGGCATTTGACCATTTCAGTTACTATGCTAGACGTGGCGATGTTAGCGGCGCAACCGTAACTTTCGAACTGTGCTTTCTCAATGACTTGTTTTGCTTCGTCGATTTTTAGGTAGAAAGTAATCATGTCTCCGCAGGCAGGATTTCCTGCAACTGCTACGACTGTGGCATCTTCCATTTTGCCAAGGTTCTTTGGGTGCTGGAATAAATCCATAACTTTTGGGTTGTAAGGTAAAGGTATACGTGACATACTAATGTACTCCTGTTGAGCCAACTATCCCTCTAATACGATTGACAGCTGTAGGTAAAACACTAAGAACGTAAGCTATATCCTCTTCTGTGTGGCTTCGGGTAACTTTCATGAGGATGCTGCCGTGTGCTTCTTCGAATATGCGTCCGATGGCGATGAGAACATGGCTGGGTTGCAATAGTCTTCTGCTGCAGGCGCTACCGCTTGAAACGTATATGCCTTTGAGGCTAAGTTCAATGGTTAATGCTTCGCCTTCTGCTCGAAGGATGCTTATGTTCGCGTTGTCGGGGGAACGTTTGTCACCTTTTGGACCGTTAAAACGCAAGTCACCCAACTCACTGAATATTCCGTCAACCAACTTGTCGCGTAGCATTCGCAACTTCGTTGTGTTTGATTCAAAATTCTCAAACGCAAGCTCAGATGCTTTAGTGAAGCCGACGATTAAGGGAGTGTTTTCTATGCCTGGCCAGAGTTTTTGGGTTCCAATTTGCCCTTCAAGAATGCGTTCCATGTTTACGCCATCTCGCAGGTAAAGAGCGCCTATGCCTCTGGGTCCTTGAATCTTGTAGCTGCTTGCAGTAGCTAAGTCAACTTTTAGGTTTTGCACGTCCAATGGGATTCTGCCATAAGCGTCTGACACGTCGGTGTGGAAGAGGGCTTGGGGGTTTTGGGCTTTAACGATGTCTACGGCTTCTTTGATGGGTTGGATTGTTCCAAGTTCATTGTTAACTGCTGAAATGCTAACTAAGATTGTTTCTTTGTCGACTGCTTCTTTGAGTTTTTCGAGGTTGATGAAGCCTTCGTGGTCTACTGGTATTTTGGTGGTTGAGAAACCATATTTTCCCATCATCTCTGCAACTTGAAGCACATTGATCGGTTCGATTTCTGAAATTACGATTTTTTTGCCCTTGCTTTTCTGTGCAAAGCATGAGCCCATGATGGCAAGATTGTTGGCCTCGGTTTCGCTGGGGGTAAAGGTGATTTCTTCTAGAATTTTTGCACCCATATATTTGCTGATTTTTTGAAAGCTATTCATTATGACTTCGAATGCTTCCCAGCCAGGTTTATGCGTTAGTGTGGGATTGCCGTAGGCGGTTTTGTTGAAGTAAGGAAGCATCGCATCCACAACTTGCTGAGGAACGATGCAGGAATTTTCGTTGTCTAAGTAAACCTCATGTGTAATGCCTTCATGCAGTTTGAGAAGCTCTTTAACGTTTTCAACCATACAGTATCCTACCTGATATTTTGGGACAGATAACTCGTCACCATTGCTATTATCTAGTTCAAGTAAAAAAACCTAACCACAAACACAATTCTAAACATCGACTCTACAAAAAAGCATTGGACAAAGGCGGAATTGAGCTTATCTTGCAGATGCTCAAAGAAGTCTATCCTAAACTTATCTAAGTTAGGTTGTTTTCTAAAAGCTTCAGATTATCCGTTGCTTGTCCGTTATTGAAAAAGTACCAGTAAGGCTCAAACTGTATAACTTCGGCGCCCAAGGCTTTTGCTGCAAGCGTATGTTCCAGAAGCAACATTGCAGGCATATCCATTAAACTGGCGTTGTAGTGTGTTTCCCAATACCAGGCTTGCACTGAAGCGCCCCAATGGGTAAACATACCGTTAAGATAACGGTAGCCATCTATCGGTTGCAAGTCTTGGGAGTTTGTTGAGAAAGAGACAGTCGTTATGTTCTCATAGTCATGGATGCAAGTTTGGACTTTAGTGAATGTTTCTGCCTTCCATTCCGTCCAAAACACTTTGAGGTTGTGTGTTTGTGCGAACGCAAGTAGGTCAGTTATGTAAGTTGTTGGTAGCTGTTGTTGATGTTCTATATGCCAACTGACGACCTCGGCGATTCGCAGGTACTGAATATTGCAAACGGTCATTGCTGCTAAAATATCATCGACAGACAACATTGGAATCGGTGAAGTGCTGTCTCCCCCTCCAAAAACATCAAGCATAATGGGGATTCCTTGGGGTCCGCCAAAGTTGGAGCTAAGCCAAGCAAGTTCTTGTGTCCAGTTAACGTTCCCTTGATATTCTGGAAGCAGTAAAACTTTGTAAGCGTTATTGTCAAGGGCGAGTATTTGGTTATAGGTGTCGGTTGCGTTTGGTAGATGCCCCCAATTGTTGTTTTCTCCTTTTTCGGAAACGTGAAAAACCAAAGTTGGTAACTGTGATTTATCTATGTTAATTATGTCTATGAGGTCGTTTACTTGGTTTTGTAATAGGGTTATGTTGGAGTTTAAGGTGTTGATTTGGGTGGTTGCGCTTGCGACTTGTGTTTGGAGATTGGTTATGGTTGATTTATCTGTTAACGATTGGCTTTGAAGCGTTGCCATTTGAGATGAGAGGGTACTCACTTGGTTTGTGAGGTTTGCTGATTGGAGTGTTTGATTTGTTAATTGGCTAGTTAAAGTGATGATTGTGTCGTTGGCTTCTTTTATTTGATTATTTTGTATTGTGAGCTGTGAGCTCAGCTGGGCAATTGTTGAGTCTTTGCTTGCTATTGCATCGTTTTTTGCATCTAAATTTGAAGTGTAGTTGGCAATTACACTGATTAGGCTGGCTGTGAGGATAATGACGACGATTGTTGCTACGATAGTTACTATTTTTGTGTTTTTCTTCATGTTTACCGCTTGTTTTTACTCAGGGCTATCCTTTTTAAGTCTTGGCAGAAAGGCAAGCAACCCAACTTTAACGTGGCGGATAGCTGTTTTTGGTAGTTGCGATTGGATGTTATAATTTTGAGGTTTACTCTTCAAATGTTATCAAATAACGAAAAAGATCCTGAATTGACCTAAATTTAAATAGCTCTTCCGAAAATAAAGCGGCGTCAGGTTATACCTATGACTGCAATGTTTGAAATAAGAAACACTGTAAATGGAAAATTTTACTGGAGATTCAAAGCCATAAACGGCGAAATAGTTGCAGTAAGCGAAGTGTACGAGACAAAGCAAGGCTGCCAGAACGGCATTGACTGTATAATGAGTAACGCAATTTTTGCCACCATTAACGACCAAACAATCTAAACCAACTATTTTCTTTTTTTGAGGAAGAAATTTTTGGGAATAATTACATTTTTTTTACAATTTGACGCCCATAAGCAGACGAAAAAGCCTTTGAGTTATAAAAAAACTCTAATAACCCATCCAAACCCATAGTATCCAATAAATAGAATTTATGGCGAATTAATGTTAAAGATTACAGAGTTACCCATATCCCAACCAGTCAAAGACATCATCCAAGGTTTGGGAATTACAGAGTTGTTTCCACCCCAAGAAGAAACCATACGGGAAGGAGTGCTTGAAGGCAGAAACATCGTCCTCGCCAGCCCAACAGCCTCAGGCAAAACACTCGTCGCCGAACTCTGCGCTCTCAAACACATTCTCGAAAAAGGCGGCAAAGTTATCTATCTTTCGCCACTTCGAGCACTAGCCAGCGAGAAATTCGAAGACTTCCACAAATACACCTCCCTAAAAAAAGTGGATGGGAGAAAAATCTCTGTGGGAATAAGTACAGGTGATTTTGACAGCGCCGACAATTGGCTAGAACGCTACGACGTTATTGTAACTACCAACGAAAAAGCCGATTCGCTTCTACGACACCGCGCCAAATGGATGGATAACATCTCCTTGGTAATCACTGATGAAATCCACCTCTTAAACGAAGCTGGACGCGGACCCACCTTAGAAATAGTATTAGCAAGACTTTTGCAAGTTAACCCCAACATACAAATTTTAGCTCTAAGCGCAACTATCAACAACGTCGACGAAATCGCAGGGTGGCTAAACGCCAAGTACATAGTGACGGAATGGCGTCCCATTAACCTCAAAGAAGGTATCCTGCTCAAAGATGAAATCCAATACAAAGACGGGGAATCAAGAAAAATAGAGCAGGAAACTAGCCTTCCATTCGTAAATTTGGTTCTAAACACTTTGAAAAATGGAGGGCAAGCGTTGATTTTTGCTTCAACAAGAAAAAATGCTGTTTCAGCCGCCAAAACCGTTGCAAGCCATATGGATAAAGCGTTAGCTCCTAAATCAGGTTCAAAGCTGGTTAAACGATCCTTAGAGGAAGAAGCAAAGAAGGTCTTAGAAAAAGAAGCCAAAAAAATCCTTGATGCAGGCGAGAGAACCCAGCTCAGCGAGGAACTAGCAGATTTAGTTCGTTGTGCAACAGCTTATCATCATGCTGGATTGTCTGGAGCTCACCGCAAAATCGTCGAAGACGATTTTAAAGAAAGAAAAATAAAGGTTTTAACTGCCACGCCCACGTTGGCTTGGGGCGTTAACTTGCCCGCGCGAACAGTCATCATACAAGATTACAGGCGCTTTGAAGCTGGCCTTGGTAATTACCCCATAAGCGTGCTAGATTACAAGCAGATGGCTGGTAGAGCTGGAAGACCAAAATACGACAAGTTCGGAGAATCAGTTCTCATCGCCAAGACCGCTGATGAAGAAGACTACCTTATGGAGAATTATGTTTTAGCTAAGCCCGAGCGGATTTGGTCTAGGTTAGCTGTTGAAAAAATCATCCGCGCTCATGTTCTGTCAACTATTGCCTCTGATTTTGCGCATACTGAAAATGGGATCTACGAATTTTTTGGTAAAACCTTTTACGCTTATCAGTATGACGTGAAAGCAATCAAAACTGTAATCAATAAAATCCTCCGCTTCCTCCACGATGAAGAAATGATAGTTGTTGCAGGCGACAGTATTTTAGCCACCAAATTTGGCAAGCGTATAAGCGAACTCTACATTGACCCCCTATCCGGCGTCATCATTAGAGATGCCTTACAGAGTAAACCGCCGATTTTAACTGAGTTTAGTTTGCTCCACTTAATCTCTCATACACCGGACATGGGTCCAATTATGCGACCCTACCAACGCGAAATGGACAAATTAGCAATCCAAACCGAAGATCACAAACAAGAATTATTCATAGACCCCCCTGATCAATGGAGCGACCATATCGGCTACGCTGAGTTTTTAGGCGAAATCAAAACCGCAATGGTCATGAATAATTGGATTGAGGAGTTGCCGGAAGAAAAAATTATTGAACGCTTCAGTGTTCAACCAGGCGACCTCTACCGCACAATCGAAACAGCCAAATGGCTCCTACACGCCATAGACGAGCTATCACCAGTAGTTGCTAAGAACAAAGAGGTTTCATCTCTAAGCCACGAACTCGTCGAGCGGGTATCCAAAGGCATAAAGAGAGAACTATTACACATCGTACAGTTGGAAGGAGTCGGCAGAGTCAGAGGACGCATAATATTCAACGCAGGCTACCAAACAATCCCAGACCTCAAACGCGCCACTATTGAAGAACTAACCAACCTTCCTTCGGTCGGTCCAAGGTTAGCCAAGAAAATCAAAGAACAAGTCGGTGGCTTCGTCAAAAAGAATGAATGGGAAAACCTGGATAAAGCAGCGGCCGCATCAGACGAAGCGACGCAAAAAGGCTTGTTTGATTTCTAAGCGCTTTTTGCGAACCGCTCTGCCTGCTTTACTGCGGTGCCCAAATAGTTTTTTGGGTTAAGAGCTTTATCGATTTCTTTTTCGTTGAGTTTGCTGCTTATGAGTTTGTCTTCAAGGAGCACTTGCTTGAACGGTTTCTTTTCCAAAGCACTTTGAATGGTTAATTTCCTTAGCATCTCATGTGCTTCCTGTCTGTTCACGTTCTTCTTTGTCAACGCCATCATCACCGACTCCGACATTGCCCGTCCCTGCGTCAACGAGAGATTCTGCAGCATCCGCTCGCTGTCAACACGCAAGTTCGATACAATGTTGCATGTTAGGTTAAGAATGTAATCGAGCAAAATGTTTGATTCGGGAAGAATGAAGCGTTCGGCTGAGGATTGAGTTAAGTCGCGTTCATGCCAAGTAACCATATCCTCCAATGCTGGCGTGCTGAGGCTTCGGACGATTCGGGCTAAACCGCAGACTCGCTCGCAAGTTTCAGGGTTCTGTTTGTGGGGCATAGTGGAGCTGCCAACCTGCTTTTTTGCTTCAAACGATTCGAAGAGCTCGGCGATTTCTGGGCGTTGGAGTTCACGAATTTCGGTTGCAAAATTCTCTAATGAGGAAGCCACTGATGAGTAAATGCAAATGAGTTCGGCGTATCGGTCTCTTTGAACAATTTGCGTAGAAATTTCAGCCGCATTCAAACCCAACCGTTTCATGACAAGCTCTTGAATCTGCTCTGCATGCTCACCTAAACCAGCGTGTGTTCCAACAGCGCCACTCACCTTTCCAACTAGAACACGTTTTTTGCATTCTTCTAAACGTTCTATGTGCCTGTTAATTTCATATCCCCATACCGCAAACTTGAAGCCTAAGGTAATGGGTAGGGCGTGTTGTCCGTGGGTTCTGCCAATCATGACCGTGTCTTTATGCAGAAGGGCTTGTTTTTGAAGGATAGTTTTGAAAACTGCAAGCCTTTTCTTGATTACGTTTAAGGCGTCTTTTAGTTGTAGGGCGTTGGCTGTATCGACGATGTCGTAGCTTGTTGCGCCGAGGTGGACGTAGGCGCCGCTTGATCCACTAACCTCTGATAATGCGCGGACCAACGAGGCGATGTCATGCTTAATCTCCTTCTCAATAGCTTTCACACGCTCAACTTTAACATACTTGGTAGACGCCGTTGCGGCGATTTTTTCAGCATCCTTCAATGGAATGTTTCCTACTTGAGCGTGAGCCAAAGCTAAAGCCGCTTCAACATCCAAAAGTTTCTGAACTCTGGTTTCTTCTTCGAAGATTGTGAGCATTTCTGGCGTTCCGTAACGGCCAGTGTCGATTGGCAAGATAGGCAAGTTAATGCAACCTCAGAGCTATGGTTATGCAGATTAAACATTAATGTTTTACCAATGCACTATCACAGTTAAAGCAGATTGGTGTATTGAGCATGAAAGTAACCATTGCAATTTTAGACAAAAATGGTGACAGCGCCGTTAATAGGGTTCTTGACGTTTTGGATTCGTTTGATTTGTGGGTGCCTTCGCATTTTGGTTTAATTTCGCCCAAGAAAGGTTTGTTTGAAAAAAACATTGAAATCATAAAAAAGCAGGGCTTAAAATCTCCCACTGTGGCAGGTTATGTTACTTCTAAACTCAAATCTACGAGCGATTATGAGCATTTGCAGTTAAATGATGCCGCCCTAATCTTCGAAGGCAGAGCATACTCGCCAGTTCCAAAAACGGCTATTACTGAACAAGCCGCTAAAGAGCCGCAACATTGCGAAGCCGCTCTCCAGACAATAATCCAGCAAACCGATGGCGACTACTTATTCCTAATGCTCAAGGAAGGTTGGATTGCGGCTGGAAGAGACTCCATTGGTGTTCAACCGCTCTATTATGGTGAAAACAGAGACATCGCTGCTTTTGCCACTAACCGAACAGCCCTCTGGAAACTTGGAATAGAAAAACCAATCTCTTTTCCTCCAGGAAATCTTGCATTTGCGAATAAGGAAAGCTTCAAATTCAAACCCGTCAAAACCCTGACTTACCAGGAACCTAAGCAATTAACGATGGGTGACGCGGCAAAACAACTTCTGGTTCTTCTTGAACAATCAATCCAGCGGCGAGTACAAGGCTTAAAAGAGGTTGCTGTTGCGTTTTCGGGAGGCTTGGATAGTAGTTTGGTGGCTTTTCTGGCAAACAAATGCGGCGTTAAAGTTAACTTGCTTCACGTGAGTTTAGAGAACCAAGATGAAACCGAAGAAGCCATTGAAGCGGCGGAAGCGTTAAATTTGCCTTTACAGGTGGATTTGTTTAAAACCTCGGATGTAGAAAAAATATTGCCTAAGGTGGTGGAGCTCATTGAGGAGCCTGAACCCATTAAAGCAAGCATCGGAGTGCCTTTTTATTGGGTTGCAGAAAAATCGGCTGAAGCAGGCTTCAAGGTCCTACTGGCTGGGCAAGGCGCGGATGAGCTCTTCGGGGGCTACCAACGTTATGTGAACGAATGCTGCAAAGATGGCTGGGAAGCAGCACGAAAAACCATGTTCAACGATGTTGTTAGGATTCATGAAAGTAACCTTGAGCGGGACATGAAGATTACGAGTTTTCATGATGTTGAGTTGCGCGTGCCGTTTGGTTCCTTTGACTTAGCTGAGTTCGCAATTGGTTTGCCTATTGAATTGAAAATTGAAAACAAAACTGACACTTTGCGCAAACTTATCTTAAGAAACGCCGCTTTGAACGCTGGGTTGCCAACTGCGATAGCGGAAAAACCAAAAAAAGCATTGCAGTACTCCACAGGAATAAACAACGCAATAAAAAGGATAGCAAAAAACCACGAAGAATCTGTCAATGAATACATAAATAACCTTTTCGAACGGTCAAAGAGCTGAAGAAACATTCCTAATGATTCCGATGTGTTCAGTAAGCGCAAAAAGTTATTAGAGTTCAAACTTCAACATTATTATCGGCGGATTTAGTTAGATGGCCTTTGAAATTCAAGAATTGCCTGACGTTATCAGAGTTATTGTTCTGTTAAACCTCAGTAAAGGCGCTAAAATATTGAAGACCGCCCTTAAAACTCAAGTTGACCGTATCTGCGTTAACTATGCCTGCATAGAACTCCACGAGCTAGATAAAGCCCTAAAAGAAATGTCCATCGAAGGACTCATTATCGAAAAGGACGATTATGTGCAGTTGACAGCTCAGGGACAAAAGCTTGGGAAAGAATGGGAAAGCCTCCTGCTTAAAAAAGAACCAATCATGGAAGTTGTCGCAGGATTAGTCGACGGTGCAGTAACGAGCTTAGTGGTTATCCTATCAGCAATTATAGCAACGTTAACTGGCGCTACCACGTTACTTGGAGAGCCTAAAACCCTCATTTTCGCCGCACTCCTAACACTCAGTGCAGTTGCCATAACAAACTTCTCAAGTTTCCTCCTCGGTGGAATAACCGCCGACTTAGCAGACATAATGACTCTTCAGAACCTAATGAATTACAGCTTAAGCGACATACCCGACAAGAAAGAACGTGACAAGTCTCTGCTATTGGTTCAGAAACTCTTCACGCTTCTCGGTAAGCAAATTCACAGGTCAAATCTTTTTGGAGCGATAATTTCTGGAACCACAACTTTTGTCGCAGGAATTGTACCTATAGCAACTTACTTACTTTTGATACCTTACTCGCCTCTTAACATAATCCTATCCTTTATCGAAGTTACCGCAATATCAGGCATATTTCTGGTCCGATACCGGTCAAAGAAAACAAGGGTAAACTGGAAGATTACTCTCGCCGAAACCATTGCCATAGTTATAATCGCAACCGTTGTATCCCTGCTACTTGGCGCAATATAGACCTTAAATTAAATGCTGATGCTCAACCATCAAGCACTTATCCATAACTACAACCAATCCCGCGAGCCTCGCAGCTTCCGCGGCTTGTTCATTAATTATGCCCAACTGTATCCAAACCACAAATGTCTTGCCGAGAGAGGCCTTTAGCTGAATTGCTTGTTCAACAATCGGCGAAACATCCTCTGTTTTCCTAAAAATGTTAATTATGTCAATGGTTCTTTGGGTTTCTACTGGAATGTTGAGGAGGCTTTTGTAGCATTTTTCACCTAAAACATAATCAACAAACGGGTTTACTGGTACGATGTTGCAACCGTGCTGTTGCATNTAAGCGCTGACTTTGTAGCTGATTTTTTCTGGGTCATTGGATAATCCAACGACTGCAATAGTTTTGGTTTCTTCCAGAATATTTTTTATTTGGCTCTGGCTCAAAATAATTTATTCCCTCCAAAAAAGGCTAGAAGGTAGACTTTTTCGAGGTTTCTAATTCATAATTTTCATCATAGGACAATGGGTTCATCAAAGACCAATTAAATGGTTTTTATTAGATATTAATTTCTGTTATTCTTTGCAGAATAAACATTTTTCAGCCCATGCTTGGGGCATTTCTTTTTGGCAGTTGGGGCACATTAGGCCTTTTTCTCTTACTGCTTGGCAGGTTTGACAGAAGAGTTTTAGGAATTCTGTTTTATTATCTGGTTGTTTTATGATGTGGGTAACCATTTGGTCTATTAGAGCTAATATTTCGGGGGTGCTTTCAATATTTAGAAGGTTGCCTCTTTCGCGCCCGACATATCTGCTGACTGCGGACTGTGATAATCCAAGCAGGTCTGCGGTTTGTCTTTCGTTTAAGTCATGATTTTCGACTATGGATCTTGCCATTATTGCTTTTACTGCTGGCAGAACNGTTTTTACAGCTACTTCGCACGGTAATATCAAATTATGCACCAATTACTGTTATTTTTCGGGGAAACTTATTTAAATATGCCGGCTGTCATAACTTATGACGCGTGTCAAGACGAGTAGCAGCAAAACAAAATAACATTAAAATTCCAATAGCCAACTCCGCTCACCTTGACATGCTAACAAGGAGAATAAAAAAATGGGTAATGTATTATCATCAACCCGAAATAGCGAGCACAACAAAAAAGACTTATCAGAAATGCTCAAAACACTTGACGCAGAATGCAGGAACTGCGCACCCACATCTCCCCTAGAATGCATAACTCGCTGTCAGGTTTACAAACTAAAAAATGAACTTAGAAAACTTCGAGAAACAATGGATAATCCTAACTACATAAAAGAATTATTCAATGTCTTAAAAAATCAAACTCGACTCCATATTCTAAAAGCAATCGTTAATGGTAGGTATTCAGTCAGCCAGCTTCAGCAAGAACTAAAAAAAACAGGTCACACACACAGCCAAGACACTATAAACGAAGAATACCTCCAGCCATTGATGGCAGTTGGATTAGCAACCGAATCACGAGACGAGTATTATGCAACCACTTTCGGTGGACGGCTAACAAACACGCTCGTAGGCTTCCCCGAATTTGCAGAAATGCTGCCCGCTCATTCTGAATGCTACGAAGAAACCGTCCTGAGTGCGTTACTGGCAGGTCCTAAAACTTTTGAGGAAATAGAAACTTTGATTTCATCGAAGATAGCGTCGCGAATTCTCAAACGGTTGCGCTCTGTTGATTTAATAGAAACACCTGAAGATCGAGACTACATATTCTTTTTTAAATCCAAGCGTGACCCAGACAAAGAAACCTTGGCAGAAACAGAACTCAAAGTGTACAACTCCCTCCTCCCTGATGGAATATCAGCTGGGAAACTTGCCAAAGAAACAGGATTATCCATGAGAAGAACTTACAAGTACTTGCGAGGATTGAAAGGCAAAAAACTCGTTTTCGTAAGAAAAACCCCTAAAGCATACTGCCTAACTTGCAAAGGTGAAATGTTAGCCTCTGTACTGACGGAACTTCAGCAGATAGTTGATGAGACTTGGAGTTTTTCACAGCAAGTCATCAATAGTAACGACAACGCTTAGTAATTATCTTTCTTTTTTTGTTTATCCGCCGCCTGGAGCCCCATGGAATGGGACATTTTCCCAGAGCATCTTCCACCAATCAGCCTCAGTTATAGTCTCGCCATGAACGATTATTTCTAGTACCATCTTTAACATCGCATGGTGTCTAACCTCATCGTTCAAGATGGCTTTCAATAGGAAAACAACTTTTTCATTCTCGATTGAAGGTATCATAGTTTGGAGTTTCTGGATCAACTTCGCTTCAATCTCAATATGTTTTTTCACCAATGTTCTCTGTTCGTCAAGATTATCCTGAGTTAAAGCAGTAGAAGCATTAGTCAATAAGGTGATAGCGGCTGAATAGAGCTCTGCGTGCTTTACAGAATCTAACGATACACCCTTCAAGACACCTTTTACAGCGGGGTTTTTCATGCCCACGATCGCTTTTTCAAGAGAGGCTACTATTTCATTTTCAACTACAATCTGGTTATTCAAAAAATCAAGGAGATCTTTCTTTTTTTCCATACATATTTTCTCCAACGTTTTAGTGTTAAGCCCGATTCATCAAGCTTTCGGAAACTTTCTTTCCAAGGTCCCTGCATACGCTAAGAATATTTTGGTCGGGGCTGTATTTTGCAAGCAGAATCGGTTCAACCAATTGCATTTCAAACTTGTTCTTCAAAATTTCCAAGATAAGTTTCGGAGCTTCACCGCTCCAGCCGTATGAGCCGAAAACTGCACCTATCTTACCCTTCAAATTTAGTCTTTGCGCCGAAGCTTCCTCAAATAGATTTTTGAAATCAACGGGCATATCATGATGGTAAGTTGGTGCACCGACAAGTATGGCGTCGTAGTTGTTTAGGCTTTCAGCATCTACATGAAAATTTAATTCAACTTCAACGTTGCCGATATTTTGGGCTCCCTCAGAAATAGCGTTTGCCATTTTTTCTGTGTTGCCAGTTCGACTATAATATAGAACAAGAATTTTCTTCATAGACACAAATTGAACGGCTATTTATTTCAACATTTTGCCCGTGCCAATTCTAAATTGAAGATTGGAATTATGTTCTCTTTTTCTTTATAGCATTGATCACAAAGTTATTTTTTTACCTTTCTAAGTGAACTTTTCATTAATTGTCCTACTTTTGTTTCCTCTGCTTTCGCCGCCTTTCTTCCAATTGCTCTATAGAATTCTGAACCTCTTTCTTCAGCTACTTTCTCTCCACCCTTTCTACCTATCCGCCTGTAAAATTCTGGGCCTCTTTCTCTAGCCACTTTATAGCCGCCTTTCCTACCCGCTTCCTGCCTGTACATTTTCCCACATTCTCCAGTCTTTTCCGCCATAACCTTTTCACCTCCAAAATTAATTTCAAAACAAACCCTTGTTATTCTATTTCAGTATAATCCTTAAGCATATGTGGGCTCAAAGAAGCATCACAAACCCACCAGACATAAACGCAGCAAACCGCTTGTTACTGTCTTTAAAATAATAAAATAGAAACAATTTATGCTTTTTATTATTCTTAATCTGCCACTTTCCTTAGTTATATCTATGGATAAGGTGAATGTCTTGCTCGGCATTTTTTTTAATCTCCGTCAAATACTTAGGAGCCCTTTTGTTTTGGGAGTTACCACCAGACATTCTTTTCAGTCAGGAAAATTCGGTTTTTAAAAAACGAATAAGGATTTGAAATTAACAATAAACAAACGACGAATTAAGAAGATGGGCCAAAAACTTGTAAAAAGTTTATTCTACTTCATACATCTTTCCTTCTTGAATAAGCCTTCGGTCTCTTTATCCTCCCTTCGGTCCACATATCTTTCCTCCTTTGCGGCCTATTTCACTGTAGAATTCTCCGCCATGAGTCTCAGAAGTTCGGAGGCCGCCTTTTCTGCCTGCCTCTGCTACGGTCATTTTACCTTTCTTTTCCTCCAAAAAATCACCTCCACAAAAAAATAACTAAGTTTAAAGATTCAAAAATAAGCTAAACGAATAAGAATCTGTCCTCATTATCTCGCTTATTCTTCCTCGTGCTCCTTTCCAGCTTGGATTAATCGTCGGACTTTTTGACCGCCTCGGTGACCCGCTTCTTCTAAGCTTGTTTTGCCCTCTGCTTCAGCTGAACCTTCATGTTGTTTAGCTCGTTCAGACCCTCCTTTGCTGCCTATTTCACTGTAGAATTCCGGTCCACGTTCCATCGAGACTTTTTCCCCGCCTTTACGTCCGATTTCTTCATAGAATTCTCGTCCATGGGTTGAAGCGGTTTTTTCGCCTCCTTTCCTGCCTGCTTCAGCAACGGTCATCTTGCCTTTTCGCTCTTCAGTTCGAGTACTCAAAAAATTCACCTCCTACTTAACAACGGAAAGTTAACATGAAGTAATGCCGAACGACCGCTCATAAACTTATGTTGTAGTTGCATAGCAGTAACAGCCAACTAAGCGTCAAATAAAAATGGTTTGAATGGATAATTAGGTGAAAATCAGCTGACGGCACATTTGCTAAGGGGAAATCTGCATAATAAATTAATTTAAATATGCCCGGCAAGTCAACTAAATAATCACTGGGTACACTGAATGAAAATACTTCTTATAAATCCGCCTCAGACGTTTTATCCAGGGTCAGAACAGCCTGCAGGCAACCTACCCATTGGTTTAATGTACATAGCTGCCGTTCTAAAGAAAGCTGGTTACGAAGTTGAGATTTTAGATGCTTTTATGGCAGCTACTTTGCAGAAGAACGGGGAAACTGTAACTGTTGGTATTCCTTTCGAAGAAATAAAAAAGGAAATTCAAAGTCGCAAGCCACAAATCGTGGGCATAGCGGGGCCATTTACCTGCCAAATAGAAAACTCCATAAAAATAAGCAACCTAACCAAAGAAGTTGACTCGAAAATTTTAACCGTAATTGGTGGCCCACACGTTACCTTGGTGCCTAAAGAGTTTTTAGAAGAAGCAAAAAACGTGGATATAGCTGTCATAGGCGAGGGCGAATATGCCATGATTGAGGTTGTTCAAGCGTTTGAGGGCAAAAAACAGCTAAACGGAATCCTGGGAATTTCTTATCGTCAAAACGGCGTAGTTGTTGTAAACCGAACTAGGACATTTATGGAAAATTTAGATGAGTTACCCTACCCAGCCTACGACTTGGTAGATATGGAGAAGTACCTTAACCCCCAGATTGGTTACCGCAGTTTTCAGGACAGAGCTATATCCATGATTACAAGCCGCGGTTGTCCATTTAATTGCTGTTTCTGCGCCGTTCATCTACATATGGGTCAGAAGTTTAGGGCGCATTCCGCAGAATATGTATTAGACCACATTCAATATGTCGTTGACAAGTTTAAGGTTAAGAACATCTTTTTTGAAGACGACAACTTAACATTGGATGTTAAACGTTTCGAAGAAATATGCGACGGAATAATTGAACGGAAGATAAGGATTGGTTGGGAAACTCCAAACGGCGTGCGGGCAGACTGCTTAAACTTGGAATTGCTTAAAAAAATGAAGCAATCAGGCGCTAAAAGCATCTTTGTAGGAGTTGAATCGGGCGACCAACAAATTCTCGATAAAGTTATTTGCAAAAGCCTTGACCTTAATCGGGTCGTCGAATTCTCCAAAAACGCAAAGCAAATCGGATTAAAAACCGGTGCTTTCTACATTATCGGTTTCCCAGGCGAGACAAAGGAGAATATGCAGCGAACCGTCGATTTTGCCCTGGAGCTCAAACGAAAGTACGATGTCGGTATGCACTTGTTCATGGCAACGCCCTCATACGGCACAAGGCTGTACGATGAATGTAAAGCACAAGGCTACATCCAACAAGACCTAACTTGGAATGCCTTCGCACAAGCAAGACAACCCAAGGGCATGCCTCTGATTACAACCAGCGAGTTTACACCAGTTGAAGTTAAAGAAATAGCAGCAAAAACACTCGCAGAATATAAGAAATTATCCTTGATGAATCATATCAAGAACCCGGGGAAAGCTTTGAAGATAGCGTATGAGCAACCTCAATTAATAATAAAATATTTAAAGAATTTAATAGCCTAAATTAATCGTAATTAGGGTCTCGCTCATCGGTTTCTTTTTTAGTAAGTGATTTCTTGACTAAGTCTAACCCACTCAAAAAGTACATATTCGCACGGGGGTAGGCGGGCCCGCTGGGATTTGAACCCAGGATTCTCGGCTCCGGAGGCCGATGCCTTAATCCGTGCTAGACTACGAGCCCACAACTGCCAAACCAAACATGCCTTTCTGATTTAAAGCTAACTTATTCTTCAATTAATATTTCGTCTATCCACCAAGCCTTCTTTTTACCCGACCGCTCGCCAGCATAATACTCAACTATCGATTTTCCAGCTTGTTTTTTGCTGTTTTTTTGGATTTTTCGCAGTCGGTTTAGAATTAGCCAACGGTTTGTTTTAACGTAATCCGCTAATTCAGGTGTAGTGGCAGACTTGTAATGCATTAAATATTCAATGATTTTATGGTCTACTTCGTCGCTGCAGTAGGCGTGGGGGTCGATTTTTCCATGTTGGAAGGTGAGGATTTCGAGGTCGGCGAGGTATTTTCTGATTTGACCAAATTCCTGCTCGATTTTGTCCATCCGCTCCTGAAGAGCTAAGAGTTTATCCGCTTTGGGTGTTTTCTGCAACTTTTCGCTGATTGCCTCGCGGATAAAGGTGCTTCTATCGCCTTCGGGAATGCGTAGTGCCATTTCTTGGTAGACTTCTTCAGGGAGTTTTACTGTAACTATTCGGGTTTCACTCATCGCAGATCCTCTCAAACGTCATAAGGCTCTTTTATTATTTCATGGTTTCTCTCTGGCGCCAATTAATGAAGCTAGGGGCTCTGCCACCTCTGGCGAAAAGCAAAATTCTTCGAGTGAATCATTTTTTAGTGACGACAAGACCAATAATGTTTTATTAGGCACCTACACAAAATAGACGCACGGTGACTTATGTGATTGATTGGTCGCAAAAAGAGTTACTTATTTTGGCATTTGACCATCGAGCGTCTTTCCTAGAAAAAATGTTTGGTATAAAAGGTCGTCAGCCAACCCCTGAAGAAAAACACCAAATTGAAGATTACAAGAAAATAATTTTTGAAGGCTTTCAACTTGCAACAAAGAAAAACGTTCCCAAAGAGATTGCNGGTTTGCTTGTGGATGAGGAGTTCGGTGCCGGTGTTCTGCGCGAAGCAAAAAAGGACGGGTTACTGTTTGCAATGCCCGTGGAGAAATCAGGTCAAGACGAATTCGATTTTGACTACGGAGATGATTTTGCTAAACACATCGAAATGTTCGACCCAACCTTTGTGAAAGTGCTGGTTAGGTATAACCCTGAAGGCGATGCGGACATGAACAAGAGGCAACTGCAACGACTTAAGAAACTCAGCGATTATCTATCACAGAAAAAACGTCGATTCCTTTTCGAACTAATAGTTCCCTCGACCGCAACGCAATTATCTAATTTAGAGGGATCAAAAGAAAAATATGACAAAGAACTACGCCCCAAACTCATGGTGGAAAGCATCAAAGAGATTCAGACTGCTGGCGTCGAACCAGCCATTTGGAAGCTGGAAGGTGTTGATAAGCCCGAATCCGCTAAAGCAGTTGTTAAACAAGCCCAAAGTGGCGGAAGGAAAGTAGGAGTCATCACTTTGGGACGTGGTGAATCCAAAGAGAAAGTTCAGGAATGGCTCAAAGTCGGTGCAAAAATTCCTGGTATTATAGGGTTCGCGGTTGGCAGAACTATCTTCTGGGAACCGCTCGCAGATTATAAAGCAGGAAAAACTACCCGAAAAGTAGCTGTGGAAAAAGTTGCCCAGAATTACCAAGAGTTCACCGAGCTCTGGTTAAATGAATGTAAAAGCAAAAAGGAGAAAAAGAAATGACGTCGCTAAGATCACTATCGCCATCCCTAACAAGAATTACCACCGCCGGTGCAGTCGGCGCTGCATTACACATCGGAAAAGGAGACCCAGACAAAGTAGACCAAACCGCCCTAGACTTTTCAAGGGCAGTGCTAAACCAAACCGAAGTGGATGGAGAAGTAATCTGTTGCGAAGGACCCAAAGACAACGCCCCAGCTTTCAGTTACAAGGAAAGAGTCGGNACTGGAAACGGTCCAAAAGTAGACTTCATAATCGACCAAGTGGACGGCACAACCGCAACTTCCAAAGGAAAAAAAGATGCCATCTCAGCTCTTTGTTGCGCTCCATCGGGTTGTTTGAAAGTTTTGCCAGATGACGGCTACTATTTCAAAGTTGCAACTGACGGCAAAGCAAAAGGAAAAATCAACCTTGACATGTCAATCGAAGAAATTGTGCAAACAATTGCTAAATTGAAGAATCGCCCTTTAGCTAACTTCACCGTTATCATGCTTGAACGCGATAGACACAATGAATTGCTTGCAAAACTAAGAAAGATGGGTGTAAGAATAATCTTAATAGCTGACGGCGATATTGGCGGCTCTATTGTTACATGTTTACCAGATTCAGGTGTTGATTTGCTCGTCGGTGCAGGTGCGGGGGCAGAAGCAACAATCGCTGCAGTCGCAGTGAAATGTTTGGGTGGAACGATGTTAGTTAAGGTTTGGAAGGACAAAAAAGACGATGCCAAACGGATAGATCGGTTAATAGCAGCAGGGGTTGACATCAACAAGACCTATACTGAAAACGAGTTAGCGAAGGGCAATGAAATGATTTTTGCTGCTTCAGGAGTAACTAAGGGCGAAATGCTCGATGGTGTTCGGTTCACTGCTGGAGGTGCAATCGTCCAATCTATCTGCACAAGGCTGCCAAGTGGTACTCTTGAATGGTCAACTACTAACTTGAAGTTTGGAGACCACCCAATCTATAAAGAAATAACTTAAGAGCCCTTTTTGGGCGATTTTCTCTTTTGGTTTATTTTTCAAAAAATAAATGAATGTTAAGAATTACTGTGGGTATGTTCGTGTTCTTCGGTCGTTGTAGGTTGACCCGATAACTGTGACAGTTCAAGGTACCTTTGCTCGGAGATTTCGTGCAGTTGTTTGCGCAAGTCTTCTCCAACCAGATTTTTCTTCTTCAACAGCGCTGTTTTTTTGGCTAATTCCTCATCGCCTAGCCCTCTAAACCAATTCTCAAAGTCGCCTCTTTTCATATGAAACTCAACTGATATTATGTCAGCGCGGTCAAGTTTGTTTGCGAAGTCTCTTAAACTATGAGCATGGATGCTTAGGGGTTTTCCAACTGTTGAGTAGAAGTTGAATGCTTTATCGTGCGGTGCATAAGAGATTATTGAGGCTGCTTTTTCTTTGGTAATTTCGGGTATGCCGAGTGCACGTTTTCCCTTCTCAGTTAGCGCGTACAATCCCTTCTCGGGTAAATTCACATAACCCATTTTGATGAGCCCTAAAAGGTGCATGTTTACTGGTTGATACTCTCTTTTCGCTTCTTTGGCAATATCCATGGCTTTTAGTGGTTTCTCGTTTAGGAGCATGGTTTCCAGTATTTCTTGTTTGATAGGCGATAAACTCATTTTAGGCACCTGTGGTAGTGGTATGTATAACGGTCTAATCAAAGTTTTCCTTAACTTTGCTCCAACAAGCAAAGGGTTTTTTGGATTTCAAGTGGTTGGACAGAATAAGTAAAGCTTTAGTACAAAGGTTCGTAATGCTAAATGATTAATGGTGACTATACGACATGAAGATTGCTGTTTTTGTTTACGAGTATCCACCCAAGATTGTTGGTGGATTGGGCACTTATGCTGCAGAGATTACACGTAAGTTTGTTTTAAATGATCATGATGTTACAGTTTTCACTATGAATGATGATGCCGGTTCATTGCCAACACGGGAGATTTGGCGCGGAATAGAAATTCACCGTCCTCTCCATATTGACGTGTCCGATTCTTTGCCAGATGTAATTGCAGAAGACATTCGAAAATGGGGTCGAGGAATTCACCTGTTTGGTAAACTTATGGTTTATAATTACTTGTCAGCAGCGAAACTGGTTAACGAACTAATTAAGAAAGAAGGCATGAAGTATGACATTGTTGTGGCTCACGATTGGCTCTCCGCTATGGGGGGCATTACTGTTAAACGAGAAACTGGCTTACCTTTGGCTTTCCATGTTCACTCAACTGAGAAAGGCAGAACCTTGGGAACGGGTTCAAGTGTGGTTAGCAACATAGAGTTGCGTGCAGGCAACATGGCTGACTTAGTTGTTACAGTCTCTTATGCCATGAAAGACGAGTTAGTCCAATTGGGTTTTCCAAGAGAAAAGATTCAAGTCAGCTACAACGGAGTTGACCCGCAAAAGTACAATCCTGAAAATGTGTCCAAGGATAATATCCAAAAAATCAGAGCAAAATATAGCATAAAAGATGATGAGTTAATGATTCTCTTCCTCGGACGGCTCGTCATGGTTAAGGGAGTTGATAAGTTGATTATGGCTATGCCACATATTATCTCCAAGATTCCTAAAGTTAAATTGGTCGTCGTTGGCGTTGGCGACTTACAAGAGTATTTATCCAACCTAACCAAAATGACAAAACTGGATGAATACGTTAAATTCTGTTTCGACTTCATCCCCGAAGAAGAACGAATCCAACATTACGCAGCCTGCGACATAGCAGTTTTCCCAAGCCAATACGAACCGTTCGGCATAGTTGCCCTCGAAGCAATGGCAATGGAAAAACCNGTCGTAGTCGGCGCCGCTGGAGTTAGCGGCATGCGTGAAATTGTGATTTGCTGCGGAGAAGAACAATGCGGATACCACATTGACCCAAACAACCCCTCCGACATCGCATGGGGCGTTATCAGCGCATTAGAAAGCCCTGAAAAAAGGAAAATGTTAGGCAAAAACGGCAGGAAACGTGTCTTGGCAGAGTTCACTTGGAGTAAGATTGCCCAAAAAACCGTGGAACTCTACGAATCAATCGTTAAACGGTAAACAGTTTGCCTGACGACTTTGATTTAAAGCGCCGAGTTGCACGGGAAGCAGCCACCCTTCTTTATTTTGGGGCTGAAAAAGAATACAAGCAAGCTAAGGAAAAAGCAGCAGAAACCTTCGGTGTTCATTTTTTGCCTTCTAACTTTGAAGTAGCATTGGAACTTGACAAGGTTGCTGAGGAAAATGAAGGAGCAAGGAGGAAAGACCGTTTAATTCAAATGCGCATGGAAGCATTGGAGGTTTTACGTCTTTTAGGTGGGTTTTGTCCTGTTTTGATTGGGAGTGTTTGGCGAGGGACGATTAAGCAGGGAAGCGATATCGACATTGCCGTTTACAATGATGACCAAGAAGAGATTACTGATGTTCTCAAGGCTGGAGGCGTGAAGGTTTTGAGGACGGCCTGGACAACCGTGAACAAGCGCGGAGCAACATCGGAGTCATTCCACATTTACGCTGAAACCGCCTCTAAACATGGGTTGGAAATTGTCGTTCGCAGTCGAGAGGAAGCAGGGAAGAAAAGGAAATGCGAAACTTTCGGCGACGAACTCAAAGGATTAACTATCAAGGAACTTGAGAAAATACTTAAGAATAACCCAACCCAGCAGTTTATCCCAACCTAATTCTCGATTAAAACTGGTTTTTCATCAAAAAAGAAAATAAATGACCGCTTCAAATATTATTTTTGTGCAACTGATGAAATATGGCAATCGATAAAAAATCCATCAAGAAAATATTTCCGCACCTCTACCAGGAACTAGAAAACGGGGAAGTTAAAGTTCCCATAAACGCTGTTCGTAAAAACCCTGAGGAAGCTGAGGAAACTGCTGTCGGGGAAGAATGCGAATGTACCGAAGAGGAGTTCATTTGCCCTGAGACCCCCGATAAACTACGCCATTTTAACCCGTCCGCCGTGGATTTTATCCGCCGATGTGACACGGAAGTGCAGGCTGAAGAGATTATCGCTTACTTGCAGAAGAAAGGCGAAATAACAAAAGAGGACGCTGAAAAGATGCGGTGTCAGCTCAAACGTGATGGTGTAAGAAGTTTTGGTCCTAAAAAAGAAGAATACCACTACTTCAAAGAGGGCGGTCTCTGCTAAACCAGTTTTTCTATGATAGCGCTTTCATAGGTAAAGAATTCTCTGTTGGCACCAACATTTTTGGATCCAATAATGGTTAATTGCAGAAACGATAGAGGGAGTCAAAATCCCTGATGGGCTAGGTATTATTGACGCTTATCCGAGCGATTAACATGTTGAAAAGTGGTGCTTAACTAATTGAGGGACGGGCGAAGTGGGTACAGGTTTTTGTAAGCATTGAAGTTTGCGCTTGTTAGGAGCAGTTTTTTGGTCGGAAAATTAATAAGTCCATAGTTAATTCTACAAACGAGTAAACATAGGTGATTATTAATGGCGAACATTAAAGTTGGAATTAATGGTTTTGGAAGAATAGGAAGACTTCTCTATAGAGCAGCCATTGAAAAGAATGCAAAAATCGATTTTGTAGCCATAAACGACTTGGCAGACGCAAAAACTAACGCTCACTTACTCAAGTACGACTCCATTCACGGACGCTTCCCAGGTACTGTCGAAGTAAAAGGAAACGACCTGGTTGTTAACGGAAAAGAACTCAAGTGTTTGAGTGTAAAAGACCCATCGCAACTACCCTGGAAAGACCTGGGAGTTTACTTAGCCGTCGAATCCACAGGATTGTTCACTAACCGTGAAGGCGCAACCAAACACATTACAGCAGGAGCCAAAAAGGTCCTTATCTCAGCTCCAGCAGAAAATCCCGACGCAACCTTCGTTTTAGGTATAAACGACAAAATATACGACCACGAAAAACACAATATACTCTCAAACGCCAGCTGCACAACCAACGGACTTGCGCCAATTAGCAAAGTCTTGAATGACAACTTTGGCTTGGAAAAAGCATTCATGACTACCTGCCATAGCTACACAAACGACCAAAAAATTCAAGACATAGTCCACAAAGACCCAAGACGTGCAAGAGCCGCAGCAATAAACATCATTCCGACAAGCACCGGTGCAGCAAAAGCCATCGGCTTAGTTTTGCCAAGTTGCGCTGGAAAAATGAACGGCTACTCCCTGCGTGTCCCAACCCCAGATGTATCCATCATTGACTTAGTTGCAATACTAGGCAGAGAAACCACAAAATCAGAAATCAACGCAGCCATGAAGGCGGCAGCTGAAGGCGAACTCAAAGGCATATTACAATACACTGAAGACCCAATCGTCAGCACCGACGTACTTCACAGCACTTATAGCAGCGTCTTCGATGCAGACTTAACCATGGTTTTAGGCGAGAAAAGCAACTTCGTGAAAGTCTTTGCATGGTACGACAACGAATGGGGCTTTAGCAACCGAATGGTTGACTTCATCGAGATGGTAGGCAAAAAAGCAGGCTTAACTTAAACAAGCAAAAATAAATTTACCCTTCTTTTCCTTTTTTTAAATTAAGTAATGAAGTGATTAACATGGCAAAGTACAAGATATTGGATGATTTTCAAGTTAAAGATAAAGTTGTGTTAGTTAGAGTTGACTTCAACTCAGAAATCGACCCAGACACCAAGGAAGTAACAAGCGACGTCCGCATAAGAGCGCACGGCGAATCAACCCTAAAAGAACTCGCGGAGAAAGGCGCCAAAACCGTGGTCCTTGCACACCAAGGCAGAAGGGGCGATCCAGACTATACCCCCCTAAAAGAACACGCACAAATTCTTGGAAAAATCCTCAAGTGTCCAGTAAAATACGTCGACGATCTATTCGGCGAAAAAGCTAAAGCAGCCATTAAAAACCTGCAGGGCGGAGAAATACTTGTTTTGGAGAACGTTCGCAGTTGGGACAAAGAAACCAAGAGCATGTCGCCTGAAGATGCAAGCAAAACTGAGCTTATACAAAACCTCGCGCCACTCGCGGATTTGTTCGTTAACGATGCTTTCGCCGCAGCGCATCGTGGACATGTCTCGATGGTTGGCTTTACCGCAGTGTTGCCGTCTGCTGCTGGGCGCATCATGGAGCGCGAGTTAACATCTCTCAACAAAGCATTGGAAAAACCAGAAAAACCCTCCGTTTACGTTATGGGCGGAGCCAAAGCCGACGACAGCCTTGAGATCAGCAAGTATGTTTTAGGCAACGGCATCGCTGACTATGTGCTTACTGGCGGTGTAACGGGACAGTTGTTCTTGGCGGCGAAAGGCGTTGATTTGGGCAAAGGAAACATGGCGTATTTGGCAAAGAAGGAACTGACAGGTTTGATTCAAGGAATTAAAGCGCTTGAAGAGCAGTTCGAGGATAAAGTGATGGTTCCATTAGACATTGCATTAGACATAGATGGCAAACGAAAAGAAATCCTCGTCGCACAATTGCCAACCGACAACTCAATCCTGGACATAGGCGCCAAAACCGTCGAAGCATACGCTAAAATCATCGCATCCGCCAAATCCATAGTCGTCAGCGGACCCATGGGCGTCTACGAAAACAAAGAATTCAACTACGGCACCAAAAAAGTCTTCGAAGCCATTGCAGACAGCAAAGCCTTCAGCCTTGCGGGCGGAGGAAATACCATTGCAGCCATTAATGAATACGGGTTAAGCAAAAAAATCGGTTACATAAGCACTGCAGGCGGCGCACTTATCGAGTTTCTAATGGGAAAGAAACTGCCGGGTGTTGTCGCGTTGGAAACTGCAACCGCAACAAAGAAAATCTAAACTATCTCTTCTTTCTTTTTATTCTCAACGTCACCAGTAGGCTTTCCGCTTAAGATACTGTTTCGTTCAGGTTTTGGGAAACTTCTCGAAGATCTTTTGCAATGTAGTCAGGTTTCTGTCTGCTTTCCAAGAGTTCTTTTAGTCTGTTGAATTNCGAAGGTACGAANACGGTTTTAAATCCNGCATCCTTAGCACCTTTGATGTCCTCTATTGGACTGTCGCCGACGTAGACTNCTTCGTTAGCTTGAACNTTGAGGCAGTTTAGAGCGTGTTGGAATATGTGACTGCTGGGTTTTCTCCAGCCGATTTCCTCTGAAATCACGATGGCGTTGAAGTACTCGCTTATTTTCATCGTTCTGAGGCTTTTGTAGATGACTGGGGCATGTGTGAAGTTTGAGATTAACGCTACTTTGCCTTGCTGTTGGGCCTGGTGTAGCAGTTTTTTTGCGCCCTCCCTGAGTTCGAGTGTATCGATGAAGTTTTGGAAAAATACGTTGATCGCCGCTTTAATTCGAGGATCATCCGCTGTAACAGTAAAGCCCAGATTGTATAATGCTTCTGCTACCCAGACAGCGTTCGTGACTTCCTTTAATTGTTCGTAACGTACTTTACGGTATTTCTCATGTGCCAGACAGTAAGCGGTCAAAAACTGGTCTTCAACAACATCAAAGCCCTCAGACAATAATGCCTTGAAAAGTTTCTGTTTTGAAGCGTCCATGGAGTAGTTTCGGCAGTTAACCAAGGTGCCGATGTAATCAAAAATAATCGCTCTACAAACCATTCGCAAATCACTTTTTGTTTTTCGCAGACTTTTTGATTTGAGTCATTGCTTTTCCAACGGCTGTATCCAGAAGTTTTGCTGGGTTGCCGATTGCCCCTTCAACCTGAGAGTCAAAGCTGATTGAACCAAGGTACTTTAGCCCCAACTCCAATGTTGCCGCCTCAACTGTGTTTGCCTTATTCATTTTCATGTTTTCGACAACACCTATAACAGGCATCTTTAGTTCGCTGAGTAGAGCTACTTGTTTCTTCACGGTTTCAAAAGCCAAAAGTGAAGGAGTTGTTATGATTAAGAATTCGATGCGTTCAACCAGCCTCACCAAGTCAAGAATTGCATCCCCGATTCCCGGCGGCATATCGATGACCAAAAAATCCAGGTTCCCCCACTGCGTAACCGATAAGAGTTCTATAAGCGCGTTGGAAACGTCGACTCCGCGAAGTGGCGCTGGATTGTCGCCGACAAAATAAATAAGGGACATATACTCCAAGTTGTGGATTGTTGGCGGGATTAAGCCTTTTTCTTCTTTAGGATGAACGTTTGTTGGAACACCTAAGATTATGTGGGTTGACGGACCTGTAAAATCCAAGTCGAAAAGCCCAACTCGGCAGCCCTCTNTGGCAAGAGATANCGACAGTGCGGTTGCGACCATGCTTTTGCCGACGCCACCTTTGCCGCTTGAAACGGCAATTATCCTGCTTATCCCTGCTAAACGAGCGTTAATCACGCTTGTCCGCGGGTCAATCACGTAGATTTAACTCCTTTTACGCTATCGAGATAAACTCCACGTCCGCTGACGATTTCAAAGTCGGGACTGCCGCATTTAGGACATTTAATGAAAGTGTGCGCTACCTCGGGAACGAAATGAATGGCTTCAGCCGTGGCTTTGTCGAGTTTTTTAAGGCTAAACTGCCAGGCGGTGTAGCAGACCCTGCATTTGAGCGTTGAATTGGCTTTTAAAATGCGAAATTTAGCCTTCTTAAAGTTGTCTGGCTTCATCTGGGAAAGAGCAAAACGCAGAATCGGAGGCTCAACTTGCTGAAGCTCCCCAACTTTGATTGTGAGTTCGGTTACTTCTTTTAGGTTTTCTTGCTCCGCGACTTGTTTAGCAGATGCAAGTATCGCTTCAGCTAATGCCCATTCATGCATGAATTAACTTAGGCTTTAAGCATTAATAAAAGAATATTGCATGAACCCATGGGATGCAATCCATAATGTGGATGCCAATGGAAGAGTAACCAACGAACGAACCGCCAACTGATGAGACAACTACTTGAAGCACTTGCAACCTGGACAATAAGACTCAAACAAATGCAACAATAGTTACGTCTTGCAGAGTTTCTGTATTGATACAGCAAAGCCTTAAAATGGCAATGTGCCACGTTAGGGATTGGCGCATTAGGATGAGAATCATAGCTGATCTGCACATTCACGGCCGATACAGCCGGGCTACAAGCGAGCAAATGAGCATTCCAGAAATTGCTAAATTCGCAAAAATTAAAGGACTCAACTTGGTGGGCACGGGTGATTTTACACATCCAGACTGGCTCAAAGAAATTAAGGAAACCCTGGTGCCAGAACAGGAAACCGGGCTCTTCAAACTATCTAAAATGGATTCGGCTGTGCGTTTTATGCTTCAAACAGAAGTCTGTACCATCTTTGACTATAAAGGCGAATCAAGAAAAGTACACCATGTTATCTTGACTCCGAGCATGGAAACCGCTATCCAAATCAACGAACGATTGCAAAGCTTTGGTAGTTTAACCTCCGACGGCAGACCAATTCTCAACACAACTGCACCTCAACTCGTTGAAGAAGTCATGGAAGTCTCNAGCGATAACATGGTTTTTCCAGCCCACGCCTGGACACCATGGTTCAGTATTTTCGGCGCATTNAGCGGATTTGACAACGTTGAAGATTGCTACCAAGACATGACAAAACATATCCATGCCCTGGAAACTGGCTTGTCGTCTGACCCAGCAATGAACTGGCGTCTAAGCAAACTTGACAAATATACCTTGGTTTCGAACAGTGACTGCCACAGTTTTTGGCCATGGCGCATCGGTAGAGAAGCAAACGTTTTTGAGCTGGAAAAATTCAGCTACAAAGAAGTCACCAACTCCATAATCGCTAACGATTCCTCGCGCTTCAAGTTCACGATTGAAACTGACCCCGCATATGGCAAATATCATTGGACAGGGCACCGTAACTGCAAAGTATCCCTCTCGCCAGCCGAAGCCATAAAATTCGGCAATATCTGCCCAGTTTGCCACAGAACACTAACCAAAGGCGTTGAACAACGATTAGAAGAACTTGCGGATAGACCAGCAGATTTCAAGCGTGCAGGCGTGCCCGGGTATTTGCGGTTGCTTCCACTTTCTGAAATTATCGCAGCGGTGTTTTGCACTGAATCACCTTCGACGCAAGCAGTTTGGAAAAACTATAATCTGTTAATTGAAAAGTTCGGGGATGAATACAGGGTGCTGATTGACGTACCCTTGGAAGCGATGATTCAAGTGGTGGATGCGCCAATTGCACAGGCTATCGTCAGAGTTAGAGATGGCAATGCTAAAGTTTCGCCTGGTTACGACGGAGTGTATGGTCAACTGGTTTTAGGCATAGGAGCGCCGCCACAGGTTAAGCTCAAGCCTAAACTTATCCAGCCGATCGTCAGGCAAAAGAGCATGACCGATTTCTGGTAAATGTTATAGCTCTAAAACAAATCATTTAATTCCCACAAACAAATCTATTTTTGAAAAGGACAGTCCACTCTTGAAAGACCTTCTAACAAAAATCAACAACACCGCCACCCAAAAGTTCGGAGCCAAATACGCTGAAGCAAGAGCCCAAAAACTCTACAAAACCACCCTCACCCTAAAAGAGGAGCGTGTAGAAGCTGCCAAACAAGGCATCGAAAACGGCGTTGCCATCCGTGTGCTAGTAAATGGCGCGTGGGGGTTTGCTTCTGTAGGTTCGTTTGATGGGGCTATCTTGGAAGGCGCGGTTTCGGTCGCCTGTAGGATGGCTAAATTAGCGAGTGAAAGGCTGAAAACGCCAATTAAGCTCGCTAATGTTAAAGCCGTTGAAGATCATGTGTCTTCCAACCCAAAAAAGAACCCAGCCGATATCCTAATGGAGGATAAAATAAAAACTGCACTCGCGGTAAATAAGTCAAGTTTAAAATTCAACAAGAAAATCAAAAGCTGCACCATAGATTACTTGGATTTGACAGGCTCCAGCTTTTTTGTTAACAGCGAATGCACATGCATTGAACAAGACAAGTTGTATGTTTGGGCAAGAATCACAACTTCAGCCCAAAATGAAGGTGTATTCACGTTTAGCCGCCAAGAAATTGGTTCCACAGCAGGCTACGAAATCTTCGACGAGCAAGTACCCGAAGTTTTAGGTGAGAAAGTTGCGAAACTTGCGATTGAACAGTTAACCGCCAAATCTCCCAAAGGTGGCAAATTCCCAGTGGTTTTGGGTCCCAACGTGGTTGGTGTGTTTGTGCATGAGGCGTTTGGACATTTGGCGGAGGCAGATTTAGCTCTCTCGGGCGGTGTATTGGCGAGTAATTTGGGAAAAAAGATTGGGTCAAACCTGGTAACATTTTATGACGATGGCACTATACCTGGAGCGTTTGGTGCATTCAAGTACGACGATGAAGGCGTTGCAACTAACAAAACATTGCTCATAAAAGACGGCGTTGTAACGGGCTTGATGCATAACCGTGAAACTGCACAAAAATTCAACTCAGAACCTACAGGAAACGCACGTGCAGAAGATTTCCGAGTGGAACCAATAATCCGTATGCGGTGCACTTACATGGCGTCAAGAGACCAAACAGTTGAAGAACTAGTCGAAGATGTGAAATCTGGTTATTTTTTTAAGAGTTTTAGGGGTGGACAAGCGAATCTTGACGGTACCTTCCAAGTGGGAATCCAGGAAGGTTACGAAATTGTGAATGGCGAATTAGGTTCACCCGTCCGCAACGCTTCAATAAGCGGTAACACTCTTGAAACCCTCCACAACGTAAACGGTGTAGGAAAAGATTTTCTGTTGGATCCTGGTCGATGCGGGAAGGGTCAGACAGCTTTTATTAGTGATGGCGGACCGCACATTAGGTTAAGTGAGGTGGTTGTCGGTGGCAGTGCTTGAAAAAAACATTCTGATAAGTTTAGCTGAAAACGCTGTTAAGGCAGCTCTGAGTAAAGGCGCTTCTGAGGCAGAAGCGTACGTTTACGAGGGTCAAGCCTCAAACATCGGTATAGAGCTTGGGCAAATCAGCAAAACCAACCGCATAATCGACCGAGGCTTAGGCATAAGAGTAATTGCCAATAAAGCAATCGGGTTTGCGTACACGAACATCGTGGAGGATCCCAAAGCTATGGAGAGCGTTGTTGTTAGCGCTTTGAGTGCGGCTAAGGCAAGTAAACCCGACCCAGACTGGAAAGGACTGCCAGAGAAGAAACACTACGCAACCACAGAGAAGACTTTCGACAAAAAAATTGTTGACCTCACATCAGAAGACCTAGTCCAACTTGCTGTAACCATGCTGGATGCTGCGGGACAAGTGGACAAACGAGTTTTCCCAATCGAAGGCGGCGTAGGAAGCGGCTACATCTCTAACGNCATTGCCAACTCAAACGGAATAATAGGCTTCGATAAAGGAACGGTGATTGAATGCAGTGTAGCAACAATAGCAAAAGAAGGCAACTCAGTCACGCCTGTCTGCTTTGAGTTTAACGCTGCAAGAGACTACAAACTTGACCCTGCCTGGGTTGGAAAAGAAGCGGCGAAAATGGCACTTTCAGCGCTAAAAACCAAATCAGTAGAAACCAAATCTGGAAAAGTAATCCTCACACAGTTTGCACTTCAGGACCTTTTATCATACACACTCATCAACGCCATAAGGGCAGATAGTGTTCAGCGAGGTCAATCACCCTTTAAGGACAAAATCGGAGAAAAAGTTGCCTCAGAAAATCTCTCAATTTGCGACGACGGATTGTTCGCTGGCGGATTGCGGACAGGAAGCTTTGATGGAGAAGGCGTGCCACATCAAAAAACAGTAGTCATAGAGCAAGGTGTTCTTCGCAACTTCCTGTATGATAACTACTCAGCTAGAAAGGATGGCAAAGAAAGCACAGGTAACGCTTCAAGAGCTGGATACCTATCAACGCCGGGCATAGACACAACTAATTTCCACATCCTGCCCGGAACCAAAACATCCGAGGAAATGCTAAGCGAAGTAGAAGATGGCTTAATAGTCTATTACCTACAAGGCGCCCACAGCAGCAACCCCGTCAGCGGCGAATTCTCAGTAGTAGCAACACCTGCATGGAAAATCAAAGACGGAAAAATCACCCATTGCTCCCGAGGCGTTATGCTGGCTGGCAACGTCTTTGAATTACTCAAGAACATTAGCGTAGTCGGTGGTAATGAACGGCAGATGGGGCAGTTAATTTCACCTTGGATACAAGTGGAAAACGTTCGAGTAATCGGACAATAGCCATTTTAAGGCTATCTTGCCCAGAAACTCTTCGAGTACTCTCCTAAAACGCCCTCGTAGATGTGTTTGGTTTGTAGGGCGATTTTTTCCCAATCATACTTTTCTTGAACTCGCCGGTATGCGTTATCTCGGACGTATTTGGCGTAGTTTGGGTCAAGCAACACTTTTGATATGCCCCATGCTAAAGAGTCAGGGTTGTTGGGGTAAACCTTAACACCGGTTACATCATGNTCTACGATTTCTGATAAGCCGCCAGTGTCAGATGAAACCACGGGGCTTCTTGCAGCCATAGCTTCCAATGCGACGATTCCGAAGGGTTCAAAGAGTGATGGCACAACCGACACGTCAGCAACCCTTTGCAGCTTAAGCAAAGTTGGTTCATCCATAAAGCCTTCAAAGAGCACTTTATGTTCTAAACCCATGCTGCGTACGATGTTTAGTAGTTGTTCTTTCATGTAGCCGCTTCCGACGATTATAAATTTGGCGTTTGTTTTGCTGAGAACCTTGGGCACTGCGTTGATTAAGACGTGAATGCCTTTTTCATAGACCAAACGACCGACGAAGAGAACGATTTTTTCTTCTGGCAGGGCAAATTTGCTTCGGAATTGGTTTAAGTCTTCATTGCCATCGTAATTGTGAATGTTTACTCCGTTTGGAACCATAACCAACTTGTCGCTGGGCAATCCAAAAGCATATTTAACATGTGAAATCATGTAGTCGCTGCAACAAATTACTTTCCACGCCTCGTAAGTTAGCCATGCTTCGGTTTCATGAATCATTTTTTCAGTCGTTGTATGCAATCCGTCCCTTCGACCCATCTCGGTTGAATGCATAGTTACCAACAATGGTTTTCGGAAAACATGCTTTAACCCGATGCCTGCGTTTGCGACCAGCCAATCGTGTGCATGGAAAACGTCGATTTTGTCGGAAAGTTTTCTAGTTAGAATAGCTGTTTCTTTCTGCATATTCATGTTCATTAAGTAAACCCAAGTTGCAAAGTCAGGAGAGGGGTTCTTGTAGGAGTCTATTCGATAGACTTCTACGCCATCTATTACTTCGTGGGCGGGAGCACCTGGGAAATCGCAGGTTACCACGTAGACCTTTACATCTTGTTTTGCTAAGTGCTTAGATAAGAAGTAGATGTGGGGGGATATGCCTCCGATGACTCTTGGCGGATACTCCCAGCTCAGCATCATAACGCTTAGTTTATGTTTCATTCTTTTTTGCCTCCGCCACTTTCCTGTACAATTCTAAGACTTCTTTAGTGAACAAAGTTGGATCTATTGAAATAACTGTTATTTTTTCTTCGGGAACATTGTAAATTCGCATGACTTCTTCTTTCATCCACTCAGACTTAACGCATACTGCCGCTGCTTCAAAGAAACCCAGCCATTCTATACTTTTAATTGCCATATTGTAGGAGGCGTTAGCATTAGGGGAACGATGGTCCTCTAAGCTTTCAACTGAGTAAACAAAAGGAATCCCAAGACCGTTCTTGAGGGTTACAGCGGCTGGAATAAAATGCCAATCATGAACATCTATGAGATCCACAAGCTTGTTTGATTCATAGTAAATATCTGCAGCGACTCGCTCAACCTCTTGGTTAAGGGTTAATACCCAAGTTAAAACGCCTATATGATTTCGAACGGGGTTTGCTACTCTGAATGTTTTTACTCCACTTGGTTCTTGAGTTTGGCCTGTTGCGGAATCATCGTAAGTTACTACATTAACATCTACTTTGCTCTCGGCAAGTTGAGTCGATAGGGCACTTACATATCCAGAAAGTTGACCTACTACTCTAGGCGGATACTCCCAAGAAAAGATAATGGCACGCATGTTTCCACTACGTGAAGAGCGAACAGACCTTAATTATTCCTCGTCCATTTAGATAGTACCGTTTCTTGCCTTCATTATCATAGAAGCTTTCAGCAAACCCTTCAGACTTGTATCGATCTAGAATGCTTTCAATTTCGCTTGGGTCTTTCTGCAAAAGTCGTGCTACTTCCTCGCCTCGTCTTGCTAAATCGGCGGCGGTAGCGCACAGATTGTGTAGCGTTTGCAAGACTTTGTCTGGAAACGGAAGCTCTTCTCTCATTTTAAAGTGCACCCTGTTAATGAAGTGTACAGCGACTTATCTTATAAACGCATGCGAGACTATTTTTAGAAAAGCTGAGTTGCGTCCTGCAACTCTTTGCTTTGGGAAATATATCGTTTTTTTGTAGCTTCAACTATAACTTTTCTCAATTTTTCGCCGCATAATTTGGAATCTGCCAGTTCTTTTAGTTTGAATGCTAATTTCTGGTCCTTGAACGAGCTTTTAGCCCAGCTTTCAAAGTCTCCGTTGCCACTGTGGAACTCTATGGCTTTGACGTTTACTTCTTGGAGAGCTTTCACGAAGCCTTTGAGACCCCAAGCCATTGCACCAGTGTAAAACTCTTTTCCGATTCCTGTGTAGAATAGGAAGGGCTCGTTGGCTGTCAAGATAACCATTCTTAGTCTGGCTTCAAAATCGTTAAGCAGTGTCTGCGCAGACACGAAAGCATCCATGGGTGATTCATACGGGCTAAAATAAGAGTGGACTTCGCCTGGTCCGCCACCTGCGGTGAACATATAATATAGGTGGTCGCTTGTTTGGAAGTCACGCCATAGCCTCAAAAGCTCAGCGTCTTCGGCTTCTTTAATGAATGGTTCCAACCTGCGCAGAGACGTGTAGTACGCCCATTGCATAACGTTGCCAAGCCACCCTGACTGGTCTCTTTTTATGTCTGCCCAAGAAACCGTACCTTCTGCTTCAGGAACATCAACTTCTCCAGCCGAAGCGTGCTTGTCAACCACATCAGAAGGGGTAACCATCTTCAAATGTTCATACTTCAAAATCTCATCTGGCAAATGCTGAAGGAAGCTGTGGATACCTGTTTCTGGCCAATGGTGTTCGCCGAAAGTTTCATAATCGGGGAAAATGTTGATGCACTCGCCCTTAGTTTCAGACAACCATCGTGCATATTTGTCTGCCGTCAAGGGCCACTCGGGCCACCATCGCGCTGAAAACCTAAAACCGATGTCGTCCGTCAACTTGTAATTGCGGAGTAAAACCCTAATTTTCTTCGCGCCTTTGGGCGTATAAATGAAGTTGGGTGATTTTTCGCCCAGAATCTTCTCCACACCCTCCGTATAGATGCCCTTGTAACCCATGTCCTCAACAGTTTTGGCGATAGTATTGTTGTAGAGCAACTCTGTGTTCTCGAAAACCCGTGGTGTGTAACCCAGCAAGTCTTTGACGGTTTGTTTGTGCATTTTGGCTTGTTCAATGAATTCTTCTTTTTCTGGGTAGAGGCTGGCGATTGAGTGATAGTAGGTTTGGTTTAGGAACTCTACGTTTCCTGTGGCTGAGAGATGCTTGAAGCTTTCCAAAAGATCCTTGTCGAACATTTCACACTGTTCAAGGAAAACACCTGATACGCTAAAGGAGAATTTGGGTTGCTTGCGGTCGTGTTTGTAGCGGTCTATTACGTCGAGGATGATTTGGTTTGATGGGAAATAGCATTTGCGTGCAGCCCGCTTGAAGATTTCTCTATCAACCTCGGTGTCAAAGTAATAATCGAACAACTCAGCTTTCGATATGCGCCTGAAAATTTTGCCTTCCCAAAACAGGTTACGCCTCAACCTATGCGGCTGATGAACTTCAAATACAAACACAACATCCGTCATTGAACTCTTCGACCTAAGCAGAAAATAGGTGCAGGGTGTATTTATTTGTAATTTGCTTTTTCATTAGCGTCGAAGCGATTATTTGCTTTTCTAGTTAAAAGTCGGTAAGTCACTGTAATTAGGGAAAAAATGCAATGATACTTGTAGCCCAAATAACAAAATACATTGTTGAAGGTGATTGAGAGTTGTTGATATCCCACCGATTCGTATTGATCAAGTTTATAGCATCAGTCTTAAAAACGATTTCGCCATTGTCGTTGCTTATGAATCTGTGCGTTCGTAGAAACTCAACCGGCATACCCGTTTCTCTGTCAAAATAACAATTGCCCCAAACATCGGAACCATTCCATCCAACATGATTTATTTCTCTCAACCGCTCGAATAAGACCGACTTAACGTATCGTTTATTGTTAATTGAGCAGTTGGAATACGGTCGCCAGCTTCCATATTGGCAGCGCAAATTGGGACTGACTGCCCAGCAGAAACATTGCTTTGGTTAGAGGGGTTCACGTTGGTTTCATAGCTAAATTCAGTTTCGCTTCCGTTTTTGAAATGAAGAGTTTAAATTTGGTAAACAATGGAGCCCTCGACACTGGTTATGTCGATTCTAACCCATCAGTGTTGCTGTATTCGAACTGTGGAATCAACATTGTCGAGTTCGAGCGGTTGGAAGTGAAAACACCGTACATTTCATAAGTGAAATAGTCGCCCTTTTCAACTCCCGGTATACAAGTTTGGGGAACGGCGGGGTTTGCAATTGTTGGAAATAAAAAGATCAGAAGTATTATAGCCGCTTGAGCTTCAGTTTCATCAGTTGTCAATTTTGATTAGGGCGCTTAGTATTAAAGAAATTTTGCATTGCCCCTCCTTCCACAAAGAACTGCTCAACCCAATAAAGGTCCCTATTCTTTTGAAATTGGGAAAAATCTTATATGAAAAGCCGTTGACTACATGGACATGGCTCCCAATAAAAGTAACAAATCAAAACGCAAATCCAATAATACATTGTTCTTTGCGATAGGCATAATCGCTATAATTCTAATCGGCACTGGAGTATTCATCGTTTTAGGTCAATCAAATCAACCTTCAAATGTATCGCCAACTCCAACACCCTCCCCCGCTCCAACCACTTTTAACGGAACTCCAACTCCTTCAGCTACGTCATCAACCTCTGATCCGCTCTATGATGGCGGAACAAAGGTTCTGGTTCAAACCAGCGTCGGAAACATCACTCTCCAGTTGCGAAACGATAAACCAATTACCACTGGCAACTTCATCAATATAGTCAACCACGGATGGTACGCAGGCACTCCTTTCCACCGAGTCATCGCGGGTTTCATGATTCAGGGTGGAGGCATAAGCCAGTCCGTTCCGGCAATCGCAGATGAAATAGGCAGTAACAACCACAATATCGCCTATACGATTACCATGGCCAAAACAAGCCAGCCTAACTCTGCAACCAGTGAATTCTTCATAAACGTCGTTGACAACAGCCATATCACATATCAAGATGGTACCACATTCGATGGAACATACTCAGTCTTTGGAAAAGTAATCGACGGACAAAATGTCGTTAACGCCATTGCCAATGCTCCAGTAACAACTAACGCCATGGGCGAAAATAGCCAGCCCCTGCAGCCTGTCACAATAATAAAGGCAACAATAATTTCTTAAGCCGACCCAAAAAACGCTTTTTTCTTTTTTCAAATTTCCATCTAACTGGAAATGCATAATAGATATGAATTTAATTGGTGTTTAGGATAGTTATGTCAGAAAAACAGACAAATCAATCTGAAANAAAGGTTCTTCTCCATACAAGCATAGGCGACATTACNATCGCTCTGCGAAATGACATGCCAATCACAACCGGCAACTTTAAAAAACTAGTTCAAAAAGGAGTCTTCAACGGCACAATCTTCCACCGTGTCATTCCCGGTTTTATGATTCAAGGTGGCGACCCAACAGGAACAGGTTACGGAGACCCATCAATTCCCGAAATCAAAGACGAATTCACAAGAACCAATCGCAACGACCGAGGCACAATATCTATGGCGAATGCTGGTCCAAATACTGGAAGCAGCCAGTTCTTCATCAACCAAGTGAACAACAATTTCTTAGACAGTAAGCATCCTGCCTTTGGAAAAGTCATCCTTGGAATCGATGTCGTTGATAAAATCGCCAAAGTACCAACCGGTTCAAATGATAAACCACGGACAAACGTAACAATAATCAATGCGTCAATCGTACCTTAAAAAAGACTAAAAAAATGGATTATTCTTTTTTCTTTTCTTCTTTCTCTTTAGGCTTAGAACCGATTTCCACTACTTGAATGCCTATTTGGTACCTTTTTCCGCCAGCTACCATTTTGCCTGTTCCGTAGTAGCCTTTGCTGCCTGTTTTGAAGTCTTTTTTATCAAGGATAAAATTCTGTTTATCCCCGCATAGCTGAATGGTTGCCATATTAACATCGCTCATTTTCAAAGTTCACCTAACGTTGCTTCTAATTCAGTGTGTCTTGCTTTTCACCTTTTCGCTTCTTAACGGACATTAGTTTAGTTGTTGTTATTTTCCTATTTTCATTAACCCCAAATCTACTNCCACCATAAAAATGAACGGTAGAGCAAGATAGAAAAACGCAAAAAACACGTTACCAAACAAAAGAGTGAACGGTTGGGAAAGAACGTTCGGGTTTGATAAGTCCAATCCAACTAAATGCAACAAGCCCAACAAAGCTGAACCTGTTAGGGTTAATGCTATGCTCACTAAGAATTGGATGGTGAGTCTTCTTTCTTTTCCAAACATTAAAATTGAGATGAGGGCTGACAGGACAAACATCCAAGCAAATGAGCAAATAAACACTGTTACATTTGCTTCTGAATTTATCCATGAAGCTAAAGTCGGAATAGAACCTGCAAAAGAAGATGTCACTGTGGCTAGAGCTGATTGAGTAAAAATTTGGTAACTTACAATCAAAACCCACGCTATAACGAGGTAGATTACTTTTTTGGGGATTGATCTAGCCAAGCAAGTCGCCCACGACATTAAAGCGCAAAACTGGTTTTATAACATTTGTGATTCAGAGGTAACTGTTCNCTTCCTATTTGATGAAATTCTTGGAATCGCAAACTGCTGATAGGCTGTAAACCGTCAGGCTATACTCCTTTGCACCTGACCCTAAAACTAGCCCCTTTGTCTATGGCAACCAAAATAAGATTTGGCCTTTCCCGATTATTTTTGACTTCTGCCGACTCAATCGCAGAGATTCCAAGCCCAAAAGGGCAAAATCAACCCAAAACAAGCTTATTTAAGAATGCAATTGCACCTCTTCTTCTTTTGAAGATAAAACAATTCAATCCCTTCATTTACCCAGTNTAATCTGCAGTTTATCGGGGCATGTTTAAGATCTTCTTTAATGGGTTTTTCCGCTTTACAAGATATGTTGTGGCAAGGCAAAAGCCAAAATAAATTAAAGCGTTAAATGTTGAGGAATCCGCAGAATTCTGTTACTTCACACAACTGTAATTGACAAATAAGCCTCAATCAAACACTTTGCACAAAGTACTTCTCTGAGGAGTTAATGGTGCGGTCGCCGGGATTTGAACCCGGGATCATTAGCTTGGAAGGCTAAAGTCCTAAACCAGACTAGACGACAACCGCGCAAGATAAGCCATATTCTCATGCGTAATTTAAGTTTATCTGGTTTAAAGATGAGGTAAGTCATCTTTGAAATATTTGTTTTTTCAATGGAATACTATATCTTGCTGATGGTTCATGTTTAATGAACAGTTAGGTTGAAAAGGATGAGTTCAGGAAAAGATAGGCATAAAATTCCGGGCAGCCGCATGAAAATCCTAACAAAAGACGCCAAACAAATGGTGAACGGACCCTACTATTGCCCGAAATGTCGAAAGGAACTATTGCAGATTTGCGCAGATACCAAAAACAAACAAGTGTACGCAGTTTGTAAATGTGGGCTTGAGTGGCAGTTAACTTACGCGCCTGTTTTTCAACCCGTAGATTATTATAACAAGTTTAGAGATGCATGGAAAAAGCAGAGTTACGGCATAATAAAACAAAAATAACCTTGCCAATTACAAATTTTTCAAATAAATCACCCAGATTAAATTATCTTTAGTGTGTGCTTAGAGGGCTAACTCTTGACTAAAGAAAAACTGACTTTACTCGAATGCGATATGCAGATTAACAACCTGGTATTGTGTTCGACAGATCCCCATGGATGATGATTTGGGAGAAGTTTTAAACATTAGAACACAAATTGTTACCATAGTTGATATGTTAAAAATGGGAAGACCATCCGAAAAACAGAAACGAATCAAACTATTAATTATCCTAACTTTAGTTTTAATCATTTCTGCACCAATAATTCTTCCCTCCAAAGCTGCCGCACAAACAGATGGATACTTCCACAAATCGTTCGCCTGGGATTATAATGGAAAACACTGGACTTGGAACCTGAGCATCCCCCAAAGCTTATATGAAGATTATAAGTCAGTTCCAATTTCAACACGAACACGCGATGGACCAGCAGGATACGGTTTTTGCACTACAACCCAAGATTCTTATGTACAAATATTAGCACAGAAATTGAATGATACCATAAACCAACTTGGATACAATTCATTTGATCAAGTTAGCTTTGTTTTAGCTTTTGTTCAGAGTCTTCCATACACTTCCGACTCAGTTACCACAGGGCATGATGAATATCCAAGATTTCCAATTGAGACTTTGGTTGACGATGGAGGAGACTGCGAGGATACATCGATTCTTTTCGCAACCTTAACACTCATAATGGNTTTCGGCACCGTTTACATTAATCCTCCCGACCACTATGCCGTCGGTATTTTAGGCAACAACCTAAAAGGAACATACTGGACTTACCCAACAGGCTCAAACAAAACATACTATTACTGCGAAACAACTGGAGATGGGTTCAAGATTGGACAATTACCTGATGAATTCCAAGGCAAAAGCGCCTACATTTATCAAATAGATGAAAATAAGCAATATGTTTCTTACGTAGAGACAAAACCGCCTATTGAACCAACACCACTACCGACTGACGCCCAAAGTATAACAACCCGACCTACGCCATCTATACAGCCAAACCCAACCGCGTCTACGTCTCCTTCTATCACTCAGCCGAGCATTCAGCCAGTGTTGCCTTTATCGTTTAACTTAATCTCAGAAAATCCGTTATTTTTTGTAATTATCTTGTTTGCTATTATAGCTTCCGTCGTTCTTGCTGTTTGGTCAGTGATAAAGCCAAAGTCTCTAAGGCCTGCGGAATCAGCGCCTCCTGAACCGAGTCTTGCCCAAGAAAATAGTGATTTATCTGAAGGCGCCAAGTTCTGTATCTTTTGCGGTTCAAGCAACAAAGCTTACGCCGTGTATTGCGAGACTTGTGGCAAACAAATAGGTTAGAACTCAGTAGAATTCATTTAAGATTTTTTCATTGAATGAATCAATTTTAGTCTGCGTGTAAACTACAATTGCGGCTTCCAAAACTATTACTAAAGAGAGA
>JGI20214J51088_10000132_pt1 | contig 52332 bp, 43 predicted proteins | sample WetSurMetagenome_FD_51088 | JGI IMG/M metagenome (IMG submission 51088) | reverse complement strand
GGAAGATTGTTTTGAGATCATCCGGACCGATGGGCTGTCTGGTCTGTGGGTGGAGCGGCGGGTCCATGGGTGTTTTGAAGTCAGCCTGGATGTTGTACCATTTTTTTGGGATTTCATTTTCGTCAAGTGTGATTTTTGTTTTCTTCATGAATAAAATAATTGGAGACATGACTATATTAATTTTTCTAAAACTATACTTCAATGTATAATTTTATACATCATAGGATGGAAAAAAGTTAAAACAAACATTATTTATAGGACATCAACGTACAGTTTTATACCATGTGGAAACAAATCGAACACTACTTCAACGCATACCCCCAACGAAAAAAAATCGCACAAAAAATGCTCGAATACGGAATAAAAATACAAAACAACAATTTCTACTGCGGCCCCATTGAACTTGCTGACTCAAAAATAGCACGAGCATTCCATGTCGACCGCCGCGCGGTCATCGCGACCAGAGACGTCATCACCAAAGAACCAGAACTCATCAAGATTTTTTCCAACCTTGCACCCACCTGTCATCTCAAAGAAGTCGCACCACACATGAAATGGGGCGTCATCGAAATCATCCCAGAAGACCCCAGCATGCCAGGAATCCTTGCCGATGTCGCAACCATCATTGCTTCCCAAAACATCAGCATCAGACAAGCAATCGTCGATGACTTTGAATTCACTGAAGCGCCACGACTCTTCATCATCACCGAAAAACAAATACCGGGAACATTACTGTCAACGATCAGAAATGCAAAAGGCGTCAAAGCAGTACTCATCTACTAAGAAAAAACAAGTCGTCTTTTAAAAGATGAAAGAATAATCAAATAAAAGGAAAAAAGAAAAAATATTTCTTTTACGCAATCGTGATTTCCTTACACAGATAGACGTCCTGGATCCCATGCAGGAGCCTTACTCCATCTTCAAAGGATTTCTGGAACGCCTTTCTCCCAGAGATCAGCCCAGTACCACCGGCACGTTTATTGATGACTGCGGTGCGGATCGCCTGACCAAAGTCATCCTTTCCAGAGGCTCCCCCGGAGTTGATCAACCCGATACGCCCCATGTAACAGTTTGCGATCTGATACCGCGTCAAATCGATCGGATGATCCGAGGAAAGCTCCGTATATGCTTTTTCGTCGATTTTCCCATATTTCACCCCACCTTTGTTCAGCGCGCTATACCCGCCATTACTCTCAGGGAGTTTTTGTTTCACGATGTCAGCTTCAATGGTCACCCCAAGATGGTTGGCTTGACCGGTGAGGTCCGCGGCAGTATGGTAATCCTTTCCATCGACCTTAAACGCAGGATTTCTGAGGTAACACCACAGGATTGTTGCCATCCCCAGTTCATGGGCGTACTTAAATGCCTGGCTCACCTCTTGGATCTGCCGCGTTGACTCATCAGAACCAAAATAGATAGTACAACCAACCGCAGCTGCACCCATATCCCAGGCTTGCTCAACACCAGCAAACATGATCTGATCAAACTTATTAGGATAGGTCAGCAGCTCATTATGATTAATCTTTACAATAAACGGTATCTTATGCGCATATCTCCGTGAGACCGCACCAAGAACACCAAGGGTTGATGCCACCGCATTACATCCTCCCTGCATCGCCAGCTTCACGATGTTTTCAGGATCAAAATACAGTGGGTTCGGGGCAAACGATGCAGCAGCCGAATGTTCAATGCCCTGATCAACCGGTAAAACCGACAGATACCCGGTTCCTGCCAACCGTCCATTGTTGAACAAGGATTTCAAGTTTCGAATAACAGGGGTCGACCGGTCAGTATCAAGAAAAGTTTCGTCGATAAAATCTGGTCCGGGAAGATGCAATACTTCTTTTTTAATCTTCGTAGAAGTATGCTTCAACAGATAATCAGATTCAGCACCCAAATACCCTCTAATCGCATCAATATTTCCTTTCATAATTACTCCAACCTCCTCTGTTTGCGGCACTGTTGATTCACCTCACAATAGACCAGAGAATGCCGTGTAGCACATAAAACTTTCCATGGAGTAAACAAAGAAAAAAAGAAAGGAAGATTACGAAAGGAGGAGGTTTCCTTCTTCGTATCGTTTACTGAGTTTTTGCAGCATATCTTTTGTCATGTCTGCAAGGTTATATTTCGGTTTCCAGCCCCATTCTTTACGCGCAGCGCTATCATCGATGGAGCGAGGCCAGGAATCAGCGATCGCCTGACGGAAATCTGGTTTATAATCACAGGTGAACTCCGGGATATGTTTTGTGATCTCATGAGCAAGCTCCTCAGCAGAAAAACTCATGGCAGCCAGATTGAAGTCACAGTGATGTTTCAACTTGGAAACATCGACGTCCATCAGATCAAGAGTCCCTTTCAGACAATCAGGCATATACATCATGGGAAGAGCAGTATCTGCGCGTAAGAAACACGTGTATTTCTTATGCTTTATTGCTTCGTAGAATATCTCCACCGCATAATCTGTAGTTCCTCCACCAGGAAGGGTTTCACTACTGATGATGCCAGGATATCGGACCCCTCTTACATCAAGATTAAATCGTTTCACGTAATAATCGCCAAGGAGCTCACCAGCCACCTTGGTCACCCCGTACATTGTTTTTGGTTTCAGGATCGTCTCCTGGGGCGTGTTATCTCGAGGCGTCTCTGGACCAAACGCTGCAATGGAGCTGGGCACAAACACCCGAACCATGCTGTGCTCCCGGGCAACCTCCAGACAATTGTACAATCCATTAATATTGACATCCCAGCATAAGATAGGTTTTTCTTCTCCAACTGCAGAAAGGATCGCTGCCATGTTGTAGATCGTGTCGATGTCGTAATCTTTTACGACTTTCTCTATTGTTTCTCGTTTACTGATATCGATGAACTCGAAGGGACCAGAGTTGAGAACCGTGTCACTTGGTTTGGTTTTCCGACCAGTGGCAAGCACATTGTCATTTCCAAATTTTTTCCGGAGCATCATAGTCAGTTCTGAGCCGATTTGACCGACGGCACCGGTCACTAGAATTTTTTTCATCGATTTTTTTGGCATAGCAACATAACCCCTTAATTATTTTATTTCACAGGTATCGTCATTTCCTATAAGTATTTTCCTGACTGGGCTTCTGTAACACGAACAAAACTAAACCTCCCCCACGAGTGAACAATAAATTGTGTATTCTTCTTGGAAATAAAACCATAGATGCTAGTAAAAAATCACTATCCAACCCGCTTTAATCAATATCCAATTACTGCACTTAAAACACAAATGTTTTTTGTGCCAATCAAATGACAACCTTGATCTACGATTCCTTTTTCATCTCATGGTGAAGCCACAAGCAGCCTCCGATGGTCATGGGAATCCCGAAGATGATGAGGATCCAGATTATTACCCAGACTAAGGAAGATGCGAGGTAATTGAATGTCCACAGTTCGAATGGCTTATTCCAGTTTCCGTCCACGTAGATTTTGATTATGAAACCAATGAAAATCAAGAACGAAAACGCGTTACCCCCGTCCGAGCGTCGTGAGCGTTTGCCGAACAGATGACGGTGTCTATAGTCTTCCCTTTCTTCACGAGGTAACCGTTTCCACCATAAGAAATACCCGAGCACAACCGCGATGATAACTGGAATGCCGACAAGGAGAATCTCCCAAAGTATCAGATAGATGAGGAACCATACTAGATGATTCGTAGCCCATAACCCGAGTGTGGTCGGAACCAGACCTGCCGTCTGTGCATCATTAACAAACCAGAGGAAAACGTAGAGAGCACCCGCGACCACCACGATTGCTCCTATGATAAAGACGATTACAATGCCCCAATGCTTTCGTAAGAATTTTTTCCAGACCTTTTCATCATTTTCTGACTCAGTTTCTGCCATTATTAATTCTCACCACCTTTTTCATCTGCAACTGTATTGTCAGTTTGTATTTGCTCATCATTTATAACTATAGATACTTTACTGTTCACTGGTAAACTCGGTATCTGCAGCAACACCCTCCAGTCCCTTTGGAGGTCCAGGATGGATAATGTATCCTTTTCGTTTTTTCCGCCAGTTCGCCCATTGGGCAAGCACTAACGGCAGAATAAAAATAGACGTAATAAACGCGTAGGTAAGGGTAATGGCCGTGATAATACCAAACTGTTGCTGGGGCGGGATTGGAGCAAACGCAAGAACACCGAATCCGAACATCGAAGAAAGAGCGGCAATGAGAACAGCACTGCCTGTTCGCGAGATGGTTTCTGTTACCGCTTTGGTCACATCACCTGTTTGATCAGCAACCAAACGGAACCGCTCGGTGATATAACAGGCGTAGTCGATACCGACACCAATGGTTATGCTAGTGACAGTGATGGTTAAAATGTTCAAGGTATACCCAATAAAATACATGCTCCCTAAAACCCAAATTATGGAAATGGTGACAGGAATCATCGCAATCAATCCTAGGACAGGGTTCCGATAAATAAGAGAAAGCATGATTGCCGCAAGAATGAAACATAAAACCGTTGAAAGGATCTGACTTTCAGTCATNTTTTTAAGAATAGACAAGGTGATTAGGAGGTTACCAGTGATAGTGGATTTTGTTTCACCATAGTCTGCAAGATCATCGTTTAAGTCTTTATTCAGCTGCTCAAACTGTTTTGTCATATCATCGCTAGAAGAACCAAGATCGACATAGATACGAACAATGGTCGCCGTATATTCGCCGTCATCCCTGTGGAGAACACCAGATACTTGCATCCCGTATTCGACACTCGAATACAAGTAATCATAGCACTGCTGCACATCGGCATCGGTTTTTGGNTGTCCGCTCAATTCATCGATATTAAACAAGGAAACAAGCGATTGGTTATTGGCAACAGCNTGTTCAATAATGGTGTACATACTTTCTGTTTTAGTACTCCCATCAGGCCTCCGGGCGACATACTGGTCGTCGTTCATCTTCTCATGAGTGTCCCTAAGACCCTGCAAAGTCTGCACCGTTGCAGTGTTTCCCTCGATGAGAATATATTCTTGATCCTGACTTGAGAACGGGAAATCTTCACCAATCTGAGAAAAGAGTTTGAGTGCTGGGTTGTCCTGCGGGATGAATTGATTCATACTAAATCCAGATTTCAACTGTGTCACCGCAGTTCCCATCACCAGACAAATAAGAATGGTGACCAAGAAGACTTTTTTCTCATGACGGAGGAGCACTTGTGCGAGCCGCCCCATGGTACTGGTCATCGAAAAGGTTTGTGCCTTGGGTTTTATGGTGGCGATCTTCTTCCTTCGATCAATAATATAACGAAGGGCGACAAGCAATGTCATCGTGATGATGAACGTATAGGTTATGCCCAACGCAAGGAAAATTCCAAAGTCTCTCACGGGCGGGAGCGTTGCGCTGAGGAACGAAAGAAACGCAACAAATGTGGTGAACCATGCTAAAAAGATCGCGATGCCAACTTCTTTTATCGAAAGTCGGATCGCTTCCGCAGGGGTTCGTCCTTTATTTATCTCTATTCGATAGTTGAACAGCAGGTTTACAGAATACTCCACTCCCAAGCCGATATTCAGGGGCAGAAGCGCGACTGCGATGATGTTAAAGGATATCCCAAGCAGGGCCATCGTTCCAAACAGCCAAATACATGAAAAAGCAAACACGATAATAGGTAGAAGAACATAGGATGGTTTTCTGAAGGCGATAAACAAGATACAAAGGATGATGATAAAAATCAATGGTCCAATAATATACATCGCATCCATGGCGACGTCGTTTATCTGCGTGGTGACAATCCCTTCTCCAGTGGCTTGTATGGAGATGCTGGTGTAGTGATTGTCCAGCTCATTGATCTTGCCAATGATGTTGTTGTTGACCTTTGCAAGTTCTTCTGCATCACTGCTCTTCAAATTCAGCTGAACAATACACATACTTGCATGAGGGTTTTTAGACGTTGCGTAATCAGAGGAAATGAACGATAAGGCATTCACGCGTAAGTCATTAAAAAGCTGTGGTATCAAGGGAAATATCGTTGGTGAAACACCACTATCCGGTGCGATATCTGTCTGGGTCCAGAGTGTTTGAATGGTAGCTAATGAGAATGTAGGAGGAAGAAGATCAGTACCCTGCATATTCTGAGAGAGGCCTGAAAAATCATCAAGGTTAATGTCATATTTTTGAAGAATGCCGCCCAACACTGTACCAAGTAATGGTCTTGATTGGAGACGCTGGATGCGTTGAAATAAATAACTGGTGTTCATCACGATGCGTCCACCTGATCGGTGGAGCACAGGGCTCTTATAGTATCGGACCCCTGCAGAAAAATTCGTCAGCTTTGCGGGCAGCTCAAAGGACCCGAACTGAAGCGCGATACCAAAGCTGCTCAGTTCGCTTCGCGATACGCTAATACTGATCCTATTTGTGCTAGTATCAAAGGTGACATTTCCCGTGCGAAGCTGCACTGGGAACGACATCTCTTGCCCAGGGGGCCTGATCCAGAGATACGCTGTTTTTTTGTATGATGTAAGGTCGTGGTTACGACTGTTCTGTAGGAGATGTCGAAGGTTACCAAGCAACCCGGCTCCAATCTCCCAGCGTGGAACGCTTGGTTCTATCCGCGCAGCAATCTGATATCCCATCTCAAACCCTGGCGGGAGCAGCGAGTTTTCAAATCCCAGATACCATTCCATTATATTTACTTTTGAAAATGGGGGTTTTACGGTTGAGGTGAGATCTGAGAGAGAATAGACCTCAAAAGAGAAGGTAAGGGTCTTGTTACTTTTCAAAATATAGCAGTTTTTAATATCAGCGCTATCCACGGCTTTTCCACTTGATCGGAGGGATGATCGATAGTAATCGATTGGCTCATTGGGGTCATCAGTTTTAAAGATGGTCATTTCTCCAGATGGTTGTTCGTTGAGAAGGTCAGATATTGCGGTCCCCAGTTGCTCATCGCTGCAGTTTTCCACTGTTTTATTAAATTCCATTTGACAGATCGGGTCGAGGAAGGTGACAATGGAGATTGTTGCGTTGACCTCAGGCATCTTTGTCAGTTCTTTTTGAAGATCATATTGATCTCGCAGAGCCTGTACACTGATCGTACTTTCTGCTTGTTCTTTTTGTATAAAAAGAATCATCGTTTGTTTGCTCATACCAAAATATTCGGTGATACGATCATTTGCTTTTACTTGTTCATTGTCCGGTGCGAAATCCTCAAAATTTGTTTTAAAGGTCAAAGAAGGGATAAACAGAGAAAAACCAATCGTTATCAGGACTATTACAAGGACCACGAACCATGGTCTTTTTTCAATGAGTCTTCCCAGCTGATCCAACATGTTTTTCGATCTTCCTTTTTGTCTGCAAAATATTCGATGTACTCCGTAAGTCGCGGTAGCATATACCCATGAATTGATTTTACCATTATATTACCAATTAAATATATTAATATTGTTATCAGAATATCTTGTACACTGCACCCTTGGCGTTTTCACCAGAGTTTTAAAAAAATCATTACTTCGCACAATGATAAAAAAAACAAGCTCTTGACTAGCATATCCGTGCATTGAACCCTGCGTCCTTTACCAGGGCAGGGATAATCTCTTCCCAAAACAGAGCAGTGATATGAATACCATGAACCCCGGCAATGCTTTTTAGCTCCCGAATGAGCTCCAGTGCAATCGCGTATCCTTCTTTTGCCGGATCAGAAGCATTTTCCATCCTCTGATATACCGCATCAGGGACATCAGTCCCAGGAACATGAAATTTCATCCGCTCCGCCATTTTTACGGATTTCAACGGAGTGACCCCGGCAAGAAGATGAACCCTCTTATCGAGGCCTTGTGACCGAACCTCATCCATCCATCGAGAAAACTTCTCGACATTATACACACTCTGCGTCTGAATAAATTCAGCCCCAGCATCTATCTTTTTGCGCAGATGATTCATCTGGCTCTCAAACGAACCAGAATAAGGGTTTGCTGCAGCACCAAGAAACACACAGGGACGTTGAGCAAGCAGCGGATCCCCGCTCTGAAAGACCCCTGCATCTCGCATGTTCTTTATGATCTGAAGAAGCTGAACCGAATCGATATCGAACACGCCTTTTGCAGTCGGGTGATTCCCAAACGACTGATGATCACCAGTAAGACAAAGGATGTTTCGGACCCCGAGTGCAGCAGCACCAAGCACGTCACTCTGCAGGCCGATACGATTTCTATCACGACACGTCATCTGCATGATCGGTTCCATATCCATCTGAAGAAGGATTAGCGACCCCGCGAGACTGGACATCCGCACGACAGCAGTTTGATTATCAGTGATGTTAAAAGCATCTGCACAGCCCTTCACCATCATTGCTTTATCACGGATCTTACTAGCATCAGAGCCTTTTGGTGGTCCGATTTCAGTGGTGATGACAAACTGTCCTTCTGAAAGACGCTTTTCCAGATTACTGCGATAATTCACGTCAGATTCTCCTTTTCAGCTCCCCGGCTTTTGACCAATCCTTTGGTTTCTGAATGATCGATAACGCTTTCAGATTCCCTTGTTTTTTCAATCCTTGATAGATACGATCCCAGACGCACTCCAGCTGCGAACCAACCTCACATTTCCCATCAGAAGATCCACCACAAGGACCATTTAACATCGATTTCGGACACTGGGATACAGGGCACAGACCTCCGAAGAGATCCAAAAGGCATTCCCCGCACAGCATGCATCGTTTGTTAAATTCATTCGCATGGGAAATTTCACCTAAAAAAAGGGTATCATTACCGGTGATTATCTCTTTTTCAGAAAAGATCTCAGCGACCGTCTGTGCACCATTCCCACACGAAAAAACAAGTATCTTCATGGTTTTATCTAGTTCTTTTCCGTAGTCTTTCAACATACGTTTATCGTTTTGCAGATGACATGCGGGATCTAGGATAACATAACCGGATACCGGTATGTTCCTTTGTTCCAGCGTTTTTTTCATCGCCAGAATCTCATACTTACCTCCCGTATGACAAAGCGTTGCACATTCACTACATCCAACGAGAAAAACAGGTCCAGTCCCAAGAATCTGAAGAATCTGCTCGATGTTTTTCTGTTTTGTGATTATCATGATGGAAAAAGATACGGTGATGTGTTTTTAAAGATTTGTACTTCTACACATCTGGTTGTAGTGGTTTGCCATAAAGCACGTTATTACACACCACATACCATGCGATCGGTATCAAAAGAAGTATCACCAAATCCTCCAACCCAAAAAATGGATACAACGTCACAAGTAAAACTATTCCAGCAAGCGAATTAAGAACAGCGTAAAGTCGTTTCATTTTCGATCGATCAAACAATGAAATCGAGAGGAATTTAACTGAGACAAAAACCATCACAACAACCAATATACTGACGAGGCCCAATCGTAGATAATCACCATTAAAGAAACCTATCGCGGGTTGCATTAAAAGAACGATAAGCAACAAAAAACAGAGAGCGATCAATCCATAAGCAAACGCCAAAAACCGCCGGGTCATGAGTAAATGTCCTTCGGTTACTTTCACGCCTAAAAGGGTTGGAATGGTTTTTGCCCCACCCAGGTAGTCATGATCCACATCTTTTAAACCCCCTTCAACCGCGTTTGCAAATACGATCCCAATGAAAATCATAAGACTAATGATATACACGATGACGGTGATGTGTGACGAAACCGTACTTGCGCCGAACAGGACAATCAACGCAAGGGCTCCAGCTACAAAAAAATCTGAGATATGTGAGATTTTTTTCCCAAAATAATCATAGATCCCCCCTAAGAGGATGGCCATAGATAAAATCGTGATGGCAATAACTGAAGGAAAAAATACGATAACAATACTATAGAGACACACGACAGAAATGCAGGTTATAAGCAGAGCGTGCGTCGGCGAAATCAGTCCACTCACCAAAGGTTTTTTCTTCAGATCAACTGATTTTTTATCGACCTCGATGTCCGCATAATCGTTGAATACAAATCCATAAATATGAAAAAGAACACCGACAACAAACAAGACGACCAACAACAAAGGATCCTTCTGTCCCATGAGCAAAGCACCGATAAGGATAAGTAAAGACTCCGATGCAGCTGATTGAAATCGCATCAGTCGGAAATACCCTACTACTTTTGTTTTCCAAGCCATCGAGTATCAGACAAGATAAATACGACTGATAATAAAAAAGTTACTCAACAGGAAATTACGACAATGAGTATATTGTGGCTAAGATTTGCTGTAAATGCAAAAATCAATCCGTGAGAAAAATTAATTACATGCTTTCTTTTCCTGGTTTGATGAAAAATCATAAGAAAAATAGGAAAAAGGATCAGGTCGATGAACCAGCAGATACCTTTGAATTTTCTCCTCAAGACATCATCCTTAAGGACGATGCTTACCATGGATCGCAAGGACTTCAGTTCACCGAATGGTGGTATTTTGACGCTGCACTTAATGATGAATACAGCATCCAATTTAGTGCCAGAATTCTCAGTGGATTGAACCTAAGCTTCCTTTTCGTAAGGTTTGATATTTATAAAGAAGGGCATCTCGTCGTTCACAAACGTAAAATGCATCTTCTCAAAGATGTCGAGATATCAAAAGAAAAACCATTCATCAAAACAGCTGAACGGACCATAATGAAAGGATACATTGATGAAAAAACAGGAAATCTCATCTACGATATCTCATTTCAAATAGACGATGTTGCAGCAGAGCTACAATTCATCGGAACAACAAAAGGATGGAAAGGAAAACACGAAGCAGAAGACTGGTGGGTTGTTACTCTCCCACGAGCACTTGTATCTGGAACGATAACTCTAGCAGCCCAGACCATAACCGTGCAGGGAAGTGGATATCATGACCATAACTGGAATGTGAAAATCTTCGCCCTGCGAAACATCGGATGGTACTGGGGAAAAATATATTCTGACCGTACTGCTATTACCTGGGCAAACATCATCAGAACAACCGTGAAAGTTCAACCGCTCCTTGTCATGAATACCATACACAATAGCTACATCAATGTATCACCAAAGAACCTGCACTTCACTGCAACTGAAATATCTGAAGAAAATGGAAAAATGATACCTCATGTGTTCAGTCTCGACGCCCAAACTGACACCATTGCTCTTCAGGTCACCATGAAAACCGTTGATATCCATCATGTAAAAATCTTTCCGTTGATGGATTACTGGCGTTATCACGTGAAATGTACTGGATCAGTGCGTATCAATTCAGAAACAGAGTCCATCGACAATCTGTTTATCGCAGAGTTCCTTAAATTTAGATAACAAAGATTCTATCGATGGATTTTTATGCTGTTTCCATTTCTAAGATTCTCGTATGTTACGAGAATATCTGAAACTTTCACGGTCATTCAACGCGGTTTTAACAGGTATATCACCGGTGATGGGGGCGATTGCGATGCAGCAATACGACATCACCACACTCATTCTCTTGTTTTTCATTGGATTTTTAGGGCACACCTTTGGATTCGTCTTCAATGATATCATTGATTTCAACATTGACAAATCATCCAAAGAGATTAGCGACCGACCATTGATCAGCGGGACGATTTCCCTTCGGAATGCATGGATCTTTGCATTCGGCTCCATGGCAGTCGCATTTATCATCTCTTTATATCTAGCAATTACCACACAACGTTTTTTTCCGCTTATTATCCTGGCTGCATCAGCATCATTCATCATCCTGTATGATTTAGTAAGTAAGAAATTCCCTCTCACTGATTTCTTTGTTGCTATCGGTGTTTTCTTTTTGATCGTATACGGAGCAAGCGTTGTTACCAATTCAATTACGTCACTCACTACGCTTACCTGGATCGTCTGCATCCTTGGAGCGATACAGGTCCTGTTCATGCAAATGGTCGCAGGGGGAATGAAAGATATCGAAAACGACTTTTACAGGGGAGCACATACACTTGCAATCCAAATGGGGGTACGGATAAACGAAGGAAAACTTTTTGTTTCAAGAAGTTTCAAAACACTAGCCTATGGAATCCAGCTCGCTGACCTGATAGGTGTTTTCCTACCGTTTTTTATCATATGGAATATTCGTACACTTTCGCTCTTTCAATACATCCAATGGGCTTCCTTGATCTTTGTCGGCTTTTTGATGTTTTTCTTATCACACAAACTGATGATGATGAAAAGCTTTGACCGCAAACGGGCACGGATGTTCATCGGGAGTCACTATATGATTAATTTTACTCTTGTTCCCATTATGCTGATGAGTCAAAGCAACCCGTGGCCAGGCATACTTATGTTCTTCCCCGGGCTTGGGTTCATTTTCTCAAATCTTATCCTGCATGGGACACTACTTCAGCCAAAAACGATGTAAAACATTAGAAAAACTCAAATAGCGACACCTTTTTCCTACCCGCAGATGAACAAAATTACTGCATATGCAAGGCTGCTTCGCATTCCAGGTCTTGGTGCTCTTGCTATCCCTCCAGTGATCGGGGCACTCACCGTCGGCATGACGGATCTGCCTAACCTTCTGATTTTATTTTTTATTGGTGCTGTTTCAGCAATGTATGGATTCATCTTGAATGATTACGCAGATATCGAGCTTGATAGACTCATTCCGGAACTGAAAGGCAAACCCCTTGTCGATGGCACGATTCATCCACGAACCGCAGTTTTTATCTGTTTCTTTTTGGTTCTCCTAGCATTCTTCTTCCTTTTTTTACTATGGCGCGGCCAAAATCTCAATGATTATAAATTTCTTGCTATGATCTGTATCTTTCTTGCAGGGATACTTGGAAGTATCTATGACCTCCGGGGCAAAACGCTCCCGGGTTCGGATTTCTTTGTGGCTATTTCTATGTCATTTTTNTTTTTACTCGGCGCTCTATCCTTCGGAGCACCAACGATCATAACCTGGATTATCTTCATTCTGACCTTCAACCAAGCCTTACATATGAATGCAGTCGAAGGCGGTATCAAGGATGCGGATCATGATTTCATGATGGGGGTCAACAACATCGCTCTTGGTTCAGGGGTAAAGGTAGATGGAGAAAAACTATACATTCCTACCAGTTTCAAAGCATTCGGTATGGGCATCAGATTGTTCTCAGTCGTTCTTCTTTTTACGCCATTCTTCTTTTTTAAGGATCAATTAATTTATTATGAACCATGGCAACCGCTCATCATAGGTATCTTAGCTGCAGCAGCCTTTGGCGTCTTGTTCTTCAGCATAAAACTGTTATCGCTGAAAAGATTTGAACGCAATGCAATACGGAAATATATCGGGATACAATCTTTCCTGCGATATTCACTTGTACCGATCATGCTCATCCCCATCATCGGAGTAGTCCCCTCGATAATACTCATTATTTTCCCTATTGCATGGTATATCATTTTTACGCCATTACTAGGAGAAAAATTATTCAGGCCAAGGATGTAAATGGGCAATACAAAACAACAAGAGATTTGCATTATCGGGGCAGGTATCAGTGGTCTTACGGCAGGTGCTCTCCTTACAAAACAAGGATATAAAGTAACGATTTTTGAAAAAGAAGCAGTAATTGGTGGCCGGGCTCTGTCCTTTGATGCTTCATCGTATACCATGGACCAGTATCTAAAGCTGCTTTCGCGATTTCAGATGAACGTCCCCTACGCAGAGCCTGATCTTCAAACGATTTTCAGTAAAAAATTGTTGGACGGCTACATGCTTGATCTCGGGTACCATGCGATCGGTGGTGGGGTCATGTCCAATCTCAATAGCGTGCTTGCGACACTTGACGACCACATCGAAACACTCGAATCAAGCGTTGGATTCATTAAAGAAGGCGGATATGACTTTCCCTTCCTCTCACGACTTGATAAAATAAAAATTCTTCCAAACATCCTTCGACTCCTTTTTGCTAGTGAAAAAACCATGCGCCGACTCGATGGCATCTCTATGACAAAAACCATTGAACAATATGGACAAGGAAAAATGAAACTCGTCCTTGAGATTTTTTCTCGGTCTATTTCCACGGTCAATAATCTCGATCGTATTTCAACAGGGGAAATGTTCCGTGCACAACGCACACTTTTAAAAGGCTCAAAACCAGTCGGATATCCGAAAAACGGTCTCGGNGGGATTCATCAGAAACTNGCAAAAGCAATCGTCAGCCGCGGTGGAGTCATCAAGACGGAAACACCAGTTCAAAAAATTCTCATTGAAGGGGCCAAGGCTACAGGAGTCATGGTAGGAAATAAAGAATATAGGTTTGATGCTGTCATCTCAACATTGCTTGTACAGAACCTGTTTGCTATTGCTGACGAAAACCATTTCCCAAAAGATTATGTAAACATGTTGAAGTCCCTTGAAGGAACAGGTAGTCTGTGCGCATACTATTCGCTTAAAGAAATCGACTCACGTTTGTTAGGAAAAACATTTCATTTCATTGAACGAGATATCGGCGTCGATGGGAACGACGCGGTCGGCATGATTGATTTTATGTCTGCTGTACCAGATACTGGGGTTGCGCCGCCATCACATCATCTTGTTCAATCCTATATCATTTGTATGCCAAAAGAGGCACGTGATAAAAAAACACTGGACAGACTTAAAATCGCTCTTGACAAGAACCTCGAACGATTGATCCCTGATTTTCGTTCGCAGCTGCGTTGGGTCATCTATCCAGCGATATGGCATTTAGACGGTGTAGCAAAAACAACGGATAACACAAAACCAGACATTCAAACTCCTGTAGAAAACCTGTATGTCATTGGTGATTGTGTCAAAGCCCCAGGGATAGGCATTAACTGTGCGATCAATTCAGCACGGATCATTCAAGAAATGCTCACGACCACCCCCCTGATTTAAAAATATTTATCAAATTATTTTTTAAAAATAAAAAAATATTTATAATGGTGATGATAATGGCAATCGATGCATTGGTTTTGAAAGGTAATTAATATAATATACATCTCTATACAGAACAACTAAATATCCAAATTCATGGTGCCATAATGTCGGTCAAATTAACAATGAAAGAGCCCTACGCAAAAAGCAGGTTTCTCTCAAAAAAATTTAGAGGATATTTCGATTTACTCAGACCGTTTACCTTACTTGCACCCTTTTTTGTCTCAATGTTCATCATGTTCGCCAGTCTCGTTTACAACGATAGATTCGTTGAATTCCCAAACTGGTGGATCATCATTGGCCAAGCAAGCCTCACCTTAGCGTTTCTTAACGGAGCATCAAATGCGCTAAACCAGGCAACTGACGTAGAAGCAGATAAAATATCAAAACCGTACCGCCCGATCCCTCGCGGAGTTGTAGAACGTGATGAAGCACAAAGCATCGCATATATCCTTTATCTTTTTGCCTTACTACGTGCGGTGACGATCAACACATGGTTCGGAGTATTTGTGTTTCTCATTATGTTGTTCACTGTGGTCTATTCTCTTCCACCACGTATGAAACGATTTCTCTTTGTAAACCAGGTTTGGATAGCTATCCCACGAGGATTATTTGCAGTCCTTGCATCATGGAGCGTCTTTGGCGACCCGTTCCAGATGGTGCCCCTGATGATTGGCATGATTGCCCTTGTATTTTTTGTAGGGGCTATGACAACAAAGGACATTGTGGATTGCGAAGCAGATAGAAAAACAGGAACCCGGACCCTCATCAACACATTTGGTATCAGAAAAGCTGCCTACATTTCCTTACCATTCCTCATGGTTCCGTTCGTCATGATTCCATTTCTCGTCCATTATCATATGATTAACGCGTATTTATTGCCGCTCACTATCTTCATCATACCCAGTTTCCTCATCTTTTATTTAATGCTCAAACAACAGCAAAGCGAAACATTAGAAAACGTTCAAGCCTGGTCATTGATGTATGTGACCTATCTTTTCTATGCCATTAGCTTTACCGCACTCATCATTTTAGGAGAACTTGGACAACTAAGTTTTATCACCCCTATTTAACTTGAAGGAAAAAAAGGGGGTTTTTATACCATTTTTGAAAAATAAGGAGAAACAAGAGCAAAGCGACATACCTTTTCATTAAAAAGGTTCTTATATCTATAAAACAACTCTTTTATATAGAAGTAATTAATAAATATAAAAAAAGGGAACCTATGCAAAGGTCAACTATCATTATAGTCAGCCTGCTTCTTCTGCTTATCTTTCCAGCGATAAGCCTGCCTGGTTCCTCACAGGACGTTGACATTCCATTCTGGGATGCTGCATGGTCATACCGACAAGAACTGCAGTCCCCGATCCCAACAAACGATTCTTCTGCCCAGTACCAGCCAATCGATCTGAGGATCACCTTTGAAAAACCATGCTGGACAGAAAACGAAAATAACACATCCATTCGAATATGCAGCTGGTATAAAGAAAAATGGTATGAACTCGAATCACAAATCTATTCTCTCAAAAAAGATACAGAAAAACCATCGTATATCACCGAATGTAACGTGATATTCCTGATCCCAACTTTCGCTGATGGAACAGAACGCTACTTTATTTACTATAACGATGGCAAAACACCAAAGCCGACCTACCTAGACCATGTGAGCATTGACGATGAAAACTATTCTTCCTCCCCCCTACCTGAAGTATCCGCTCAAGCAAAATTCTACGGAATAAAAGAAGATGGCTATTGTGTCTATGGGGTGGGACAGGAAGGACAACTCCTCGATCGATCCTGTTCTCAAGTTGTAGTAAAACAAAAGAAAGGCACCAAGGTATTTGATCTTATTGAGTCTGATCAGATAGTATCATTTGCTTTTTCCTATTATTATGGAAGTAAAGAAAAAGATGAAAGTGCCTCAGATCAGGTTTTTATCGGTAAGAAAATCTTTGTTGACGGAAACCTCATGGTGGAATTTGGTATCATGAGCGAATCAAAAAAGAAAGATGTTCAGACGACCGCGATTTATAAATATTATTACAATCCACTTGATGAAAAACGCTTAAATGTTCATGTGGCCCACGAGATGTTAAAAGATGCGACCGTCCAGGGGATTGATAATATCGATGGACGATTTGGCTCGATCATCGCAATAAAATCACGAAGTGCTTCGGTCGATTCCCTAAATTTTGGACAAATCTACCCGTACCTAGATTTCTACGGGGAGAACGATAAAATCGACCAATACCAGTTAAATCAAAATCCTGCGTCGAAAGACCGCGAATGGATCGTCTCCTTTAAGGACGATGCCACCTTAGGAAAAGAAGCGTGGCTCAGTTATGGAGAGGGAAAAGAGGGCAAAGCAAATGCTGTTCTCTTCGCTTCCAACCAAGGACTTGTCACATCAGGAACAGATGAACGTGATGGCATCCAGATAAAAGCCGCAGAGAAGGAGTACGTAAACTTTCTGGGGACCGAAGTAGATTATGTTTCCATCAATTTTGGGAGACACTCTTACAAGCCAGGATACAGTCATGATATAACGATACCATCAAATCTAGTAGTCCAGTTTGACGCAGAAGTTTTCGCCTCAGACACTGGAGGGTATACCGCTGTTCAAAAAGAATCACACCTGTATCAGACATTGGTAAAATCTCGTCAGCTTTCTGGCGATATACCTTTTGAAAGAGAACAAAAAAGGTACAATGTCACCGTCATTCCCCGATTCGGAGGAGCACATCTCACGTACCCCTGGTTGTCGAATAGAACCGGTGGTGCGTTTCCCGTGATGTGGATCGAACTTACTCATGAGGGACGTGTAATTGCTGAGGGACCGGCAAATCGATCGCTTCTTCTCAGAGCAAAAAAAACCTTCAGCGACATTCTAGAAGGAGAATATCTTGTTAAGGTCTATTTGAAACGGGGTAATACAACAAAAAGATTTACAGGGTCAACAATTCTTCATCTTGATAAAGACAAAAAGGTAAAAGTGTTTTGTACATGGGAACGAACAATAAAATTTACGTTTCTTGATCAGTACGGACAAGGAATCCCAGGAATCCATGGTTGGTTGACGAATAAAGACGGTGTTCTTTACGATGAAAACATAACACAAAATAATGGGGAGTTACTCGTAAAAGCCCCCTACGACCTCAAAGACCCCTATACACTCCGAGCTGAGTACAAAGATTTCATCATCTATGATAAGGAACTCCGCCAATCGATTACAAAATTGAACGAACAAGTCTCCATACAACTCTATAACTTCAGCGTCATTGTGACCGATTCCCTTGATTTGCCACCTGGCGTAGAACTCACCCCGCTTCTTGTCACTTCTATTAGTAATAGAACCATTCAACTCACTCCTGAAGCAAGCCAACAAGGACATTTCACATTCGAAGGAGTACCTGCAGGTGATTACAACCTTCAGATTAGTTATGGGGATTTTATTGACGATATGCACGTTACAGTACCAACGGCGGGTAACATAATTCGAATGAAATTTTCAGCGATGTTTGATCTCACACTTGATTTATATGATTCGAAAGGAAATACTCTTCTGGATAATAATATAGAATTTGTTATCGTTCGGGACAACCAAACCCTTGCAAAAACAAAGGAAAAAACACTCTCTTTGCCCCCTGCCCAATATACAATCAACGCATATCTAAAAGACGAGCATATAGGATTAAAACAAGTAAAGCTAACCAATGACAAACATCTGATGTTTGTCACAACCGTTGATTCCATTTTCCCACTTGTTCTCTCTTTAGCATTCAGTGTTTTGTTTGGGTTTTTTGTCGTGCTTACCTTGTTAAAAAAATTTTCGTTTTCATCTCTTCTGAAATGTCTTGCAATACTCCTTGTCATCTTATCGTTTTTCCAGCCATGGTGGCTGTTTATTGGTTCGAGTACGACCCCACCAGCAGAAAAGATTACCGCAATGTATGTGAACCCTGCGACGATGATTGAAACAAGAACATACTACGGAGAGATATCGCTCAACATCGCAGAAATGCCTGATATCTTCATTATGTTCCTTGCAGCAATAGTACCGCTCGCATCCCTTGCATGTCTATGTCTCGTTCTGGGGATACTTTCGAAAAGAATGCAGAAAAAAAATTATGCCCTCCTGTTAACCATCGGCGGAGTCATTCTTCTTGGCATCTTACTGTCATCATTCTATCTCGGGACGACAAAATTAACCGAAACAAGTATCGGTGCAGTTCAAGGAGAAAGATTACTTATCATTCCAATAGGCTCAGAAGAAATATTGATGCATTCAAGCTGGGGATTTAGCATAGGGTTTTATCTTGTCTGCATCGCAGTAATCATCGCGGTGTCATCCCTGATGTTGGATATAAGAATCAGGATTATGCAGAAAAAGAAATTGCTATCACTGCGAAACCAAGTGCAAAAATAAAATAGGTTGCATACATGACCGTCCAGGCCGAAGTGTTTTCGCATTTTTTATTCTTATGATCTTGCATCATCAACCATCCGATAACAACACTTAAGATACCAAGAAATGCAAGGGGAAGAAAGGTAGCCTGAATGATCTTAAAATACACCAACGGAAGAATCAACCCAAACGCACCGACCATAAAAAAAAGTGAGAAAAATGCTGCGGTTTTTTGCCCAAAGACATTTACTAAGGTTTTTGTTCCAACAGTTCGATCTGCATCCGCGTCCAAAATGTCTTTTGTGGCTGTCCCGCCGAAAAGAAACAGGGCAGCGATACATCCCATCGCCAGTGGAAGGGGCTCAAACGGGTTTCCAAAAACGCTCCAGGAGCCAATGAAACCAAAGAACCCTCGTGGGAGAGCAACCCACAGTTGATTGAAAAACAAATATTTTTTCATGCGTGGTTTAAGCGAATAGGTTATGGAGAAAAAAGCGATGATAAAAACAAACAAACTGAAAAGAATATGGACGGTTAAGGAAAGAAGAAGTGCAACTGCGTATAAGAAAAAAGAGACCCTGTAGGCTTCGTTAGGAGTGATGATTCCTCGTGGAATCGGGCGGTAGGGTTTCGAAAGCGCGTCTTCTTTCCGATCAGCCACCTGATTTAAGACATTGGAAGCACCGTTGAGTGAAGCAAAACAAAAACTCGCTGATATGATAGTCCATAGGAGGGAAACGAATGAAAAATCAGTAGTTTTGGAATTCATTAGACTAGCAACGATAACACAACTTGATACGATAAGGGGCGCTAAGAGAGTAAACGGCCGAAGAAGCTTAAGATACACCCGTAACTTATGAATCATTTCCTCACCCGTACAAATCATACTGTTATTGTGTTACTATTTTTATATAAAGATATCTGTACATTTCTTATCAAAAATCCGATTTTTGAAAAAATTAACCTGAGAGGCGTTTGAGACGGTTAATCCCATCGATCCCCTGAATGTATTTATAAACGACTTTGGGGACCAATTCATCCCATGGTTCATCGTGAATAATGCGCCGGCGTATCTCTTTTCCAGAATATCTTTTCCGATCAAAATACGCTGTTCCTTTCACCACGTATCCTTTCTTTGAAAACAATTTTCTTGTAAAAGGATTATTCGCAATTACCACATCAAAATCTGAGACGACAGAGCGGACATGATCAACCCATCGAGGAGGATCGTGAATGTCAGGAATTGAAACAATTCGATACGTATGAATCCCCAGTGTATCTAATGATTCCGTAATCATATGATGTCGCTCTTCTTCAGAAAACGGATTATCCACCGTGTCATGATATTGAGATGATCCGATGCCAATGATAATCAACTCATAGTGAGTACTCAATCGTTGTACCAACAGNAGATGTCCCAGATGAAAGGGTTGAAAACGCCCAACAAATAATGCCTTCATGCCAAACCTACGAACCCGCAAAGCAAGATTTTTTGCTTTCCTTTTGGTTGTTTAACCGAGTATGTTTTAATCGCTCGTTTCCTCAGTTTTTAGGGGAGGCTGTGCCTTGCGCTCCGTTTCCAACTCCACCTTGCCTATGATTTTCGGAGGGCGCATTGCTTTCAATTTACGTAACAGTTCATCTTTTCCTTCACCGACGAGCGCTGTTTGGAGGACATCGGTCAACGTCTCAACAGGTATGATTTCTATTAGTTGTTTGTATTTATCCTCAATAAGCACATCATTTAGATTCGCTCTGGGGATCAGCACAGTCTTCATCCCAGCCTCGGCAGCTGCCTCAATTTTTGCAGTAACGCCACCGATGGGAAGCACGGTTCCTCGAATGCTAATCGATCCGGTCATCGCGACATCCTGGCGTACTGGAACATTTTCCATTGCGGAAATGACCGCAGTAATNAGAGAGATGCTCGCGGAGTCCCCCTCAACACCCTCATAGGTGCCAATAAACTGGATATGAATGTCATGTTTGGAAATATCTCTGCCCATATATTTTTTGATAATTGCTGAGATGTTCTGCACTGATTCTTTTGCTATGTCCCCGAGTTTCCCTGTGGCAATCACTTTTCCTTCAGATTGTGATCCTGCAGGGGTCACCTCTGCGACAATCGGTAAGACCAAGCCTGAAAACTCACTCATTGAAGGATCAGCAGAATGAACCGCTAGACCGTTTACTACACCGACTTCTACACCTAAAGTTCTGAAAGAACGATAGCTCTTTTGCGACTCCAACGCCCTATCTGCTACCTGTTGTTCTAACGATCGTGCGATACGTTTTGCCTCAATGACGTGATTCTGTGTGATAATTTTATCTCCACGTTCGTAGGCAATATCCCCAGCAACCCTGACCAAACCACCAAGTTCTCTCAATCGCAAGGACAGTTTTCCTTTCCGGCCTGCCCGTCGTTGTGCCTCATGAATAACCTCGGCGACTGCCTCTTTATTGAAATGATGAATCTTGCCGTCTTTCTTGACTTCCTGAGCAACAAACCGTATGAGTTTCTCTCGATTCTCGTGAGTATCATCCATCACGCTGTTGAGGTAGCTTTCATAACCATATCCTCGAATACGGGACCGTAACGCAGGATGCATGCCGTTTAACGCATCAAGGTTTCCCGCTGAAACAAGGATAAAGTCGCAGGGTGCCGGCTCTGTTTTTACCATAGCGCCAAAACTTCTTTCTGATTGTCCTGTAATTTGAAATTTTTTCTCCTGAATCGCAGTTAACAGATGTTGCTGCGATGGTAAGCTTAAGGTGTTAATCTCATCGATATACAGTACTCCTTTATGGGCACGATGGATCGCACCAGCCTCCACCAGCTGATGCGGTGGGGTCTCCAGACCCGCAGATTGGAACGGGTCATGTCGCACATCACCAAGTAACGCACCAGAGTGCGCTGCAGTGGCATCAATGAACGGAGGTACATCATTTTTCTCATGAGAAACCAGGAGTTTCGGGATCATTTGCAGTTCCTTTCTCTGAGAAAATCCGCCCCTTGCAACAATAAGATAGACCATGACTGCTGCAATCACACCAAAAATCGCGTATTCAAAATGTTGGGTGACCATCGCCCCGATGAGGGATAACGTCACAATCAACAAAACGATACCAAGAATCATACTGTTTTGTTGCTCTACTTTTCGTTTTGCTTCCTCTCGTTGTGTTTTAATGATTTCATGTGCCTTTCCCGCGGGGACAACACGGATTGTTGGGGTGTTGGTATCCTCGTTGTTTGGATAGACGATGATATCTTCAAGCTCCCCTTTTGGTAAAAACTCGGTCATGGCTCGAGCAACCATGGACTTTCCTGTCCCTGGGTCACCGATCAGCATCACATGTCGTTTTTGTTCAGCTGCTTTCCGAACGATAGCAACAGACTGATCTTGTCCGATGACTTGATCAAGGAGGTTATCCGGAACTTTTATTTCTTCAGTTGTCTTAAAATTAATATCCTGGATCCATTTATCGATAGGAGGTAATTCCTTTTTGTCTTGTTCATTTTTTTCTTTTTCGACTTCTGTTTGTTTTATGGCCATTTTCAAAACTCCCACCGTACGAGTTCGCCCTGCAGCGTCCTCGTTTGAGACTTACCGACATATACGTATTACATATATCAATTTTTTTCTTTCCTGAAAAAATGAACGCCGTTGGTTTTATAATATATTAGATAATATCGTTTGAATAATGGTTTTTGACAGAAAAACGCTTGTTATCCCAGATAAAACCTTTTTCGAGGAACAAGTGATTATCACCAAAGGTGATGTCGTAATCGGCGATCGATCATTATTGCGATTTGGAGTGAACACGGACGGGCGTATCTTTGTCGGAGAACATGCGATTATCGATGGAAATCTTAATTCACCTAACGATGTACGCGTGGATATCTTTTCGACAATTGGTGGAGATATCCAGAGTGGTGGCAACGTTTATTTAGGGGAGAAAGCAAAGATTAAAGGGGCATTGTCGCTCAAAGGAGATTTGGATGTTGGCGATAGTGTTGAAATTGAAAAAGGGTTTGAAGCAAAAGGGTGGATAAATATACGAAACCCAGTCCCTGTTGTTATATATATATTTGTATATCTAATGCAATTATTGAAAATGGGACGAAGTGAAGAAATCGAACGCCTATTAGAAGAACTCGAACAAAACGACGGAGGAACAATCCCCATATCAGAGTCATTTCTCTTTTTACCAAATAACTCCATTATCAGTATTTCAAATTCAAAAGTAGAAGGAAGCCTCCAAATCGGCAAGGAATGCAAACTCCTAGGCAACTATGACATCAAAGGGAACATCTCGGTTGACGAGAAATCAGAAATCCTCGGGACCTTAAAGGCAACCGGGAATGTCTTTGTCGGAAAAAAGGTAAAAATCCATGGAAACATTAACTCTATCGGCGCGGTCAACATCGCAGAACACGTGGAGATTATCGGCGATGTTTTTGGGGAAGAGATCCTCCTTTCAAAAACCGCATCGATACAGGGGACACTCCATGCAAAGAAAGGCATCTCATTTCTCGATATGATAAAAGAGCAGGCGACTGAAAAGATTAAACGCTTTGAAAACGATGTCGATGTCGTCGATGAAGTAAAAGAAATGTTGGAGTAGAAAAAATGCAACTTGGTATTGTTGGAAAACCAAATGTCGGGAAATCTACTTTTTTCAACGCCGCAACAAAAGCCCATGCAGAGGTCGCCAATTACCCGTTCACCACCATCGAAGCAAATCGCGGTGTCATGTACATCCGCAAACCATGTCCCTGCCGAGACACTCATGTCACCTGCACCCCTCGAAATTCACGATGTATCGATGGCATACGGTTTGTCCCAATCGAAGCTATCGATGTCGCAGGATTAGTACCTGATGCCCATAAAGGAAAAGGCTTGGGTAACAAGTTCCTAGATGATTTACGACAAGCACACGCCCTCATTCACATCGTCGATGCATCAGGGAGCACTGATTCCGAAGGAAACCCCTGCGATGTTGGTGCCCATGATCCGCTCTCAGACGTCATTTTCCTTGAAAGAGAGATTAACTACTGGCTTTTTGGCATCATCAAAAAAAGCTGGGAGAACATTGCTCGAAAATGTGACCTTGAAGGAAAAAAAATAGAAAAGATGCTTACCGAACAACTGACAGGATTAGGAATAAAAGAAGAACACATCACCGGAGCTATGAGGAAAATCAATCTTGATACGATCAAACCAATACAGTGGAAAGATGATCAGATTTTCAAACTCACCGACTATGTGCGTGCCATAAGCAAACCTATCATTATCGCCTTTAACAAATGCGACAAAGCACCAGACAGCCTCATGGAAAAAAGAAACGAACTGACAAAATACATTGTGATCCCTTGCAGCGCAGAAAGTGAGCTTGCCTTAAGCAACGCAGCAGAAAAAGGAATTATTGCATATACTCCAGGCAGTAACGATTTTACGCTTCTGAAGAAAGAAGAAACCACCGAAAAACAACTCAAAGCGCTGGATTACATCAGGACCCATGTGCTTGCAAAGTACGGGTCGACCGGTGTACAGCGATGCATCGACGAAGCAGTCCGGATGCTTGATCTTATCGTCGTATACCCCGTAGAAGATGAGCATCATCTGACCGATAAAGAAGGACGAGTGCTCCCCGATGCACACTTAATTCCGCGCGGATCAACCGCAAAAGATCTTGCCTATAAAGTCCACACTGACCTCGGGGATCATTTTATAAGGGGAATTGATGCACGAACCCATCGCATTATTGGTGCAGACCATCCGTTAAAAGACGGTGATATCGTCAGCATCATCGCAGATACGTAGCTCATTGGAGGGATAAAGAGCTGAACATGCAGGTGCACATTAAGCTGCATCGCAGAGGGATAATGAGCTGCCCTGTAGATGCATAGCTAGCTACAGAACAGACTTTTATAGTCCGGAGCAGTTGCTTTTTTGGGATCACTCAATAATAAACTAAACTAGGAGGAAGTAAGGTGTCGATTAGGAAAATTAGCAATAAAAGACTATCGCGAAATCTCAAGACAAGAAAAGCACCGCTACGCGTGCTTCCCATGGAAACTTTTCGTACCAGAATACGAGTAAAACCAGATAAACAAAAACAAATGATGGAGGAAAAAAAGTCTATACCGCTTCCTCCATCAACACTTCAATGCTCCGTCGAAGAGGCAACCCCGACCAAAAGGAAAAGTGTAAAAAAATCTGTGAAAAGGGGGCCTATGACGATAAAACCATTCATGAATCTTCATGTCACCATGAATGCGTTACGATGGATCTTGGTCTTGATCTTCATCTATCTAGCTGCTGGGACGGTCATCGTCATGATACAGGATGGAACCGAGTCGCTAAAAAANATCGTTATTTACAGCATAATAGGGTTCTTTACGTTCTTCATGGGGTATCTTGGCTGGATACTCGCACGGGATGTCCTTGAGATATTTTCAAGTAAGAAAAACGCTCAAAATGAGGCTGAAATAGAAGCATAAGCTTTACATCATCCTCTATCTTTTTATATCTCTCTTTTTTATTCTCTTTTTAGAGGAATGATACATGATCTTGTTTGATAATCATCTGCACCTTCGAAGAGATGGCCGGTTTCTTGATGCAGTTCGAGAGTTCCAAAATGCGGGCGGGACCCATTTTATTCTCTGTCAATACCCAATGCCAGGACGCGTCTTAGAAGAAAGAAGCTACAAATCGTGTTACCAGGAAACCCTTCAGTTGGCAGAGGAGATACGCGCTGCTGTCGGTATTGGTGTGTTTGTTGTTGTCGGTCCCTATCCGGTCGATATCATCCCCTTGCAAGAAAAATTCGGACGAGAAACAGCAATTGCACTGATGAAAAAAGGAATGGAGGACGCAGCAGTCTTATGTAAAGAGCACAAATGCATAGCACTTGGTGAAATCGGACGGCCTCATTTTCCTGTCGATCAACAGATAATCACCGATTCAAATGATATACTAATTTATGGCATGCAGAAAGCAAAAGATGCTGGAGTACCTGTTGTTTTACATACGGAAAGCACCACAACAGCACAATGCAAAGAGCTTGCTGAAATCGGTAGAAAAGTCGGTTTAAAGCCAGAAAAAATAATCAAACATTTTGCGCCTCCCCTTATTACACCTGATGAGAATTATGGCCTCATGCCATCTGTCCTTGCCAGCAAGAAAAACATCGTCGAAGCAATAGGGAAAGGCACACGATTTTTTATGGAGACCGACTATATTGATGATCCGCAACGTCCAGGTGCAGTGCTGGGACCAAAGACAGTCCCAAAACTTACAAAAAACCTCCTGGCCTTGAACATTATGACCGAACAACAAGCTTATACGATTCATGTAGAAAATCCTCATAACATCTATGATATTACCCTGGAAGACTAAAGAAAAATAGGAATGTTTTTGAGGTGAAATACTGTATTAAACCGGTAAATGATTTATTGATATCAATTGGAGGATGTCATGTCAACCTTTCGAGGATTCATCGCCATCGACATTGTAGCTACACCCCAGATGATAACATTTGAAAAAGAAATAGCAAAAACAGGTGCTGATGTCAAACTTGTCGAGCCGGAAAACATTCATATCACCGTAAAATTCCTTGGAGATACCAATGAAAATCATATCGATGCCATCGAACAGAGTATGAAAGAATCCGTCAGAGCACTACAATCATTTCCCATCACCCTTAAAGGAACCGGTGTGTTCCCTAATCAAAACTATATGAAAGTGATATGGATTGGAATTATTGATGAGGGCATCATCAAGACCATTGCGCAGGCCATCGATAACACACTCGTACCACTTGGCTTCAAAAAGGAAAACAGAGGGTTTTCCCCCCATCTCACCATAGGCCGTGTGAAAACCGCGAGAAAGAAAGACCGCCTCCTCGAAGTAATCAGTAACTACAATGAAGTAGAATTCACCATACAAAAGGTACAATCAATAATCCTTAAGAAAAGCGAACTGACCCCAAAAGGACCAATCTATTCCAATCTCCGAGAAGTTCCACTATGAGACGGCGGTGAAAATATAGACATATGGTTCGTGATTTTAGCACTCCTAAACATCCTGCTTTTTACAATGAGCATGCTGTTGCTTGTCCCAAAAAAAACCTGGAAAAAAACATGGTTTGATTACAAACATGGTTTCCAGTATCATTTCGTCTATCTTATCATCATATTCGCTGTGGTCGCGGTTCACCTTCTAGAAGTAAACATTATCGACCATTTTACCACAAAACTCATCGGCCACAACTTCACCTCCAGCATCCAGCTCATCGAAGATGGAGCTGTGTACTGGTTTTCACATCATTGGACACCAGTGCTGCTTTATTTCTTTGTCTTCATCTATATCGTTCTCTATCCGTTTATCCTATGGTTTTCCCCGCTCTACTTCATCATTACCGATGAGAGAAAAGCAATGAAAATATTTGCTTATGCACTCGTATGTATCTATGCGATAGCCTTACCATTTTACCTGTTCCTTCCGATCACAAACGTCTATGTTTATTACGGGTCATCGTCAGCATTAAACGCAGTCATCCCTGGTGTTGAACAGTTCTTCTATGTCACGACAACCTACAACAATTGTTTTCCGTCGCTCCATGTCGCTATTGCATTACTGCTTGCAAAAACCATCTCTCTTACCAACAACAAAAGATTCATCTACCTAGCTTATTTCTGCGCCCTCTGTGTAATCTGTTCAGTTATCTATTTAGCCATTCATTGGATAACCGATGTCATCGGTGGAATATTGCTTGCATTTGCAGCATTCTACCTTATCAAACGATTCACCAAGGAGATATGAATGATCCCTGATTCAGTTCCCATAGAAACTACAGTACTCAAAAAGATCACGCCCAATAAAAAGGAAAAAAAAGAAATGGAGCGCACCATCGAAGCACTCAAAGAGCAAGTCAGCAAAGAAATCAAAAAAACCAACATACCAATCACGCTTGAACTTGTCGGCTCTACAGCAAAAGACACCTACATTCGAACTGCAGTCGACATCGATCTCTTTCTTGTTTTCCCTGTCACGGTTCCACGAGCAGTCCTTCAAGAACAAGGGCTTAAGATCGGCAGAGCAATTCTTGAACAACAGGAGGAATGTTTTGCTGAACATCCCTATGTCCGCGGTATGTTCCAAGGCTATAAGACCGAGCTGGTTCCTTGCTACAAAATAGAACACGCGTCACAGAAACTTTCTGCAGTGGACCGCACACCCTTGCATACCAGATACATAAAAGATCATCTCGACGAGTCTCAGAAAGATGAAGTAAGGCTCTTCAAACAATTCCTAAAGGGTATCGGCTGCTATGGCGCCGAGGCAGAAATCGAAGGCTTCTCAGGATACCTCTGCGAAATAATGATATTAAAATACAGGACGTTTCAGCAGCTAATCGAACAAGTACAACACTGGTGCTTGAGAGAAATACTCACCCTTGAGGAAGGAACGAATCTTGAGTTTAACACCCCTTTAGTCTTCATCGACCCCGTAGATTCTGAAAGAAATGTTGCCTCAGCGCTTTCGAAAGAAAAATTCGACCTCTTCATAAAAGCATGCCAGGACTATCAAAAGGAACCGCGCCTCACCTTCTTCTTTCCCAATAAGCCTCTACCCTGGCCACTAGAAAAAATTACAGAACATATCGAGACAAAAGAGTTCATAGGAATAAAACTACCAAAACCAGAAATCATCTCTGAAAACCTCTATCCACAGATAAGAAAATCAGTACGATCAATAAAAGAACTATGCGAGCAACATGAATTCACGATTCAAGATGCCACCTTTTCTGTTGATGAAGAAAACGTATACATTGTTCTTCAACCAAAGACAAAAACATTAACGAAAACCGTTTCGCATACCGGGCCACCGACACGCTTGAAAAAAAACGCAGATGAGTTCATAGAAAAATGGCTCGACAACCCCAGAACAACAAAAAAACCCTATGAAAAAAATAAACGATTATACGTTGAAATAGAACGAGATTACACCGACATCAGACAACTCCTTGAAGATCAAGTCAGACAATTAAGCCTCGGAAAAAACATAGACCTCGCGATTTCATCAGAGATAACGGTTCTTGATAAAAACGATTTACTCATCGACAACCTCCGTATGTTTTGGACGACTTATCTTGATTCACGAATGTCGTGGGAACGATAATATTCCTGCCCTACATTCCAATGTCCTTCGTAGGAATATTTTTATGATAAAGGTAGATATGCATATGCAAGTACATATGCATCAGGATGGGATGAAACTCAGAAAGTATCTGATAGCGATAGTTGTCATATTCCTTTTTACGAGCTGCGTACGCTTTTTTGTCCCATCTGAGAATTGTAGGGCGGACTCCCCACCGACACTTTATGTTGGGCCAGGGGAGACATATTCCCGCATCCAAGATGCTCTGAACCATGCGACAGATGGCTATAGAATTTTTGTATACAACGGGACATATTATGAGCATCTGACCATTAACCATCGAATCGACTTATTTGGTGAAGATCGTAGTATCACGATAATAAACGGTAACAGAACAGGTACAGTGATAACAGTAAATGCAGACAACGTAAACATCAGCCATTTCACGATAACAAACGGCAGTTCCTTAGGAGCTGCAAGTATCATCCAAATAAACAATGAAAATTCAATTATTACCGATAACATTATCTCATATGGCCGTCATGGAATTCACCTGAAAAATTCAAATAACCACCTTATCTACGACAATGTCATTCGCAATAACTCTGGCGATGGTATCAGACTGAACCGATCAGATAATAACGTGAACATCAGCTTTAACACGATAACCAGAAACAAGAATGGCATCTACCTTTATTCATCCGATGGAAATAATATTTACAACAATGAAATTCAAAACAACAATCAAAGCGGGATTTTCCTAAACAGCACATGTCAAAACAATGTTATCAGAAATAATAACGCGTCTCACAATGGTAACCACGGAATCCAACTGAATGACTACAGCGATTATCAGACACTATCTTATAATCAAATCTATTACAATAATAACTCTGGATTGGTCTTAGAAAATTGCAGTATGAACCTCAATATCGAGGGAAACATGGTCGTCGGCAATACCAATTATGGAATGATGATCATAGGCTCGACAAACAACATCAGCAGAAATACTATTTCTTACAATAAAAAAGACGGCCTTTATCTCTCTGCTGATGATTCCAATATAATTTACCAAAACACCATCAGCTATAACACTATCGCAGGAATCAGACTGTATAACTCAACCAATGACTACATCCGAAACAACGAAATCTGTAACAACAATGAGTATGGCGCATACCTCGATTTTTTTACAATCAATAATGTCATTTACAATAACTTCTTCCATGACAACACCGACAATGCGTTGGATAAAAGCTTGAATCATAACAAATGGAATATCATAAAAACAACCAGGACCAATATCATTCAAGGACCAATCGTAAGCGGCAATTATTGGGATGATTACGATGAGACCAGCGAAGGTGCAGTCGACAACAACGGAGATGGGATCGCAGACAGCCCCTACACCATCTACAACGTCAACACCGATCAAGGACCACTTCTCGATACGAAAAAACCTTGCATAGAAACCCCACAGGCATCCCCTAGTACACAAACGTTAGCTAAAGACACAAACCTTTCGGTAACAGTCACCGACAATACAAAAATTAAGGAAGTATACCTGAACATTACCAGCCCAACCGGACTACGCAGCAATTTCAGCATCACCCAAAATAAGACTGGAAATACCTACTATTACAACAAACGGTTTTCACCTACGGGTAATTACACGTTTTTTATCGTGGTAAAAGACCCACGGAATTGGAATCATTCAACGAATCGCTCATTTTCCATTCAACCTGGCAACCCGCCCACGATAAAAGACAATTCACCGACTTTAGGTAAACCCTCAAAGAAATTCACTTTTAATGCTACCGTGAGCTCCAAAGATGCTGTTGCATCAGACATTCAGGTCTCTGTTGTTTGGAGCCATGGCAGTATTGGAAACAATTCGACCATGACGGTTTCCCATGGTAATTATTTTGTTGGCACAGTAAATCTTACCCATAGCATCGAAAATCTCACCTATCATCTCTATGCAACCGATAAATGGGGAAATCATGTGGTTACAGAAAATAAAAAAGTAAAAATCGTTGATACACAACGACCAGAGATACGTGTCAACCGCCATGGACCATCCTTCGAAGAACTCCCTAACAGCTATACGTTTGGCGCTACAATCACCGATGACTCCATCGTGTCAATTGTTACGATCGATTACTGGTATAACAGCAGTAATAAGATGACAGTGAAGATGGATGCCATGGGTAATAATTACTATAAAAAAGTGATTGTCCTTGAAGATAAACCCTCGAGAGTTTTTTGTGTAATCAATGCGTCTGATATCGCTGGAAACACTAATACGACGAAGAACCCCGTCGCATATCCTGGTGGACCATATCAAGGGTACGTGCTAGAGGAAATACAGTTCAATGGATCAAAGAGTTTTGACCTTGATGGCATCATCAGTCGATACACATGGAATTTCGGTGACGGAACGACAGGAAATAGTAGTACCATCACCCATACCTACTATTCAAACGGCACATACACAGTGACATTAACAGTGACCGATGACCAGGGGAGAAACGGAACAAGTTTGACTAGCATCACTATCAGTTCATTGGCCCAACATAAGATACCTCTTGCGCAACTTGACCTTATCAATGCGAGATATAATTTGATGCTCAATGAGCAATTCTTCTGCTACGATATTGATGGTGACGGGGTCGTCGACACATTCATAGACCCGACCAAAGTACTCAGCGCGGTTCATAACAAACCAATGAATTTCAACGGAAATAATTTGTTCTTACTATCAATCGGTAATGATTCAGTGCCTGAGTTCTTCTGGAACACGACGACCGATCTTATTTTTTCAATAGGCCATACCATGGGCATTGTACAAAACAAAGAAATCGATGAAGCAAATGAACAAGCGGTATTGCATGTCACGGTGAACAAGGATCAGTGGATCTATATCGAAATCAACGATCAATACCCAGATTCACCAGTGACCATCACCACGAGAGATCGAACAATTTCCTCTGATAAAGTCTGGAGAGAGAATCAAAAGATCTATGTATTCGATGACCCAGAGACAGACTATAAATTTACATACGACGATATTTTCCCAAAGCTTTCCGTGATGTTTTCACCATCGGATGGAGGACTCATCAATGGGGATAATCCCACAATAAAAATCAACTTTAACGTTCCAGTGACTATTATCTCTTCAACATTTAACTCAACCAATATAGAATCTGAGTTGGTGCGTTTAGACGACAAGACATTCACTTACACACCTGTCGGGTATTTAGAAAATGGAACATATCCTTTAGAGATCAACGCACAAGCCTTGCAAGGAAAGGGATTCCTCTCCTCTTCAGCAATGTTCTTTTATTTTGCCTATGAAACCCCACCTCAAAAAAGTTTTTTAGAGAAAAACAGCCTCTGGATAATGCTCGGGATATTGATCGGGACAATAGGAGGATTTTTGATTTTCTTTAAAGTAAAAAACGTCTCTATCGAAGGGTTTATCTATCTGAAGAACAAAAAGATCGTACCATTCTTTAAATCAGTGATCGTAGGACCAGTCAGCGTCCACATCCCTCACGAACATCTCAGCAAAGCAGAGTTCTATGTCGACGGCCAATTGAAAGATGAAGTAACATCATTCCCGGCCCTCTGGCAATGGAATGAAAAAGCATTCCTGAAACACACGCTTGAAACAAAAGTCTACGATCAAGATGGTAACAGCACCTCGACCGGAGAAATGGAATTCTACATCTTTAACATCTCAAAAGGCAAACAAATTTAGACGAGCGGTCTTTCTTTTTTCAAAGTATCCTTCTCTGAAAGAAAAGCAATACCTTCTTCAGTCAGTTCTATTTCATTATACGACACATAATGAAGGAGCTCACTTTGAAGTAATTTACGGACAATATACTCAAATTCGGTCTTCGAAACATGCAGGACCACCGTTGCAGTCTCCGCATCCATATCCCGTGAATGGAGTACCTTGAGAAGCTCGATTTCTTTTTCGCTGAGCATGATTTCTTCTTCATAACCACTCGACGGATCTTCACATTCCCCGGTAAGATTTACAATATAACTTTCAATGATGGTATCAAGATTCAACCGATCCAATTCTCGCCCCTCTTTGCTGTAGAGAACACAGGTTTTTTGTAGAGGATCATAATTCCAGGATCCCACGTTTTTCCAGCTATACCCAAGAAGACTAACATCATCCTGATGGTTTATCCCATCAGTAACGCTCTTTTTCATTTGTGCTTGTTGTTTTTTCTTGCGTTGCTGTCTATGCATATACCGTTGTTCGGTTTGCAGAAGTGCCAGGTCAACACCATGGTCTTTCAGCTCGGAAATAATTTGTTCTCCTGCAAGCTCCTTTAATTCTTTCATGAAGAACAAACCGGTTTTTCCCACCAGATCCATATAGACGATACGGATTATCGCCTCAACCGCTGACCCAATTATAGAAGAATCAACCGCATCAATCTCCGGTGATATATTGATAATAACCTCGGAGTTCGCATACTCGAGATTCTCGACATGAACATATTTTAAAAAATCGTAGTTTTGCTCTAGTGTTTTAATAATAGCACCGATTACGGTTGCAGCAAAGCTTTGTGTAGTCCGCCGACTTGCAACCGAGTAGAGCGCACGTAAAATACTACCAAGAACTTCTGTATTTTTTACATCAGCCATTCTGCATCACACTTTGAAATCTACCACCATTTTATAGACATACGGAAGTTGGATAACAAATCGACTTCCTTTCCCAACTTCACTTTCCGCCCAAATCATCCCATTATGTTTTTTTACTATTTCCTTTGAAATAAATAATCCTAACCCTGTCCCTTCATTGTTGCGATCCTCACCAGTGTACGCCTGGTAGAATTTTGTAAAAATTTTCTTTAACTCATCCTTTGAAATACCAATCCCCGTATCTACTACAGCAATCAGGATGTGACTATCTTTCTTTTCAACCTCAAGACCGATATACCCACAATCAGTGAATTTAAGGGAATTGCCAATAAGATTCTTCAACACTTGTGACAGACGGTTTTTATCACCAATTATATGAGGAAGTGGTGTGGGGACATTGACACGGAATTCTAATTTTTTATTCGTAATCGCAGGTCGCATGTCCTCGACGAGTTCATTAAGAAGAACCACAGGATCTATTTTCTCCATATCAAACCGCATCGTATCGCTATCAAGACGTGCGACATCCAGGATGTCATTGACAAGTCTCAATAGTCGTTCAGCGTTTCGTAGACTTATTTTTGCCCAACTCTTAATCTTCTCATTGCTCTCATTATCATGAATAATGAGGTCTAGGTACCCTTTGATAGGCGTGACCGGGGATCGTAGTTCATGAGCAGCGATATTCATAAACTCGGTCTTCAGGCGCTCATTTTTCTTTAATTCGTCTTCGATTTCTCTGCGCTGGGTGATATCACGGACGGTACAGACCACACCGCTAAACTCAGTTTGTTTTGTTAATGGTGCCATGTTGACTTCGATCGGGATGATACTACCATCACCAGACACAATCTCTAATTCAACATTCTCAATCTTCTCATTCTTCTTACGAGCATCGATAAATATCTGCTGAAAAAAGTAGATCGAATCTTCAAGAAGATAATTTCGGAATGGTGTCGCAAGTAGCTGACTCTTCCGCCGCCCACATAATTTTTCAAACGTAGGGTTTACGTAAGTGAGTCGCCCAAGAGAATCTGTCGTAAACACACCATCAGCTGATGTTTCTGCAAGGATACGATATTTCTCTTCCGATTTGACAAGTTCATCCCAGACTTTCTTCCGCTCCGTGATATCCTCAATAGTACCAATGACAGAAATCGGTTCATTGTTCTCATCAAAGATAACCGTGCAGGTATCGTTCATCCATCGATAGCCTAATGTTTTATGTTTGAAACGATACTCAATCGATTGAACCGCATTTTGTTTTGGTTGATAGCGAGTGATCATTTTTAAATGCTTATTCCATTGCGCACTATCCTCAGGATGAATTAACTCCTCTATTTTTTTTAGAGTAAAGGACAACATCTCGTCAGAAGAATAACCAATAACTTTTACTGATGACGGACTGACATAATCGCATGCCTCGCTCTTAATATTCAACTGATAAATCATGTCCAAAGAATTCTCAAGCACCACCTGGAATCTCTTTTCACTTTCACTGAGTGCTTTTACTGCCTTTTTATACTGTGTGATATCGACAAAAGATCCCATCATACAGATCGGTTTGGCTGATTCGTCTTTAATCATATTCGCAGAAAGTTGCACCTGAAATGTGGAATCGTCCTTCCTCAGTCCGGTAAGCTCTCCAATCCATTCTCCCTTAGTCACCAAAGCATCCATTACATCAATACATTTTGCCTTCATTTTCCAGAATTGAATCATTGGTTTTCCGATGACTTCCTTCGGAGTTAAATATCCCCACATGCGGAGAAAAGAGTTGTTCACATACGTGATTTTCCCTTCAAGATCGATAAATGTGATCGCATTAATAGAGGAGGTAATCGCACTATCTTTTATCCGCAATACCCCTTCCATATGTTTTCGTTCAGTGATATCAGAGATGACGATGAGATCACCAATAATTTCACCCTGTTCATCACGTAAGGTTGACGTATTCACAACGCCATATCGTTTGTCACCGCCTTTGGTGAGAACCTCAATTTCATAGGGAGAAATCTTTTTATTCAACTTTCTCTTTGAAAAATTCTTTTTCACAATTTTCTTTGATTCTTTAGTGAAAAAAGCTAGGCTAAAAAAATCCTTCTCAAACATCTCACAAGGTTTGTAACCTAGCCATTCCATGACCCGTTCATTTACATCCAAAATTTTACATTTCGTATCAATGAGTATGATCGTCTGAGGAAAAAACTCAAACATCGTATGGTACTTTTTTTCTTTTTGTATCAGTAATTCTTCTGCTTTTTTATCCTCAGTTATGTCTCTTGAAACCACTAAAACCGCAGTTGGAAAGGAATCTGATGATTCTTTGACGGGACTAAGGGTTCTTAAAAACCATTTCCCGTCAGTGCATTGAATATCTTTGAGGGGTCGTCCTTGTTCTATCGCACAGTTCAGTTTCTGAGTAAAATCCTTTGTTTCCTCAGAGGTATGGAACTCGCTAAATGCCCTCCCCAGCACCTCTTCACGACAGCGACCTAGTCGCGATAAGAGTTCATTATTCACCATAAGATACTGACCATATGTATCCATCACAAAAATTGAATCATCGGCATATTCAATGATGGAGTTGAGTCGATGGTCTGTTTGTTTTTGTTCAGAGATATTTTTGATAATATAAAGTGAACCAAGATTTTTCCCGTCAGTATTTTTCAAAACACTTAACGAGACAGCAACATCCAATGGTTCGTTATTTTTTGTAAGGGCCTTAGTCTTAATCTGGTATTGAAGTCCGGATTGTTTATTTACCATGGATTCAATTTTTTTCCATTCGTCGGCTGAGTGTAATATTGAGATTGATTTGAGATAAAGCTCATCATATGTTTTTCCTAAAAGCGTTTCAGCGGAGGAATTCCATGAGATAATACGCTTTTCTGTATCAAGGACAAGTATGACGAGCATGGAGGAGTCAAAGGTGGTTCTATCTGTTGTCTCTTGATGATCTGACGGAAGGTTACTGATCTGTTTCCTGCCGTCTTCAAACATCATAAGAGTATCATCCGATGAATGAACCAAAGAGTCTTCAGATTCCGAGACACTCTCAGAGCCACTGGATGATTTTTTCTGAGAAATCCTCAAGCGTTCTTCTTCCCGTAAAATTTTTACAATTTCGGGTTCCTTTCCCATGATTCCCTTCCTAGCTGTATGTTCTAGTCCTTTTTTTGCATCCCATTTTTTACATCCCAGAATAGATGAATAATCCTAAGCGTATTTTCAGGTTTTTAATATTTTATCAACTCGTTGTAAGAGCGTTTCCTTGTCAAACGGCTTCATGATGTAATCTGCCAATCCTTCATCAATCAATACTTGTTTTCGCTTATCAGAAATATCCAAGACACTCATAAATGCAACCTTAATGTCTTTATTTTTCTTCTTAATACGATTGAAAACATCCCAACCGCTCATCCCAGGCATCATAATATCTAATAGAACTAAATCGACTTTTTCTTTCTCAAGTCTCCGCAATGCTTCTTCACCACTATATGATGGTACAACCGTGTAGCCCCCAAGTTCCAATACTGTTCTGGTCAAATCAACGATATCTGGTTCGTTGTCGACAACCATGACTTTTTTCATGTTACAGTCTCCTCATCCATGCTCGTAAGTCTGGTTTGACTATAATAAGATATCGTTAATTGTGTATTAAAATTAATCCTTCAGTCGCTCATTGTACATCCGGTGCAGAAGAAAAAGAAAAGTATAAATTCTCATAGATGATATTAGCCTCAATTAACTCTGATGGGCGCACTATGAAAAAAAACGAGAATATATTTATTTCACTGCAGATACAAAAAGATGCGGAATCAAAAACACTGATGCTTAGTGTTCAATTTGATAAAAACGCTCCTAACCTCCTGTTAGAAGACGAGACCATCAGCTGGTCCCCTACAGACGATGAAATAAATTTTATCGCCGAAGCATTTGAACTTATCGGGGGCAATAAAGCTCCATTGAAAGAAAAAAATAGACCACAGGATATCGATACTCCTCCATCTCAGACAGAAGAGGTAGATTATTCCCATCGCTCTTCTGAGATACGAATCGCCCCTTTACCAAACGATATGGGCATCGAAGTATCAGAAGATCTAGGACCGTCGAATCTGAAGAAAAAGGAATACGAAGAAAAAATTTTTATACAAGCTGATGAAAAGAAAATTGATGAGATATTGAAACGTAAAAAACATCTTGTAAAAGAGGATTACATCACAGATTCCAATGAGAAAACAATCATCGATCGAATGATGAAGCAAAAAAAGAAAAAATAATGTTTTATTCAAATTTTTTGTTGATTATACCGTAATTTTGTTGGAAATACTGAATTTTTTACAATATTCTGACAGCGCGTTATTTAACTTCTGGATATATTCTTTCCGAGGGTTAAAATCATTCTCGTATAATGTATCATAATCCGGCAGGAGATGAGGATAATGTTCTTCAATTAAATTTCTAAAAAGTCGTTCCTGATCTCCTTTCAGCTCTAAATGCTTATGCAGGATGTATTGGGCATTGACATTCTGTGCTGCTTTCACGATTGATTCTATCTCTGATTCAACGATGTACGGAAGCATCGGAATCAATGCTAAACCCGCTGAAATACCATGATCACGAAGAGTTTGAACGGTTTGCAGGCGAACGGTTGGGGACGGAACGTCTGGTTCAAAAATACGAACAACCTGATCATTTAATGAAGATACGCTTACTGTTACCATACAATCGAGTTGAGACAAAAGATCAATATCCCTTAAAATTAAAGGAGATTTTGTGAGTATATGACACGGAAAATTTAATTGTTTTAGGAGTTCAAGAATAGACCGGGTAAGTTTAAATATTTTTTCAGCGTTTTGATAGGGGTCATGAACAGATCCAATGATGATCATCCCATTTTTTATAGACAGGAGCTCTTTTTTTAAAATGTCTACCGCATTTGTTTTCACATAAATCTTTTTCTCAAGGGAAGAATCACAGTAGCGACATCCAAATTCACAATTTTGGTACGGATCAACGCAGTAGTTTCCATGAAAAAGTGAGTCTTTCTTGGTAATTTTTTTCACAATAGAGTGGCAGTTGATGGGTTTAAAGTCCATTTACATTTCCTCAGGTGCAGAGATACCTAGCAAATCAAGAGCATTATGAAGAACGATTTTGGTTGCATTTACCAGTGCGATTCGTGAGGAACGAAGTATTATATTTTCCTCAGAAAGTACAGGACAATCCCTATAGAATTGATTAAAGACAGAAGCTGTTTCGTAAAGATAGTTTGCAACGATATGCGGTTTGCACCCAATGCACGCATCATCAATAACAAGGGGGAATCGCGCGAGTTGTTTTACTAGAAGTATTTCTGAATTATGTGTCAGCAGGGTAGAATCATACGTATATTTTTTTACTTTTGTTTTAGAAAGAATACTACAAGCTCGGGCATGAGCATACTGAATAAACGGAATAGCATTTCCTTCAAAATTTAACGCCTCTTCCCATGTAAAAAGGATGTCTTTTTCAGGTTGGATTTTTATGATATTGTATCGTAAACAACCAATACCGACTAGTTCTGCGATTTTTTTCATTTGAGATTCTGTCAGTTCACTGGCCCGTCTTTTTTTAACTTCTTCGTATGCACGCTCGATGCATTCGTCAATGAGTTCATCAAGATAGACGACCCGACCTCGTCGTGTTGACATTTTACCTTCAGGTAATGAGACAAATGCATAGAATACGATCTGTGGGAGAACCTTCGTGTGTAAAAGCTCTAGAGCGACTTGCACTTGTTTTGATTCTAGTTTATGATCTTCACCAAGAACATTTATGAGCAGGTCTGCATGGTGTGCTTTCCATTGATGATAGGCTATATCTCTGGTTGCATAAAGGGTTGTACCATCGCTTCTTAAAAAGAAAAATTTTGTGCTTCTCCCATGAATACCAAACGGTTCCATGTCTAAATAAAACGCGGCATCTTGTTCATGACAGTAGGTTGTTTGTTTTAGTTCATTAATGACTCTATCGACGCTTTTATCGTTGATGAATGCTGATTCAGGAATATAGGTATCAATGTGGATGTTGATTCTTGAGAGACTCTGTTTTATACCGTCTAGTACTGGTGCATAGGATGCATGAATCATATCAATAGTGTTATGATCACCCTGTTCTAACTTTTTGACGATTTCACCAATGGCTTCAGTAACTTTCTCATCTGATTCCATGCGTTCATTCGCTATTTGGTAGAATCCGACCTTTTGATGATCTGCTTTCTTATTTTCAGATAATGGAATTTGTTTTCCATCAAGGTTATGGATGCCCCAAGCAAGAATTGCAACCTGTTTACCCATGTCATCAAGATAGAATTGAGATTCGACATCATAGCCAGCTGCCTTGAAGATGCGAACAAGGGTGTCTCCAATGATAGGGTTTCGTGCTCGTCCCACATGCAAGGGACCATTCGGGTTTGCGGATGTGTGCTCAATAATAACTTTTTTCTTCTTTTTTTGAAGACATCCGTACGTGTCTTTTTTTTCTAAAATAGATTTTAGCGTTACCGATGTAAGATAGGTGTTGTCAATGAAGAAGTTGACATATCCTCCTTTTGCATCTATCTTTGTAATCAATTTGTTTTTTGAGATGCCTGATGCAATATCTTTTGCTAAATCAATCGGGGATTTTTTTGCATAAGGTGCTAGAGAAAAACATGGAAACGCAAAATCACCCATGTTGTTTGGTGGGATCTCAACTCTGATCTCGATATTACTATGGTATTTTGCTAGTACCTTCTGAAGTTCTATTGTGATTTCTTTTTTACATTGATCGAACGGATACATACTACCGTGTGGGAATTGCCATGGTATTATAAGGTTTTGTTCTCCACCTCTTGTTTTCTTATTGTTGAAAACGTGTTTGAGCTGAAAATTTAAATATTTTTAGCATCTAGGTCATATAACAGAAATGTCGTTTTGATGTTATTGGGTTTTTATCTATTTTTAATGTTAAAAAACTATAAGTACTTGCGGAATGATTCTTTTGCGAGGATGATGGCCAAGACAGACATAACCTTGATAGAAAGTATCGTGGTTTACAGGTGGTTTACGACTTTTTTACCATCCTTCACATGGAGAAAAAAGTCATTGTTAAATAATATCATGGTTTACAAGTGGCTTACACATGGTTTACAAGTATAAATCTGTATTTTTGAGGTGAAATTTACGATGAGAAAAACGATATCATTGCGAGTTACTTCCCAGGAGGAAGAACTCATTGATTCCATGCGAAAAAAGGGTATCTCACCAAGTGTAATAATCCGCGAAGCTTTCAAGAAATATATAAAAGAAGATGATGCGAAAAATAGGGAAAAACAATATAAAGATGTAAACCACGTAAACCATTTTCAACAGGGGAAGAAAAAAGAAGACAATAGAAAAGCATATAATGTTGTAAACCATGTAAACCAAAATGTAAACAAAGTTGACGATTTCCTTCGAGAAAAAGTGGTTTACAATCCTGTAAACCATGTCAATCAATCTCAAGCAGCTTTCTTAGATCAGTATGTCTACCAACTTCAAAGACATATCCAGCAGCTTGACAGTGAATTACACGATTGGAAAACGAGATATGCAATGGAAATGCTGTATTGGAAAGAGACCTATCAATCACTTCAAACAGAATATCAGAATAACGTCAAGGATTCAACAAAACGTATCGATGATAGATTCGATCAGATAATGTTTTATATCGAAGAATGTCGAAAGTCCCCCCCTCAAACCTTCGAGATACCTACANCATCAGAAAATCGACAGGAGATACTGAAGAAAAGGTGGACCCCACAGAACGTTAGGATGTAACGACNCTAACTACCCGCTCTTATGAAGGATTCTGTGTTTTTCTTTTTGAGATCATTAATCAAAACCATCTACATTTATATGCAATGAAATTATTAACACCTTTAATTGGGATGGGTTCGCTATGGGTAAAACGATTGCACTCAAACTGTCTGAAAAAGAGGAACAAATTGTTTCACAACTAAACAAACAAGGTATAAGTAACAGTGAACTTCTAAGGAATGCACTTCATCAATATTTTGAATGTAACCAGGAGATATTACCTCAAAATGTTCAGGTAAAAAATAATTTTCTACAGGAAGAAAATACAAAGCCGAAATTTTCTGAATCAAATAAAGGATTGAAACAGGAGATACAGGATTTACGAAACCAGATGACGAGAACACAAAAACAAATTGAAAGCGAAGTCATGAAACTTCAAAGACAATTATGTGTACTATCACTCTCAGATCCCAGCTCGACACAGATTTCGGGCCCATTCAAACTAGGTATTGTGTATGACATTCATCAGCAGGTTGATGAATTTCTCAAAAAGCGCTAACAAAAATTAGATTTTGAGAAAAAATTATTTTTGGGTTGTAAAATAACCTCTGATTATNTGCAATAGCTCCTTGGTATCAAATGGTTTGTTGATGTAATTGCGGACATATTGTTTGAGATCCTCATACCTCCAATCACATTCATCCTTTGCCGATATCATTGAAATAATATTTCCTTTATCAAGACCTTTACTTACAATTTGACGAATAGTTGACCATCCATCCAAATGTGGCATCATAATGTCCATTAGGATGACACCTTTGAAACCGTTTTCAAGTTCTTCGATGCAATCTTTTCCGCAGGGGACGGTGTACACTTCAAATCCGTCTGTTTCAAAGAGTTCTCGAATTGTGATAAGAATATCAGGATCGTCATCAACGATCATAATCTTTTTTTGCATCCGAAAATGACATAATGAATAGGGATATTAATTTTTTGCTTAAAATGCAACGAAAATACTTTTTTGATGTGTATGACAATATGACGTCAGAACATGAATGTATTTAAACAATCATCGGATCGAATGTGTCGCGATTCTCACAAGATCTTGTGGGTTCTCGTCCATTTATTCTTTTCGCTATATGGTGTAAAAAATTTCTTTCGACCGTTTCAACTTGTCGTTTACTCAGATTCGTCTTCCGAATTAATATTTCACCTTTTTCATTGATTACTTCGATAATGCCTCGTTCTGGGTCTGAGATAACCTTCAGGATATTTCCTTTTGTTTGGAGCCAGGCCCAGATATGTTCACTTGTCATAATAATTCCTTATTTTATATATTTTAAAGTTAATTTATGAGTATATAAACATTCCGACAAAAACAGATAGAAAAAAGTAAAAATAATGAATGTTTAATTCTAGAAAGGGATTATTACACTCTGACGTTTTCGCACCGCATTATTATATAGCATTACTCAGAGAACTGTATTTACTATCAGGTAGAGAGATGGAACGGGATTGATGATGATTTATGGAAAAGTGAGTATAGCTTTCATTATTAGTACGATTATGGTTTGCTGTGCAGGAAACATTTTTCTAACAGAAAAATGTCAAGCTACAGGAACAACTATTTATGTTGACGACAGTAACACAATCGGACCCTGGAACGGGACACAAAATTATCCCTATAAAACCATTCACGATGGAATTACGGCTGCGAACGCTGGCGATACTATTTCGGTATTAAGTGGAACCTATAATGAAAATGTCGTTATTACGAAAGATTTGACGATCATAGGTGAAAACAAAGATACAACATTCATCGATGGAGGAGGTAGCGGCCACGTAGTAAATGCCCATGGTAATATTGATAGCGAAATTCACGTCCATATCACGAATCTCACCATTCGAAACGCAGGGGGAAGCGGTTTTGACTGCATAACCTTTTCATATATAACAACTGGTGAAATCTCAAAAAATAAAATCTTGAATAGTCATGAAGGTGAAGGAATATCGATTGATCACTGTCAAATGTTAATTATTCACGACAATATTATCACGAATAATAAAATCGCAGGAATTAGTGTGACGGTATCAGAACAGAATATCATCGAGAATAATATTATCCAAAATAATCAAAAGGGAATCCAACTCACGTCTTTTTCTATGAATAACCAACTGACAAGCAACACCATCCGCGATAATACCATTTATGGAGTGTATGTTTTCCAATCATCAAGCAATATATTCACCCTAAATGATTTTACTAATAACAATCAGAATGCACAGGATTCATCAACCAATACTTGGTATGCAAATAACCAGGGTAACTACTGGAATGATTATAATAAATATGATAACAACAGCGACGGTATCGGAGACACCCCGTATAACATCCCTGGCGGAACCAATATAGATAATTTTCCGCTCGGATACTTCAAGCAACCTGAACAACCTGGTGGTGGAAACCAACCGCCGATTGCTGTTTCCTTGTCTATTTCCAAGATTTCAGCGGTTCAAAACGAAACGATTACATTCACCGGAGAGGGAACAGATACAGATGGATATATTGTTGGATATCATTGGCGATCCAGCATTGATGGAACGTTGAGTACTAACAAAAGTTTTAGTACATCAACACTCACCATTGGGACACATACAATCTATTTTAAAGTCATGGATAATGCTGCCTCCTGGTCTACAGAAAAAACAGCGACTCTCACTATTAATTCTGCGGTGAATATTGCACCGACCGCGTATATCGATGAGATAACACCAAACCCAGCTCAACAAGGGGGAGCTGTTTTCTTCAGGGGTCATGGATCAGATGAGGATGGCTCCATTACCACCTATAAATGGTTATCAAGCAAAGATGGAATACTTAGCACATCAGCTTCGTTTAGTAGGACAAACCTATCGGTAGGGACCCATACTATTTATTTTCAGGTGAAAGATGGTACAGAATGGTCACCACAAGTGACAGCCACATTAATTATTGGGCATAGTTCTTCATCAGGAAACATAGATAATCAAGCTCCTGTAGCAGATGCTGGAGGTCCATATACCGGAAAAGTCAACGAAACAATTCTGTTCGACGGTTCAGGAAGTCATGATGCAGAAGGAGCAATCAGCGGGTCCTGGAGTTTTGGCGATAACATCACAGGATCTGACCTTACACCCACCCATGTCTATATCAGACCAGGGACATACACCGTGACCCTGACAGTAACAGATGTGGATGGTGAGAGCGCAACAGCTTCAACAACGGTAAATATTGTTCAATCGACTTCACAGGGCAGCAATCCTGAAGGATTCTCCATCTTTAATGTTGAAATTCCATTCCCCATTCTCATCATCGTCGTCTTTCTATCAGTGTTAGGGATATTTGTTGGTTTTATTTTAAAATTAAAACGAAGGTAGGAAACAGTAGATTTATTCCAAAGGAAAAAGAAAGAACAGATGAACGAAAAAATATAAGTGATGGAGAGAAGATATGGACGTGGTCGGAGAGATGAAACAAAGAAAATTTAGGATACAAAATCAAGCAGTAGCAGGAGTCATCGAAGCATTACTTATGGTCGCACTGGTTTCAGTGGTTATCTCACTCATTCAATTGATCTACATCCCTGAAGTAATGGAGCAGAAAGAAGCCGAACATATGGATTTGGTGTCCAATCAGGTTTCAGCACTTAAATCCATGGTGGATCTACAGGGGATGACACGATCTTCAGCACCTATTTCTTCCATGATAACCTTGGGGAGTAGAGATTTGCCTTATTTCATCACTGCAAAAGCGTTTGGTGAAGTGACCGTCAATGAGGACCCTTCGTTTAAAATTACTCTTCTTCCCCCACCAGGATCGCTTCCGTCAGGAACTGTTCCGCTCACATCCATCCAATATGCGGCAGATAATTCATATTTTGTTGATCAAACCTATATTCTCGAGGGAGGCGGATTGATTGTAAAACAACCAGACGGAATTCCGGTGATGAGAGCTGATCCTTCGATTTCTTCAGTAAATAACACAAATTCTATCACCATTCATATTGATCTTGTTCATGCTATTTCGATTCCTGGGAAAAACCAAACAAACGGAGAGGGAAATTGTTTCATTCGAACAAATTTCTCTAGCAATAGAACTCATTTTGATACTATTCAAGCTGGGGGAAATATCCGAATTTATACCTCATATCTCAATGCCTGGAATCAATCGTTGCACAATTTGCTTGGAATGTACGCAGTGAACGGATATATAAATATTGACACGCTTCCGGCACAAAGTTATATAGAGATTACACCGGGGACGAAGGACATTCTCCTTCAGCTAAACGTCATCGAGATATACGTTCAGATAGGCCAAGGATGGATTCTTTAGAAAATAAGGAGTTTTAGGATTCTCTGATTAAAGAGTGTTAAACGAGAGCGATTTTGCCATGGTTGATACCAAGGGTGATAAGAAAAAAGAAGAAGAGCGGATAATGAAAACCCACATTCCTGGGTTTGATGAGTTATTTGCAGAAGGTGGTATTCCACGGCGTAACTCGGTATTAGTCGCTGGTGGGACCGGGACAGGGAAGAGCACGTTTTGCCGACAGATCTGTTATAATCTTGTGACTAAAGGTAAGAATTGCATGTATGTGAGTTTTGAGGAGAGTATTGAAAAGATCGAGCGAAGTATGTCTGCGTTTGGCTGGGATGCGAAAAAATACCTTGATTCTGGGCATCTGCTTGTTCAGAAGATAAACCCGCTTGATATTTTGCGGATGAAGTTTGGGTCAGTGAGCGGATCTGGGTCGGCAACAGAGTTATCGTATAAGATTAAACCGCTAATCATCCCTAAGGATTTTAATCCTGAGGTAATCGTGGTTGATTCGTTAACCGCCATCATCTCCGCATCCATCAGTAAGGAGAAAAATTACAGGGTTTATCTGCAGCAACTGTTCAACTTTTTTGAGGAAACTGGTGCAACATCGTTTCTTATCACCGAGACAGAGCCTATGCCGATTCGGTTCAGTGATACAGGAATTGAGGAATTCTTAGCTGATGGAATCCTTGTATTATATAACATCCAGCGGGGTGATCGACGAGAAAACGCCATTGAAGTGCTAAAGATGCGGTACTCGAATCATCAGAAAAAAGTATTTTCTTTAGATATTTCCAGTGAAGGGATAAAAGTGTACCCGGAACGCCAGGTGCTGCTCCCTAACTACAAGTAGGTGAATGGTTCCTTACGATCTCCGATTCTGTAGCTTGCAAAGATAAGTTCGATTGTTTTGACCTGTTGTTTCGAAAGACCTGTTCTCCTTAGAATAATGTTGTCGAATTCGTCGTATATGGTAATGGTGCCTGATTCTTTGTTTGAAATGGCTTTGAGTATTCTATTGTTTTGCACCCAGATCCAGATTTTAATGTCCTTGGCGGTCATGTCATTCATTCTCATCATTCTTAATTATATATTTCACTTTGTAAATATATAAATATTTTCATAAATATTAATATACTATGAAAAAACCATGCCAATAATAAGCATGCATGTTGGGAATTGGAACGACAAAATAATTATACACGCACATCTATACAGTTCCGAGGATGGAACATGGCACTCATCCAAACTGAGAATAAAGCTACAGTGGGGAAAATAGAACGAGTCAAAACAGGTATTAAAGGACTTGATGAACTTCTTTCAGGTGGTCTCCCTAAAGAAAGCATCACTCTGGTATCAGGTCCTCCAGGGAGTGGAAAATCGATCTTCTGTTATCAATTCATCGCCAAAGGCGCTGAAGAAGGACAAAAATGCCTCTACCTTACCCTTGATAAAAAAATCGAAGGGCTCCTTCTCCAGGCAACGGAACTAGGTATTAATTTCAAACAAGTGATCGACAGCGGACAGGTCAAATTCTTGTTTCTCAATATCAACAAAAAACTCATCTATGAAAGCATGATCAATGAGATTCTCTCTGGAAATTATGACCGTGTCGTTCTTGACTCCATTACCCCTATATCTGAGATGCCTATCTATCTTAACAACCCTGAATTCACCAGCGAGGTCGATAACATTGACCATGAAGAAATCTCCTCAGGGAACTTCCCAGTTAGACGATTACATCTCCATTACATCATGAACGCATTGGAATCCTCAAGATGTACCGCAGTCGTTACTTCAGAGCTACCATCTGGCTCTACGAATTATTCCAGAGATGGCCTCTCCGAATTCCTTGCAGATGGCGTCATCATCCTTAGCCTGGATCCGACCATGGATCGACGGAAGCTAGCTGTCATGAAAATGCGGAGCACCAAACATACGCTCAAACCACAGAGCATCGAGATTGGAAAAGGTGGCATACAAATAATCTAAGAGCTATGTTCCACTACAAACCACCAAAAGAACTCCGGGCGCTGTTTATTGTCCACTATGCACCATTGCTGCTGATCATTCTGATCGGACCGCTCACCGCATATTATGGCGTATGGGAAATCCCCCTACCAAAACTTCTGACCGTTATTCTGGGCTGCATCATTTTTCTTCTTGGCACGTTTGTCTATTTCAAATGGGAGATCTTCTGGCATAAAACCTACAAAGGACAACTGGTCACGGGTGGGATTTTTCAATACATCAGACACCCTCATTATACCTCCCTGCTCATCGTCGGATTTGGTCTTTCATTATTCTTCTACTCCATATTCGCCATCATAATCGCGCTAATCGCAATCCCCTTAATGATTTGGAGCATTATTGACGAAGAAAAAGTATTACAAGGACAGTATGGCGAACCGTACAGAGAATATATGAAAAAAGTACCCTGGAGAATGATACCNAAGATTTTTTAACAACTCTCTTTACGTTTTCCCAGCACTTTTCTTTGGCGTATCATTTTCATCAGGTCTTTTCGGAAGCAGACCATACTTCTTAACTGCCCACCAGGAAACGATCGTGGCAATAATCGTTGATCCGATAAGAAGAGATAGATACGCTGGGATGTCCAGTTCTGTGAAAGGAAACATTTGATTCCCTGCTATGGTCGCAATAGTGTTTGGCACCAGAAGGGCAGTACCGATAATGGTCAGGTATCCGACCATGAGAGCAAGCCGGTTATTGAGGATCTGCAGTTGATTGTTGTAGATACTTTGCAGGACTTCAAGACCAGAAGCGAGCACCTCGCTCATATGTTCTGCTAGCGATATCTGTCTGCTAATATCATCACCAAGAATACCGATCCTTTGCAGTAATTTTTGATTATCGGTGATTGTCTCTGCATCACCGTATCGAAGTGAATTGATGACATCCCATGACGCCCACAAAGTATTAAGATAGGTGATAAGGGCGTGTTTCATGGTATAGATATCTTGACCGATTTTCTCTCGTGATGACTTCGGGTCGACAAGGAACTTTCCAAGATAGTCGCCTTCTTCTTCGATCATCCGAAGACCATTGAAATTTTTCTGGTTATTCTCATCGATAATCCTTGTGAGTAAAATCGTCAGTTTATCATTCCATGGGAGGTCTTGACGGATCTTCTTCATGAAAATATCTGCGTACCGGTAGATTTTTTGCAGCCGTACGACTTCTTTCGGATGAATGGTGATAATCAGGTTTTTACGGATGAAAATAAGCAGGGGATACACCCTTACATCGAATCGTTCAACCCGGACAGCTGGTAACATGAGTCCAAGTTCAGTATCCAAATCCTCATAGGATGAATACCGATCAGACAGCACGCTTGCGACCTGTTGCAAACTAAACTTCAGAGACGTTGCAATCACAAAACTATCCTCATGGATATTTTCAACGGTAAAATCCATCCACTCGAGTGCATCTTCCTTTAGATGGCCGACAATTTCAGAGATATTGTCGCTTTCTTCTTTTATCGTGATGCCTTCTTTTGAGAGTGAGACATAAAAAGCGTTCTTCTGTATTTTTTCAGCTTCTCCCATTAATAACTCACCCCACATTTCGGGTTCATCTAAATGTGACCCTTCATCCGCAGGGAACTTATAAAGGTACGTTCTTTTTCACACCGAAAATCGAAACCAAATCAGTATTGGAATATTGCATGGTATCCAATTTATAAATCAATACTCGTTATTGACTTATCGGGGGAAAACCAATGAAGGTTCTGTTCATTGAACCACCAAGCTCGACATCAATTTCCATGCTTCCACCTATCTCTTTACCGGTGTTAAAAGGATTTATTAAACAGAAAACTACCCATGAGGTAAAAATCCTTGATTTGGTTTTTCATTCAGATGACTGGCAACAGTGCGTCCTTGCTGAAATCAAAAAAGAGCGCCCTGACCTCATCGGCTTTTCAATGTTGAGTTTTAATTACAGCACAATACTTACGATCGCACGGTTCATCAAACAACACAGCATCATACCTATTATCGCCGGAGGGGCGCATGTGATCCTTTCCCCAGATGAAGTGATCCGGAATCATGAAATCGACATGGTGTGCATCGGGGAAGGAGAATTTCTTCTCAAAGAACTCCTTGACAATTCCTTAGATTGTTCAGCGGTTGATGGCATCTGGTATAAAAAGAAAGGAAAAATCATAAAAAATACACCAAGGCGGCTGATATCAAATTTGGATTTGCTTGCGTTCCCCGATTTTGATGATTTCGATATACAGAAATGTCTTTTCATTTACAATTATCACCTTCCCATTATGGCGTCACGAGGTTGCCCGTATTCGTGTTCGTACTGCAACAATCATGCGTTACGCCGGATACTGAAAGGAACCTATGTGCGGTTCCGCAGCGTGGAAAATGTCATAGAAGAAATTGACCTGCGGATCAAACAATATTATGACAAGGGATTCCGGTATTTTTATTTCTTCGACGATACCTTTATTTTAAACAAAGATTTTGTCCTAAAGTTCTGCAAACAATTCAAGGAAAGAGGTTTTCATAAATTGATCCGCTGGAATGTAAATATACGAGCAAATCTGGTCACTCATGACCTAATGACGGTAATGAAAGACGCAGGGTGTTACCAGGTGCGCATGGGCGTTGAAACCGGAAATCAGTTTATCCGAAATACGGTATACAATCGAGGGATGAGCAATGAGGAGATATTTAGCGCAGTTGACATCATTAGGAAAAATAACCTGCAGCTACGGCTCTATTTCATGGTCGGAGCACCCCTTGAAACTGTTGAGATGATGCATGAATCCTTAACGATGGCAGACACACTTCATGCCGATGAAATCTTCTTTGGACTGCTGTATCCATTACCGGGGACCGATATTTTGAAACTCTGTGAAAAAGAACAAGTCCTCGAATTAAAAAACGAATCACACCCTTTTGAGATAGGGCCGATAAAAAAGACCAAGTATGCCTCATCTGTGCAGATACAAAAGTTCCTTGGGCAGGTGAAACACTGGCAGATGAAACAATATATCAGGGATGGTATGAAATTACGTGGTCCACTTTTTATCACCGATTGTCTGCGATTTATATTTTTGTATAAAAAACAGTACAACTTCGAGATGGACCAGCTCTTCCGATGGAACGTCCAGCGTTATAAACTTAACCAAGTCTGGAAACAAAGATAAAGCGGACCTGTCGGGATTTGAACCCGAGTCAGAGGCTCCGGAGGCAGTTTCCCCTCCTGTTGAGAAAAGCCAGATACATGAATACCTTGGATTTAGAAAAGTAGAGGGTTTAAGCATTAAATGGGTAGGTCGTATTGAAGCATTCCTCACTGAGTATTTGGATTATATTGAATGGAAAATTGATAAGACAAAAACACTCGAATACTTTGAATGTATCAAAGAAAAATATTCTATTGCATCTTATCGAAAATGTGTCTATCAGATACGTAAATTCCTTGAATATCTCGATATTGAATGGTCTAATAAATTGAATCCACCACCAGAGCCGGAGTGTATACCAAAACATATGACTCAGGATACAATCAAGGATGCTTTAGCGTATTTTGAGAAGCATGAATATTCTAAACAGGTCAAGGCTATTATTTTACTTGGATGTACATCTGGGATGAGAGCTGAAGAGTTATATCAGCTGACTCTTGAGGATATTGATATTCAGAACCGAGTTGTGCGTATTAATCATAATCCTGATAATTGCCAGAGTACGAAAACTAAGAGGAGTAGAGTATCATTTTTCAGTGATGGTGCAAAAGAAGCTTTATTTGATTATTTCTCAGATAAATCGAATCTGAATTGCTTGTTTAATCAATGGCATATCGAGAGAATCTTTAGACCATCATCATTTCATGTTAAAGACCTGCGTAAATATTTCAGTCAAGAATGGGACCGTAGAGGCGGACCTACATCCATCAAGAAGATTTTAATGGGCCACAGTCTTAAAGGCGATGTGGACCTGATGCACTATAATTTCCAGTCTCAGGAGGACTTGCAGAAGATTTATGATAAAGTCATGGGTGGTGCCAGTAGTAGTAT
>JGI20214J51088_10000131_pt1 | contig 52378 bp, 54 predicted proteins | sample WetSurMetagenome_FD_51088 | JGI IMG/M metagenome (IMG submission 51088) | reverse complement strand
TCGATTGAAAAAACAACATAAACAACCAGCGCCTTGGGCGCTGCAATAGATCGGACATTTTAACTTTGGTAATAACCAGACATTTTAACTTTGGTTGCACACAGGCCCAAAAAAACCTTGAAAGATGTGATTCGATGTGATATAAGTATACATAGAGATCAGTCATTCTGCGGCGCTATAAGGGAGCCAACTAAATGAACGAATTTGAAAGGTTAAAACAAGACGCGCTAAAGGCAGTCGATTCCGTTCCAATGAAGCCACAGGCGGCCACCATGAAGGATCTCGTGAACTCCACCAGTGAACCGGATTGCGGTTATATCGGTCCGCCGAGAAAGAAATCTCGTGGCAGTGTGTTAGTAGGTTTAATCCTCTGCTGCTTTTTTATTATACCTGGTATATTTTATTTTATGCTTAAGAGCGGATATCGCTCATATTGTCCTCGATGTGGACTTCAAATCAGCGCTGATAATTAAAGTGCTCAGTTTTGACGGAGGTGGATTATGAGGGGAGCATTGCTGTCATTTTTTGTATTGCTTGCATTAGTTAGTCTTGTGAATGCTGGACCATGCGTTGACCAGCATGGCAACACATATTTTACCAATAAAGAATGCCCGCAAGGGACTTCATCGACGGAATCGCCCTCACAAGCTGCCCAGCCAAGAGGTGATACTCTCGAATTTCGCGGTATTTATATGGGCTCGTCAATGGATCGTGTTTTTAATGAGATTAGACGACAGGACGCGTCTCTTGCAAAGCTGCGGGATTTAGCTCCGGAATCAGCTCTTCGTAAAGTTATTTGTGCTTATCAAAATGCCTGCGAGGGTATCTTTGAAATTAAGGGAGTTACTGTAAAAGTTCAATTCGGTTTTGAAGGCGAAATTTTGACGCGCATCAAAATTCTTTTTTCCCCTCGAAATTATGAGATATTACGAAGCGCTTTGGTCGATAAGTATGGTAAGCCTACCGATACAAAGAGTGAAATATTGCGGACCGCAATGGGTGTCAGGGCGAATAATGAAAGCAGTTCATGGCTTCTATCTGGCGGATTTATTTCAGTTCATCGTTATGATGGCCGAATTGATGAAGGGTCCATAGCCTTTTTAAGCTCCGATTATGTGGCCAGATACATGCAAAAGAAAGAAGCCGATAAAAGCGCGCCTGGCTTTTAGTTTTGGTTACATCCTTAGCGGAAATTGAAAGAGCAAAATGGAATACCCCTAATAATGCACGAGGTCGAAACGGCGGCATCTAATGACCGTTAACAGGATATGATTAATGTAATGGTAAAACAGCGATTTTACAGCAAAGATAAATCCGATTTCCAGATTGAATAAAGCCCTATTTCCCCTTGCCGTATTTCTTTAAAAGTAGATCAATTGCCTCGGCCAGGAGATCGCCGACCGGCTTCTTTTCATCAACAGCCAGATGTTTCACGGCTTTTATTTTATCTTCTGACAATCTCGTGGTAAAGGTCGCTTTTATTATTTCAGATTTAGGTCGTGGTGTCATTAATTCATCTCCATAATGATTTTATTGATAGTATAACACAATAAGAAAAACATATATCATTTGACATAAATCATTAAAACAATTATAATTTAAATCAATAAGACAATAACACCGTTTAGCGTCAATGATTTCAGCAAAGGAAGGGTGGGAAGAGGGCAACAAGGATACTGGCTGTGGCTGTGAGTTTGAAAAAAACCAAACAAATTTTGCGGCACGGAATGCGCCAGGCAGTATATGAACAAACTCGCCGTCCGTCGGGCGGATGATAGCAAAACAGGGAGGATTCAAAATGATTATGGTAGGCGCTGAAATACCCAAGACAACAAGACGGAAAAATAACGACGCCCACGTCATCACGCGTGTCGAGGCTGCAGAAAAGCCAAGCCAAAAACACACGAAAGAAGACAACCCCGGTAAAACTGTATGCCTTGAAGTTCAGGACGATGATATGGCGCCCTCGATCCTGCCGGGTGATATAATTTATTATCAACCGAGGCCATGTCCAAAGCCCAGAAATGGCGATTATGTTGTCATATATAATAAGACGGAAATGCCCGGCAAGCTATTTCCACGCAAGTATGTAATCCGAGCTGACAAGAAAGCTTTCTTTTGTGATGGAAAGGGGCACGAGATTGAAGCCAACAAAAATAGCTTTTATCAGATGGCTGGTGTGATAAAAAAAAGATGCCAAGTCACTTATTCAGATCCGTTCTGTGTGCCGCGGCAGGCAAAATAAATTGTAATGGACTTTTTAAAAAAGATAGGCTACAATTGCATAGATATTCAAACGTGTACTACCATTACATAACGAACTGGAGGTTTACAAATGGCTGAATGCGACGAAACAAATAAGATAAAGCCAGCTCTCTTTGGCTCAAGCAATATATAAACGGGGAATGGGCGCATCCCAAAGAGAATTACACTGAAGAGTTAAAGCTGCAGGCCATAAAGATGGTAGTTGATGAGGCACTGCCATTTGCGGATGTTTGCAATGAACTTAACATACCAAGCATTGCGCTGGCTGAGTGGACTGAGACATGAGGGCAATCACTAGCAGATTATCAACAGTTTGGTGCTGCTGCGGTCATAGCATTAGCTGATGCGGCAGAAGCAATACTCGCGCATCTAAAGCAAATGCTCGACAGGATGGGAATAATTGATTTCGATATTGACGACAGCGAGGGTCTTAATATTCAATTCAAATGAGGGCTTACATATCAGGGGGAAAGCTGAACTGCGCAGCCCTTCCCCTGATAAGTAATGCCGGAGATAACCACAAGGAGAGTGGCAAATGGAAAAGCAAAATCAATTAGAAGATGATCAATCCGTACGTATCAGACAGCTTTACGAGAATATTGCCACATTATCTAGATGGTGTCCATTAGCTGGTGAGATGTTTGTGCCACTGGGCAATGATGCCTTACCAGCTGAATCGCCAATCTCCTCACTTATTATAAAAGTTGCTGATTTGATCCATAAGGCCAGAGAGCTTTGGTTTAATTATGATTATCGTTATGAAGACCCAGGCCTTGAATTTTTTCTATTCCAAAACTATGTAATCGACTGTTCGGATCCAAACTGGCCAGATCCAGATAGGATGAAGGCAATGTCAGGGATGAAGGGCTTTAATCCTGATATGCTCAGAGCGGCAAGAGATTTGTGGAGTTTATGTCAAAAGGGCGAGCTATATAACAGAGAGCTCCTTGATGATAATTCAGAGGAATATATTTACAGCCTCATTTGCTCAGATACAGAAACGGCATTTTACAATGAAAGTGCCATAGAGAAAATTCGGAAACTTTATCCTGACGCTGTAAATTTTCTACCAGATTATAAGATTTATAGCCTTGCTACTATTTTTGAGGCATGGTGTGCCTTGGAATTGGTCATTGTAGGTCGGGAGTCGGAAACAAGCGAATCAGTGATGTTGCATCTTGGCGCAGCAGATGAATGTCTATGGATGGCCTATAAAAGTCAAATTGCAGAATTAAGTGCTTAATTGCAGCAGCTTTTCATTGATTTCAGGGGATAGGCTCTGCAGGCCGACAAGCGGAATCTCCGACCGTTTCCCCTGATAAGTAATGCCGGAGATAACCACAAGGAGAGTGGTATGGAAGATGATAATAAATCAGAGCTACCCGTTAAAGCTACAGAAAAGTCCAAAGGCGAAACAATATTAGACGATATCGAAGAAATAATATATATAAAAATTTCAAAAGAAAATGACATCACTGAGCCCGCCGACGATAATGGTAATTTATGTGGCTCCGTCCCCGCAGAAAAAATATTTATAAGGGAAATGGATTTACCGGCACAGCCTGGCGAAACATTACCAGATGGATTATTTTTAGAATTAAAGAGGGCGCGGTACAAAAAAACAAAGAATCCGATCGAATTAATCGAATCATTCGTGATCGCAATGGAAAACAGGATATATCCGCCAATATGGGTTCTTGACGCTTTATATAACGCATTCAAAGAATATGAAAAAAGGCGTGATGTAACGACGCTTGATAAAATACTTGGGTTATCCGGCTCTGTATCAGGGAAAGATGGAACATACAAGAAAAGATTAGAAGGAATTTTCAATGATAATTTGATGGCAGATATGTTTAAGCTTACTCTGTTGGGTTTTAAACTAGATAACGCTGCTCATATGGTAGCAGCAAAACTAAAACAGGCAGACGAAAAAGAACCAATAAACAAAACTGCATTCAGAATAAAAACCACGAAATCCGCCTACAGGCTACTAACCATGTACAAGCAGGCGCGTCGAACATGGCTAAAAGAACGCGAGGTTTCTTTTAAAAAAGTTCTGGAAACAAGAGAACAAAAGAAATTGTTTTTAGAAAGCTTTCCTGATATCGGATTCAACCCAAAGAACCCAAAGAATTCCACAAAATTAAAAAAACATAATTAATTTTTGCACATCTCCAAGATGTTCACCTAGTCCTAACGTTAGATGAAGAGTCATATTATCCCGGATTATCCTCCCCTATTAAATACAACTGATAATCAGGGTCATAAAAAATTTTAGATATGCTCCTTATTTAACCGATCTGCGAATTTATAATTAAATTAAACCATGCTGTGCTATGGCTTTTAAACCGATTCAAGGAGAGGAGCGAGTATGGAGCGTCTACTAACCCCGATGGAGACAGGCAATCTGCTTGGTTTCGACGTACAGACTATCTATCGACTGGTGCGCATTGGCGAGATGAATGCCGTGAAACTCGGACGGAGAAGCCTGAGAATTTCTGAGGGCGAAATCAAAAGGTTTATTGACAATAAGAATGAGATTGCAAGTTCTGCAAGACAGGGCGCGAGGGGCTGATTTGTCATACAAGATGGTACATGATCGTTTCTGGAACGATCCTCGGGTGAGAAAATTGTCTTTTGATGCGAAAGGCATGTATTTCTTTTTGTACACGAATCCACTGTCACACTACACCGGGCTTTATCACCTGCAACCTTATATTATTTGCAATGAACTGAGTATTGATACGGACAGGCTTGATAAGGCAATAAGTGAATTGCAAATTGCCCCTCAAAACCGGATAGGTCTAGCCGGGGCAGATTTTAATAACAGATCGCCCCATCTGGTGAAATATGATCCGGAGTTTGGGCTATGGTGGATCGTCGACATGCTGCCAGATCAGATACATAACGCCTGCCTGAACTCAAAACAATTGAAGGGTGTGCTGAATTATCTTCTATCTCTGCCAGAATCTGTAATTATCTCAGAGTTTATAGATTTCTACGACACCTTTTTCAAGAAAACATTTACTGGTCAAAAAAAGGAAATAATTCAGAGCTTATCTAACGGACTGGAAGCTTTTTATGTAAAGCACGGGAAAAATTTTTCATTGCCGGATAGCCCTATCCAGCTTTTTTTAAATCCCAGAACCACAACAACAGCATACCCAACAACATACCCAACAACATCAAAAATACATACTTGCGGGGCGGGAGCCCCGCGGCGCGAAGCATCCACTCAAAAGCTGCAGGTAACGGAAGATGAGATTGTGAAGCTTTATGCAGGCTTTAACGGCTCTTCTCTTAAGGTTAAGGAATTCATTGCTGCCATGGCCGCTGAGAATTCAACAGGCACTATAAAACTGACGAGGATCAGATCTGTTTTGACCGAGTTGTTCGAAATTTACAACTCCTATGGTCCCGATGCTTTTGCACATGGAATAAGCGCAGCAAATACGAAAGGGGCAGCGAACATTAACTATGCGAAGAAGGCTATGGCCAATTATAAACCGGGGAAGGAGCTAGGCAGTAATGGCGACAACACTGGAGATGTTTGGAAACAATCCCTTGAAGGCTAACGTTATCACTGAGGATGTCTTTAAAGCAGCTATGAAAGAGGCATGCATTCTTATCGGTCGTAGCCAGCCGGATCTTGCACAGCTCGCATTATTCTACAAAAAAGTGAAAAGGCTTGATGCAAGGGACTTCGTAACTGCCCTTAACGACGATGATCTACTGAAGGATTGGGCTTTCCGTAAGAACCTTTGTTGGCCGTCTTTGTTACAGGCAATTAACAAGGCCCAGACTGACAGACTTGAACGGGAAAACGGCGCCCTCAAAAAGCAGGAGATGATCCCTTATGATCTTTCACCCGAGATAAGGGCTCAGATTGACGCAATACTCGGCCGTAAGCCCAAGGAGGATCCACATGGACATGAGAATTCAAGTTAAGCTGCCGGATTTATCGGGCGAGAAGGGCATGCAGTTTGCCATTCTTAGGGCAGCGGCCAGCGGAATTAACAAGGCAGCAATATCTGCTAGGGCAATGGTTGCTCAGTCGATCCGTGAAGAATATACCGCGCAGAGCAGCGCAATCAAGAGCCGCATTGAGATAAAAAAAGCAAACATGAGAAGGTTGCAGGCCGAAATTATTATCGATGGTAAGCCAATACTTCTTGGCAAATTCAAACTTTCAGGCACTGGAAAGAAGCGCATCGTTAAAACCCAGGTTAAGAAAGAGCTCGGTATGATTCCTTTGCGACATTCTTTTGTAGCAAGCATAAAGGGCGTTAAGACCATATGGCAACGCAAAGGGAAGCCGCGCTTTCCTGTTAAGGCATTGCGCGGCCCGTCTGTCCCCGGAATGGTCAGAGCAACCATCTTCAAGAAGATAGAGCCAGAGATCAATGAGCGCGTTAATCGAGAGGTTCAACAGGCAATACAGTATGCCATCGGCAAAGGGAGAGTGCATCTTGGTTCGTAATTTATTGCTGGGTCCCTCTGGAGGGGTACATCATGCGCCCCCCCCCGACGCGCAGAATCGAGTTTGACTCAGGTAATTAAAATAAGGGGTTCGTTTCGCTTAAGTTTTTGATAAATATGGATATTTATGATAAGGATCGCATGACCAAACTTAATTTTGATTGTTTTAAGGCTGGATTACAGCATAGGAGAGAGGAGGAAAAGAATGTTTTAACTCCGAGATTATTTGATGTTTTGGATATCTCGAGATCGAAGAACTTTATGGGGGGCGCGCCTTAGTGAACATACCCTTAACTGATTCTCAGTCCATTTTGCCGGGCATTGAGTCCGTCGAGCGGCTAGTGGCCCAAGCCATGGACAGCGGAGTACCCACAAGGTTGCTTTCACAGATATATGATTGGGATGTGCGGACCGTGCAGTTGTGGGGTAAAGACGGAATTATTAAACCAAACACTGCGGGGTATTATCGATTGGGTGACGTCATCAGCAAGGTAGATCACTGGCGCGTCGATATCATCAACCGGAAACAGGGCGAATCCGGTTCCAAGAAACAACTACTTGAAGTTACCAGACTCGAAGAGCAGGTCCGCCAGCTTCAGATGGAAAATGAAAAACTCAGCGGAAAACTGCGCGACAAGGAAAAAGTCGAGCGCGTCGCTTACAGTCGTGCCAGGTTAGAGGCGCAGATGCTGGACAGTCTGCCATCGAGACTGAAGTCTCTTCTCGCGTCTGAGACTGACGAACACAGGGTCGGCGAGATACTTAAAAAAGAAATCGATCATATCCGAAATAAAACAATTGAGAATGCGAGGTCACAGTGGTAGCCGAAGAAATCATACTTAATTGTGATAGATCCTGCCCCGATTTTAAACCTGGTTGCGCGGCTTTCTGCAAGGAATACCATACCTACAATCAGGCATATAATGATGGACTCAAGCCCATTATACACAAACACATTTCTCAGTTTGCCGACAATGAAGTCAACCTGCCAACTAAAGGAAATAAAGAGCCGGGGCACTGGCGAACCAACCGCACTCCATACCTTCGCGAAATACTTGATAACCTTGGCCCGTTATCGAAAACCCAATACACCAGAGTCGTCAAGGGGACTCAACTGGGATTTACTACCGTAGCACTTATATGGTTTGCATACATCGTTAAATATGCCGCAGCCAATATGCTTATGCTTATGCCCACACTCACTAATGCCAAGAGGCATAGTAAAGGCAAGGTAGCGCCATTTATTGAAGCAAACCCGGATATTTTTAAAGGCAGGATCAAGGATCCAAAGGATAAAGAAGGCGGCAATGAAATGTATTGCAAAGAATATCCGGGCGGAGAACTAATACTTAGCGGAGCCAATAGCGCAGCGGCTTTAAGACATTTTACTACTAAGTATGCGGTACGCGATGAAAAAGACGGCTATCCCGCTGATGTCGAAGGTGAAGGCGACCCGGGTGAGTTAATCGAATGCAGGACAGATATCTATGGTTCCGAAGCAAAATATTATGACCTATCCACGCCAACAATTACGGGTATGAGTCCCATATCGGATGATTATCAGGACTCCGATCAGCGTGTTTATATGGTGCCATGCCCAAACTGTCAAATAAAACAAAAGCTTGTATGGGAAAACATTGTTTATGAGCACGATAATTATCAACTAACCACCGAGGTCTTTTATCGATGCGAACATTGCCGCACACTTATAGCCGAACACAATAAAACATGGATGCTCGCTGAGGAAAACGGAGCCGAATGGATAGCTCAAAATCCTGGGCACGAAAAACGTGGCTATCACCTTTCATCACTCTATAGCCCACTCGGCTGGTTATCCTGGAAAAAAATGGTTTGTGAATACCTCAAAGCCATGAAAAACCATGATGCCGCCCTGCTTAAGCGGTTTTGGAACACACGTCTTGCCCTTTGCTGGAATGAGGAAGAGACCCCGCTAATAGATGAAAGCTCTCTCTATACGCGCCGCGAATCATACGGTCCTGAAATACCGCTGCCGGCCCTCATACTGACCGCAGCTATTGATGTACAGTCCAGTCCCGCTCGACTTGAAATCGAAATCAAGGCTCATGGCCCGGAAGATGAAAGCTGGACGATTGACTATCACATAATCGATGCTGATCCCGGTAAAAAACAAACATGGGAAGAGCTTGCCGGATACCTTTGGGAAGAAAAAAGATATCATGCCGGCGGGGCCGAAATGAAAATAGCTATTGCCCTTATTGATTCCGGTGGCCATTTTTCACAGGAGGTCTATGATTTTTGCGCTAAATATCGCAGATATAAGGCATTTTGCACCAAAGGTTCACAATTCCCAGGCAAGCCTATCATAGAGCGGGCGCGAAGGAGGAAGGGGGGCTTCACCAGCCGGGTAGATTTCTTCATCGGGACCGATACAGCTAAAGACACTATTTTCTCGCGACTGCAGATAGCTCAAAAAGAGACAAAAGACATCATTATTTATGCTGGCATCACCAGTTCGGCCGTTACACGATATCCGGGCTATATGCACTTTAACGAAAGTTGCGATGAAGAGTATTTTGCACAGTTGGTCGCAGAAAAAAGAGAAAAAGTCAAAGTTGGGCGCCGATATGTATGGCGATATCGGCAGATCAGAGACAGAAACGAGGCTCTTGATCTGAATGTTTTAAACCTCGCTGCCGTCAGAATCTTAAGACCCAATTGGATGAAACTCGCCAGAGATATTGCAGCCAGGGCAAAAGTAGAGAAAGTTATTGTTAATCGGCCCGGCAAGTCAGGAATAATCAGCCCAGCCTTGCCCGGGGCTACTGTCGTGCCGGGGTCTGCGAGATCAAGACGCAGAGTATTAAGCAATGGAATAAGAGGATGATCACCAAAGGATGCATTCATCAGGCCATCTGGCTACAGAAGTCACGCTTACGGTCAACATGCACAAAAGCATACCGCTTTATCGATGAAGGCGGCGTAGAAATTAAATCTGAAAAAAGTGGGGTAAGGTAAATGTTAAGTCTTTTTAAAACAGGGAAAGCCGAGTTCACTTACAAAATAGGAAAAAGAAAATTTGTGCAGCAACCCATAGTGTCAGGGCAACACTGCCAGTTGGTCGATATATTGTCCGGAGCAGCCCAAACTCTTGCAACGACGTCTTCTATTGCCGTAAGGCTTTATCAGGCCATAGCAGTGATTATTACGCCCGAGAAAATGTTGCGCCAGGATAAAGATATTGCACAGTTGGCAAATGAAATACAGGTAAACATCGATGACAGAACCATGGGCCGCATCATTAAAGACTTTATAAAGCTGAACCCCTCATTTAATAGTTCGCTATTTCTCAGCCTTAGCCTAGAAAGTCAGGCTGAGATTGCGTCCGCAACAAAATCTATACGGGAGGTGCAGACGGTTGAACTGTCAGGCCACAAATTGGAAGTAAGAGGAATACTACCGCCTGGCCTTGCCGGGCTGATAAAAAAGCAGCAGAGGTGAATCAATGATTAGAATCAAAGAGACCGTTGAAGGAAGGGCCGTAACATGCGAGATGGAACTGGCAGGCGATACGTTCGAGATTGATTTAATGCCGATCAGCCAGGAAGACCGCGCCAGCGTATTCAAATTACTCCGCAAGCATAAGCAATTGGTAAACCCCGTCACGAAGGCCATGGAGCTCGTGCCCTACTTCGACGATCAGGACCCGGCGATACAGAAAGCCTTTGACGATCTGCTTGATCGTGTGATTGTCAACTTCCGGGGCATCGGCGACTCAGACGGTAATCCTCTTGATGGAACCATACGAGCCAATAAGATACTTCTCGGCTCCATAAAGGTAAAGGATGTTGAAGATATCGCCGTCACAGATGAGAGTGGCGCAGTGACCACCTTCAAGCAGCCTCGGGAAAGATATTTCAAAAGCCTGATCATTGACAAGGCCATTGAGGTGGGCTCTGCCTTTGCGGAGTCTGACTCAAAAAACTAATTGACCTGGTCGGCTTCTATGTCCTCGGCGGCCAGGTCGTTATTCCGACCCAAGGAAATGAGAGTGTATGGCAGATTGTAACGCTGGCAAGCATGCCGCTGAAGGTGACATTCGGCGGGGCCTATGCCATAGATCGACAGTTGATCAAAGATGTAGCGGCAGATTTGGGCATTGAGCGTGATGAGATGTTTTTTGCCAAGCTAAACATAATCGAGGCGGAACTTTTGCTGTTACTAGAAGAGAACCATGAAGAACTGAAAAGGCGGAGGGAAGAAAAGAATCACGAAAGACTTTCCAAGCAAACAGTGGCGCAGGCAGAGAAGATTAAAAAGCGGTGGGCGGAAAGACAAGTCGACAATTAATTTACTACCCCACAATTAAAGGAGGTATTTATGGCGGCAGTGAATGATGCAAAAATAATAATATCAGCAGACGCCGATGGCGTTGTAACAGCATCCAGCAAGGCAAACAGCGCACTTGGCACCATCAAGACTGCTGCCATGGAGCTTTATGCAAAGGTTATGCTTGTTAAGAAGGCCTTTGATTGGTCTAAAGAACTCACGCAACTTGCCGGACATGCCCAGGCGGCGGAATACGCTTTCGCTGCCATGGCAGAATCACAGGGCGTCAATGGCGCGCAATTGCTTGCCGACCTTAAAACACAGACGCAGGGCACTATCGATCAATCCGGGCTTGCGCAAGAGGCATTAAAAGCTCTTGCTGCAGATATACCAGCTGAATTGATCACAGGACTTGGCGGCGCGTCAGAGGTTGCTTCGCGACTTATGGGCACAACGGTAGAGGAGGCTTTTAATTCGATTATCGACAGTGTGGCCACCGGCATGCCGAAAGCACTCAAAAAAACAATGTTGATCACAAAAGACGAGCTTGCCGCTTTGCAGGCCGCTGCGCCGTCCATGGAAGTTGGAGACTTTCAGAAAGAGATGGCCCACATAGCGGTTATTGAAGGAATTATAAAAGGCTATAAGATGCAGCAGGAAGCCATTGAACTCCTGACAACGCAGCAGCAGCGATATAATGCGGCATGGAAGGAATTTAAGGAAACGGTTGGCGATATCATCGCTGCAGTCTTTCCGCCCATTCTCGGCTTCTTTCAGCTTGTATGGTCGGGCCTATTGCGTGTGAGCCAGGGCATATATTACATGATCGCGGGCATCGGGAAATTAATATCCCTGATCCCATTTCTGGGCAGTGTCGGTGAAAAAATTAAAAACTTTGGTTTAATCAACGCACAGTCCACCGGGAAGCTATCATGGAACTCTGCAAATAAAGGGCTTATTAATATGGGCATTATCGATGGCGCGCCGATAAAGCAGAAATACACGAGGGACCAATATGATCAGGCACTGTCTGATCAAAAAAAATGGCTTGCAGATATGAAGTTGCAGGCTTCGAAGGCTGGCATTTACAAGGCCCAGGCCGAGGAATTAAAAGCGCAAATGGAGCTTGAACGGCAGCATTATGAACAGTCAAAACTCTATATCGACATGGAAACTTCCAATGTTGAGCGTCTTTATAAAAATCGTACTTCGCTGCTACAGCAAGAGGACGAAGCCACAAAGATGCATACCGAGATGGAAAAAGCATATTATGAGATCCTTTACAAGGGCGCCGTCATTTCCGAAAATGAATATTCACGGTATAAAGACATGATGATGCAGCGTGACCTTGACAACCGGGCGGATTTCATTAACAGATCGGTTGAACTTGACCGCCAATATTACGCCCAGAAAGCGGAAACCCTTATTAAGAGCTATATAGGCGAATCCGACATGATACAGAAAGAGCTTGAGCTGACAAAACAATACTACGAGGCATTGCGCAATGAAGCCAGTACAAAGAAAAACTCACTCGGCAAAGAAGGCTATACGGCTGAACTTAAAAAAATTACCGAGCAGGAAACAGCGGCAATGGAAAAACTGCGCACACAGGCTGAAAAAGCGGATATTGAATATTACAAAAACCGCACTGACCTTGCCGAGCAGTCCATACAGAAAGAAATAGCAGCCATGAACACATGGCGCAATGCACTTGTAAGCGCATACAAGGATGCATTGACAGCCGCACGGCAATATGACGACAAGGCGCGGGCTATCGGCGATATGATTGCTGCAAATAACAGACAGTATCAGCAGATATTTTTCCCGGCCAAGACAGCCAAAGAGCAGTATGAGGCAGATTGGAAAAACATGCAGGAACTGTTACGGCTGGAAAACTTTAATATGTTTGACGAAAAAGCGACTAATTCGACTATACAGGAAATACTCGGTTTTATGTCGAAATATAAGGATTTCAAGAATAACCAAAATGGATTATTTCCCGATGGTGAAGACAGTAGTATAAGGATAAGAGAATTAAAAGAATCATTTTCAGAGCTGCAAAATAAACTATCCGGAATGAAAGCCGATAATGAAGCGCTCAGAAACAGTATGCTCATGTGGTCTGATGATCTCGCGGTAAAGATGGCAGCTGCAGATCAATCAGTGGCAGCATTAAATGCTGAAATGGTCACCCTAAATAATCAGATATTGAACATTGCCCCACTCAAACTCGATACTTCCGGGTTCGAAGCATCCATACGGGCGGCTATAAACCAAGTGAGTCAGCTCAATAGCATGCTGAATGGTCAAACGTTCTTAGATACAAACCCCTATGTGCCTCCGGGTTACGATCCAGGAACCGGCGACTATATCGGCGACGGCACAAAGGACGAAGCCTCGCCGATTGTTCCCACATATATAGGCGTCTCGTCTGCAGTCCATGCACATGCCAGAACGCAAGATAATATTGCAACCCACGCTGGCGCAATGTCACGGGCAGGCGTCATCAATATTACGTTGCCAAAAATCGAAGTTCAGGGCGTAAATGATCCCGGGGAACTGGCTCGGCGCCTTGTCCAGCCCCTGCGCAGGGAACTGAAGCGGCTGGACCACATAAACGGCAAAAAATATGGAACTTAAAACGCCAGATAGGATAAAGCCGGTACAATGTGGCCGCTGCCGTTTTTTTTGTCGTGATCTTAGCTATCAATATATGGGAATTTGCGGAAAGGACAAAAAGAAAGATGCTGTTCGGGCAATACATGTATGCAGTAAATTACTAACTGTCGATGATCGGAGAGATGCGCTTTCAATATGACAGCTAACTACGATAATAACCACGGAATAGGCGCGAATCTTCCCGACAGAGCCATCTCCTTCTCTGTGCGGATATATAGGGGCTTGATCAAGGGCAAGGCTCCTCTCACGTCTGGAAGTAGACGCCACTGAGCCACCCAATAATATCTGGCTCAGTCTTCTTGGAGGGATGCCGTCAATGGAAAGATTATTATCAGTGGACGAAACACTCGGGATACTCGGAATAAAGAAAGCAACGCTTTATTCATGGGTATGCCGGCGGCAAATCCCGGTGGTCAAGCTTTCTGCAAGGCTTCTGAAGTTTAGAGAAAGCGATCTCGAGGCCTTTATCAATGCAAGGGCTGTCAACTATCAACAGAAGCCTGTCAAGGCCAGCCGGACCATTAAGGCACCGAATCGACCCGGCAAGGATATTCATGAAATGGTCGCATCCATTAGACAAGAGGTCCTTAATGATTTATAATTGTCTCAGGTATTTCAGGGCCTGCAATCCGGGAGGAATTATATACCATGGGATTGTATAGGCTCGAAAAGGGCAGTGTCTGGTGGATGTCCTTTTCTGTCGCCGGCCGTCGATATCGCGAAAGCACCGGCACAGAGGACAAAAAACAGGCCGTTCGGATCTTTGACAAGGTGAAGGGCCAAATTGCGGAAAGGCAGTGGTTTCCAGATTCCCAGAAGCCGGACTGCACCTTTGATCAGCTTGTTGAAAAGTTCCAGGCCTTCTCGCAAGGCCGGTACAGATCGGCTTTTCATGTAAACCTCATCCCTCAACTTCAGGCGCGCTTCTCCGGTTACAGGCTGTCTGAAATCACCTTGGAGCAACTCGAAAAGTTCCAGAGTGAGCGATTGACAAAGGGTAAGAAAGGGAAGCCGAACAAGCCGGCCACTGTAAACCGGCTGCTTGCTGTTATGTCACGAATGTTAAATAAGGCTGTACAATGGGATATGCTGAGCAAGGTTCCCAAGGTGGAGGCTCTAAAGGAGCACAACAAACGGCTCCGGTATTTATCGACTGACGAAGTTCACCGGCTTATTGAGAAATGCCCTGAACATTTAAGGCCGATAGTGACTATGGCGGTCAATACCGGAATGAGGGCCGGGGAGATGCTTTCCCTTAAATGGGGCCAGTTGGACTTGCAGAACGGTTTTATCTTGCTGCAGAAAACCAAGAGCGGCTATAAGAGGGAGATTCCCATTAACAAGACGCTTTGGACAATGCTCCTTGATATGCCGTCAAGGTTCAAGGGGGACGCGGTTTTCATAAACTCCCAGACCGGCAAATGCTTTACCGAGATCGGCAAGGCTTTTGAGCGGGCATGTGTCAACGCAGGAATCAAAGATTTTCACTTTCATGATTTACGACATACGGCGGCGTCAAATATGGTGATGGCAGGCATGGACATTGTAACGGTTCAGCAGATTCTCGGGCATACCACGCTAAGGATGACAGAGCGATATAGTCACCTTGCGCCGTCCCATAAGGTGGCCCAGATGGAGAAATTTGACGCCTTTATGAACAAAAAAACGTCTGAATTTATTGAACAAATGCAGGCCGTTTCTCAGTGATTGTCAAGTTTTTGTCAAGGTATGCTTTCAGCGGTCATTTGTAAACGTTTAACCCATTGATTTCTATGGTGGAGCTGAACGGGATCGAACCGTCGACCTCTTGAATGCCATTCAAGCGCTCTCCCAACTGAGCTACAGCCCCATAAGTGAATTTTAAGAATATCATCCCTGATTGAGCGTTGTCAAGACATCATTGGTAATGCCTGATATCACATGTAGGCAATAACGGCAAGTCTATTTTTTCTTCTTGGCGGGTTCTGCCGCCGGAAGACTTTTGATAAGATCCTCGGTTTTTTTGTGATATTGGGCTTTGATGTCCCTGGGTATGGTGTTCTCGATAGCCATAAGGCATTTGAGAATGTATGGGACAGTGATCGATTTGCTCAATAACGGATTGGCGGGCGTCAATAGGGCTATGAGGATGATTACTGTGATAGCGATGAGGATAAACCCTTTCAGAAAACCGGTTACACCGCCTAAAAAGGTGTTGATCATGCCTAGTCCCGGCAGCTTGAATAACTTGTTGAGGAACACCGCCAGAATGCTGAAAATAATCACGCAGGCAAGGAATAATATGACAAAGCTTAATATCTTGGATAGGTTTGGGTCACTTAATTTAATATATGCCGACAAGTGTGTATAATACCGGGTGGCTACGATATAACCGACTATTATACCAACTATGCCAAGAGCCTGCTTTATGAATCCTTTCCAGACGCCGTAGAAGGTCATGACGCTTATGATAATTAGGACTATTATATCCAGTGTATTCATAATAAAATACTCCTTTTATTAATTTAATATTATACAGTAAATTGCGCTATTTATCATTCATATCCTGAGAATCCACGTAAGCATTTAAGGTCATTATAGAATATTTATTGCCTCTGGATTAAAACTGACGATTCCATTGGAATTTCCGATCAAGCTTTCTCCCGGCTGTTATTGATATTCGGGAAAATTGCAGGCAATACATGGTATATTAATTCCCATTATGACAGATAAGTTTGCAGCATATCAGATGAACCTGATTTTCCACCGTACTGAATCGGAGCTTAGAGAATTGCTCGAAAAAGGGCTTCGCAGGCATGTAAGGCTGGTCCTGACAAAGAACTCATCCAGCATGCTTTCCGCGCAGGTCAGGGAAGGGGTGACTCATGTGCGGCTGCATGAGATGTTTCTGACAGCAGGCATGGATGTAATTGATGAGATTATCGGGTTTATCGGCAATAAACGCCGCTGTATACCACTTTTCAGGAGTTTTGTCAGATATAATAGCGTTAATATTCGGGAAAAGCCCTCCAGAAAAATAACTGTCAGGACCTCCGGCAGGCATCACGACCTCCGGGAGTTATTCAATGATGTAAATCGGGAGTATTTTGAGGATAAGATTGAGGCTTTGATAACCTGGGGGACCGGCAGGATCGGATTATGGGTCAGAAAGAGGACCCTGGGAAGTTACAGCCCTGAATCAAACCTGATCAGGATCAATCCTGTTCTGGACAGCAGCAAGGTTCCACGCTATTATCTCAAATATGTTGTTTTCCATGAAATGCTTCATGCCCATCTGGGCGCTCAAAAAAAAGGCGCAAGGCGTTGCATTCATTCCTCAGAATTCAGGCGGCAGGAAAGGATGTTCAGGGATTATGACCGGGCAATAGTGTGGGAACGCAAATCAGCAGGATAAAAAAGACGACCCTGCGCCGCATATGCAAGGCCGTCCTAAATAGCAGGGTGGAGGAATGCTATTCTTCGGTCAGTTCAGCTTTTGCTTCCTGCAGCCATGCTACAAGCGTATCTACCTGATCTGGTGAAAGCGAAATGTAGTCGCGTACGGCTTCACCCTTTTCATTTGTGTACTCGGGACCTTCAACATAAATCATGCCTTCTGAGGTCGACACTACAAGTTCCAGCATTGTTTTCTGCATATTGTTATATCCTCCACTTGGTTTGGTATTATCCATGTTTAAATATAGCATATCAATTAAATGAAGACAAGCTAAATTTGAGGCGGGAAATTAAGAAGAATAGAAGCGGTATATGGCGCAATTATTTCACTCATTTGGGAATAGGCAAGCCATGCTGTCTCAGAAAGGTCAGCTTGTCCCAGTGGCTCCTTTGAAAGATAATTCTGGAATCAATGACCTTGGGGAAAGCCGCATCCTCTGAACTTGCCTGAACTATAGAGATGATGTAAATGTTTTCCTCTAAGCACAGCGGTTACTAATTCATACCGGCAGCCGCCGGCCACCTGATTTCGACATGGAAATTATTGAAGTCGGGATCATCTTCATCTCCGCCATGAGTGCAATACATTCCTTCAGGCAGCGGATTTAATTGAATTGTCTGACCTTCTTCGATAACTCCGCCAAATGCCTGAAATTCTATTAACCCGTTAAGCACATCTGTAACAGCGTCCCGATAATGCGGCAGCACGTTGTGAATACTCAGGTCGGGACGCCCGAACTTCCGCAAACCGCGTGTGTGGAACCACTGAGCTCCGTCACGCTCTTCCGACACAATCATTATGATATGCTTGCGGGGTTGCGGAAGCGCAGGCTCAAAAATGGCGGACATCCAGTCTGCCCGCGACCACCACTTGAATCTTTGAGGATCAAAAATAGCAACCCCTCCATGGTCCAAAAAACATGAAAGCAGTCCTATTGTATTGCGGAAGTAATTGAGGGTGGTATCGTCCGCGACAGAACCTTTCACAATAACGCATTTTGTCTGCGCTGCGACAGCATCGGCAAGGACAGGTTTTTTTTTGACGAGCTCGGTCCAAAGATAGCCCTTGCGAAACGAGTCGAGAGCTTCAGGATGGACGCTTGGACCATAAGCAACCACTTCGATTCCATCCGGAATAGAATCGCACCTGTACTTGGTGCGGGAAATACTCAGATCAGCAATATCTGCTCCGAATACGACATATAAAAGGAAAGGAGAGTTGCCGCCATCCCTGTAATAATCGCGCGGCCAATTGGGAAGGGGGCTGTTCATGACTTTAGCTCCTTATTCCCGGGGTCACAGGGATGCGTGAATTTAAAACCGCTCCTGTGAATAGCTTCTTTCTGATTTTTGTAATTATAGTTTTTCATTGGATTATAAAGTTCAAACTGCCTTTGGCTTTATTGATCTGATATTCCAGACCCGACGTCTTTATTCTAACACGTTAACTATAGTTTCCATTCTTTAAATGGCACACGCTCAGGCTCATGGAGAGGCATGAGCTTAATGCCTATTCCGCAACCAAACTTATTAAGTTTAGCAAAAAAGGCAGTTATTTTTGTAATAACGAGGTGTGCCCTGCTCAGCGTCGATAGCAAGAGCCGACGCCTAAAAGCGCGTAAGCATTTTGTCTTTCTGAAACGCGAGGCTTAATCAGGCTTTGGAATACAGCATAGTGCGTTGACCGGAAAGTTGATAACATGATAAATAGGATATTGACCGACCGCAAAAGCGCGATAAATTTCGTTATTGAACAACTACTAAAAACCATAACAAGACACTGCCCTTAGCGCTGTGTGTTTCAAGAGGAGAATTCATGCGCAGTTATAAAATAATGGTTCTTTTAATAGGATTAATGCTTAACCTGATCTCATGCTCGGAGGAAATGGCCATGGACCAGAAGTCCTACAACAAACTTTCAGTGGAAGAAGAAAGAGTCATTGTGCATAAAGGCACAGAGATGCCCTTCAGCGGACAATATAACAATTTTTTTGAGACCGGTTATTACCACTGCAAACGATGCAATGCGCGACTTTACAGTTCGGACGATAAGTTTGAGTCTGGCTGCGGATGGCCAAGCTTTGATAATGAAATCAAAGGCGCCATTAGAAGACAAAAGGACGCTGATGGAAGAAGAACCGAGATTTTGTGCTCAAACTGCGGGGCGCATTTGGGGCACATTTTTGAGGGCGAAGGACTTACAGAGAAAAATGTCAGGCATTGCGTCAATTCCACCTCCCTGATATTTGTGCCAAATAAAAAAGAATCCCTTACAGCAAAAGCCTACTTTGCAGGCGGCTGTTTTTGGGGTGTAGAGCATCTTTTTAAGCAAAAAGAAGGCGTCATTTCAGCAATCTCAGGTTATATGGGAGGTTCCATGGAGCGTCCTTCCTATCGGGATGTGACTTCAGGAAAGACCGGCCACCTGGAGGTTGTCGAGGTAACGTATGATCCGGCCAAAGTGAATTATGAGACGCTTGTCAAATATTTCTTTGAAATTCATGACCCGACACAAGTTGGTGGTCAGGGTCCGGATATAGGGGAACAATATATATCCGCCATTTTTTATGGAAATGATGAAGAGAAAAAAATTATCCAGAAGTTAATAGATGTGCTCATAATCAGGGGATATGCAGTCGTAACAAAAGCGCTTCCGGCCAAAGCCTTTTGGAAAGCCGAAGAGTATCATCAAAACTACTACGACAAGAATAAACAGCAACCATATTGCCATGTGTACAGAAAAAAGTTTTAATTAAACAACGGTTGGCAGGAGAAAGGGAATTGAGTTGGTTCCTGAATCATCTTAATTCAGGCTGAAATGCCCTGTCAGACATCTTTTTTAATGCCTCCGTAAACAGCAAAATTATAATATTTCCAAATTAGGTCAATATCCGTAAACCCGAGGTCTTTCAGCCAATTCAGGTGATCGATCAGTCTGGCCGGACTATCTTCTTCCTCGTATATTTTCATCCATTTTTGTTCAATCTCTTCAGGGGAGACAGATTTGCGCATGAATTTCTTCCAGTGAAGTATATTATTGTCCTGGATAAGTTCATTTGATCCGAGCACGATATCGGCATTATAGAAAACCCCGCCGGGCTTCAGGCTGCGATAGATTTTGGTGTATAAATCTATCTTGTCTTTATCGGTCACAAGATGGTGAAGAGTAAGAGCCGAAATAACGACATCGTAAGAATCGCTGAAAGAATATTTTGAAAGGTCGGCAATCTCATATGAAATATCCGAATAGCCGGATAATTTATGCCTTGCGACTTCTATCATGTTTCCGGCAATATCCACGCAGTGAATATGGGAAGAAGGGAACATTCCCTTTATCTTTTTTGAGATAGTTCCCGTGCCGCAACCCAGATCAATGATATTTATATCTTTATCTTTCGGGAAGGGGATATTGGCGACAAGGGCATCGAGCATCTGGGGATAATAGGGGATCAGTCTTATAACGATCCCGTCAAATTCAGGAGCCTCCTGCTCAAAATGATCTTTTATCTTATCCATGTATTTTATCCTCTGAATTGAATACTCTATATCTGAAGTTCCAGTTTAATCGAAATGCTCCGCGTTCATCAATATCGACCTCGAAAAAATATCCGGGGTATAAGTCAACCGATCCCTGTTTTCTTTATAATAACGATTCAGGTCTTTCTCGGCAGCCGAATCGAATGCAAGAGTATAGAAACTGTCCCGGCCCTGAACATGTTTGCGAAGCAGTTTTCGGCCAATACAAAAATTAAGCAATGAGGCAACTATCTTGTCGTTTATGCCTCCCAGGGCTATTTTAATATCTTTAAACCGCAGGGCCTTTGAGGTTATCAGATAATTCAGCAGCCCTGCAAGATGTTTTTTCTCTTGTTGTCCGAGAACAGCTTCAACAAATTTTCGGCGACTGAACTCGACGGCCGAACGCAAAGTATGCATTTGCGCCCAGAACAGGGACTCCAGCTGCATGTTCACAAAGTTATTGAGTATCTTTCTGCCAAGCGACGCCTGAAGCGCGTCTTTGTATCTTTCGATTACATGGTATGTCTCGACAATATGACTGTATGTGTTTTCCCGGTTAATGCCGAGGCCGCGCAGGAGGCCGTGCTCCATGATCCTGCAGACCCTTTTGTTCCCGTTATTGAACGGATGGATCACATATATTGCAAGGGAAAAGATAAACGCGTCGACTATAGTCCGGTTGCCCTTGTAGAAACTGATTGCGGCCTCCACTTCCCTTTCTATATCTGCCAGCTTTGCCGGGGTATACATGCCGCCTATCCAGACATCGCTGTCCCTGAACATGCCTGACTTGTATTCGGGCTCGGCCCCGCTGACGCCATGACTCAACCTGTCGAGGTCCTCCGTCAATGTTTGATGAATGGCCTTCAGTTTGTTGACGGATATGTCTGTTGCGCCCAATCCGTCTTCACAAACCATTCGGAAACCACGCACAATATTTTTGAATTCCCTGATATCGAGTTCTTTCTTGCGAATCACAGGCAGAGGTTCGTCTTTGCCTAACCCGAGAAAATTGTTCAATATCTTTTTTGCCTCGGCATCGGAAAGGTCGTTAATGCCTTCTATCTTTGCGGTCGAAAAGGTGGATAAAAACTCTGCCTGGGCGATAAGGTAGTTTTCGAGGTCCTGATTGTCGAAAACAATATGGTTGCGTATGGACTCATCGAGGTCGAAAAAGACCTTGTCGGTAAAATTAATGTGGTCCCTGCTGAGTTCAAACCTGCCAAGATAATCGCAGTCGGAAAATAACTTTGCCATGGCGCTTACCTTTTACTTACCATATTACTTACCTTATCATATAATGGCGTCCGCGATCAAGACACATAGGTTAAATTGACAGGTAAAATCAAGAGATGACGCCATTAAATATTGAATTTAGCCCGGAATTGTCATTAAAAAGCAATGTGATAGCCGTCTTTGGTAACCATATCTCGTCTCGCCAAAATTACGCAGCATATCAATGCAAATTGATCAGCGGGCAACCGCATGATATTATTGCCTCAAATCGAATGCGGTATCCCTGCGCCGAGCCATAGATATGGTTACCAAAGACGTTCAATGACGTGCGCGGCCGGGAGTTAAATTCTGCGATCATTATTTTCAGGGTACAGGTATTCCATTTGCCTGGCTGTGGCGCGAGCAATGGCTTCACCGCAATAACGGGCGACCACCTTTAGCGCCATATCGATCCCCGCTGAAATGCCCGCAGAGGTGAATATACGCCCATCTTCCACAACATGCATGTCATACTCAACCTTTACTGACGGAAACGAGTCGCGCATCCAGTCGAGTGAGCGCCAGTGGGTCGTCGCATGGCGGCCCTCAAGCAGGCCTGCAAAACCGAGAAGCATTGAACCGGTGCAAACCGATGTCAGGGTTTCGACTTCCGAGGCGCGAATACGCAGCCAATTGAGCATGACAGGGTTTTTGATTTCAGCGCGAGTTCCCCAGCCGCCGGGTACGACGAGAATATCCAACTTCGGGCAACTTTCAAATGTATGGTCTGGAATGACTTTCATGCCTCCGGCTGTGAGCGCGGGGCCATCTTTCTCTGCGATCAATAACGTCTGAAAAGGCGATGGTTCCTCCCGTCTCTTTTCCTCATTGAGTCGGGTGACTGAGAAGACCTCGAACGGCCCGCAAAAATCGAGAACCTCGACGTTTTCAAACAACACTATGCCGACACGCTTTCTTTCCATTTCATTGTGTATCATTTTCGTTTCTCCATGAATACAAGTCGGCACTTTGGCGACAGGTCCTCCTCACGGTATTTGAGATATCCCAGTCTTTGGTAAAAACGGATATTGTCAATGCTTTTGGAGCCGGTAAACAACTCGAACCGGTCTGCGCGGGCAAAGACCGTTTCTATTCTATTCATCAGTAAGGAGCCGATCCCCTGTCTCTGGTAATCGGGGTGTACGATAAGCCTGCCGATCAGGCACGAGCCGGAATCGAGATGAGCTCTCACTGAGCCGATGATTTTGTCTGCGCTCAATGCTTTCAGAAAGACCCTTGTTTCAAACCCCGACTCTATCTCGGGAAGCGTCTGGGTGAGAGGCGGAATCGTCCAGTCGTCGTTCAGTATCGCCTCACGCTGATATGCCAGTTTCTGCAATGCAAGAATCTCTGCGGCATCCTCTGAACTTGCCTGAATTATGGAGATGTCCATGCTTTTGTTATGCTTCCGTGAGTATTTTGAGCCTCATGTCCTCAACTATGTCTTTTACCTTTTCTCTATAAGCCAGCATATGCGGAGATTTAAGATGAACATGGAGAGCTTCCATGTCAGCCCACTTCTCAATAATAGTCACAACATTTTCTTCCAGGACCTGCGCCGGCAGTTCACTATTGATATCCACAGCCGGGAAATATTCAAGACATCCTTTTTCTTTCAGAACAGCAAGCATATTGTCTTTAAATATTTCGAGAAAATCGGGAAGCCTGCCCTGCCTGACACGAATAGATGCAATTACATTAATCATATTCACCTCCGGTTGATTATTCTGCAACGAGCATCATTCAGTTTATCAAGAAGTTTGCCCAATTTGGAAGATGCGGCGCTGTTGCCTTCTCTTAACGAAACCTTGGCCTCGTTAATTGCGCTGTTCATGAATATATCGAAATTAGTCATGATCTTATAATTAACTAAGGGGTCACCAGAAATCAACAATGGCTACCCCATATCCTGCGGTCGCCTTCACAAGAATGTTTATCAAACCACTGCTTTGCGTCTGTGCAGGAAATAGTAAAGGAGCATAATGGCTACGGTCGCCGCAGCCATAGTTTCATATAGTCCGCGGAAACCGATCAGCGGGACCAGCAATCCCAGGAAGAAGGGACCGATCCCGACCCCTCCGTCAGTGAGAGAGAAAAAGGTTGATGTGGCCAACCCCATGCGATGCCTCGGCGACACCATGATGGCTATCGCCTGGCCGCTTGACATGAATGTACCGAAGCCGAACCCGAGAAAGGCCCCGGCCAATAAAAGCGAGAAACCCTGCTCGACCTGACTGAGGATTATGAGCCCGACCGCGAACATTACAAAGGACGGATACATCACGGAGTTCTTACCTTTTGTGTCAAGCAGGCGGCCGGTTACCGGCCTCGAAAGCAATATTACCACGGAATAAACGACAAAGAAGGCGCTGCCCGCGTCGATCAAATCAATTTCCCTGCTGTACGGCGCCAGAAAACTTATAATGCTCGAATAGCAGAAACCGAGCAGAGCCCCGATAATCGCAATCGGAAGGGCTTTGGGCTCAAGGAAATTGCCCAATGTAAATTTGCTCATATTCTTCTGCTGTTCTTCCGTCAGCTTAGTCTCAGGCGCTTTCAGAAAAAATACGGCAATAAAACTGACGGTCAATAATACAGCGCATAGACCAAGGATCACGTCAAAACTCATGTAGTGATGAAGATAAATGCCCAGAAAAGGGCCGATGGCCGAAGCCATAGTGGCGCTCATGGCATAATAACCAACGCCTTCCCCGCATCGCGCTCTCGGTATGATATTGGCCACTATTGTCCCTGTCGCGGTAGCGGCAATACCGAATCCCGCGCCGTGCAGAAAGCGGATAAAATAAAGAACCGGCAGGCTGGTTATCATAAAGTATAAAAAGATTGTCAGCAAATAGACGCTCAAACCAATATAAAGCGTTTTTTTCTGCCCGACTTTATCTATCACGCTCCCAGTGAGAATACGGGCAAACAGGGCGGCAAGGATAAAGATGCCGGACGCAAAACCGGCTTCGCTTGGTGAAGCCTGTAGTTCGTCCATTGCATAGACCGCCATTATCACCATCAATGTGTAATAGACCAGGTAAATGAAGAAATTGCTCATCGCATCGATAACGAAATCCCTGGTCCATAATTGCGACTCATGCATTTTTTATTGCCATCCTTATAGCCTGAATTAGTGTAAGTGGGCGCAAGGTCTGAATTAGTGTAAGTGGGCGCAAGGTCTGAAAGCAGGCCGTCTTTTCTTTATTCTATAGTTTATTAACGCTTCCGGGGCTGGTTCGAGCTGTTACAGTCGTCTGATCTGAATGGAGCGCGGCAAGAGTTTCAAAACCTTTCTACCCGATCTTTTTACACGGCAAGTGTATTTTAACACCGATCGCCAAAATACATATAACCGATTACGGCGCGAAAGGGTTCAGACATGCAGGTGTGCGCGTGACCGGTGAAAATGATTACCGGCTTGAAGTTCCGTTTCGCTCCCAATGAATTATTATTTCAATGAGTCTTCATGGCGTTGCCCTGTTCAATGCGCTTAACTTGCTCAACCAGCTGATCAGCGATTTTGGAGGCTGTGCCCTTCAAATCCCTTTCGAGTGCATTCTTGCTCAGCACGAATTTGGCCGCGGCCACGTATGGATTGAGTGTAATGACTGCGCCGGGCATCTTGCCGCTGCTCTTTTTTGTGTCTACACTGTAGAACGGCCGGACGGCATTTGAAGTCAGATCTGTTACATTGACATGAAGGTCTATTTTTGTAGCTCCTGAGCCGAACCCTATGACCGAGCGGCGAAGCCTGTTCCCTTCATCTACCTCCGTAAAAATACCGCGAACAAGCCAGCCGTTTTTCGGAGCTTTCTCATCAGCATAAAGACGGCGGGCCGGGATGCCCCGTTTTTTGATGTCAGCGACCAACGTCTCTGACATCATATCCACCAGCTTTTGAGCTGATTCATCGCTGTCACCAGATCCTCCGCGCAGCCGGTGGCGCAGACCGTCGCCGCGCGAACCGCTCATCAAACGGCGTTTTTCCTGCTTTATTCCGGCAGCTTCGAGATCGAAGTCACGCACATAAATCATTGCCGGTTTTGTTGTTGGCAGCTCGGCCGAAGTATTTTCATCAGTAACCTTTGCGCGGCCTGTTATATCCTGGGCTATCGCACAACCTGCCAGCATAAGGATTCCAAGCATCGTTGTCAGAAAAATTTTCATATGGGCAGTCTCCTTTGGTCCTCCACCGATTTATGACCTGACGCACATCATCAGGGTCTGTAATCTATAGTTTATCAGAGTTTTCCCAATGTTATAATAACGAAGAATGCGCCGCTATCATCAATCATTACGGACCGCCCCGTCTTGCGCAAGCTCGTTGATAGTGTGGGCGGCACGGAGAGCCGGCTATTTAATAACAGCAGTTTCATAAGCTTTAGCGTCAACCTCAAAAAGCGCATTTGCATAGCCAACCTCTACAATTTGCTGCAGGTAAACCGGCAGATATTTTGCAATAGATCCGAAGAGTTCGTATTGGTAAACATGGCGGAACTCATGTGAGAGCAGCCGGGTAGACATATGCCCATGACAAACAAGAACAGAATAGCCTAACGTCAACCCGATCATATTTGGCGCAAGCAGGCCTGTTTGTAAGGCAGCAGCTCTAAGATCAGTGTCCTCCGGCAATGGCAAACTGGAAACCGCAGCAAGTCTGATACGTTCAGGATGCTTAACCCCGACTGAGCGTGCAAGCGCGAGTCCATCTTCGTTCAAAGGACTGCCTGATTGAGCAACCTCGGTTGCGAGTCCTTCCGCCCACGAGATGGCAGATGGAAGTAATGTTGGCAGCGCCTTAAGTAGATCATTATTCATGTCTTTATATAGAACCGCACCTTTTATTCTGAGGCCGTCGCCCATCATTTAATGCCTTGTTTAAGTATTTTCGATTCTACTTCCTGAACACCAAGAGGAGAGAGGAATACTGCTTCGGATTCTTTGTCATACTCTATGAGCTTTGCTTCATGAAGGGGTTTTAGAACCTTTCTTTTAAACACGGCCAAATTGCTATACTCTACCCAAAGGAAAAGATCCTCAACAAGTAACCCTGATTGAACGTCAGTATAGGCAAGCAGGAGAGATTTTTGCTTGGCATTGAGATCAGTTCTAAGAACGCGTTTTTTTCCTGCAACCTCCCATATATCAGGTAGGATTCTTGTAGAAAGGGCATTAACAATATCTTGAGCTTCTTCTAAAGATAGATTGTGAAAAATACGAATCAATTCACAAATTATCCAATCGCAAAGTCTCACTATCGTTGCGGCATCTATACTGTTAGCTTCAACATCGCCGCCAACATGGCCGATGCCACGTTTCCCTCGAAGAGTGTATGTAAAGGCAAGGCATCGAGGTATTATGATGCGAAGAGATTCCTGATCAGGGGCTTTGGGTAATATTATCAGTTTACGGCATTCATCAGGAAAGTTGGCTATATGTGTGCCAAATGGAATAAAGGAACCTGTAAGATGATATTGCAAAAAGCGTAGAATGGTTTCAACAAGTTTTCCCGTGCTCAGCCCGGGAACATCAAACTCGTCATCAAATAGTGCTTCAGAGTATCGCTTCTTTATATCTTGATATTCTTTGATAATTCGACTGCGAAACTTTTTCGGCAGATTGCCAAGTGCCTTTTCAAGGGTTGGCTTATTGACAGTATTCCCACTGGTTCTGGTCATTTTTTGTCCTCTTAAGAAGATTATTGCGAGTGGCTCTAATTAAACCTACGCTTAGTTCACTTGTATTGTATGTATACCCTTTTTGGGACTTACAATGATCTATAATGTCCTGGACAGCTTTCGGTTTTTTAAAATAATCATTATCAATTAATCCGTTAATAGTGGTTCCAGGACCAGGACGACCACCTTTTGAAACTCGTTTAGACCGAGTCTTTTTCTCTTTGTTTGTGGCATTAGTCTTTACGCCTTGATTTTTCTTCTTTTTTAGCGTCTTTACCTTTACGCTCTTTTCTTCAGTATTTTCAGATTCTAACCCCATTTTCTCAAAAAGAATTTCTATAACCCGAAGCTGGACTGCCTCGGATTTAAACTCATTTATAACTGTAGCAAGTTCCTGAAGCTGTTTCTTTACGAGATCAAAATTGTCAATCATAACTTTCTCCTTTTATATGACTTACAGATGTTTTCTCTTTTCCCACTCAATCATATCACTTTGCATGGCACATTGCAATACAAATTATACTTAAAATAACAATGAAAAAGAGAAATGTGAGATTGAATAAGGTCATTATTTTACAAATCCAATTATAATGAATAGATACATCTCTTTGGAGGCTTGGCATGAAGTGGACACAGGTATATATTGATGAAGAGACCTTAGGCAGGTTAAAGACTCAAAGCCGTCTTAGAGGTGTTTCTATATCCGAACTTATCAGGGAAAGCATTCATAAAACATCGGGCAAAGGTGTTGCAAAGATCATAAGGGCCACTGACAGCGTTAGCGGGGTATGGGCGGACAGGGACTTTGATGTTGAGTCTTTTATCAGTTCTGCCCGGAGTGGCAAAAAGAAATAGGGGTGGCCGGCTGAACTGACAGAAGCTAAATATGGCTGAAAAAGTATAAAATACTACAACAAGATCGAGGGGGTGAGTGTCGTGATTAAACTCCAAATTCAGTCAGAGGCCAATGACAGCGCGCTTGACATCATTAAGTCGGCAATTGCCGCTGAAATCAGGAGGCTTGAGATTGGGCTGCAAAAGACCGAGGAGCAAATACGGAAGTTCGAGCAGACTTATAATCTACTGTCCGAGAAATTTCTTGCTGACTTTGCTGCCGAGGATTTAAAAGGAAAAGACGCTGAGTATGTCGAATGGGCAGGGGAACTCAGGATCAGGGACAGGATCGCGGCTGATTTAACGAGGCTCAGGGAAATCGAGTATGTTGCTCAGTGAGTATGCGGCTGAAATTGTCAGGACGCTTGATGATTATGCAAAGACTGAACTCATTGTCAATTCTGAAATCAGCAGCGATTTGCGAACACCCAAGGTCGGCATTATCAGAGGGTCTATAACATTTATAGACGGATCAAAGTTGCTTTTCACCGAATATGTAGACACCAGATACAAAATCGAAAGACTTTCCTATTCATTTCAATATCAGAATAGCGCCAATGAACTGATCTTCCGTTACGACAATGCGGCGCATAAGCCGCCTCTCCAGTTTGCCGGACATAAGCGCTTGGTTGACGGCAGCATCATCCAGGCAGCCATTCCTGATTTTGCCGTTGTCTTAAGAGAAATTATAGACACCTTTTTATGAACGGCAGTTGCCCTCCCGGAATTATTTTGCCGTTCTGAATTCCTTTCTCTATATAAAAACGACTTAGAACAGTCCTGAGACCTTGCCGGTGTCCACATCCACGTCCACACGGCGGAAGGCCGGGCTGGAACTCTTTCAGGGCAGAAGGCTTATCGTACCGCTATTCCTCTTTTTTCGGTGTGTTTTGAGCAAGCATTTGCGATAACCAGGCATTGAACAGGTTGCCGCTCGCTGCGCCTTCGCCGCCTCCAACCAGAACCTGGGGCACAATCTGAATCTTGCCGGCCGCTATCTCCTGAACGAGTTTGATTACCGCCACATTCTGCTGACCAATGGCGTCTTTCTGGGCATTGTAGGCAGCGGCAACACCGTCGCCCTCAATCTTGCTTTTATAAGAATTTCCGTCAGCCACCAGTATGGTCGATTCTTTGGTGCCTTGAGCCATCAGTATTGTGGATTCTTTAGTCCCCTGGGCCTGGAGAATCACAGAGCGCCTGTTACCGTCAGCTTCCCTGACTTTGGCCTCGGCCCTGTCATTATTAATGTCTATAGATAATTTGGCGTCAATAACATCTTTCTGTTTATCCGCCCTGGACGATTTCTCCATGACCGCAATGCGTTTTTCCTGAGATAGCGCCTCCTGGTCATACTGGGCCTGCTGCTGNTTGGCAATCTCCTTCTTGGTTTGAGTCTCCAATAAATCCTTGGGTATATCGATATAGGCAATGAGCAGATTTTGAGCCTCTACGTTGTACTCGGCAAACCGTTCTTTGGCGTGTACCAGAGCTTCGGTCTGCAAGTCCGTACGGCTCTGGAAAAAGTCAATTGCCTTTTTCTCGCCGGCTTTATTCCTGAAAGATGAATCGATCAAAGGGTGCACTATTTGATCAATCAGATTGGCCACTGACCCGAATCTGGCTATGATATAGGCAGCATTGCCCGGCTGAATTCGAATCACCATCCGGACATTGACTTCCAGCTGAAAGCCGTCTTTAGAGGTCACCTTCAACGGATCAAAGCTGTATAGGACCGCCGCAGCCTTGGTCTCCGGCGTTTTAATTCCTTTTACCTCTGTACCTATTCTTCCCTCGGTTGCCCAATCGATGGTAACAGCGGAAGTAGGCACCTGATAGGCTGTAAAAGCAACCTCGTTCAAATTGTATTTTCCGGGCGCTATCGGCTCTCTCCAAATGCCGCGGGTGTATTTATTGGTTATCAGTATTTTTTCAATATCTTCATGGATCGGACCGCTGAGTTTTCCTTCACCGGTAGCCCGATCGGGCCCTTCGATGGTCCTCTCCAGCTCCAACCCCACGTTGGACCTGATTACCGCCACATATCCGGGAAGGACCTCGGCCACCTCTTCAATCTTAATATCAAACAGGTTTGGGTTGATAAAATATATTCCGGGCTGCAGGGTATCCAACTGCGGTCCCCGGTATCCCTTGCTATCGATAAAGAGCTGCCCGTTTTGATAAGCCTTGTGGTCTGCCTCGGTACCGTCATCATTTAGCGCCTTCGGGGCTATGACATAGCCGGTCGGCAGGGGAATACCATCTTTGGCAACAGCGACACCAATGGTATTCTCGGCTATTCTTACTGCGGGAGCTTTGGTAATATTGAACAGTCTGGAATTGATCCTGTAAGTGCCCGGACGCAGAATTCCAATCTGCGGTCCCTTCTTCCCATGATTGGCCAGGAACATCTCTGCATCCTGAAATTGATTGCTCTCGACTTCGTCTGCTAACACTCTGCCTTTAGGTAAAGGTTCTCCGTCAATAGATTCGACGATACCGATACTGGCATTCTCCACAGTTATTACCGGAACCTTTGTAAATGACCAGATGATAGGCAGCTTCCAATAGAGCCCCGGCATCAATGTGCTCGCCTGAACACCGATTTCCCCGTGACGCGCTATTATTTGTCCTTCGGGCATTTTTTTGCCGAACATGTTTTTGGTAAGGATGCCGACCTGATTGGCGCCGATCAGACAAAAACCTTTAAGGATAAACAACAGAACCATTAAAACACCGACACCTAAAGCAATCCATCCTATCATGCTTATCAGTACAGTTAGCATTCTATTTCTCCTTTTTATTTATTCTCAACGCCCTTCGGGCTTAAAATACTTGCTCCGGCGAGACTGAAGAAGAATATACCGTGCCGGCAGTTTATCTTTTTTCGCTTAATGATATCACATTACAATATAAATTATACCTAAAATAACAATGGAAAAGAGAAACAGATCGTCAGGCTCTTTAAGGTATGAAAAAAATGCGGGTCGATAATCCGGCGTTTTCCGGGATATGTTGACGACATGTATATGTTACAATATTTAAATGAAAAGATTATTGGCGTTCATCATTATGTTGCTTATTCCGGTATCGCTTGCTGCAGGAGAACCCCGCATTGCTTCTGATAAAGCGTCAACTGTCTCGGAAGCGCCAAGGATTGTAGTTCCGGAACCGTCATATTATTTCGGCACGGTTGCTTCTAATGAAACTCTCAGGCATACATTCGTGTTTCGCAACGATGGGGTCAAGGATTTGATTATTGAAAAGGTAAGCCCTGCCTGAAGCTGCACAGCGGTTCTGGCTAGTTCGAGCCGGATAAAGCCTGGCGAAACAGGGCAAGTTAATGTCACTGTCGATGCGTCCGATTTTCAGGGAGTGATAGTTAAAGAGGTCTGGCTTTATACAAATGACCCTAAGAACAAAATGGTAATCCTTACCGTCAAGGCCGAGGTTGGCAACTAGCAGCGTAAGCTTTATAGGGCGTGCATTTATCACGATTATTTCAGTAATCATCAATCAGTAGCTTTTCCCTTGATAACAATAAGACACTTACCGGAAATTAATAAAAGGCCCTGCTGGGAATACCCGACAGGGCCTTGCTGTTTATGAAGGCTGACTTAGAACAGCCCTGAGACCTTGCCGGTGTTCACATCCACGTCCACACGACGGAATGCCGGGTTGGAACTCGTTCCGGGCATGAGGCTGATCGACCCTGCGCAAGGGCACAGGAACTTGGCGCCAGAGTAAATCAACACATCCCTGATGGGCAGCGTCCAGCCCTTGGGCACTCCCTTGATGGCGGGGTCGTGGGTGAGACTGAGATGGGTTTTGACCATCATGGTGGCGTAGTCGGCGTACTTGGGATCGGCTTCCAGCATCCTGGCTTTGGCTTCGGCTTCCGGCAGCCAGGAAACACCGTCGGCTCCGTATACTTCCTTCGCGATGAGAGCCACACGGTCGCGCAGCTTCATCTCAAGCGGATAGAGGAATTTGAAATCGTTCTTCTCGTTGCAGGCTTCGATGACCGCATCCGCAAGTTCCAACGCCCCTTCGCCGCCTTTGAGCCAGTGCTGGGATTCCGCGCAGCGGGCTCCGGCTGCTTCGGCGGCCTTCCTGACAATAGCCACTTCGGCATTCGTATCGGTGTGAAAACGGTTGATGCAGACCACCGGGTTTATGCCTGACTTACGGATGACGTTAATCATATGGACCATGTTGGCGCAGCCATTTTCAACCAAGCCCACATTCTCCTTGGTGTACTCTTCGGGCAAGGCCTTGCCGGCAACAACCTTGGGGCCGCCGCCATGCATTTTTAGCGCCCTGACCGTGGTGGTGAGCGCTGAAACATGGGGTTTCAGTCCGCTGAAACGGCACTTGACGTTCCAGAATTTTTCAAAACCGATGTCCGCGGCAAACCCGGATTCGGTCACATGGTAGTCGAACAGCTTCAGGCCGACCCGGTCGGCGATGATGGATGACTGGCCGACGGCGATATTGGCAAAAGGCCCGGCATGGACAAAGCAGGGGTTGTATTCGGCCGTGCACATGAGAGTGGGGTTTATAGTATTGCGCATAAAGGCGGCCATGGCATTTCCGACTTCCAGATCGCCCGTGGTAACCGGTTTGCCGTTTTTGTCGAAGGCAACGGTTATGTGGTTCAGACGCTCTTTCAGGTCGGCGAGGTCTTTGGCAACGGACAGAATTGCCATGCACTCCGACCCGACCGCTATACCGAACTTGGACTGCATCATGAAGCCGTCCTGTCGCCCTCCGATGCCTATAATGATATTGCGAAGGCTCTGGGCGCAGAAATCCATGATCCACCCCATCTCGACGCGGGTAGGGTCTATGTCGAGGCGTCTCATCTTCGTAAGGCGCTCCAGCTGCTCATCATTGTAGTTGCGTTCGTGCTGCATCCGGGCGGTCATCGCCACCATAGCCAGATTGTGGGCATTCATGATGTCATTGATATCGCCGGTGAGACCCAGTGAAAACTCGGTCATGGGTATGATCAGGGAATTGCCGCCGCCGGCCGCAGTGCCCTTAACGTTCATGGTCGGGCCGCCCGAAGGCTGGCGCAGGCACCCGCCCACATTCACTCCGCGCTTTCCCAGGCCTTCCATCAAACCGCACGAGGTGGTGCTTTTGCCCTCGCCCAGAGGGGTCGGGGTGATGGCCGTCACCTCAATATACTTGCCATCAGGATTATTTTTGAGACGGTTGATGACCTTGAGGAAGTCAATTTTGGAGAGGCGGCCCATGGGCAGCATCTCGTCCTTTTGCAGGCCCAGTTTCTCGCGCCATTCTTCCGGTGTTGGCATTTTCTTTTCCGCTTCTTCTGAAATCTGCCAGTCAGCTAACTTCATTGCATCAAATGGCATGTCAAATCCTCCGTTATTTAAAGATGCGCTCAAACTGTCCGAACCGTTCAATCGGTTTGAACAATCGTTTTATTCAGTAACTGATCAAAAGCTTCATAAGTTTATCGTTCATGACATGCAGGTTCCTGCTGGCCCCGCGTGCAATGGTCTTCATGATCTTGTACATCATTTCATAACTTACATTTTCAAATGACCGGAAGTCTTCCTTTGAAAGCTCAAGTATTTCAGAATCGACAAGAGCAATGGCGTCCGTGCTGTGGCGCAGCTTGTCTTCAATTACGCAAAGTTCTCCGAAAAAGTGTCTTTCATGATATACCGCCAGAGTCTGTTTCCAGCCATCGGCTGTAATCTTTGAGATTTCGACCTTGCCCTTGTGGACAAAATAGAGGCCCTTGTTTGTGGATCCTTCATCAAAAATTGCCCTGCCCTGAGGATACTTTACAAGGGTGATTTTCTCAGCAATCAACTCCAGCTCCTTGTCTGTCAGGTCCTGAAAAAATAACTGTCTTTTAAGCGCTGCTGTGTCGGTCATCATACCCTCCCGGCGTGGTTTTTTCAATTATGCAATAATATAATGCAAATAATGCTTTGCAAAATGCAGTAAAGCGTTCTGTCACCTGATCTTTTTGACCCTGACCGCGCACGATTTATACTCAGGCGTGCCGGTAAGAGGGTCGCGGAATCCAGAGGTCAGAACATTGGTAAGGACGTTCTGGTGATGAAAGGTCATGAAAACATTCCCTGCCTGGGAACGGTTTGTCACCTTTGCACGAACAGTAACGCTACCCCTGCGCGAACTCACACGTGTCATATCGCCATCATTAATTCCAAGAGATTCAGCGTCTTCAGGACTGATCTCAATCAGTTCTTCGGGGACAAGCTCTGAAATACCGAGAGATCTCCGGGTCATTGAACCGTTATTATAATGTTCCCGTATCCGCCCTGTGATCAGCACGAGCGGATATTTCCTGTCAGGCGTTTCACCGGAGCCCTGATGATCGAGCGCAATAAACTGCGCTTTTCCTCCTGGCCGCGAAAAGAGGTCTGTGTACAGTGTCGAGGTGCCGGGATGGTCCTTTGTCGGACAGGGCCACTGGATTCCTTCATGTTCTATACGTTCGTAGCTGATGCCCCTGTAAATAGGAACGAGCTTGGTAATTTCATGCATGATATCCGAGGGGTGACCGTACTGCATGGGGTATCCCATCAACGTTGAAAGCTTGCTGATAACCTCCCATTCCGACATGCCTGCTATTGGTTCGATAGCTTTTCTCACTCGTTGCACACGCCGTTCTCCGTTTGTGAAAGTGCCGTCTTTCTCTGCAAAGCTGGCGCCCGGCAGTATCACATGCGCAAAGCGCGTGGTCTCTGTGTGGAATATATCCTGAACAACGAGAAACTCCACCTTTGACAGGGCGTCTCTCACATGTGTAAGGTCCGGGTCTGTCTGGGCAGGATCTTCTCCCAGGATAAAGATCCCCTTGAAATTGCCCCGCCTGCATTCATCAAGCATTTCAACAGACTTGAGCCCAGGTTTGTCCTTTATCGTTACTCCCCATGCTTTTTCAAATTTTGCGCGCAGTTCGGGGTTAGTCACCGACTGATAGCCAGGTAGCGTGCCGGGCAGAGGGCCGATATCAGACGCGCCCTGCACATTGTTCTGTCCTCTAAGAGCCATTATGCCGGTGGCAGGTCTTCCGATCTGTCCGCACAGAAGCGCGAGATTGGACATCGCTATGACGTTTTTAGTGCCTGTATGGTGTTCAGTCACTCCAAGTCCATATATAATCATGGCATTCCCGGCGCGGGCGTACAGGCGCGCAGCGTCCACTATTTTAGCCTTTGCGACTCCGGTAATTTTTTTGACCCTTTCCAGATCGTATTCCTTTACCTGCTGCATGAGCTCTTCGAAATTCTCCGTTCTTTGTTCAATAAACGATTTATTCTCCCAGCCGTTTTCAATGATTACATTTATCAGGCCGTTCATCATCGCTATGTTGCTGCCTGGACGCAGGTTGAGCCAGACATCAGCTCGCTTCGCCATCCAGGTCATCCTCGGGTCACCGACGATCAGTTTCGATCCCTTTCTCAGAGCCTTTTTCAGGTACAGAGAGATAATAGGGTGCCCTTCTGTCGGATTTGATCCGAAGAGGAAGAGGGCGTCTGAATCGGGAATCTGAGACAGCGAATTGGTGGCTGCCCCTGATCCCAGGCTGGTTGCCAGACCGGCAACAGTAGGCGCGTGTCAGACTCGCGCGCAGTTGTCCACATTGTTGGAACCGACAGCGCATCTCACCCACTTTGACAGCAAATAGTTCTCCTCGTTTGTGCAGCGTGACGAAGAGAAGCCCCCGACCTTTTCAGGCCCGTATTTATCTATAAGCTCTCTGAACCGGGTTGCCACCAGCGTAAGGGCCTCATCCCATGTCGCTTCCTCAAAATGACCGTTTGTCCTGATGAGCGGTGTCTTGATCCGATCGGGACTGTGGATAAAGTCATATCCGTAGCGGCCCTTGATGCAGAGATTTCCCTTGTTAACAGGCGCATCGTACGCCGAGGTAACACTTATGACCTTATTGCCTTTCACATTGAGGTAAAAGTTGCATCCCGTGCCGCAATAGGAACAGGTGGTCTTTACCCGTTTGACATTAAGCAAACGTCCCTGGCCGCTGCCCTTGCGATCCGTCAATGCGCCGGACGGACATGTCGACACGCATTGGCCGCAGAACTCGCAATTTTGTAGTGAGCGCGCTTTACCGAACGCCGTATCCGGGATTGCCTTAAAGCCTCTTCCAGTAAGATCAATCGTGCCGGCCATGACCACGTCATTGCAGATGCGGGTGCATCTGCCGCAGACAATGCATTTGTTCGGATCAAAGACAATAAACGGGTTGTCTTCCCTTATGGGCAGATCACGATGATCGCCCGCATATTTGCCCGGTTTGACGTCATAGTAATACGCCAGCTCCTGCAGCGTGCAATCGCCCGCCTTTTCACATAACATGCAGTCATAAGGATGGTCGGAAAGAAGCAGTTCAATAATAGTGCGCCGCTGCCTTTCGATCTCCGGATTCGAGGTCACAACATCCATGCCCTCTCTCACAGGCGTTGTGCAGCCGGTGACCGGTTTGGACAGACCGTTAACCTGGACAAGGCAGAGTCTGCATGCCCCGGCAGGTTCGATCCTCGGGTCGTCGCATAAAGTAGGGATGTAAATGCCGCTTTTGCGGGCCGCCTCAAGGATAGTCGTGCCCACCGGCATGGTCAATGGTTTATTGTTGATTTTCAGATGCACCATATTAATCATGACTAACCTTTCCCCCGGGCCATTTCCTGGAGGGCCTTCTGCCCGTCCTTTGTGCCCAATTCACACCTCAGGCATCTCTTTGCCTCATTCATAGCCATCTCCTCGGTAAACCCAAGATCTACCTCCCTGAAATTCTTTTTTCTCTTCTTAACAGGAAGCATGGGCATCTCCGGGCGTTCCAGCGCCATGACTTCTTCTATCTCAGCATCAGTGAGCTCAACCGGCGCTACATATCTGGAAGGTCTCGTAACCTCATATTTTATTTCAAGAGGCTCTCCCCTGAGATATTTATCAATGGATTCGACAGCCTTCTTGCCGGCCTGCATGGCATGAATGACCGTATTCGAACCGGTAACCACATCTCCACCCGCAAAAACGCCGGGTCTGGATGTCGCCAGGGTTTCGGGATCGACAACAAGTGTGCTTTTCTCCGACACATAAATATCACGGCATCCCTTGAGGCCAAAGAATGATATGTCCGGTTTTTCGCCGATGGCGACTATCAGTGTGTCCGCATCTATCACAAACTCTGAACCTTCAATCGGCGATGGTCTGGCCCTGCCGCTTTTGTCCTTGTCTCCCAGTTTCATTCGTATGCATTTGATGCCGCTAAATTTGCCCTTGCGGCTGACAACTTCCACCGGAGCGGTCAGGAATTGCATGTCAATGCCTTCTTCAGCAGCCGCCTCTATCTCCTCGGCATATGCTGGCATTTCCGCCCTTGTCCGCCTGTAAAGGAGGGTAACCTGTTCAGTCCCTTCAAGACGGTTCGCAGTCCTGGCTGAATCCACGGCGGAGTTGCCGCCGCCTATGACTACGACCTTCTTTCCGACTCTGATCTTCTTTGAAGTGTTGATTGCCTCCAGGAAGGTCAGGGAAGGGATGACGCCCTTCGAATCTTCGCCGGGCACATCGAGCTTCAGCGACTTTTGGGAGCCGATCGCAATAAACACCGCATTATAGCCGTCCTTGAAGAGATGGTCAAGGGTGATATCCTTCCCAAGGGCCGTGCCTTTCCTGAATTTCACACCTGCGGATTCCACGAGAGCGACATCCAGGCCAAAGACCTCTTTCGGCAGGCGATATTCAGGAATGGCGATCCTGAGCATACCGCCCAGAACCCGCCTGGACTCAAAAACAGTCACATCGTAGCCTTTCAGGGAAAGGTAATAAGCTGCCGTCATCCCAGCAGGTCCGGACCCGATGATCGCTATCTTCTGGTCCTTTAAGCCTTCCCGGCAAACAGGAACGGTCAGTTTTTTTCTGCGGGCGTAATCCATGGCAAACCGTTTCAGAGACCTTATGGATACAGGCTTTCCTCCACTTTCAGCCGCTTTGCAACCCGCTTCGCACGGATGATGGCAGACCCGCGCGCAGACACTCGCCAGAGGGTTGTCTTTTCTGATTATCTGCACGGCCTCGTCAAATCGTCCCTGCGAGATCAGGGCCGTGTATGCAGACACTTCCGCGCCGATAGGACAGGTATGCTGACAGGCTGAGGATATTATCTCCCTGCATACCAGTGAAGGACAGCGTTTATACTTGATATGGGTCTCGTACTCATCCCTGAAATATTTAAGTGTGCTCAGAATGGGGTTAGGAGCTGTCTGGCCGAGGCCGCAGAGAGATGAGTTCTTTATGTCGTGACTCAGGCTTTCGAGCAGTTCTATATCGCCCTCCCTGCCTTCGCCCTCTGTGATCCTGGTCAGGATTTCGAGCAGCCGCTTGGCGCCTATACGGCACGGAACGCATTTGCCGCACGATTCCAGCCTGGTGAAATTAAGAAAATACCTGGCAATATTCACCATGCAGTTTTCGCTGTCGAGGACGATCATGCCGCCGGAACCTACGATTGAGCCGACCTTGGCTAGCGATTCATAATCTACCTTTATGTCGAGATGGTCGGCGGGTATGCATCCGCCGGAAGGACCGCCGGTCTGGACCGCTTTAAGCTCCTTATCATTGACGATGCCGCCGCCGATATCATAGATAATCTCCCGCAGGGTAATGCCCATGGGCACTTCGATAAGGCCGGTGTTTTTGACCTTGCCTGTCAATGCAAATACTTTAGAGCCCTTTGACTGTTCAGTCCCGAAGGAAGCGAACCATTTGGCCCCCCTCCTCATTATAGTAGGAATATTTGCAAGGGTTTCCACATTATTGATGATGGTAGGCCTGCCCCAGAGCCCTTTCTGGGCAGGAAAGGGCGGCTTTGCGCGGGGCATACCGCGCAAGCCTTCTATAGACGCCATGAGCGCGGTTTCCTCGCCGCATACAAAAGCTCCTGCGCCGAGTTTGATTATCAGCTCGAAATCAAAAGGGCTGCCGAATATCTGCTTGCCGAGATATCCTGCGGTATGCGCCTGCCTGATCGCCAGTTTCAATCTCTCGACAGCCAGCGGATATTCCGCGCGAATATACACATATCCTTTCGAGGCCCCAATGGCGTAGCCTCCGATTATCATACCTTCTATAACCGAATGAGGGTTGCCTTCGATTACGGCCCTGTCCATGAACGCGCCGGGGTCGCCTTCATCCGCATTGCAGATAATGTATTTCTCGTTGCCGGGAGATCTGCGGCCGAATTCCCACTTCTGCCCTGTCGGAAAGCCGGCGCCTCCTCGTCCGCGCAAGCCCGAAGACTTGATCTCCTCAATGACCTCCTCAGGAGTCATCGAGCAAAGCGCCTTATTGGCTGCCGTGTACCCGCCCGCCTTTTTATATGCCTCGATGTCTTCAGGGTCGAACTTGCCGCAGTTCTCGAGGACCACCTTGACCTGTTTCGCATGAAATCTTTCGTAAGCCTCGTCAACCAGCCATTCTGCAATCCGGTTGCCGTTGATCAGATGTTCCCTTACTATCCTCTCGACCATTTCCGGGGTTACGTACTGATAGACTGTTTTGCTCCCGTCTTTTTCAATCTCGACAAGCACGTCCCTGGCGCAGAGCCCCATGCAACCCACCTTATGAGACGAACACTTGTCTTTGAGCTTGGCCCTTACCTTATGTTTGGAAAGAATCGCGCTGAACTTGTCGAGCACATCTTTTCCGCCTGCGGCGATTCCGCCGGGCCCCATGCATACCCTTATGATAGTTGTTTCGTCGTTCATTTTTTGGCTTTTCCACTGGCTTTTTCGAGGGATTTGACTTCTTTCAGTACCTTGTCTGTCTTTGTCCTGCCATGAATCTTTCCATTTATCAGGACGACCGGCGCAAAACTGCAGGTCCCGAGACAGGCAACTTCTTCAAGCGTAAACTTGCCGTCTTCGGTGGTGTCCTCACCCTCCGAGAGTTTGAGTTCTCTTTTCAACCCTTCTATGATTCTGGCAGACCCATTCACATGGCAGGCCGTGCCGCAACAGGCAGTGATAATGTTCTTGCCCCGGGGCTTTAGATGAAATTGCGAATAAAAAGTGACCACTCCATAAAACCTGCTGGCCGGGATATCAAGCTTTTCCGAAAACCAGTTGACGGCGTCTTCAGGGACATAACCAAAGGATTCCTGGACATCCTGGAGCAGGGATATCAGATTGCCCTCGTTTTCGATATGTCTTGCAAGTATTTGTTCAAGTTGATCGTTTGTGTCCATCGATATCACCCTTCCACTTACATACATTAATGACAAGTAAGAAACTTCATTTTAGCTGGTCTGCAATATTCAAATCTACTTTATACAGGTAAATAATTGGCAATTATGATGCCAGATGATTAATCATACAGATATATTACATAATACCCATATAAACCAATAAGTTAATTTAAGGGGCGGCTTGACATAATATAAAGGAAGTGTTACTAATGGTAATTAGGCGGCTGGTAACGCTACTATTTGTATCATTAGTGTTGGTCTTACAGCAATGTAATGGATAGGAGTTTGTATGCAAAAAAAAGAGGCAGCGAATCTGAATTCTCAATAATCTGAGATTATAAATAGATCGCCGCCCCTGGTTTGTCCTGTTTCAGATATGTGGCCTTATTTCGCGAAAATTATTTATACGCTCCGCATCCAATGATCATGTCGTCATATTTCACAATATAGGCTGTTTTCTGCTCAACGTTTTTGGAAACAGGGTTTTTGTATTTGTAGTCCTGCCAGCCGTTGCCTTTTGTTTTTGCGATTTCAATGCGCTCTTTAACATATTCCTTTCCGTTGGGATCTTTGGCATTCAGCATAACTTTCCCTGCAGACTCAGGGTTCTGGCCATGCGCAAGAATTTTGCCCTGCATATCATAGACAAAAATGTACAGATCTTTTTTAACGAATTTTCCTGCCGGATTAACGAATTCCGCCAGGGCAGCGTCTTTCCCGTTTGCCTTGACAAACGATATGGCTTCTTTGACCATGGCTTCCGCTTCCGATTTCGTCCCGTGATTTGCTACAGCGGGCGCCGAGAGACTAAAAACAAATACGAGAGACAACATCCCCATCAACACAAAGATTTTGTTCATAGAGCGCTTTTTGCCGGTAAAATACAACCGGCAAACCTCCTCAGGAGAAATAAAACGGCCAAGGGCCGTTGTAATACCTGCTTACGGGCGTATAAATCTGCCGTAATGTCCCTGCGGTGTATTCGCGACTGATACACTGTGCTTTTCGGGCTGATTAGTTGATAGCTCATTAAAGATGTAAAATAATAACTCTTATTAGTATACACAATTTTAAGTGACAATGCAAGCTAAACGCGAAAGTAATTAATAAGACCGCAATAAAGCCGGGGGCTTTATTCGCAAGCTTTATAGGAGCTGATGCTGTGACCCGGTCTCCTTGAAAGTTGTTTTAGGATTGCCGGATCTGATGTTATAATGTTCTAAACTGAGTGAAGTCCGGCATGACCCGTTTGGAAATGCGATATCCGGAAGCAAGGCGCCGTAAAGCTGATTTGCCTGTAGTTTTTATATAAAATTGACAATTATGTTATTCAAGGATGGCTGATTTATGAAACTTTTTATTTTGACGCTGTTCATCATCTTATTATTCGTGACTATAGCGTTGTGCGATGAAAGCTGGGTCTTCTTCCATGGCGACAAGGAATATTATTTCGAGCAGCCGCATAAAGGCATTCCCCTCAAACCCATGTATCAGCGCGAAACCTATTATTATGATGAAGACAGCCTTAAGAACGCTGGGTTCTTCTTGTGGAAAACTGTCCGGGCCAGGGTGAAGATTGAATCCTGGGGCGTTTACAACAACAGCGAAAGCGTACTCATTTGGGAAGCGGATTGCAGAAAAAAAACGATAAGCAAATATAATAAGGATGCTCGCGTCGAATCAGTACGGGCGTTCAATTCAGGAGATGACGCCGCGAACGCATTTTACAGGGCGCTGTGTTATTAAAAGCTGCAAGAAATTCACGGGTCGGCATACTATTGTAATTCCGGGATATGGTCTGCCATTGAGAGGTTATTCGCCCTCTGAATGGATGCCTGCAGCGGGCGGCAAGGGGACTGTTATGAGCTGGATTTATCTTATTATTGCAGGTATTTTTGAAATTGGATGGCCTGTTGGTCTCAAACTTGCCCAAGAGTTTGATCGCAAACTTATCGGCATAGGCATTGCAGTTATTTGCATGACGCTAAGTGGCCTGTTTCTCTGGCTGGCGCAGAAAGAAATATCTATTGGAACGGCTTATGCTGTTTGGACCGGTATAGGAGCTGCAGGAACATTTATTGTCGGGATATGCTTCTTCGGCGATATTGGAAGTCTCGGGAGATACCTGGGAGTATTGCTTATCATTGCGGGAGTCATTGCACTGAAAGTATCGCATTAATAAATGATTTATTCAAACAGATACGGTTCTCCGGATCAAATGAGTTCATCGCAGAATCTCATCATTTTTCACTTCATGCCATTAAATAATTAAACAATCCCCTGCTATTATAAGAATGCCCCCATAGTACAGGCGATTATGATACGATAATTTAAGGTTGGTATGTTAAGCCGAAAAATCATATAATTAAGAGAACTAATTATAGAGGCTTGAAACTGAAAGCAATAGCTGCAGAATGCGGCATTGTGATTTATGGGAGAATGCCGATGGAAGAATCTAAGACAGATAATATCAAACAGCCGGACGTATTTCCGAAAGTGACACATCTTCCATATTCCATAATGCATTCCGTCAAGCCGGATATTTATATCACCAATTCATTTCGCATTACCGGGCTTGCCGTCGATGCGTCTCCGCGTGATGTTGCCAGGCAGGGGGAAAGGCTCAAGCTCATGAGCAGGCTGGATGCAACTCCTGTAAAGATTCGTGGAATTCTGCCTCTTGAGCTTGAAAAGGATGATCACGGGCTGCGCGACGCAATCCAGCGCCTCTATGATCCCGACAAGCGGATGGTGGATGAGTTGTTCTGGTTCTGGCCGCAGATCTTCGGGAAGAGCAATGAGGATATGGCGATGCAGGCGTTATCAAGGGGAGATCGGGGCGGAGCCCTGAAAATATGGATTGATCGGGAGAAGGCCCGGAGCGAGGATTATGTTGCCACTCATAATCTGGCGGTTTTCTCACATGCCATGGCGCTGGATATGGAACACCTTGGCCGGCCTCTTTCCACAACAGAACAGATGGATCGTGACGTTCACTGGAAGCAGGCCTTTGCAAGATGGAGAATCCTTATCGACTGCCGGGACTTCTGGAGCAGGCTTGGTGAACGCATACGCGATTTCGACGATCCTCGTCTCACTGCGGAAACCGCCGCTCATTTAAGAAAAAGCCTGCCTCTGGCCCTTCTTTCACTTAATGCTTCACTGGCGGTGAGGGCGGCGGAGCATGGCGACCATATCGACGTTGCCCGGCAAAAGAAACTTATGGATACCTCGGGCTATCCGGATGATATGGTCAAAAGGGCGCTAAGGTATGCAGTAAAAGCCATCAGGGACCGAATAAATCTTTTATGCCTGAATGCCGAATCGGAAATGGAGACTGGTTCCGTCGACCATGAAAAGATTGCCATGCGACTTGTAGATAATGCGCGAAATTCCCTTCAGGCTCTCGATAGCTTACTTCCTGCAGGTTACGCTACTTTGGACGGCGCGCATGACAGTGTCGCCGAGAGAGTTCTTTTGTTGATGATCGGTATGCTTGAAAAGTCCAGGAAATATCAGGAAGCCCTTGACCTGCTGAAAAAGGCATTTAATATGGCCAGGGGGGCCGCCCTTCGCTCCCGCATAGAAAGCAATATAGAGGTCGTCAGCCGTAATCTCGAGGAGCGGCTGCTGCGCAAGACCTGCTGGTTCTGCCGGACTAATCCGGCGGATGATGAGTCTAAAGTTGACGTAATTATGCAGGGAATGACAAAACAGGAATCGCTGAACAGCTGGGATGTGGCCAACTGGACCAATGTCACAATAAGCGTACCGCGGTGTGTATTATGCAAACACAGGCACACTGCGGCGGAAGACCATTCTATGGTCAAGGCATTGGCGGGGTTTGCTCTTGGAAAATTTGACATCAGGAAACGTAAAACGGAACAAATCTTTCCTGACACAATCAATCAGGACGTTGAAACAATGGGATTGGAAAGCAGGGTGGGCTTTCCGCCGATTCAGGACCGCCTCGCAAAAGGGTGGAAGCTGGTTGAAAATCAGAAAAAGAAATAGTCAAATCAGGAGAGCAATATGCGCGCGGCGCTGAGACAGCTAAGATTTCCAAGGGAGTTCAGAATTGGGCCGCCGGCCTGGAATTCAGACGAGCTGTCGGCCCTGGAGCAGGTAATATTGCTGCTAAAGGAGCGGGATTCCGATCACCTCTCCACGCCGTCAGAGGACAAGGCGCAGCAGCAATTGTTACGGGATTTAGCAACAGGTTTATGGAGAATAAGACAAAAGATGCTCGAACCGGGCTCAGGTGAACCCCTTGCAGGCATGCAAAAGGCCTACCGTCATCTTCAGTCTACATGGGATGTCCTGACTGAGGCGGGTGTCGAGATCCAGGACCACACCGGCTCCCATTATGATCCGGGGCTGTCATTAAGCGTGATTGCGCATCAACCAACTCGCGGGATTATCAGAGAAGAAGTTATTGAAACCATAAAGCCAAGCATATACTTTAACAAGGTCGTGATACAGCAGGGAGAAGTTATAGTGGGAATTCCGGAAAACATGCCCCAAGGGAAAGATCGGGAGATATAGGACGCACAGTGAAGGAGTGAACAAGATGGAAAGAATGACCATTGACTTTGGAATAGATCTTGGCACAACTAATAGTTCTATTGCTGTTCTCAATGGAACGGAAACTGAAGTTATTCCCAACAATGAAGGCATCCCTTATACGCCGTCGGCAGTCTGGATTAGCAGGAACAACACTATCTATGTGGGCAAACGGGCAAAAGACACTATAATGACCAACGATGCCGAACGGGAAAACGGGTTTTGCGAATTCAAACAGCAGATGGGCAGTAATACGGAGTATGTATCTGTAAGAAACGGCCTGAAGTTCAGATCTGAAGACCTTTCCGCAGAGGTTTTGAAGGCATTGAAGGCCGACGTCCAGAGAATGACCGGCGAGGAGATTGATTCTGCTGTGATCACTGTTCCCGCGGCCTTTGATCTGCCTGAGTGCGACGCTACAAGAAGGGCGGCCCAGCTGGCAGGGTTCAGAGCCAGCCCGCTTCTCCAGGAGCCGGTGGCCGCAGCCCTGGCTTACGGTTTTCAGAATGAGAGTGAAAAGGCGCTTTGGCTTGTATATGATCTTGGCGGAGGCACCTTTGACGCCGCAGTCATGCAGGTCAGGGACGGCAGCATCAGTGTGGTGAACCATGGAGGTGACAACTACCTCGGGGGGAAGCTGATCGACCTGGAGATTGTCAATCGGCTGCTGGTTCCCGAAATTCTGAAACAACATAATCTTTCCTTCTTCCACCGTAACAATAAGAAATGGTATGCGGCATTCGGCAAGCTGAAACTTTATGCCGAGGAGGCCAAGATAAGACTGTCCAGGCATGAAACAGCCGAAGTTATTATAGATCGTCTCAGCGATAATGCGCCGCTTTCGTTCGAGTGTGAACTGAAAAGGACAGACGTAGAGAGAATTACCGAACCCTTTATCGTCCAGACCATCAACATTTGCAGAAAGGTCCTTGCGGAAAAACGACTGGAGCCGGGGGATATCGAAAAGATCATTCTCGTGGGCGGTCCTACCCAAATGACCTATCTGAGGGAACGTCTTCTGGATGCAAAGAAGGGTTTGGGTATCCCCCTGGCTTTCAATCATAATCCATTAACCGTAGTGGCCTGCGGGGCAGCTATATTTGCAGGAGCTCAGAGGAAAGAAATACAATCGGTCAAACCCGAGAAGGGAAAGTATTCCGTAATGCTTGAATATACCCCTGTAGGCTCGGATGCGGAGCCTCTTGTCGGAGGACGAGTCTCATCATCGACGGATGCTGATAGTATTGAGGGGAGCGCCATCGAGATCGTAAATACAGAATCAAAGCCGCAATGGCGCAGCGGAAAAATTCCACTTGATTCGTCCGGCAGATTCATTACCGCTCTTTGGGCCGAAAAGGGCCGGAAGAATACCTTTCTTATCGAATTGTATGACAAGGCTGGTATAAAGAGAGATATCAGCCCTGATACGTTTCCCTATACGATCGGGCTCACGATACAGAATGTCCCTTTGACCCACTCGATCGGAGTGGCCCTTGCCGATAACGATATGGCCTTTTTCCTGCAGAAAGGTGTGGCTTTGCCTGCCAGAAAGAAACTTACCCTGCGCACAGCAGTTCGTTGCAGGGCAGGGAATAAGGATGACGTGATCACAATTCCGGTTGTTGAGGGTGAGAGTAAACGCAATGACCGCAACAGATTGATTGGGGCGCTGAATATCTCAGCCGCAGATTCCCGTATCAAGCGGGATATACCACTGGGAAGCGAGGTCGAGGTGACTATGAATGTTGATGAATCACGTATCATAACAACAATGGCATATATACCCGTTCTCGACGAGGACTTCCAGGAAGTCCATAAACTGGAGAAACCCGAGGTTTCATTGCAGCAACTGGAGGCGGAAAGGACAAGACAGCTGAAACGTCTTGATAAAGTCAGAATGCTGGTTGAAGATACCCGTGATCCAAAGGCGTGGGATATCCTTCAGAGGATTGAAGACGAGCGCATTGAACATGAAATAGAAGCTTCCCTGGCAGTCGCGCAAAGCGACCGGGACTCGGCCAACAAATGTGAATCAAGAATACTGGCGCTCAAGACGGCCATTGATGATGCCGAAGATGCGCTGGAGTGGCCGTTGGTCCTGGCGGACGCTGAAAAGTGGATTAACAATCTTGAAAGTCTTGCGATTCAGAGTCATTATGCCGATTCCAAAGACAAGAGCAGCGCGTCCGAAATAATACGGGTGACGCGAGAGGCGATAGTGATACACGATGTGGATGTGCTCAGGCGCAGGATATCGGAAGTCACCTCACTATGGGTGCGTATGGACCAGAAAGACCCTGCCTACTGGATCTGGTGGTTTTCAAAACTCAGGGAAGGGAAAGCTACCCTTAAAGATCAGATTAAGGTGGAAAAACTGCTTGAGATCGGAGACCGCGCTGTTGATAAGAGTGACCTTGCCGGCCTTAAAGCAGTGGTTAATCAGCTCTGGACCCTTACGCCTGAGGCAGTACGGACAAATATTGAGAAAGGCTATGGAGGAGGGCTGCAGAAGTGACCTTTGATGGAATGGGACCGGTGTCTGATAAGGCAGGCTCAAACGCTACACGCGTTCTGCCGGATATCGGAACCGACGGGCCGGATGTAACGGCCCGCAGGATTCTCAACCAGATGCTTATGGCAAAGGCGACTGAGCTCTCCCGTAAAGGGCGATACAGAGAGGCTGAGAGTCTGCTTGACCAGGAGACGCCTGCCCCTTTAACCCTGGATCTATTGGCCAGGATCAGGGCGCAGGAGGGAAGATTGTGCGATGCGGAAACATTGTGGCGCAAGGCTCTTGAGCTGGAACCCGGTAATGAAAAATACATGGCTGCGTTGCGCCGCATATCCAGGATCAGCCTGACGGGTTGGGCAAGGTATGGTCCGTCTCTTGTGCTTGGGGCTGTGATTGCAATTGTAATTTTTCTGACGGTGATAACAGTGTCAATATATATGAAGACGCAAATAGTCTCCTCGCAACTGTCCGCCAACATTATTACCAGCGGAGCTGTTCAATCAATTTCCGGCATGGACATTCGGGGAGTTGTAATCAAACAGGAAAAAGATCATGCGCTGCTTACATTCCGCTCAGGCCTGTTTAGCCGGAATGATCGGCTGACCCACGAGGCAAAACCCCTGCTCACTCGGCTGGCGCAGCGTCTCGAGCCTTTTGCCGGAAGCATGTCGATAAAGATAACCGGTGTTGTCGATAATTCACCGATTCCGGCTCACAGCAGGTATACGGACAATGCAGCTCTTGCCATGGCGCGTGCGTTGAGTGTAATGGAACACATGCGAAAAACAAGCAGGCTTCCGGCAGATGCGTTCGTCATTGATGGGCAGGCGGAAATCAGGGTTTCAGGTTCAGGCTCTTCGCCTGAAAACAGGCTGCGCAACCGTACAGTGGTCATGCGGATATCAAACAGACCATAAGGAGAGCATATCATGATGAACTTTTTTAACCATTGCGGACTGCGCTGCCTTCTGTCTGTCCTGGCAAGCGTCGTGATCATGACCGGCTGCGCCGGTTACGGAGGCGGCAGCAGACCTGCCTCCGTGCCTGAACATTCGGGTCATCGGATAGGCTATTTATCGCCCAAAACAGTTCCGAACAGTCTCGCGCTGCTTCCCCCTCCGCCAACAGCGGGCTCGGTTGCTTTTAGCCTCGACGAAGAATACAGTCGAAGAAGTTTCGCTTTACGAAATACAGCGGCATGGACGCTTGCGGCTTCGGATGCCGACCTGACATTTCCGCATGTAGCCGGCGCCTTTTCCTGCGCCTTGAACGCTCCGATCACGGAAAAGGATACGCCATATCTGTACATGATGTTTCGCCGGATTATGACCGACGCTCATTATTCTACCGCTGCCGCAAAGAAGCGCTACAAGCGCGCTCGCCCCTTTTTGCTTAACAAGGAGCCTATCTGCACACCGGAAGAAGAAGCAAAGCTGGGGAAGGCAGGATCTTATCCATCCTCGCATAACGTAATCGGTATGGCCATGTCGCTTATCCTCACCGGGATTTCGCCGGAGCAGACCGATGCAATACTTGCGCGCGGCAGGGCCTTTGGGTTTAGCCGCATAATATGCAATGTGCATTGGCACAGCGATACGCTTGCGGGCCGTCATATGGGCGCTTATCTTGTGGCCCGGCTGAATGCCGATCCAGGGTTCCGCGCTGATCTTGAAGCCGCCAGGACCGAACTTGAAGCTGTCCGCGTCAGAGGACTAAAACCCGTACGCGACTGCAGCGCTGAAGCAGCGGCTATTGCCTTGCAGCGGTCGCTGTCGCAGTGAGTATCCGCCAATTACCGGGTATCCCTGTCAAATGCGGCTGGTGATACCCAATTCCAAGTCGTTCTCATAATAATTAGGGCAATTTTTGTTAGGGCGAAAGGCAGGGATGAAAAGAAATAAGGCATTGCCAAACTTTATGCATAATAGTTATATCAGAATTTGAATGCAAAAATACTTGTTAAAGTGCGCGGACGGAGTTATTATTAACAGCGGGAGCTTCTGATCAGTGAGGGGTTCTATTTACGGAGAGTTATGGCATGCGACGCGGAATAGTCGGTATTCTTATGGTTTCAATCATGCTGATTTTCATGGCAGGCGCTCAGACAATGGTCTCTGCAGCAGAGGTCATAAGGATCGGCGGCACCGGCATTTCGCTCGGTTCAATTCGGGCGCTGGCCGGGGCATTTGAGATATCCAATCCAGGGATAAAGGTCATTGTGCCGCCCAGCCTGGGCAGCAACGGCGCGGTCAGGGCTGTCTCGAAAAAGGCAATAGATATTGGGATATTGGCCAGGGAACTTAATGACGACGAGACCGGACTCGGACTGCTCGTTATGGATTTAGCAAAAACCCCGATGATAGTTGTTGCTAACAAAGATGTTGGTATAAAAGATATTTCCATTAGTGACATTATACAAATTTACAGGGGCGAGAAAACCAGATGGCCTGACGGCAGGCTCATTCGCGCCCCCATCCGTCCTGCCGGTGAGACTAGCGCTGTCATTTTAAGAAAGTTATCGCCTGAAATGAATCAGGCGATGGACATAGCCTATGGCCGGACAGGACTGTTCGTGGCGTATACTGATCAGCATACCATAAATTTCATTGAAAAGAATTCAGGTTCTTTAGGTTTTACTGCGCTTTCATTGGTTCTCTCTGAAAAACGCAAAGTTAAGATATTGCGGCTTGATGGCGTGAATCCCAGCATCCGTAATCTCGCAAACGGCTCTTACCCCCTTTCTTATCATCTTTTTATCTGTACAAACAAGGAGATTTCTTCAGCGGCCAGGAAGTTCCTCGATTTCATTCGATCTTCGGATGGGAGGAAGATATTGTCCAAAAACGGTTTTCTGGTTCCGGCAAGATGATTGGAGCATGCATTGATGCGGACTGAATGGAAATCAAGTAGTATATTGACCGGGCTTATATGGTTTATCCTTGGTTCGCTTGTAATCTCTGTCCCCTTAACTTTTTATTTGCTTGCCCATGAGAATAGCGTCTCGCGGCTTGAAACCGAGGTGGAAGTCAATGCAATGCTTCTTTCCCGTGTGATATCTGAGAATCCGGAATACTGGCAATTTATTGAGCACAGACTGATTCAGAGCCTGATGGACCGTCCGGTGGAGTTACATATGGAGTCATGGCGAATCTATAATATCAATAATGAGATTGTGCTTGAAAATTCCAGGGAAGTCGATGAGCCGTTGATCACAAGATCTTACGATCTGAATGATTCCGCAACAGTGGTAGGCAGACTTGAGGTGACAGCGTCGCTGCGGCCTATTTTGAAAAACACGGCCCTTGTTTTTCTGCTTGTTTTGCCCATTGGATTAGTCCTGTTTATAGCTATCAACCGCACCTATATAAAGCAGATTAAAGATACCGAAATAGTAGAGCAGGAGAGTAGAGAAAAGCTCGAAAGCGCCAACAGGGAACTTCATAAGGAGATTGAGGAACGCATGCTCGCGGAAGCGGAGCGGGAGAGGGTTATCGCTGAACTGAAGGACGCCCTTGCCGAAATCAAACAACTGAGCGAATTATTGCCGATTTGCTCTTCCTGCAAGAAAATAAGGGATGATCAGGGGTATTGGAATCAGATTGAAGTGTATCTTAATAAGCATTCCGGTCTTGAATTCACCCATGGCTTATGCCCCGAATGCGCCAAAAAATTATATCCTGATTTTTTTCTTGACCGTCAACAANCAGAGAATAAAGACAATACGGCATAAACTCCGGATAATGCCGGGCCACTTTGTTACGATCGGTAACGAATCAGCATAAAAAGCTACATTATGTAACGCATGTTCTTTATCCTTTTGTTTTGAAATGAATCTATCCGGTTGAATTAGCAAGCTAATTCTAATTAGCTCTTTTGGCGCAATACTTGCTTCTATAGCTTGACGCTTACAAAAGTATTGGCATTATTCTTAACTCCAGCTTAACTATTTCATGCAAAATATTATTGACGCTTAAATGGCATCTAGCATTGATTTAATTGGTTAATTTGGCTGCAGATTAATACAAAAAAGTGTATAATAGAGTTTCAATCCTGAATTTTTTGGTTGTTCATTATGAACCAATGAGGAGATATTATGTCATCGCAGCCGCTCAAGTATGAATCGAACACTGCGGCCTCCCTTTTGGACGAGGTAGAGACGAGGTCCGGCCAGAACCTGAAGGCATGTTACCAGTGCCGCAGATGCGCAGCCGGTTGCCCGGTCGGTGAGGAGACCGGCGTCACCCCGGACCGTCTTGTCAGGATGATCATGCTTGGCGACCGCGAGGCGGCTATGAGCAATCTGCTCGTCTGGAAGTGCGTTGCCTGTTACACCTGCGGGACGCGCTGCCCCAACAATATCCAGACCGCAAGAATCACCGAGGCGCTCAAGCAGATGGGCAAGCAGGAAGGCATAAAGCCGTGCAGGCCGAGGATAGCGGATTTCCATGACGCATTCATGACCTCAACGAGGCATTTGGGCCGTTT
>JGI20214J51088_10000130_pt1 | contig 52487 bp, 45 predicted proteins | sample WetSurMetagenome_FD_51088 | JGI IMG/M metagenome (IMG submission 51088) | reverse complement strand
AAAAAAAGCACAATGAGGATTGAGAATTGGGATTTTGTGCTTACAGGTTTTGTGGCAGCCGACAATTATCTTGACCTGAATGTCGCGGCAGATAACATTGATATTTCAAAAATAACCAGGTTTCTGCCTGAAAAGTACAGTAAAGCAGCCTCCGCCTATCATCCTTCAGGAATCCTTAAGTTTAACTGGACTATAAAGGGAAAGCCTACAAAAACAGAAGATCCTCATTATGACATTGCTTTCTCCCTTAAAAATGCTCATATTGATAACTCCGGATCCGATCTTAAGATCGATAGATTTTCGTTTGACGGTGCCTATACAAACGGTGCGAAAAACAGGCCGCTTACCAGTTCATTCAGTGTAACGAATTTTACGACCCGTCTTGGATCGGCCGATTATACGGGATCTTTTTCGGTGTCGGATTTCACAAATCCAAGAACCGAATTTGTTTTCAAGGGAAAACTAATACCTGCTGAACTCAGGGAATTCCTGAATCTGAAGAACGTCAGCAGCGCCGGCGGAACGATCGATCTTAATCTCAGATTTTCAGGGAGACCGGGGAAAAAGGATTCTTACAGGTTCTCTGATGTTTTTAACCTGGATTCAAAATCGGAAGTCATCTTCCACTCCGTTGGATTAAGTCTTGAAAACAGGCAGCTGGATATCAGAGATGCAACCGGCAGTTTTGTTATTAATGAAAGCGCAACCACAGACAATTTCAGACTTACACTTAATAAACAGAAAATATCATTCTCGGGGAAATTTGTGAATTTTCCGGGCTGGCTTTCAGGAAATCCGGTGAATCTTCTTGGTACAGCGACTATTTCAGCATCATCTTTCAGGCCTGAGCTGTTTATGAACACTCCGGAAGAAAATTCAAAAAAAACAATAAGTACTGGTGGAAAGGCGCCTCTTTCGCTTACCGATGATATTAATCTCGACGTGAATTTCAGAGTTGATACTCTTGTATATAGGACATTTGATGCCAGAAACATTTCCGGCACTCTAAGCGTCAAACCCAAAATGTTGAATTTCAGGACTTTCAGTATGAACTCACAAAAAGGCCGGGTATCCGGAAACGGCCTGGTTGTACAGAACCGTGACAAGTCCTTTATCGGAAGGGGAAGCTTTGCAGTTTCAGGCGTTGATGTAAACGAGTCATTTGTGACATTCCATAATTTCGGGCAGGATTTTCTGAAGGCCGAAAACCTTGCAGGGACACTTTCAGGAAATATCACACTTATTTTGCCTGCCGATTCATTATTAAATCCAGATATCAGGGCAATAGTTGCTGAAGGGAAATACGTATTGACCGACGGAGCATTGATCGATTTTGATCCTGTTAAGGCATTATCTTCATTCATAGAGCTTTCAGAGCTGGAAAATATTAAATTTGACAGGCTCGAAAATGATTTTTTTATAAGGAATAATACTTTTTATCTGCCTCAGATGGATATCAAATCATCAGCAGCTGATCTTTCTGTAAACGGAGAACACAGCTTTGATAATGAATACCAGTATCATGTAAAAATTCTCCTTTCCGAGATCCTGAGTAAGAAAGCAAGAAAAAACAGGACAGTTTCGGATGAGTTCGGGGAAGTTCAGGATGACGGACTCGGAAGGACCTCTTTACTGCTTAAAATTGTCGGAAAGGGTGAAGAGGTAAAAGTAAGCTACGATATGAAGGCTGCCGGTACCAGGATCAGGGAGGAAATTAAAAAAGAAAAACAGACCCTTAAAACAATAATTAATGAGGAGTATGGGTTGTATAAGAAGGATTCTGAACCTGAGCAAAAAAAGAGCTTGCGGCCGAGATTCAGAATAACATGGGAAGGATCTGATACAACATCAGCAGTAAAGGAACCTCCGGTTCAAAGAAAAGAGAGATTATTAGACAGGCTTTTTAAAAGGAAATAGTGCTTTTTCACATAAAACAGATAAACCCTTGAATATCTTCCGGAACAGAAATAACTGGCAGGTCTTTTTATTCCTGTTTGCCATTCTGATAGGTGTCGGCTCGCTGATTTATACACAGTTCCTGGTGCGGAGCCTTAAAGTGGAGGAACGTAAAAAAGTTGAAATGTGGGCAGAGGCAACAAGGCTCATTAATTCGGCCGACTCTACCCAGAATCTTGATTTTCTTCTTTCAATTATCGAAAATAACAATACCGTACCTGTTATTCTGACTGATGGCTCCGATAATATTATCGCCACCAGGAATATTGAACAGGTAAAGATCGAAGACTCAGGACTAATGGGTGTAAAGCTCGAAAAAATGAAGAGTGACAATGAACCTATAATAATTGACCTTGGAAACGGAACGTCGAACAGAATATACTATAAGGACAGCATAATACTCAGCCAGCTGATGTACTATCCGTTTATTCAGCTTGGATTCATTATTCTGTTCATCCTGGCTTCATATCTGGCTTTAAGTTCATCCCGCAAGGCTGAGCAGAACCGTGTATGGGTTGGGATGTCGAAAGAGACGGCTCATCAGCTTGGAACACCAACAACTTCGATGTCGGGCTGGATAGAAATTCTTCAGAATAATTATCCTGATATCCCGGTAACAAAGGAGCTTGCTCTTGATGTAAAACGTCTTGAAAAGGTCACAGAAAGATTCTCAAGAATAGGGTCAAAGCCTTCATTAACACAGGAAAATATAACAAGCCTTATCCAGAATTCGGTTAACTACCTTAAAACCAGGTCCTCATCAAAAGTTCTGTTTGTTCTGCCCTTTTCACCTGATGAAGAAATAAATATACCTGTAAACCCGCCGCTGTTTGAATGGGTGATAGAGAATGTGTGCAAGAATGCAATTGATGCGATGGAGGGTGACGGGGAAATCACAATCAGGGTGGAGGAAGCTGAAAAACATGCAATAATTGATATCTCCGATACAGGAAAGGGGATGCCTAAATCGGCCTGGAAGAAAGTATTCAATCCTGGATTTACAACCAAAAAAAGAGGATGGGGGCTGGGGCTTTCGCTGGCAAAAAGAATAATAGAAGAATATCATCACGGAAGGATCTTTGTCAAATCTTCGGAGATTGGCAAAGGCACATGCATAAGAATCATGATGAAAACCGGTATTGTCTGATTCCTGTTCAAAATACTTAACTTCGTCCCCGGATGAACCGGAAAGATATTGAAATAATGGCACCTGCAGGATCGTATGAGTCGCTTATGGCTGCGATCCAGGGAGGTGCCGATTCGGTTTATTTCGGGGTTGAGGACCTAAATATGAGGGCAGCCTCATCGGTAAACTTCACACTGGATGATCTAAAGAATATTTCAAAAATCTGCAGCGAGAATGGCATAAAAAGCTACCTTACTGTAAATGTTGTAGTTTTCGATAATGAAATTGAGCAGATCCAGCGGATAATTGACTCTGCAGTACAAAACAGCATTACAGCAGTTATAGCATCTGATCTTTCGGTTATTAATTATGCCTTCCGGGCCGGAATTGAAGTTCATCTNTCTACCCAGCTCAACATTACAAATACAGAGGCGCTCAGATTCTATTCACAATGGGCTGATGTTGTTGTTCTGGCAAGGGAACTGAATCTTGACCAGGTTAAAAATATATGCAGTTCCATCACTGAACAGAACATAAGAGGACCCAGGGGAGAACTGGTAAAGATTGAAATGTTTGTTCATGGCGCTCTCTGCATGGCAACCTCAGGTAAGTGCTACCTGAGCCTTCACGAAAACAATATGTCTGCCAACCGTGGGAAGTGTTACCAGACTTGCAGGAAATCATACCTTGTTACGGATAAGGAATCAGGATACCAGCTCGAGATCGATAATGAATATATTATGTCTCCCAGGGATCTCTGTACGATAGGATTTGCGGACAAGCTTATCGGATCGGGTGTAAAGGTCTTCAAGATTGAAGGAAGGGCCAGACCGGCTGAATATGTTAAAACAGTTGCATCCTGCTACNATGAAGCTGTCAGGGCGGTNTCAGACGGTACGTACACCGATGAAAAAATCCTCGGATGGAAAACCNGGCTTACTACAGTTTTTAACCGTGGTTTCTGGGACGGATATTACCTTGGTCAGAAGCTTGGAGAATGGAACAACCGCTATGGATCATCTGCAACAAAAAGAAAAGTCTACCTTGGAAAAGTCACTAATTATTTTTCGAGGCTTAATGTAGCCGAGATTAAGCTGGAGAACGGAGATCTNGAAAAAGGGGATTTATTACTTATTACGGGACCAACAACAGGAGTTGTCGAATATACTGCAGGAGAGATACGCGTTGATCTCAGGGCGACACAGAAAGCATTGAAGGGGGAGTTTTGCTCAGTACCGATTTCTGATGTTCTGCGACGTTCCGATAAGGTCTATAAATGGGTCGATGCATAATTCATCTTTTTATCCTGCCTGCTGCCTCAATAACCAGTCTGGCATTTGTTTCAATATCATCAGTACTGGTCTTTACATAATAAACATTTTCCCTCTGCTTGTTCCCCAGCCCGAACAAATAGGTTTTATCGTAGTATTGAAGCGTAATTTCAATTGCTTTTGCGTAATCACCGCTCCGAACCGCCTCAGTTGCTTCTTTTGTCCTGTCACCTCCCAGACGCCTGCTTATTTTCATAATTGTGGATAGAAGGACATCCGAAGAATAGCAGGAATACTCTCCGATCAGCCTCGGAAGCCTGGTTTTGATATCCATAAGAAGTACGANTACCGGATTCTGTTGCATATTGAGATAGAACTCCTCAGGCATAAAAACGTTGCCGATGTTTCTGCTTTCGTCCTCGAGCCAGAGAGGCTGATCAGGACTATTCTGTTTTAGCTCTTCAAATAAAAGATTGGCAAAATGTTCTGTTGTTGGCTGGGGAAGCTGTCCGAGAGAACCGAATGCCGAGCCTTTGTGTCTGGCAAGTTTTTCAAGATCAATCACCTGGTGACCTTCCCTCTTCAGATAATCAAGTATTTGTGTTTTNCCGCTCCCTGTAAGTCCTCCAAGGATTATCATATTCCTTTTTACTGAAAGATAGCAGAGTATAAAATGCCTGTAGGCTTTGTATCCTCCTTCCAGGACCTTTGTTTCAATCCCGGCAAGTGAAAAGAGCCAGGCCATAGCTTCAGATCTCATTCCTCCTCTCCAGCAGTGAATGAGAAGAGCGTCTCCTTTAGAAATTTTTAAAGCCTTTTCAAGTTTCACATGCATTGAGGGCCCTGACAACTTCAATCCTTCAATAATGGCTTTCTCACGTCCCCTCTTTTTGTATTTTATACCAACAGCCTCTCTTTCGCGGTCATCGAATAAAGGAATGTTAATAGCTCCGGGAATATGTCCGGAATTATATTCCGATGGTGATCTTACATCTATTACCGGTGATTTTTCTGCCAGATCCAGAAAAGTACTGATATCTATTTTATTACCAGGCAGATATATCATCTTCGTTCAATCATTTTGATTGTCCGTTCAAATAATACGTCAAACTTAATAAGTAATCCTAATTTCTGATAAAGTACCTGGAGAAGAATTTCTTCAAATCNTCTATTCTCACTGGCTTGGGAATAAATTCTCTTATCCCTGAGAGTTCTGCTTTTCTTTTTGAATCAGGCATGCTATCAGCGGTAAATGCTGCTATTAAAAGGGTATCGTCGTATTCGAGGATCTTGCGCGCCGATTCAAAACCATCCATTCCGGGCATTACCAGATCCATGAAAATTACATCATATCTGTGGGTTTTTGCCTGAATCAGTCCTGCAAATCCGTCATCAGCAAAATCGAAATTGTAACCCAGGCTTTTAAGCATGGCTCCGATAACCTTCTGATTCATTTTGTTGTCCTCGACAACCAGGATGCGCAGGTCTCTTCCTGTTTTTTCCTTTCCGGTTTCGGGGAATTTTATGTCAATCTTAGGGAAGCTTGTTCTTATTATGTCATAGAGTTCCTTTATTTCATAAGGCTTGACAACATAATGGTCAACACCCATGTCAATGCATTTGTGAAGATTGCCTTTTACATCGTTGGAACTTATCACTATGATTAGAAATTCTGCCGAAAGCTTATTTTCNCAAAGGTCCTTGGCGGCTTCAAANCCGTTGAATTCTTTGTCATCCAGAATTACGACAAGGGAATACCTGTTTTCGGAATGATTAAGATTCGCCTTTATCTGGTTTATAGTTGATTTCTGATAAGATGTGACCGTAAGTGCCAGTCCAAGCTTATGAAGAGATCCAAAGATCGCTTCGTCACGTGACTGGGTTCCTGTTATAACAAGTGTCTTTATCTGTCCGAATGACATAATATTATCAAAATGAAGAGCTTTGTCAGGTTTCTCGTTTGAGAACAGGGTTACCGTGAAATCGATTTTGGTGCCATGATCGCCATCCAATCCTGATGGAGAATCAGCNTAAAATTCCCCTCCCATCAGATCCACAATTTGCCTGGCCAGGATAGGGCCAAAACCTGATTCATCAGCTTCCTGATGTACTTTTGATTCNATGTTTACAGACTCCCCGAAAATCTTCTTTAGGGTTGCTTTGTCAAAGCTCTTNCCTGAATCACTCACTTCAAATGTAAGCTGTATTTTCCCTTCCTTAATATTTTTCAGACTACAGTTAAGATTGATTTGTCCTTTATTAGTATTTTCAACCGAGTGGTTAAGAAAAATAGTCAGTATCTGCCTCAGCCGGTAAGGATCACCAATGACTTTATCAGGTACATTTTCACCCACCTTGCAGAGAAGAGTAACCTCGGCATCATCAATTCTTGTCCTGGCAAGGTCGTGGCAGTACATGATCTCTTCCCTCAGGCTGAAGGGAACTTCGTCGAGGATCATTTTGCCAGATTCTATCTTCGTAAAATCAATAATGTCGTTTATGATATTTAACAAAACCTCTGAAGAACGGCGAAGCAGGCCAAGAACATCTCTTGCCTCATCGGGGAGTTTTTGTTTTTCAAGAATATCNATCATCCCGATAATCCCGTTCAGCGGTGTTCGTATTTCATAGCTCATTCTGGCAAGGTATTCNGATTTTGCATAACTCGCCTTTGCCTCCTGTTTCCTGGCCGATTCAAGCATCGTCACATCGACCAGCATATCCATTGTGGCATCTTCACCCTGAAACCTGACAGGAATGCTTGTCCTGAAAAGAATAATTTCACCAGCCTCCTTTTTAAGAATTACAAACTGATCGGGACTAAATGTTCCTCCCAGATGTTTTGAAAAATAGCTGTTTTCATCAGTAATAGTGGTTTCAGGAAAAACCTTTCCCTTCATATCTGATTCGCTCTGATAGGAAAATTGTCCGGCAGCTTTCCAGTTTGCCTTTATTATTTCACGGTTCCTGTTATAGATAATGACTCCGACCGGCATCTCATCTATCATTTTGAACAGCATCTTTTCTGAAGAACCAAGTCTTTCTATTTCTGACATTTGCGATTTCAGCTGTTTTACAAAAAACCAGACAAGAACTAAAACAATCAGAATGGTGCCAATAACAAGAATAAATGAATTCCTGATTATGTATTTCCTGAAATTATCAGTTGGTGATGAGAATACCAGTGCTATATTCTTCTGAAGAAGATGAGTTGAATAATATGCTGATATTATCTCCTGTGAAAGATTTTTGCTTTCAGCCCTGTGAATAAGGTATTGAGATGTACCATTCTCCAGTCCCGAAACTATCTTACGCATCTCGGAATAAATGAGATTTTCTCCACTGTTATTATAGACAATGACTCCAGAATCGCTTACCACCCATTGCCACTGATAGTCCTTTAAATTGAAGGTGTTGAATATTTCATTGAAGTATTTCTGATAGTCAATTTCAACCACAATATTACCTACTGGCACCTCATTCTTTAAGATGGGCAGATAATATCCGTAATTACGACCTTCCCTGATCAGGAGCACTCCCGACCTGATTTCGCCCTGTACATGAAGGACAAAGATCTGCTCCAGCCAGTTGATCCCGGTTTCGTCTTTTTTTAATGTGAATTCATTTCTACTGTTGTCATACAGCTTGATTCCGGTAATAATTTTATCATATCTTGAGAAGAACAATTTCATCCTGTCGATCGTTCTGCCTCTGCTCTCCGGGTCAGAGAAGAAAAGACTGATATCGTTTGAAGAGACTATCTGGCTGATGTCGGTATCGAATCCGTTATTTGTGCTGTCGACAGATATCCCGACAGCCTGTACCTGCCTGTCCAGTAACGATACCCTGTAGTCAATCTGTTTATTATACAAGCCTTTATAATAGAAATAGTTCGCTACTATTATTATCATACATACTGATATGACAATAATCATTATCTTCTTCATATTATAAAAGTTGTTGTCAGACTAAGTAAACTAGCTCATGCTAATTAACTCCATTTCATCTGTATTTAGTATTCTCGTCATTTAAAATACTTAAATAACTCCGGTATCTCAGGGGGTCGATTGCTCCCTGTTCCACGGCTTGTCTGACAGCGCATTCCGGTTCATCGAGATGAAGGCAGTTATAGAACCGGCAATCTTTTGACACTTTGAATATTTCGGGGAAAAAATGGTATATCTCATTTCTTTCCATATCTACAACTCCAAAGCCCCTTAAGCCCGGAGTATCAATGGCAAAACCCCCGAATGGCAGAGAGTGCATCTCCGGAAAAGTTGTAATATGCTTTCCCTGTTTATGGTAATCTGATATTTCAGCGGTTTTGAGGTTCAGTCGGGGATTGAGTATGTTCAGAAGGGTTGTTTTACCTACCCCTGAATTACCTGAAATCAGACTTACCCGGTCTTTCATCATGAGTGCTACCTCTTCAAGCCCGGTGCCCTCTTCTATCGATAACCTGAGGCATATGTACCCTATCTGTGAATAAACAGAAATCAGGTACTCCATTCTTTCAAGTTCAGCCTCCTCATACAGATCGGTTTTGTTGAAGATGATCCTGGCAGGGATCCTGTATGCTTCAGCTGTAACAAGGAACCTGTCGATGAACTCAACAGGAGTTGCCGGAAGGATTATTGTAGCTATTAAAAGAAGCTGATCGATATTAGCTGCAATTATCTGTGATTGTTTTGACAGATTGGAGGCTTTGCGCAAAATATAATTCTTCCTTTTAAGAATACCGGTTATTATTCCGGTATTATTATCGTCTCCCGGATCAATTGTTACATTATCGCCTACTGCAACAGGGTTTGTGGTCTGTACCTCTTTCTCTCTCAGTCTGCCACGCAGGACACAATCAATAATGTTATCATTGCCGGTGAGAACTTTGTACCGGCTTCCGACAGATTTGATGACGATTCCGGTTTCCAAATCAATTATCCGAAGCCATCAGAAGGAATGGCTTCATTTCGAAACTGTGATAATATGGTCTGAGCCGTTCAGTATTATAATGTTCGGATACTTTCACTACCTTTTTAGAGGATGTAACCACATCAATAGGAACGTTATCATACCTGCCGTTTTTCAGAACCACGATCCTGCCATGCAATCCCTTCAGAATTAAATCGAGCGCAAGGTTTCCGTAAGCCATCGGCACTATTGAGTCGAGGGCATCTGGGTCGCCGCCACGTACCATATAACCAAGTTTCTGGGTAATAGTGTTTATTGTCTTACCCCCATTGTATTTGGCCGACAGCTCTTTCAGCTGATCCGAAACAAGGTCACCGATACCGCCAAGCTTTGCATGTCCGTATGCATCCTTTTCCTGGCCGGCAAAAATCATCTGCCCGCCTTTGAACATCGCTCCTTCTGAAATAAGAACTATTGAGTATTTGCTGGGGTTATGGTTTCTGTCCTCGACAAGCAGCTGTGTAAGCTGATCTATATCAAACTCATATTCTGGAATCACACACCGGTTGGCAGCTCCTGCCATAGTAGGCAGCATTGCGGTGAATCCGGCATATCTACCGAATACTTCAAGTACCAGAAGCCGCTCATGCGATCCGGCTGAAGTCCTCAGGCTGTTGGTCATCTGGATAGTCCGGGTGACACAAGTGCTGAAGCCAATGCAATAATCTGTACCAGGAACATCATTATCCATTGTTTTGGGAATCGCAACAACCTTGACTCCCTTTTTGTAAAGATGTACCCCATAGCTTAATGTATCATCTCCCCCGATAGGAATCAGGAAATCGACACCGAGCCAGTCGAGATTTTTAATTACTTCAGGAGTCAGATCATTTATTTCCGCATTATATGTATCGCGAAGATGTTCGGGGACATTCGATTTGGTCATATGGCTTGGTCTTGTACGCGAAGTGTGAAGAAATGTGCCTCCGGTACGTCCTGCTTTGTTCACCTCATCATCGGTAAGGATTTGATAACAGTTACTGTTGTCAGCTTTATTATCCCTAATCAATTCTGTTATTCCGGCCCAGCCCCTGCGGAGTCCAATTACTTTAAACCCTTCCCTGTTTGCCCTTATTGTCACCGCTCTTATTGCAGGATTAAGTCCCGGTACATCTCCTCCCCCGGTAAGGATTGCAATTACTCCTTTTGTTCTTTTAACTTCTGCCATGATCTTCTGCTTTTTATTTGAAACCATTTTTTAAAATTTTAAGTCCTCTAAAATATATCTTTTTGCTGAATTCAAAAAACAAACTTATTTCCCGCCTATCTGCATCCCGGCAACCCTCACAGTGGGAGCTGAAAAGCTTCTATTCATGTCAATATCATTTCCTGTCATATCGATTGAATTGAGAATATCGGGGGCCTTTCCTGCAATAGTAACACCTTTTACCGGATGGGTTATCTTCCCGTCAACTATCCAGAGGCCGCTTGCCCCGCCGCTGAAATTGCCTGTTACTGGATCCACTCCATATCCGGTAACCTCCTTCAGCAGAAGACCTTTTTCCGTATTTTTAATTATCTCGTCAGGGGTATATTTGCCGGGCTGAAGATATACCTTATGGGTCCCTATTCCGGGAAGGCTGCTAAAACCACCACGTGAAGCGCTTCCTGTGCTTACCGTACCTGCACGTTTTGCAGCGTTTGAATTGTAAATGAAGCTTTTAATTACTCCGTTCTCGATCAGGATGATTTTTCTTGTGGGCACTCCTTCTCCATCAAAAGGTGCACTTCCAAGACTTCTTGATATTGTACCGTCATCAACAATCGTTACCAGTGGGGAAGCACACTGCTTGTTCATAAAATCCTTCAGGAAGCTTGCTCCCTGCAGAATTCTCTGCCCGTCAAGGGCTGAGATTATTCCGCCGAACAGAGAACGTACTACATCGGGATCAAAAATAACCGCAGCTTTCTGTGTGCTTATCATTACAGGATCGATTAATTCAATTGCCCTGGCTGAAGCAGAAGAGGCTATTTTTTCAAGGGGAAGGAGATCCGAGAAAAAAACTCTTGAGCAATATTCATCTCCGGTGTTTTTCTGATCTCCCTTTTCGGCCACTACCGAAACTCCAAGAGAGCATCCTGTTGATTTGTAACTCTTCAGTATCCCGTTTGAATTACTAATAAAGATTTCCGATTCTCCTTCACTGTATCCTGCTCCGGAGCTTTTAGAAATTCCAGGACTCTTCATTGCAAGCCTTTCCAGCTCAAGTGCCATTTTTATCTTTTTGTCCATCGGCTCGCTGCTGATTCCGGGATCGTAAAGGTCGGCCACCCGGGTGATCCCTTTATTGTCAGTCAGGACATTGTTTTCATCAGGAGTTGATAATTTTGCAAAACCGATTGCCCTTGAAATTGTATCTTCAAGCGACAGATCGCTGAAATCATTGCAATGACTGAAACCCATTCTTCCTCCGGTAAAAACCCTGAATCCAACTCCCTGTGAAGAGGCTTCTTCAATCGTTTCAATCTCTGAATTCAACACCTGTACCGACAGGTTCCTTCCTGTTTCCAGATAAACTTCCGCTGCATCCGCACCCAGGCTGATACATTTTTTTACAAGTTTTTCTGTCAATTCCATATAATTCATATTCATCTCTTTTGAAATATTTAAGCTTTGCTCCCTCCTACATTTATTCCTCTAATCCTTACTGTGGGCATTCCAGCGGTTACTTCTGCCGCCTGGCCTTTCCCGCAGATGCCTGGACCGAAATCAAGGTCATTGCCAACGGCATCAATATTTGAAATTACATCCATGCATGAACCGATCAAAGTTGCTCCCTTAATCGGGGATGTTTTTTTACCGTTTTCAATAAGGTATGCTTCACGGCATGTAAAATTAAACACCCCGGTGACAGGGTTAACGCTTCCCCCGCTCAGGCTCTGAACATATATCCCTTTTTTTGTTGAAGCAAGAATATCTTCCGGAGTATCCTTTCCGGTATCAATAAATGTGTTTGTCATTCTCGGTATAGGTATATATCTGAAAGACTCACGTCTTCCGTTTCCGGTTCGTGCCATCGAAAGCTGTTTAGCGCTGAGAACGTCTGTCATGAATCCCTTAAGCACTCCTTTTTCAATAAGAACATTCCTCTGCGCCACAGTACCTTCATCATCAAAGTTTATTGTACCGCGCGCATTGGGTATAGTTCCGTCATCAATCATCGTAAAGCAATCGGCGGCAACTTTCTGTCCCATTTTTCCTGTGAAAGCGCCGATACCCTTAGCTATATTGTCAGCTTCGAGAGGATGACCAACAGCTTCATGGACCAGCACACCTCCCCACCCGTTCTGCATTACAACATCCATTATCCCTGCAGGGGCATCACCGGCAGCCAGCATTGCAATGGCCTCCCTGGCAGCATTTTTAGCAACTGTTTCGGGGGTAACCTGCTCAAATATCTCAAAACCCGAGTGCCGGCTTAGTCTTTCTCGCGACATGTGTCTGGCCTTTCCGTCATCGCTCATGGCCTGTACTATAAAGAACAGAAGTGGCAGTTCATCTTTGAGGTAAACACCTTCACTGTTGAGAATCACCCTGCTTCGTACCTCATCATTGTAATCAATTTTAGTCATTTTTATTCTCGTATCATAATCCTTTGCAGCCTGATCAGCCCTCCTTATAATCTCAATTCTTTTCTCATCGGCTATCTCCCCGAGAGGCTGCTGTACAGTCACAAATGAAGGCCGGCTGGAAACAGAAATCCCCGCAGGAGTAACCTTGTTTCCGGAAGTTGCCACATATGAAGCTACTTCAGCAGCCCGTAAAAGTTTTTCTTCGGTTATTTCATCAGTATAGGCATACCCGGTTTTATTACCCGATATTACTCTGACTCCTGCACCCTGGCTGATCCCATAAAGGCCGCTCCTGAATTTGGACTCCTCCATGATAATCTGACGGGAGATCCTGTTTTCAAGATACACATCCGCAAAATCACCTCCCTTCTCCAGAGCTTTCGCAATGGCCTTAGAAAGAATAGCAGGATCAATATCCAGTGATGAAGATGCCTTAACCCCTTTACTACACGATACCAGCTGTGTTAAAAGGGCCGGAGTTGTAGCAATGAGAATCCCGCCCTTAAAGCTCATTTCAAGGAATTTCCTTCGTGGAATATCCCTGACTCTGTTGTTTTCCTTTTCCATTATTGTTATCCCTGTTGAATATTTATTTAATGACAAATTCCTTGTTCTTCAGAACACCTCCCCTGGTCGAAAACATGCTTGCCTTACCCTTAAGTTCCTGCCGGTTGTAAAGTCTTATTGTAAAGAGTGCCTCAGTGACCGACCCTCCCTGGGTAAATTGAATATTTTTCGAAGCTGTGACAACGGGAGATGATCTTTCCATTTCGTCAAACATACCCCTGCCGGATCGTCCGGAAGTTTTTTTCTTTTCTTCAATTACCTTAAAAGCGGCCTTCCCCTTTACCCATCCTGTTGTATCGAATTCAAGCTCAATTCTGTCTTCCCTGACTATCTTTACCAGGTGTGCCTGTTTAAGGGCTGTTGGCAGTTTTCCCCGGTTGATGATACCGATCTTAATCTGGTAGTCGGCAGAATCCGTCCTATAGGCTTTGATCCTCTTTGTTTCGATCTTTGTCCAGTCAACTTCAGGCAGGTGCATTGCCATTTCGATATTGAACATGGCTTCATTTTTTATCCATGGTTCAAGATGTTTTGCAGGGGGATTCTGGGAGAAGAATTTAGGGTTGAAGCCACCGATTTCAATGTCACCGTAAACAGGATGTCTGGCTGGCTTCCATTCAGTGAATCCGGAACCGNCATTCTCTTCATCATCCCAAATAAGCATGTCTATCTGGTTAGTGTCACCGTCATTATTGTAATCTTTGAACCGGGCTCCGTTCCATATTTCGTCGCCATACCAGATTGCTCCATAATACCAATATCCGAAATCTGGTCCATGGCCAAAGAGAGGGCTTCCGTCCCCATAATCGTTAAATACATCGCCGGCTTTTTTGTATCCGGTAAGTTTTCTTCCGATATCATCAAAAATCTTATACCATGCAAGGTCTTCGGGATACATTCTTTCCTCCGAGGGAGACGTGGATGGCGGTCTTAAATGCATCGGTACACTTGTATCCATAGAATTAACAACCGAAATATTCGGGTGACAAAGCAGGAAATCAACAACGGCTCTTGTTTCGGTCTCGCTTAAAGGGAATTCTCCCGATCCTCCCTGAGTATATCCCCGGCCGGTCAGTTCTGTTTCAGGCCGCCAGTTCTCGGGATAATTTCTGTGCAGGTCAAGTCCTCCGATACCGTCTTCATTTATGCGGCCATCCCCGTCATTATCGATTCCCTCTGAGGAGGAAAGGTAAATCCCTTTCCCCGCAGGTACCCGTTTCATTATCCTCCCTGTGGAGTCTTTGGGATCAGGGATCAGGTTCCCTTTCTTTTCATCCTTCCATCTCATTGTAAGGATCATTCCGTCATTGTCAATATCCTCGGGAGCATCCTCGTCAAGAAGTCCGTCGCCATCATTATCTTCAGGCCTGACTGTGCTTCTGTTGCTTTGGGCGGTGTTCAGGTAAAGATTATGTCCGTCGGGATTATTTACCGGTTTTAAATAGATTGTTTTTGTATCGAGAAGGTGGGTGACTTCAGGATCCTTTCCGTACTGCAAAAGAAGATACTGAGCCATCCACATCACCGATTCCGAGCCAGTGACCTCCCCGCTATGCCTTCCTCCCTCAAAAAAAGCTGCCGGCTTGTCAGTGTCCTTTCCTGTTTTCCTGTTAGTTAAGGTCATCTGCAGAATGGGCCGGCTTTCATAACTTTTCCCGATCTCATAAAGATCGACAAGGTCAGGATAGTCTTTTTCCCACTTCTCCAGCCATGAGTAAATAACATCCAGTGAATGGTACCTGTCAAACCCGAGTGTGTCATTTGGTTCATACTGTACTCCGCTTAACTTCACCTTTGGAAAAAAGCTTACTCCATGCCGGAATCCTGAAAGTGTGTATTGTTCTGTCTTTTTTTCACTGGGGGCAGAGGGACCGGCCCCGCCTCTCTGGGCAGAAAGTAAAGTGGAAATCAGAAGAAAGCCAATTAGAATGGGGTAGTTTTTCATAAGTATTTAAATACCCCCTGTCCCCCGGAGGGGGGTTCGAAATCAAGTTAACAGCCCCCTTTGGGGGGATGGGGGGTTATCCTCTTTTTGAAATTATCTCAAGTTTCTCAATATTAACTATTTCCATTGTTTTTCCAAACACTTTGATAATTCCGTCGCGCTTGAAATCCGAAAGGGTTCTGATTACATTTGCGGTGCTCATTCCGATATAATCGGCGATCTCTTTCCGGGAAACAGGAATATCAAAAACCCTTGATTTATATATATCCTGTGTAAAATAGAGNAAAACAAAAGCCACGCGGCCAGCCAGATTTTTCTGCCGGATGTCAAGCGTCTGGCCGATGATCTTATCATTTATTGTCGAGATCTTGGTCAGCAGATTGCTGGCAAACCCTCCGTTTTTAAGGAAAAGCTTTTTGATATATTCAAGCTCAACAGTGCAGACGACTGAATCTTCAAGCGCTGAAACCGAATACTTGTATTTCTCATCAGAAAAGATGCTCATGTTGCTGACGAATTCAAACGGACGTGTTATGGTAATTACCTGTTCATCACCATTGGGAGCCCGTCTGAAAAGTTTGACCAGGCCGGACCTTAAATACTTGAAATCGGTAATTTTCTCCCCCTCGTGGTTAATTATTTCACCCTTATTGTATGAGCGTTCCTGTTTGTGATTGCATAATTCCTGAATACTTGCATCATCTAGTGTAGAAAACACAACCTCCCTGAAATCACATTTCTCGCAGATGCATACACTTACTTTTTTATCCACGCCGGTGAGTTTTTCACAAAGTTATTATTTTCCCGATTACTTTAATATTGCAATATTTGTTTTATTTGGGAATTTGAACCTACTTTGACGGTACGATTTTCTGACTTTGTAACTTATTAAAGTAAAATGATTTACAGGACTGATTATCATATACATTCATCGTTCAGCGATGGCAGGGCTGACCCGGAAGAGTATATTACAACTGCCATGGATGCCGGTTTAAAAGAGATCGGTTTTTCTGAGCATCTTACACTTTTCAGGGGATTGCTCGACTGGAGCATGGATGCTCCTGATGTTGAACCTTATCTGGAGCACATAAAAAAACTATCGAATAGAACCACTGGTATTAAAATAAGAAAAGGCCTTGAAATTGATTTCCTTCCTGGAAAGGAAAAGGAAATCTGGTCACTCCTTGAGAAAACAAAGCTTGATTATGCAATAGGATCGGTGCATTATCTTGGAGATTTCTCTGTCGATAACGGGCCTGAATTCTATGACGGAAAAAACATTGATAATCTGTTTGAAACCTATTTTGAGCAGGTGACCGCGGCGGCGGCATCAGGACTTTTTGACATTATAGCACACTGCGACCTTATAAGAATTTATGGTTTCAAACCATCCGCTGATCCTGAGGACCTTTACCGGAAACTGGCAAAAAGCTTTAAAATTCACGATGTTGCATTTGAGATTAATACAAACGGAAGAAACCGGCCTATTGGTGATTTTTATCCCGACAGGAAGTACCTGAGGATTTTCAGGGAAGAAAATGTCCCGGTATGTGTCAATTCTGATGCTCACATGCCCTCAAGAGTGGCACAGCATTTTGATGAAGCTTATGAACTTCTGGTAAGTGCTGGATACACTGAAATGGCTGTGTTTGAAAAGCGTGAGAGATATATGGTCCCTTTCAGTTAAGCAGAGTATGCTCCAGGAATATTTTTATTCCTATTGCAATCAGGATCAGACCCCCTATCACCTCAACCTTATTTCCAAGTCTTTCCCCGGCCGATTTGCCAATCCTGATTGCAGTCATTGAAGCCAGGAAGGTGACAACTCCGATAATCACTGAAGAATACCATATCCTTATGCTCAGCAGCGCAAAGCTGATTCCGACCGCAAAAGCATCAATGCTTGTTCCGATTGCCAGAGAGATCAGGGTCATCGGATTTGCATAATCTCTTATCTCATTTTCTTCTTTTTCCCTTGCTCCTTCAATTATCATCTTGATCCCAAGCACAGAAAGAAGAATTAATGCTACCCAGTGATCAGCCGTTTTCATTATATCGCTGATGAATGAGCCTAAAAAATATCCGGTTACAAGCAGTCCTGACTGGAAAAACGCCATAACAATTGCAAGTCTGACAGCATGTCTGAATATGATCTTGTTCCGGATAACACCGTATGAAAGGGAAACAGCAAAGGTGTCGAACGACAATCCAAGAGCGACAGCGACAATGGTGATGAAATCCATGCAATTTGTATAAACCGGGCAAATATAATATAAAACATCCTTTTACGGATTTGTTTACTGAATGTATATATTTGAGCACCTAAATACTACAGGCATGAGAACTGTGATCCAGCGGGTAAGCAGGGCGTCTGTTTCAATCAATAAACAGAAAAGATCTGAGATCGGGTCCGGAATTCTTGTACTTCTCGGAATCGAAGAATCGGACGACCAGACTGATATTGACTGGCTTTCAGGTAAGATTGTACAGCTAAGGATCTTCAACGACAGCAATGAGGTTATGAATTTGTCGGTTCTCGACACAAATGGCAGCATAATGGTTATAAGCCAGTTCACTCTCCATGCCAGAACAAAAAAGGGAAACAGACCCTCGTATATAAGAGCGGCACATCCCGATATTGCCATTCCGCTTTACAACAAATTCGTTGAAAGGCTTTCATGCCTTCTGGGCAAAGATGTTGCAACCGGTGAGTTTGGTGCAATGATGCAGGTGGAACTTGTTAATGACGGGCCAGTTACGATAATTATTGATTCAAAAGAAAAAGAATAATAATCAATAGGNTAAATACAGAAATTGTCACATGAGTGAAAACCCTGAAATTGCCTCCGAGAAGATACTCAAACGATCAGTTTTGATTGTGGCNGCTTTTGCTGCATTCCTTACACCATTTCTTGGTTCTGCAGTCAATCTTGCCCTGCCTGCAATTGGAAGGGATCTTAAAGCAAGCGCCATAGGACTCGGATGGGTCATAAGCAGTTTTATTCTTTCTTCCGCCATGTTTCTTCTGCCTTTCGGACGTCTGGCTGATATTGTTGGAAGAAAGAAAGTCTTTTCGGCCGGAATTTTTTTATTCACAATTTCAACTTTTATGATTCTCTTTGCCCGGAGCCTCACCATTCTTATTATTCTGAGGATCCTTCAGGGGATCTCCGGAGCAATGATCTTCGGTACAAGTCTTGCAATCATCACATCGGTATTTCCTGTCGGGGAACGGGGAAAAGCGATGGGAATAAACATTACTGCCGTTTACCTTGGCTTATCAGCCGGTCCGGTCATAGGGGGCTTGCTGACCCAGTATTTCGGATGGCGGAGCATTTTTGCCTTTCTTGTTCCTTTTGGCATTGCATCGCTGATCCTTATAAAAAGCAGGATCAAAGCAGAATGGGCTGAATCGAAAGGAGAAAAATTTGACTGGACCGGGTCAGCGATTTATGGGGTTGCATTGTTTTCACTAATGTACGGATTTTCGAGGCTGCCATCTGTTACAGGCTGGACCTGCCTTATAACAGGAACTTTGCTGGCAGTTGGTTTTGTTCTTTTTGAAAAGAGGGTCTCAAACCCTGTTTTTGATATCCGGCTTTTAATAAGAAACAGGATATTTGCTTTTTCAGGATTGGCAGCTCTGATCAACTATTCAGCTACAAGCGCAACAGGATTCTTCATAAGTCTCTACCTTCAATATCTGAAAGGATTTGATGCAAGAACTGCCGGTTTGATAATGATCTCACAACCTGTGGCCATGACGCTCCTGTCTCCTATTGCAGGAAGGTTATCCGATAAACATAATCCCGGGATAATAGCCTCGGCCGGGATGGGTCTGACTGCAGCCGGGCTTATTTGCCTGTGCTTTATAACAGCCCAGACTCCAGTTTATTTGATTGCGGCGCTTCTGCTTCTCATGGGCCTCGGATTCGGACTCTTCTCCTCGCCCAACTCAAATGCCATTATGAGTTCGGTTGAAAAACGACATCTTGGAGTTGCTTCAGGAGTGGTCGGAACGATGAGGATGGTTGGACAAATGCTGAGTATGGGGATCGCCATGATGCTTATCGCTCTTTTTATTGGGAAACAAACTATTAATCCGTCAACATATCCCGGCCTGATATCCGGAATGAGACTTGGTTTTGTTATCTTCTCAATTTTGTCAGTTCTGGGTATTTTTGCTTCACTGGCCAGAAACAAAAACAGCTCTGATAAGATAAAATCATAAAATAATTAATTATGATTACAAAAAGAATTAAATTGAACCCCGAGTTTTATTAATGCAATACGGAACAGATTTAAATAACAGAAGGTCATATGACAAAACTATATCAGAAACTTATTAAACAGTGCCCTTCAGAAAATGAAATCAGGAAAGGCTTGAAAACAGCAGGTTCAATGTCTTTGGGAAATGCGGATAAACATCTGCTGATGAATATCCTGAACTCAATCGACCTGACGAGTCTGAATACAACAGATTACAAAACCCAGATACTTCGCCTGACAGGAAAAGTAAATAGTTTTTCAGGCAGGTTTACCAATATTCCAAATGTTGCTGCAATTTGTGTTTATCCGAATTTCGTTCCGGTTGTTAAGGAGAAACTTACTGTAAAAAATGTAAAAATTGCATCAGTGGCAGGAGGGTTTCCTTCATCGCAGACTTTCAGAANCATAAAAGTTGCGGAATGCAAATCGGCAGTTGATGAAGGCGCCGATGAAATAGATATTGTGATGCCTGTAGGTGCATTTCTTGGGAATGATTTTGAGATGGTAGCCGCTGAAATAAGTGAAATCAAGGAGGCCATTGGAGAAAAGCTGCTTAAGGTTATTGTCGAATCGGGTTTGCTCGGAGATAATGAGCAGATATTCAAAGCATCGATGATTGCAATGGATGCCGGCGCTGATTTTATAAAGACATCAACCGGAAAAACTTCAATTTCCGCCACACCTGAGGCTGCTTTCATAATGTGCAGGGCTATCAAGGATTTTTATACAGAAACNGGAATTAAAGTAGGATTTAAGGCTGCCGGGGGGATAGTTAACTCTGCTGAAGCCCTGACCTACTATAATATTGTCAGCTGCTGCCTTGGCGGAGAGTGGCTTAATAATAACCTTTTCAGGATCGGGGCAAGCAGGCTCGCAAATAATATACTTGCTNATATTTCAGGTACCAGTAATGATTATTTCTGATCATTCTGTTCTTAATAAAACTGACCTGATAAATTTAATAATCATTACTTTTGTGGTCTACTCCGCAAAAAGTATATGATAACCGGTCCCGAAATACAGGATACAATAAGGCCAAAGCTTGTTATCCGGATAAATACGGAAAAGCTGCTTCCCGATTCAGTATTCCGGAAAATTGATGAAGCCCCTGCCCATATCAGGTATGCCGATTCAGTAAGCAGGTTAAAAAGAATCTCTAAGTTACCGGAAGTATCAATATCGGATACAACCTCTGTATGCTCAAGGAACAGCATAGCTGATTTNACTTTGTACGATTCACTAAGTTTTGTCAGAAACATCAGACAGCTTCCTCCCAGGCTTTTCCCTTACCATTTGGCTGACAAAATCCTTCCGGAAACACATGAACGCAGAATAACTGTGATTAACGAGCTGCGGGACGGAAAGGAGCTGCCATGGAAACCTTTTAATCACGACTGGATAATTGCTATTGTATTTCTTACGGCTTATGTGTGGCTGATAGTAAGAACAACTACAAGAAGCATATTTCCTGAGCTTACAAAGTTTATCCTTTTCCGGGGGATCAATGAATCTTCTGCTCACGACACAGGGTCATTGTTTACATGGCAGTCGACAGTTCTGAATTTTATTTCATTCCTGGTTATAAGCCTCTTCGTTTATTGTGCTGCAGATTTCTACGGTGTAATTCCTGCCGGATTTCCTCCGATTATTTTCATGCTGATCTCCCTGGTCCTTGTGGTCCTTGCAATCACTTCAAGGCATTTTATTTGCCTGGCAGCCGGAAATCTCAGCGGAGAATCAGATCTGTTCAAGGAATATCTGATTAATGTTTACCAGTCGTACAGATTCAGTGCAGTTATCGTTTTTATAGTTGTTATACTGCTGGTATATACTGTATTCCTTCCTTCCGGAGTCTTAATTATTTCAGGTATTATAGTGTTCACTATCTTTTATTTAATGCGTGTCTTCAGGCTGTTTTTAATTTTTATAAAGAGGAATATTTCAGTTTTATATTTGATTTTGTACCTTTGTGCGCTGGAAATTTTACCAGTCCTGATTATAGTGAAGTATTTCACTGGCCTCGATTTAGAATAAGAAGTGTTAACTGAAAAGTAAACCTTAATCTGTAAGTAATTGAAAATTAAAAAGATTTTAGTATCGCAGCCAGAACCGAATAATCCGAGATCTCCTTATTTCGATCTGGCAAAAAAATACAATCTTAAAGTTGAATTCAAACCCTTTGTTCAGGTTGAAGGTGTTTCAACAAAGGATTTTCGTCAGCAAAAGATCAATATTCTTGATTTTACTGCGATAATTTTTACGAGCAAGACAGGTATAGACCATTTTTTCAGGATATGCAATGAACTCCGGATTGTTGTTCCCGATACAATGAAGTATTTCTGCATTACGGAAAATGTTGCTTTTTATCTTCAGAAATATATTGTTTACAGAAAGCGTAAGATCTTCCATGGAAAGTCAAAATTCCAGGATCTGATCGATATGATTATCAAGCACAGGGATGATAATTTTTTTGTCCCGCTTCCTGAACCTCATAATGCAGAAATACCAGAAATCCTCGACAATAACAATATCAAATACACAATCGGNACGCTCTATAAAACAATTAGCAACCATTTCTCCAATTTCAGCGAATTCGACTATGATATACTTGTATTTTACAGCCCTTCTGGTATAAAATCGCTGAAAGAAAATTTTCCTGATTTTGTCCAGGGGGATATAAAAATTGCTGCTTTCGGTCCGACAACTGCCAGTGCCGTCGAGCACGAAGGACTGAGACTTGACATTAATGCCCCCAATCCAAAAGCTCCTTCAATGACGATGGCGTTGGATGATTTTTTGAAAGAGCACAACAAAAACTGCAGGTAAAAACATATCAGAATACAGGTTCGCTCCGGTCCCGGTGTAATATCAGAATGAGCACCGGGGATAATTTATTTTGAGATGGACAAAGTTGAAAGGCAGACATTCGGCAAGAATGAACGGCTTTGCAGGACTAAACTGATCGATGAAATATTTGAAAACGGGAGTGTTTTCCATACATCTCTGTTTAAAGTAGTCTGGATCATAAGCAGCACAGACCTGCCATCAAGAGCCCAGGTGGCTGTAAGTGTACCAAAAAGAAGTTTCAGGCTTGCAGTTACCCGNAATCTGATAAAAAGAAGGATCCGGGAAGCTTACCGTAAAAAGAAACACATACTCTTCAGTGTGCTGGAATCAGAAAATATTCAGATCGCCTTCATTGTTATTTACCGGAACGATATTGCAGCTGAATATTATGTCATTGAAAATTCTGTCGGTGAGTTGATCGAAAAGCTTTGTGATAATGTCCTGAAGAAGCAAACTAAAAGTTAAAATTGTTTTAAATATTTCAATGCCAGCTTCATTGCCGGATTTTCTTGTTAATTTCGCCACTCATTATAAAAATTGCTTTTTATGAAAAGGATACGTTCAGCCAGATTCATAATCGTGACTATAATTCTGATAGTCGCCGGGGTAAGCGTTTCATTTCTTTCCACCCAGGAGACGAGGGATTTCAAAATAGCAAAGAACCTTGATATATTTCTTACACTTTTCAGAGAGCTTAACACATTCTATGTGGATGAGCTGGTTCCTGACAAGCTGGTAAAAACCGGGATCGACAATATGCTCAAGACTCTAGATCCATACACAGTATACTATCCTGAATCTGAAGGCGATGAAGTAGCTTTTATGACAACCGGCAAATACGGCGGGATCGGTTCTCTTGTAAGAGGCGGGGGTGAATATGTTGTAATATCTCTTGTTTACAAGGGATTCCCGGCTGATGTTGCCGGAATCAAAACGGGCGACATCCTTAAAAAAGTTGATGGAGTCTCATTAAAGGGTGTTGGCACCGATGTTGTAAGCGAAAAACTTAAGGGAAATCCTGGAACAATAATAAATCTTACAATTGAAAGAAATGGAAAGGAGATGGATTTTGCTGTCAAAAGAGAGAAAATTGTCGTTCCTACTGTTCCATATTTCGGCATGGTTGATTCCAATACTGGCTATATTAGATTTTCAAGTTTTACACAGAATAGCACTGACGATGTAAGGAAAGCCCTGACCGAACTGAAAAATAAAAATGCCAGTCGCATAATTCTTGATCTCAGGGGAAACCCCGGAGGTCTTCTGACCGAGGCAGTGGATGTAGTAAACCTGTTTGTGGGTTCAGGAAATGAGATTGTTTCAACAAAAGGAAAGGTGAAACAATTCGATGAATCCTTTAAAACCACAAAAACCGCAATCGACGAAAAGATTCCGCTTGCAGTTATAATCAACAGGAGTTCTGCATCGGCCGCTGAAATAGTTGCGGGGGCTGTCCAGGATCTCGACAGAGGTGTAATTGTCGGCCAAAGGTCGTATGGGAAAGGTCTTGTTCAGATAACCCGTCCCCTGAGCTATAATACACAGCTGAAGGTCACTACAGCCAAATACTACATACCGAGCGGGAGATGCATTCAGGCCCTCGACTTTTCGCATCCCAATGAAGATGGAAGCGTCGGAATAATTCCAGATTCGCTTATCTCGGAATTTAAAACCAGAAGTGGAAGGGTTGTAAAGGATGGAGGAGGAATTACACCTGACATAGAGGTAGCTCCGGAAATTCTTAGCCAGATAGCCACTGAGCTTTTATACCGCAACTATATTTTCGATTTTGCAAGTGTTTATTACTGGATGCATCCGGGGATTAAGTCAATTGAGGATTTTAAATTCACCGACCAGGATTTTACTGATTTCAAAAACTACCTTGCAGGTCGTAAATTCTCATACAGAACAATCACCGAAATATCGTTGAATGAACTTATAACTAACGCCAAGAGGGAAAAATACTACGATACCCACAAGGAGATTTTTACAGAACTCCAGAAAGAGCTGAACCACACTCTGGACAATGATCTAAACACATTTCGCCATGAAATAACCGGGCTCCTTGAGGATGAGATCCTTGGCAGATATTTTTACGAGGAGGGAGCAATTGCATGGACAATTAAAACCGATGAACAGGTATTAAAGGCAACTGAGATACTTAATAAAAGTCAGTATTATAATTCAATACTTGAAGGAAAAAAGGGATCTATTCTTATTACGCGCGAACCACAGGACAATGCAATAAACGCAAGCCTTGTTGAGAATCCCGGCAATGAAGTGAATATTTAGTCTTATTCATTCTCTTTCCATTGGCCGGAGTTATCTTCAAATATCTCCTTTTTCCAGATGGGCAGCTTTTCCTTGATGAGTTCAACTGTTTTTGCACAGGCCCTGGATGCATTATCCCTGTGGCCCGCTGAAACCATTACAAGAAGAGATACTTCCCCGACTTTTACAAGTCCTTTTGAGTGAATAATATCTATAGCCTTTACATCGCTGAACTCTGATAAAATTGATTTATATATTTTATCAGCTTCCCCTATCACCATCTCCTCGTAGGCAGAATATTCAATAGCTCTGACATATCNTCCGTCGGTCTGGTCCCTTCTTACCTGTCCGATAAAAAGCGAATGAGCCCCGCAATCATGATTTTGACCGCCTTTCGCAACAAGTTCTGAAATTGCGATTGGCGCCACAGGTCCTTTAGTTAAGTGCATTTTAATATAGTTTTTTTATTACTGGAACAGTTTCTTTATCCTCCTGCGAAGGGCGGCAGATATGCAACCACATCATCTTGCCTTAGCAGCGGATCTTCATTTACTATTTTGTTATTGACAGCTATTCTGAAACTATAGTGTGCAATATCCGGAAAATCATCCCAGATCCTGTGCTTCAGATCATCGAATGATTTAATATCCCTGTAATGCTTTCTGCCAGTGCCTGTCACCTCTGCAAGGACGCCGAAGAATAATACGTTTATTTCCATTAGAATACTTTTACATCCCCCNGCCCCCTTCAAAAGGGGATTTATTAGTTTTCCCTTTATTCCGTTAAACCTTTATGCCGTTATGCTATTTAATGTGCCTCAAGCCAGTTTTTCCCGGTTCCGCAGTCAACCTTCAGCGGGACATCAAGTTTTAAAGCATCCGACATTTCCTGAACCACCATTTTCTTAAGTCCCTCAAGTTCACCGGGGACTGCCTCAAAAATAAGTTCATCATGAACCTGAAGTATCATTNTTGAACTATATCCTTCATTTTTCAGATTTCCGTGGATTTTCACCATCGCAATCTTAATTATATCTGCTGCTGTCCCCTGTATTGGGGCGTTGATTGCATTTCGTTCGGCATTTCCCCTTACCACCTGATTGCGTGACTGTATATCACGGAGGTATCTCCTCCGACCCAGCATTGTTGTTACGAATCCCAGATCTCTGGCTTTTCTTATGCTTTCATCCATATATCTTTTTACGCCCGGATAAGAATTGAAATACCCGTCGATAAGATCTTTTGCTTCCTTACGTCCGATTGTAAGCCTTTCGGAGAGCCCGAATGAAGATATTCCGTAAATTATTCCAAAATTGGCTGTTTTGGCCCTGCTCCTCATCTCCTTGGTAACTTCCTTTATTTCAACACCAAAGATCTTTGAGGCTGTAGCTGCATGTATATCATTTCCCGAAAGAAAATCGTCGATCATGTTCCTGTCTCCGCTAAGGTGAGCCATCAACCTGAGTTCGATCTGTGAATAATCGGCCGACAGGAAAATTCTCCCCTCCTCCGGGACAAATGCCTTTCTGATCTCCCTTCCCCTCTCATCCCTTACCGGAATATTCTGTAGGTTTGGATTATTCGAACTGAGCCTGCCGGTTGATGCAACTGCCTGGTTATATGAAGTATGAATCCTTCCGGTTCTTTTATCTACCAGCAGAGGAAGTGATTCAACATAAGTTGACAGGAGTTTTTTTAGTCCGCGGTACTCAAGAACTTTATTTATTATCGGGTGCCGTCCTGCCAGCCTTTGTAAAATTTCCTCACTTGTATTGAATTGCTTTGTTTTTGTAATCCTGGCTTTGTCATCAAGTTTCAGACGGATGAACAGAATATCGCCAAGCTGTTTTGGAGAAGATATATTGAATTCTGTTCCGGCCAGAGTGAAAATTTCAGTTTCAAGTGAGATAATATCCTCACGAAGGCCGGTGGAAATTGCCTTCAGATTTTCCTGATTCAGCCTGATACCAGTTCTCTCCATATCTGCCAGAACTCTTATGAGAGGCATTTCTATGTCATCAGCAAGGGCAGATAAACCTTCCGACTTTAATCTCGGCTGAAATACATCCTTAAGCTGGTATGTCACATCGGCATCCTCAACTGCATATTCTCTTATCTGTTCAACGGGAACCGATCGCATATTCTTCTGGTTAACACCCTTTTCCCCAATAAGTGATTCTATGTGAACCGGACTGTAAGAGAGATATGTTTCGGAGAGGAGGTTCATATTGTGCCGCATATCAGGCTCGAGCAGATAGTGAGCTATCATGGTGTCAAANAGAGTGCCTTTCACTTCTATACCATAGTTTGCAAGGACCTGAATGTCAAATTTCATGTTCTGCCCTATCTTTCTGATACCCTGATTTTCAAAAAGTGGTTTTAGGATTTTAAGTTTCCCAACTGTTTCATCCTCTGATCCGGGAAAATGAACCAGGAAGCCTGAACCCTTATTCCATGAAAATGAAATGGCAACCAGTTCTGAATCGAGAGGATTTATACTTGTCGTTTCAGTGTCAAAACAGATCTCAACCCGTTTCATTGCCTTCACGACAAACTCCTCCAATTCTTTTGGGGTTTCTAAAACAAGATACTCATGAGGAACCGATTCGATCGTTGCTTTTTCAACAGAAGGAGAAACCTGTTCATCATCAAACAGGGTGCCCTGGGCCAGACCGGGTTGGGAAACAGTAACATTTTCTGTCACTGCCTGCTTATCCATTTTTGCTATTCCATTAAGAATTTCCGCAGCAACAGTTCTGAATTCAAGCTCATTAAAAATGCTCTTAAGTTTTTCAGGATCAGCTGTTTCAAGAATGAGTTCATTTTCCTTAAGCTCTACCGGGACATTCAGATCAATTGTTGCGAGCTTTTTTGAAAGCTCAATCTGTTCTCTGTTATTTTCAATAATCTCTTTCAGCTTCCCTTTAAGCTGATCGGTGTGCAAGAACAGTTCTTCAACCGATCCGTATTCCGAAATCAATTTCATTGCTGTTTTGGGTCCGACCCCCGGAGCGCCCGGAATATTATCAGCGGTGTCTCCCATAAGTGCAAGAATATCAATTACCTGTTCAGGCCGCTGAACTGAAAACTCGCGTTTCACCTCTTCAACGCCCCATTTAACTGATTCGTTACCGCTTCTTGAAGGTTTAAACATGAAAATATTATCGGAAACAAGCTGGGCAAAATCCTTGTCCGGGGTCATCATATATGTAACAAATCCCTTCTCTGAAGCTTTTTTTGCAAGTGTTCCNATCACATCGTCGGCTTCAAAGCCCGGGTAATCGATAATTGGGATTTTATAGGCTTCAATAAGTCTTTTGATATAGGGGACGGCTTTTTTAATGTCTTCCGGAGTCTCATCCCGGTTAGCCTTATAATCTTTGTACATATCATGCCTGAATGTTGGGGCGGACGTATCAAAAACTACTGCAATATGAGTAGGTTTCTGTTTCTGAAGGACCTCTCTGAGAGTCAGGAGGAATCCGAAAATCGCAGAAGTGTTCATCCCCTTTGAAGTGATCCTGGGGTTTTTTATGAATGCATAGTACGATCTGAAAATGAGTGCGTAGGCATCCAGCAGGAAAAGTCTTTTTGATTGATTTTCTGACATATTGAGGTTATTCATTATCCGAAGCATGCCATTCTGCAAAAGAGGAGGCNGTTTCATAAAGCTTTAAACTATGCAGGGTTACGTTTCCCGGCAGCAGCTTTTTTATTCTAGAAGCGAAATCTGCGACCAGGTTCTCACAGGTGGGTTGATATCCTGTAATTACAGTATTTCCGAACATTGTTTTGAAAGCTTCCAGTTTCCCCCTGTCGTAACTTGCCGATACTGCAAGAGCATGGTCAAACACACTTATTATCTCTTTTTTCACAATATCTTTTAGATCGGTAAAATCTATAACCATTCCGTTTTTAGGATCCGCCGGATCATCTGAAGGAATTCCTGAGATTGTAACAAAAAGCCTGTAAGAATGGCCATGAACATTTCTGCAGGGTCCGTCATAGTTCCATAGGGCATGAGCCATTTCAAAAGAAAACTCCTTTGTTATCCTGATAAGTGGTGCCATTGAACTGTTTTAAATAAACAATCACAAATTTAACCAACTTCCCTGAATAAAGTTTTTTTAAACCCTCTTGTTAATGCAATAATGCAATATTTAACATGTTATTAACAGCATGCAGATATATTCGTATCTTTGCCTTAATTAAAAAATTAAATCATACCGTGCAGATGGAAAAAAATATTATCCCGCTTACTTTTCCTGCATTATTCAATGAGACTGTACGGAAATACGGCAGTTATAACTCTTATGCTTTTGTTGGTGAAAGGCCGAAAACCTGGGACGAATCCTCAAGGGAGATCAGTGCGCTTACGGCTTTTCTTGAAAAAGCAGGTATTAAACCCGGAGATAAGGTAGCCCTTCTCAGCAACAATGCGCCTAACTGGAGTAGTGCATTTTTTTCAATAACCTTTATGGGAGCCGTTGTTGTCCCCATTTTGCCTGATTTTTCAGCAACAGAGGTGGGCAATGTTCTGAGCCATTCGGGAGCCAGGGCAATCTTTATATCATCATCACAGCTGACAAAGCTTGAAGAGTATAAATCCGAAGAGCTTAAGACCGGAATTCTAGTCGACGACTTCTCGGTTCTCTTTTCCGTAAACAAGTCTCTTGCTTATGATCCGTCTACCCGTCCCGAAAAAATATATGATGTAGCCGAAGATGACCTTGCATCAATTATATACACATCGGGGACCACCGGCCGCTCCAAGGGTGTGATGCTTACTCACAGGAATATTTCCTTTAATGCCATGAAGGGCTTGGTTATTCAGCNCATTGATGAAAATGACAGGTTCCTTTCAGTATTGCCTTTATCTCATACTTATGAGAATACTCTCGGACTGATGCTTCCTGTTCTGGGAGGAGCTTGCGTATACTATCTAAGAAAACCTCCGACGCCAGCAGTTCTTATTCCGGCAATGGCTGAGGTTAAACCTACAGTAATGCTGACTGTGCCGCTAATAATGGAAAAGGTATATTTTAACAAGATCCTTCCTTCCTTCACTGACAAAAAGCTACTTAAGATCCTGTATAAAATACCCTTAATAAGAAAGAAACTAAATTTGGTTGCTGGGAAGAAATTATATAAAACCTTTGGCGGGCATCTGAAATTCTTTGGCATCGGCGGTGCGAAGCTAAACAGGAGTGTTGAGAAATTCCTTCTGGAAGCAAAGTTTCCGTATGCTATCGGTTACGGGCTTACAGAAACCTCACCATTGCTTGCAGGGGCAAATCCATCGAAATCAGTTTTTGATTCAACGGGACCTGCAATTGAAGGAATAGAACTTAAAATAAACAACCCCGACGGCAAAACCGGGGAGGGCGAGATATGGGCCAGAGGTCCAAGCGTAATGAAGGGATACTACAAAGAACCGGAAATGACAAAAGAGGTTCTTACTGACGATGGCTGGTTCAAAACCGGAGATCTTGGTGTTTTTGATTCACGCATGAATCTTTACATAAAGGGAAGACTCAAGAATATGATTGTGGGTGCCAGCGGAGAAAATATTTATCCCGAGGAGATAGAATCGGTTATAAATAATTTCAGGTTTGTCGTAGAATCACTTGTTATTCAGCAGAAAGGCAAGCTGGTAGCCTATGTGCACCTGAATATGGAGGAGCTTGAAAAGAAATATCAGATCCTTAAGGAAGATATGAGCCGCCAGTATGAGGAGAAAAAGGAAGAACTGCTTCTTGAACTCCAGGAATACGTCAACTCAAATGTAAGCAAATTCTCCCAGATCAATAAGGTTATTTTGCAGCCGGTACCGTTTCAGAAGACGGCTACACTTAAAATAAAGAGGTTTTTGTATACTTAGCGAACCCCCCTCTGGCAGCCATCTGGCGGGCATCTCCCCCAAGGGGAGATAATCCCGATACCTATCTGACAGCTTCCTTAAACCTCTTGCTGACTTCTTCCCAGTTTACCACATTCCAGAAAGCCTCAACATAATCCGCCCTCTTGTTCTGGTACTTAAGATAGTAGGCATGTTCCCACACATCAATAGTCAGCAAAGGTGTTCCCCTGACAGGGGATACATCCATGAGAGGATTATCCTGGTTTGGTGTGCTTCCGACAGCCAGTTTTTTATCAGCCGTGACATAAAGCCATGCCCAGCCGCTTCCGAATCGTGTCTTTGCCGAATTGCTGAAAAGTTCCTTAAATTTCTCAAATGATCCGAACTCCCTGGTCAGTGCAGTTGTCAAATCTGCTGACGGACCAGCAGANTTAGGTGCCAGATTATTCCAGAAAAAGACATGATTATAAAAACCGCCTCCGTTGTTCCTTACCGCATCTCCTGCTTCAGAAACCTTTGAAAAAATCTGTTCTATTGTGCTGTTTTCAAGGTTTGTGCCCTTAATGGCCGCGGTGAAATTATTGAAGTATGCACGGTGATGCCTGTCATAATGGATCTCCATTGTACGCGCATCAATATTAGGTTCNAGTGCATCATAGGCATAGGGTAATGCCGGGAATACATGAATATCAAATTTTTCCATTGTATTATTTTTTAAGTTTTTCGGCTCTTCGGCAAATGATTTTGCTGCATATAAAAACCCCATTATACCGAGACCCATGTTCTTTAAAAAGACTTTTCGTTCCATCGAATTAAATTTTAGAGTTAACAACAATTTATTTGTTTTGTTCAATTTACATTAAATAATTTACAGGGATTGTGATTTTGAAGGCTTTTTGAATCTTTAAAAAAAATTCATACTTTTATAGGAACGATTTTCCTGTAACTAATTAACTCTAAACCTGTTCAAAATGTTAAGAAAAAGGCAGACAATCTTCCTGACTCTATTTTTAATCGTTTTAGCCGCTGGTTCCTGCGGCAAAAACAAAAAAACACCAGAAAATATTACTTCAATGGAAAAATCTCTTATTGAGGTCTCAATTGGAGGAATGTCCTGTACCGGTTGTGAGCAGACAATTCAGTCAAGAGTTGGAATGCTCGAAGGAATAAATTCGGTGAAGGCTTCATATGTTACCGGTAATGCAATTGTTGAATATTTTCCCGGGATAACTGACACTGTGAAAATAAAAGCCGCAATTACAGGTTCGGGATATACAGTTAAGAACTTTAAACCTGTTGCTGAATGAAAAAAATCACAACGATTGGAAGAATTCTTTTTGCTCTTCCTTTTGCAGTCTTTGGAATCAATCATTTTTTGATGATGGACTACTACATGGGGATGCTGACTTCCTTTATTCCCAAAACAGGATTTATAATGATCCTGACAGGTATAATGCTGATACTGGCAAGCATAAGCATCATAACAAAGAAATTTGTCAAAATTTCGACTTTACTTCTTGCAATGCTACTTTTTGTTTTTATTGTCACTATACATTTACCGCATCTTATAAACGGCGTCGACACCACTACCACCCTGATTGCTCTATTAAAGGACGTATCTCTGATGGGTGGCTCACTTATGATAGCCGGCATATATTCTGAGAAAGAAAATCTGGTTAAAAACAGGTCATAATAATTATTGCACGTATCAATGAGTCAATTTAAACTGTTTCTTGCACTTGCCCTTTTCCTGACATGTACTAAATCCTATACTCAAACCACACTGTTCAACCAGCAGATGCAAATAGGATTTGAAGAAAAGCAGGGACAATATGCAGATCTGACCACAAAGCTGGTCAATGAGTCAGGTGATACTATACTTCTCAAGGAAGTTTTAAACAAACCAACTATTCTGAATCTGGTTTATTTTAATTGCCCNGGGACCTGCAGCCCTTTGATGTGGGGGATCTCCAAATTCATTGATCAGGTCGATCTCAAGCTTGGCAAAGACTACGATGTTATTACTATCAGCTTCGATCCAACCGAAAGGATTGACCTGGGAATTAAGAAAAAAGCCAGTTATTTAAGTACGATGAAGGACAAGGAGTCGGCAAAAGAGTGGCGTTTTTTTGTTTCTGACAGCACAAACATTTCCAAATTAACAAAATCCGTTGGATTCAACTATGAAAAGGTCAATGATCAATATGTTCATCCAACAGGACTTATAGCGCTTGCTTCTGACGGAAAGATAGTACGTTACCTCAGAGGCATTGACTTTTTACCCTTCGATATTAAAATCACGATGGTTGAAGCAGCAGAAGGTAAGATAGGTCCCAGCATAAACAGGCTGCTTGCAATTTGTTATTCCTATGATGATCAGGGTAATCAGTTTGTTTTTAATGTGACCAGGGTTGCAGCAATAGTGATTATGTTTTTTGTAGTCGTGATATTTCTGGTTCTGGCATTTTCCAGGGCAATATTTAAAAGGAAGGCAAAATAGATGAATACTCAGAAAGAGTTTGGAGAGCCCGGCTATCTTGATTATAAGGGAAGATACAAAGGTCTTTTCTCCTGGATTTTTTCCACCGACCACAAGAGGATAGGCTTATTATACCTGTTTTCAATACTGTCGCTCTTTGCAATAGGAGCCACCCTGGGTTTATTGATGAAATTTGAACTTATTGCCCCGGGCAAAACCATAATGGGCCCTCAGGCCTATAATGCTTTCTTCACCCTCCATGGGATTGTTATGATATTTGCCGTTGTCATACCAGGGTTGCCTGCCGTATTTGGTAATTTTCTTCTACCTATAATGATCGGGGCAAAAGATGTTGCATTTCCAAAACTCAATCTTTTTTCCTGGTATTTGTATGTAACAGGTGTAGTTCTGGTTATTATTTCCCAGTTTGCAGGAGACGGACCTCCTGATACAGGATGGACATTTTATGCGCCATACAGCTTCAGAACTACCGGCACCATGCTCCCGGCGGTATTTGGTGCATTTGTTCTGGGTTTTTCATCGATTCTTACAGGTTTGAACTTCCTTGTAACAATACACAGAATGCGTGCACCGGGTATGACATGGCTTAAAATGCCATTATTCCCCTGGTCGCTCTATGCTACCGCATGGGTCCAACTGCTTGCAACTCCGATCATTGGAATAACCCTCCTGATGGTTGTTGCCGAAAGAACATTGCATATCGGATTTTTCGACCCTTCACTGGGCGGTGATCCACTTTTGTATCAGCATCTGTTCTGGACTTACAGTCATCCGGCAGTCTATATTATGATATTACCTGCCATGGGAGCAATATCTGAGATCATAACCACTTTCTCACACAAAACAATATTCGGCTATAAATTCATGGTTGTTTCTGTCCTGGCGATTGCTTTTGTCGGCTATTTCGTCTGGGGACACCATATGTTCACTTCCGGAATGAGCGGAACAGCACTTTATACTTTTTCCCTCCTGACTTTTCTTGTTGCTATCCCCAGCGCAATAAAAGTATTCAACTGGATATCGACAATGCACAAGGGTTCCATTGATCTTCAGACTCCATTCTACTGGGCAATAGCTTTTATATTTGTATTCATGATCGGCGGGTTTTCAGGACTTATCCTTGGTTCACTTGCAGCAAATGTGCATCTGCATAATACCAATTTTGTTGTTGCTCATTTTCATTTTATAGTATTCGGCGGTACCGGGTTTGCTTTTTTCGGAGCGATGCATTACTGGTTTCCAAAAATTACCGGAAAAATGTATGATAAAACATGGGCCAACATAGGTCTGATTCTCTTTTTCATTGGATTCATAACCCTGTATGGTCCGATGTTTTACCTTGGATTTAAAGGGATGCCAAGAAGGTATTTCGATTATGATGAAGTATTTCATGCCGGTAACATTATCTCAACCATGGGGTCCTGGGTTTTGTATTCCGGACTTGCAATTATTATTATTAATCTGTTTGCTTCATTAAAAGGCGGAGCAAAGGCTCCTTCTGATCCCTGGGGAGGAAAGACTCTGGAATGGACAATTCCTTCACCTCCGCCTGTTGAGAATTTTACTGAAACTCCTGTAGTTACAAAGGGACCTTACGACTATAAACAAGTATGACAGCAGAGATACATCGCGACGATCTGGCATCCAAAACAGGAATGTGGTTATTCCTGTTTACCGAAATGCTGTTATTTGGAGGTTTGTTCGTTGTATATACAGTTTACAGGTATAGAAATCCTCAGGCATTTCATCTTGCAGCTGAAGAGTTAAGTGTTTTTATCGGGACAATAAATACAATTATTCTGCTGGTGAGCAGTACGACAATCGCAATGTCCATTACTGCGATTCAAAAGAAAAACAAGAAGCTTGCTCTTATGCTCATTGGCATTACAATACTCCTGGGATTGGCTTTCCTGGCAAACAAATACTTTGAATGGGGCAGTCATATCAGGGAACATATTTACCCCGGGTCCCCGGTATTAACTCTTCGGGGCCATGGGGATGTTCTTTTTTATGGTTTGTACTTTTTTATGACCGGGCTCCATGCACTACATATCATTATCGGACTTGTCTTTATCGGTTTCATAGCATCAAAAATTATGAGAAACAAAATTGACTCGGGAAATTATGTTTTGCTTGAAAACAGCGGCCTTTACTGGCATCTGGTTGACCTGATATGGATATTTCTGTTTCCTTTATTTTATCTTATCACTTAATTTTGGCGGCAAGAATGGAGAATGAAACGAATCATATTATTCCTTACAGAACTTATCTCTATGTACTGGCAGGTCTGATAGTTGCGACATTGACATCAGTAGCTGTGACACAGATTTCGCTGGGTACGCTTACAGTCGCAATCGCTCTTTTTATAGCCGCTCTTAAATCATCATTTGTTTTACGGATCTTCATGCATCTTAAATATGAAAACAGGATGTTTTCAGCAGCAGTAATAGCTGTTACCATGCTCATTGCCGTCGTAATAATAATAACTCTTCTGGATTACCTTTTTAGATAACAAGTATGTATTCAACCACTGCAACGGATGCTTCAAATTTTGTGTCCACCTTCAATACATCATTTTACTTTATTGCAGGTATATCACTGTTATTGCTGATAGGGCTTACTGTAATTATGCTCTATTTTGTTTTCAGGTATAATAACAAAAAAAATAAAGTTGCTGTCCAGAATGAAGGGAACACCCGCCTGGAGATTATATGGACCGTCATTCCCATTCTTCTGGCTATTGCAATGTTCTACTATGGCTGGGCNGGGTGGAAACCAATGAACAAGGCCCCGAAAGATGCTCTTAAAATAACCAGTGTAGCCAGGATGTGGAGCTTTTCTTTTCAATATGAAAACGGAAAGCAGAGCCCCGATCTTGTTATTCCGGTAAATACTCCTGTAAAGTTAAATTTAGTCTCCCTGGATGTTATCCATAGTATTTTTATCCCTGCGTTCAGGGTAAAATCAGACATGGTACCAGGAAGAGAAAAGATGATGTGGTTTCTTCCCCAGACAGTTGGTGATTTTGATCTTTATTGCTCAGAATATTGCGGTTTAAGGCACTCCTATATGAATGCAACTGTCAAAGTCCTTTCAAACGAAGACTATACTTCATGGTATGCTGATTCATCAAAAGTTATCACAGCAACCGAAGAGTCGGTGCCCGGTGCTGAAGGGCTGAAAATAATGATTAACCAGGGTTGTAATGCCTGCCATTCTTCAGACGGGACCAAAATCGTTGGTCCAAGTTACATGAATCTCTATGGAGAAAAACAGGTTGTGATAAGAGAGGGAAAAGAGGTTACAGTTACAGTGGACGATGAATATATCAAGCGTGCCATAAATGATCCCAATTCAGAAATTGTAAAAGGATATCCGAAGGGACTCATGCAGAGTTATAAAGCAACATTGAGTGATGATGACATTTCAAAGATCATTGAATATATGAAATCGCTTAATGACAAGTAGCCCGGGAAATAAACTCAAGTATTACCTGCAACTATGTAAGCTGAAAATAATGATTCCGGTAAGCCTTACAGGCTTCACCGGATATTTTATTTTTGATCCGCGTCTTTCATTTAAAATAGTAAGTGTCAGTATCGGGATACTTTTTCTGGCAATTTCTGCATCTGTTCTTAACCAGATCCAGGAAACTGGCTCTGACAGGAAAATGGAAAGGACTCAAAAACGGCCACTTCCATCAGGAAATATCAAACCACGCCAGGCACTATTATTTTTCTCCTGGAATCTTTTTGCAGGTATGGCTCTCGTATATTTATCTGGAAATCTTACAGCGGTTCTCATTGGCTTAATTGCAATTGCATGGTATAATGGAATATATACTTATGCTAAGAAATTAACCGCGTTTGCGGTGGTTCCGGGGGCACTGACAGGAGTATTCCCTCCTCTGATCGGATGGGTGGCCGCCGGAGGAGGTCTTTGGGATAAACCTATCATTTTTCTTGAATTTCTCTTTTTTACAGGGCAGATTCCGCACTTCTGGCTTCTCATTCTGAAATATGGTGAGGAGTACGCAAATGCCGGCCTGCCAAGCCTTACAAGAATTATGAACAGAACCCAGATCGGGCGGCTCACTTTTACCTGGATCCTAACTTCTGTGATTGCAGCAATCTTCCTGTGTTATTTTGAAATAATTCAAACCAAATTGATAGTTGGTATTCTGTTGATAGCATCAGGAATTCTAATATGGCAGTTCTCAGAATTAATAAGACAATCCGGCAATAAGAATTTATACAGGAAATATTCAATACTCCTTGATTCTTACTTTCTTCTGGTGCTGATCCTGCTGATCTCTGACAGGATAATACTGTAACGGCCGGAGATGATTACATTCAGTGGCAAATCATCATTTAAACAGATGATTTATGCTTTCATCCAGATATGGATGATTCGGAGGTATTAATTTAGCTTTACTGAGTGAAACTCCAACTACTAAAGAAAATAATCCGGCGTACCCAAGGAACAAACCTGCTTCAATCCACCCAAATCTTAACGAGCCGGTTGTTCCGGGAATCACCTGACCAAAAAGGTCAAGGTACTGGCCGATTATCAGGAATAATATAACAGCAGTAATCACAGTCATATTCCTGCTGGTTTTCACAGGAAGCAAAATAAGGAAGGGGATTGCCCAGTTACTAATTATCTCGAGGAAAAAGAGAACTTTCCATCCTTCCTTCCATCGAACGAAATAATAGATTGTTTCTTCAGGAATATTTCCATACCAGATTATCATAAACTGGGCAAACCAGAAGTATCCCCATACTATCGAAAGCATGAAGATATATCTTGCCAGGTCATGCAGATGGTATTTATTGATAAAAGGGAAATGCCCCTNTTTATAAAGCACAAATATTATAAGTGCTAAGATTGATACGCCATGCAGAAAAGAGGCAACAACATTTTTAAGTGCGAAAATGGTACTGTACCAGTGAACATCGATGGACATAATCCAGTCAAATGCCGCAAGGGAAAAGGTAATTGCAAAAACAAAAATAAAGATTTTTGAGTATAGCTCACTCTTATTGAATAACGATAGGATCTCTTTCTGATTGGTTGGATCAGTCTGATCTTCCTTAATAGATATTCTCCTTAAAATACTTGTTAAAATGACCCATAATGCAAAATAGATCAGCATCCGGGCAAAGAAGAAGGGGACATTCAGGAATGGTGATTTGTGCTGCAATAACTGATCATTTGGAATAGCTCCCTTATCTGACCAGTGATAAAGGTCGCTAAGTCCAAAAAAGATCAGCAGAAAGAAAACTGCTGCAAACGGAATATAGGCTGTCATAGCTTCAGGCACGCGTTTGAAAGCAGCTGACCATCCCGACTGGGAAATACTCTGAAGCGCCAGAAAAAATGCAGCTCCCATGGCCAGCGATAAAAAATAATAATTTACTATTAAATAATTGGCCCAGGTCCTCTCAGGATCAGTTAATACACCAAATAAAAAAGTACAAGCACCAATAATTATTAATGTCAGGGTAATTATTCTGAAGGTTCTGGATAATTTTGTCTGGTCCTCCATTATTTTGCCTTTTTTATTAGAATAATGTTCTGTCAATCTCCCGGTACCCTTCCATAGCTATTTCCCGATCCCACCGGCGGATGAAGTTTCCTTTACTTTTACCTGAAGCTCCCTGATGTGTAAAACAACTTTCCATCTGTCTTCTGTCCTTATCTGTGATCCATGTGCTCCCATCGATCCAAATCCAAGTGTTATACTATGAAAAATCTCTCCATCTTTCAGATTTTCTGCAGCACTTCCTGTCAGATTACGGGGTTTTAAAGGATAGAGACCGCTGGTAAACAGATTTCCATCACCTTCACCTTTATCACCATGACATCCTGTACAAAATGCCGAATAAACCGCTTTCCCTCTTGACAACGATCCGGCTGTCGGGGATTCAGGATTTTTGAGCTCTTTTCCTGCAAGCATGCGTGATTCCGGATCAATTGTAAAATTGAAGGGAGTAAAATCCCGTGGAACACTACCGGTAACCGGGACTCTCATAGTCAAACCATCTTTGAAATTTGGATTTTTTGAAAAAGTCTCATAAGCAGTGGAGTAAAACATGTCAGGAAAATAATCCCATCCCGTGCTGTTCCTGTTCCTGTCGCAACTGGTAAAAAATACTGCAATGAGAAGCAAAAAAACTGCTTTGACAATTTCTGCGGATATATAGCTTTTATTCATGCATAAATATTTTCAAAATCTTTATCATAAACTTCCACTGCACCATTTTCCTTCATAAGCGTTGTGATTTGCTCCGACTTTGAATTATCGAGCAAGTCAGTATTCACGACTATCACAAACTTATCATCAGTTGCCCTGCTGTCGAATATAGTATTCTCCCGGCCTGGAATGAGTTTCGACCTCGCAGAAAAAGCGGCAAGGCTTGCTATTGTAACTGTAAAAATTGTTATTACAATTGTAACTACAATAAATGACGGGAATGAATTGAAAGGCTTCCCCCCATAAACAATAGGCCAGTCAATTACAGAAGTGTAGTAAAGAAATGCAAGTACTCCGATAATTGCGAAAAGACCGAAGAAGTAAGCCGCTGTTGGCAGCCGGGATTTCCGTTTCAGCAGATGAAACACCTCATGTACCGGATATGGCGTAAAAACATCATAAATCTTGAATTCCTTTTTCTGCAGTGATTCAATGGAAGAAATAAATCTTTCCTCCTCATCGAAAATTCCTATTTTGAATACCCTTTTCATAACTGACCCCTGTTAATCATCTTTTTTGTTTCCGATGTGAGCTACACTCTTTACTTCACTTATTGCCATAATCGGAATATACCGGAAGAAAAGCAATATCCCTGCAGTGAATAAACCCAGAGTTCCCAGATATACACCTATTTCGATGTATGTAGGGTTATATGAAACCCAGTTTGAGGGAAGGAAATCTTTACTGAGAGAAGTGACCACTATATTAAACCTTTCAAACCACATCCCAAGGTTAATCAGAAGTGAAACTACAAGCAGTCCGACCCAGCTTCGCCTGACCTTCCTGAACCAGAAAAGCTGCGGGATCAAAGCATTACAGATAATCATTCCCCAGAACTGGAATGTATAATCGCCGGTAATCCTGTTCCGGAAAAATGTAAACATCTCATATTCATTTCCTGAGTACCATGCAATAAAGACCTCTGTTGTATAGGCAGTTCCCATTATAAGAGAAATAAAAACAAGTATCCTGGCTATTGCATCCATGTGATTATCTGTAATATAATCGGTAAGCTTGTATATCTTTCTCACAATTACCATAAGAGTCATAACCATTGCAAAACCAGAGAAAATGGCTCCTACAACAAAGTAGGGAGGAAAGAGGGTTGTGTGCCAGCCCGGTTCAATTCCGACTGCAAAATCGGTCGAAACTATTGAGTGCACCGATACGACCAGCACAGCCGCTATCCCTCCAAGGATAAAACTCAGGGATTCAAACCTTATCCAATGATGACTTGAGCCGGTCCATCCCATTCCAAAGAATGCATAAATGGCCTTTTTAATCTTCGACTTTGTCCTGTCGCGGATAGTCGCAAAATCAGGTAACATACCAAGGTACCAGAAAGAAAATGAGATCAGGAGGTATGCCGTGATTGCAATAAAATCCCAGAAGAGAGGAGAGTTGAAATTCACCCATAGCGGACCACGGGTATTAGGGTATGGAAAAATATAGAAGGCAAGCCACACACGTCCCATATGTAAAGCAGGGAACAGAGCCGCCGACATAACTGCAATAACTGTCATTGCTTCCGCTGCCCTGTTAATGGATGTTCTCCACCGCTGCCTCAGGATAAGGAGGAATATGGAGAATGCTGTTCCGGCATGTCCGATACCTATCCACCATACAAAATTTACAATTTCCCAACCCCATCCAACCGAATTATTTACGCCCCATGTTCCTATTCCCCGGGAAACCGTAATATAAATAGCATAGAAACCAAAAACAGCAGCAATTGATGCAAGCCCGAAAGCGACATACCACCATAATCCGGGAGAGGTCTCCATTGGGGAAAGAATCTCTTTTGAAATCTGACTGAATGTCTTATTACCCTCAACAAGCGGACCTCTGATTTTCCTGTTGTACATCTTCTTCCAGATTACTTATGATTTTGATTCTTCATCATTCCAGACCTTTGTAAGGTATCCCACTGACGGAAGAGTATGCAGCTCTTCAAGCAGATGGTAACGTCTTGGATTTTCAAATATCCCCGATACTTTACTGTTCCTGTCATTCAGGTTCCCGAAGATGATTGCCCCTGCCGGACAGGCCTGCATGCATGCAGTTTTTATTTCGTTATCCCTCAGGGTTCTGTTTTCAAGCTTTGCCTGCAGTTTTTTCTCCTGTATGCGCTGAACGCAGAAGGAGCATTTTTCAACCACGCCCCTCTCTCTTACAGTTACATCAGGATTTAAAACCATTTTCCCGAGATCTGATGCAGTATTAAAATCAAATGCTTTATTGTTTGTATACCTGAACCAGTTGAACCTTCTTACCTTATAAGGGCAGTTATTTATGCAGTACTTTGTTCCGATACAACGATTGTAGGTCATCTGGTTCAGTCCTTCGCTGCTGTGATTGGTCGCTGAAACAGGACAGACGTTTTCGCATGGCGCATTATCACAGTGCTGGCAAGTGATGGGTTGGAAATAGACCTTAGGATCATCAGGTGTATCAGAGTAATACCTGTCAATTTTTATCCAGTGCATTATCCTTCTCCTCCTGACCTCTTCCTTTCCCACAACAGGAATATTGTTCTCAGCCTGACAGGCAATAACACAGGAGTTGCATCCTACACACAAATTAAGATCTATTGCAAGGCCCCAATGAAAACCATCATATTTCACTTCAGGATAAAGAGTTCTGTGTTCTGCCTCATACTGCTTATGAAGCTCATTGCCTGATTCTGCGTCGATCCTGTATTTGCTGAGGACTGTTTCCCTTACAATAGGTCTTCCTTCCATTGAATGATGTACCTGGGTCAGTGCCAGCTGGCCTGGTTTCAATGAATTTTCTATCTTATCNGTGATAAACCCGTAAACTCGGTTTCCTCCGTTAATGCGGGTAAACGGGTAAACATTTACACCCACATTATTTGCAACAGGTCCGGAGTTTTTATGCCCATAGCCTAAAGCAACAGAAACGGTACCCTCAGCCTGGCCAGGCTGAATAAAAGCAGGCAGAATGAGCCCGTCGGCAAGTTTAANCAGATGNCCTGTTTGTATACCAAGTTTTATTGCATCAGCAGGTGAAACAGCAGCCACATTGTCCCAGCAATGCTTTGAAACCGGGTCAGGCAATTCCATCAGCCAGGGATTATTTGCATGTTTTCCGGTTCCGAGAGCTACATTCTCGTGGAAAATAACTTCGAACCCGTCTGCTGCTTTGCTCTCAGNGGTATTCATGGCCTTTGCCAGCCCTTCCCCGTTAAACAAAACAGATTTACCGCCGGGGACTTCGTAACTGAATACTCCATTGCCAAGGCTCAGATTCCAGAAATCCATGAATTCTGATAAACCTGATTCCGGGAAAAACTCTTTTTCCCAGTTTGCCATCAGATAATCGTGCCAGGAAGTTGAATATCCCGNCCATTTTAAAAGTGAATCCTGAAATGAACGGGTATTAAAAAGAGGATTTATGCATGGCTGGCTCAGGCTGAGCTGCCCGGGAATTATTTCGGCATCATCCCATGATTCCAGATAATGATGAACCGGACATTCGAACTTAGCTTGACCGACTGTCTCGTTAAGAGAGCCTGAAATATTTACTGTAAGTTCTGTCTTTTTTAACCCGGTTAAAAACTTTTCAGAATCAGGGTAATCATATACAGGATTGATATTATACATAAACAATGCCTTTACCCTGCCGGCATTCATATCATTTACCAGTTCTTCTGTCCTTCTGTCAATGCCTGCCGAAATATTCAGATGTTCGTTCAGGTCGATGCAATCGTTGTAATTACCCAGAAGAGAATTAATGCCATTAACAATTATCTGAATTTCAACATTGTTAGTGCCCGACAGTACTATTGATCTGCCTTTTAATGCTAACAGGCTATCGGCAAGTTCTGCCAGATCTGACCTGCCTGTTACCCGGGNGAATTGCACAGCACCGGTTTTCGCAGCAATGCTGTTATACAATTCAGTCAGGAGTGATTTTTCTTCCGAAGGCTTTATTTTTATTCTTTTATCGGCATTACTTCCGGTAATGCTCAAACCTGATTCGAAATGGATGTGCCTGAGCATNTTTTTCTCAGCGATATCAGGGTTCCGGCGGGAGGCATACTTCTGGATAAAATGAACCGGCGATACCCATGTACCAAGAAAGTCGGCATTAAATGAAACAACATATCCGGNATTCTGAAAATGATAATCAGGAATNACAGCTTTCCCAAAGCATATCAGATTGGCTTCCAGAATAGCGGAATATGATACCGAATCATACTGCACCCATCTGAAATTTCTGAAACGGGATCCGAATTCATTGATAAGCTTAACAGTAGAGGGTGAAATTATAGTTGAGGTCAGNAAAACAATTTCACCTTCTGCTGAATTTATTTCTGCAAGGCTGTTTATAATCTGCTGGTCGGCAGTGTCCCATGAAACAGGTGAACGATCTGATGTGGGAAACTTCAGACGTGCGTCATCATACATACTCAGAACTGAAGCCTGTACTCTGGCGGAAGTCCCTTCCCTGTTAAATGACGAAAGAATATTTCCTTCAATTTTTATTGGCCTGCCATCGCGTGTTTTGACAAGAATAGCTGAATATTCATGGCCATCATAAAAACTTGATGCATAGTATAACGATTTGCCNGGAGTAATCTCAGGCGGGTGTATAAGGTATGGAATGGCTTTCTGGACCGGCCTTTTACAACTTGCTATTAATGCTGCAGAAGAAAGACTAAAACCGAAAACTTTCAGAAAATCCCTTCTGGAAGAATATTTTTTTAAGAAATCAGATTTAAATAATTGCAGAACATCGCCTTCGGTCATCACGTCCTTCTCAATCTCTTTACCGGCAACTATCCCCTGAAATTCTTCAACACTTTTCCAGTATTTTTTCATTATAATCTCTTTAATCTTAGACCCGCTTTTAATAATGGCATTTCATACATTCGGTGCCTCCGATTTTTTCGACAGTAACACTATCTGCTTCTCCTTTGCCAATTTTTTCTGATAATTCCCTGTACTCCGTATAAAACTTATTATTTCGGAAATTAACATTCCTGGTACGGTGGCAATTAATGCACCACCCCATAGTCAGCTCATTCGCAATTTTGATTCTGTCTGTTTTTTCGACTGTGCCATGACATTCGTGGCAGTTTAGTCCTCCTGCACCTGCGTGCTGGGCATGGCTGAAGAAAACATGATCAGGCAGATTATATACTTTGATCCATTCAATTGGTTTCAGTTCCTCAAAGTCTCTGATTACTTTGGCTATTTCAAACGCACCTGAGCGTGTGCCGTTTCGTACCAGAAGATGACAGTTCATACATACGTTTTCAGCAGGAAAACCTGCCGATTTACTGTAAGGGGCATAGCTGTGACAGTAAAGGCAATCTGTTCCATTCTGTCCGGCATGAACTGCGTGTGAAAACTTTACAGGCTGATCAGGGGCGTACCCGGGAGAGTGACCAATTGAAATGGCCCCTATAACAAGAGAGTAAGTAACAAAGATTCCTGCAGATGTCAGGATAAAGAGATGAATCCATCGCTTTTTCAATCTTTTAATGATTAAAAGATCAATGATTGAAAAAAGAAATAAAACAGAAGCAATTATGAAGAGGAAAAGATTAGTTATTACGGGTTTGTGCTGTTTTAGACCTGTAACAGTCAGCTTATCCATATAGGCTTTGATCAGCGCTATTTCTTCATTCGTTAATTGAAATCCTTTGTGCACCTGTGTCATCTTCTTCCCGGCAGGGTTGAGCAGAATCCTGCCTAAATCAGCCGCACTTTTATCGAGGTACTTTTTTGATATTTCAATGGCATCAGGGTTCCAGTTCAGAGTGTCGGAAAAACGGGTATTGTGACAATGGGCACAATTTATTGATTTATTATCCGTGTAGACCAGCCCATAGAAGAGTCTCTCCCCTCTTATAAGGGCTTCGGTATCAAAATCTCTTTTCCCGATGATGGCAGAATCTTTGACCTGAAAATAACTTGAATGGATCGGATTAATAAAAACCGCCAGGAAAAGGAAAATATACCGTAATCTTTCTACCGGAAAAGAATTATGCATCAAAGGTAAATTTTAGAATATTTATATTTAATGATCAGAATTAAGCTGAAATCTCCCGACAAAATCCATCCAACTCAAAAATATGAAAAGGAATAAAATTATATGAATTAATCCCTGAATAATTTCAATCAAATTAATATTTGATACCCTAATTCAGTATTCTGATTCCGCTTTTCATGGTTAAGGAGTCCTTTTTTAGCATAATTTTTTTACTCGTTGATCGTTTATCTTATAAATAAAAAATAACTGGATATGAAAAAGCTAATCTCAATTTCTATTGTATTATTACTTTCAGTTGTTCTGATGCACAGCTGCAAAAAGGATAAAGGTGATCCTCCTCTTTTGCCGCCTGCTAATTCCATGACAATTGACTTCAGCAATTTTGAATCGGGCAAAAAAGGAGATAACTCAATTTCAATCCCAAAAGGAACCCAGAACAGTAATTGGGAGTTTGCCGCAGGTGCTGCCCTTTTATTTAAAGCTGTAATATATACTACTCTGGCAGTACCCGTTTACGCTTTTCAGGTGGCGACAGAGCAGAAGGCAGTCTACGTGGAAAACAGTACCTGGCAGTGGACCGGTAATGCCACTCTGCTGAATGTAACATACAATGCAAGGCTAACAGGACAGATTACGGCCTCAAATGTCGTATGGAAGATGTACATTACAAAAGAGGGGACCGGGGGTTTTGCCGATTTTCTCTGGTTTGAAGGCACCTCTGCATTAGATGGTAAATCGGGACAATGGAAACTTTATGAAAGCCAGCAGAATCCTGTGGAGATTGTAAGGATCGACTGGACAGTTGCAGGCACCAGTATTGGTTCGGTTAAGTATACCTATACCAAGGCCGGAAATCCATTTGCCAACAGCTCTATTGAGTATGGTCTGACAACCGGTACATTAAATGCATACTATACAATCTATTACTATAATGCCCAGTATGAGCAATTCTTTGATATGAATGTCCTTTGGAGCACAACACAGCACAATGGCAGGGTAAAATGCCAGAAATTCTTCGGCACTACTGATTTTTACTGCTGGGACGGTAATTATCTGAACGTTACCTGTCAGTAATATAAGGATTCTGCAATTTAAATAGCGATTGACAGATAAAATACCCCCCGTTTTTAATGGGGGGTATTTTTATCATCAATTTTTACTATTTTTCGCCCCTTAAATTTAAACGGACTATAATGTCAACAGGAAGAAAGGCTGTTCTTTTTATTATTCTAATCCTGATTGCTGACCAGATTCTGAAAATATGGGTCAAGACTCATATGGTAATCGGACAGGAAATACATCTGTTCGGTAACAGGGGGATGCTTCACTTCATTGAAAACAACGGAATGGCCTTCGGAATGGAAATGGGGGGCAAAGCCGGAAAAATCATATTGAGTCTTTTCCGTCTGGTTGCCATTTCTGGTATAGCCTGGTTCCTGAACTCCCTCATAAATAAAAAATCATACATAGGGCTTATTTTTGCAGTCAGTGCAATATTGGCGGGCGCTATAGGAAATATTATCGACAGTGCCTTTTATGGAATGATCTTCACTGAAAGCTACAGCCATCCTGCCATAATGTTTGGTCCCGAGGGAGGATACTCCTCATTTCTGCTGGGAAGGGTGGTCGATATGTTTTATTTTCCCATTATTAATACTACATGGCCTGACTGGTCACCCTTCAGGCCTGGGGAATCGCTAGTGTTCTTTCGTCCTGTTTTCAATATTGCTGATTCTGCAATAACCTGCGGCGTTCTGTCAATAGTGATTTTTCAGAAGAAAATGTTCAGGGATCTGAAATAAGGTCAGTTACCTGCAACAATCTCCTATGCAATTCAGAAGTGCAACAATACTGTCGTGTTTCAGATAATAATATGTGTTTTTCCCTTCCCGCTTCGACCCCAGAACTCCCTTGTCCTTTAATATTCCAAGATGATGCGATGCTGTTGATTGTTCTATTCCCATCTGATTATGTATCTCGGTAACGCTCTTCCTTTTGCCTGGTTCAAGACAACCGATGATTGATATCCGTACAGGGTGTGATATCGCTTTCAGCATTCCTGCTGCTTTTTCAAGGCTCTCCGGATTCAGATTTCTTATTTCCATTAATCAAAAATTTCTTCCAGCAAATATATTATAAATTTTGCTGNAAGGTTTGCCACAATGGTATTGCAGAGGNCTGCATTTTATAAATTGAACTTTTAATCCCTATTTTAGTATATTTGACGAAAATGCCCTAATGTCTGACCTGGGGAATATAAAGAAACCCGTAAAGGAAGAAATGGCTCATTTTGAAGCCTATTTCGGCAGGACAATGCAAAGCAAAATTCCCCTGCTGAAGATAATACTGAATTATATTTTCCGGCGTAAAGGCAAGCAGATGAGACCTTTGCTTGTATTCCTGAGCGCAAAGCTCAACGGAGAAATAGGTGAACCGACTTATGTTGCAGCAACACTGATTGAACTTCTTCATACAGCATCCCTGGTCCATGATGATGTTGTTGATAATGCAAACGAAAGACGGGGTGCTCTTTCAATAAATGCTCTCTGGAATTCAAAAATTGCAGTTCTTGTCGGCGATTATATGCTTACAAAGGGAATGCTAATAAGCATCGAAAAGAACAGGATCGACATGCTGGAACTGGCCTCCGAAGCGGTTAGATCAATGACTGAGGGAGAGCTTCTTCAGCTTCAGAAAGCAAGAAAGCTGAATATAAGGGAAGAAGATTATTTCAGGATAATNAAAGGTAAAACTGCGGCACTTCTTTCAGCATGTACTGCATGCGGTGCAAGGTCGGCAACCAGTAATCCTGATATTATTCAGCTTATGAAAGAACTGGGTGAAAGCATCGGGATTGCCTTCCAGATNCGCGACGACCTGCTTGATTATGAAGGCAACGGACTCACCGGAAAAATATCGGGAAACGATATCAGGGAAAAGAAAATCACACTGCCTCTGATATATTCTCTGGAAAAGGCATCGCTATCACGAAAAAGACATATTCTGAATATTATCGGCAATAACAAAAAATCAAGATCCGAGGTAGATGAGGTAATAAAATTTGTCTCGGAAAACGGAGGTATGGAATATGCAACTCTCAGGATGAATCAGTACCGGGATAAAGCTCTCGCAATACTTGATACCTATCCCGATTCAGAGGTTAAGGAATCGCTCCGGGCGTTTGTAAATTACACCGTTTCGAGGGATAAATAGATATACCCGNAACTCCCTGTTTTTAAATAATTATTACACAAAGTACTTCTGAGAAAGCTCAGAGAGACACGGAGAAAACACTTCTGAAATTTCAGACTTACGAGATCGTCCCGGCTTATTCAAGTACCTCCAGCCTGATCTTTGTCACCTTGGCCATATCGGAAATATAATATCTGGATCCGAGATAAAACAGAACTGTACCGATAAGAAGAGCAAACGGAAGAATGCTTATGGCAGTCTTAATGTTAGAAAGGTCTGATATTTTCCCTAATACTATTGGTGCAGTAAACGAGCCCANAAGATTCTGAACAGCAACGGCAATCGCATAAGATGTTGCGCGCATGCCCGGATGAATTACATCCTGTGTGACAGCTGCAGCTCCTGCTAAAAATGTCATTACCCAGGCACCAAAAATGAACAAAACAATAATCTGACCGGTTCCCTTAAACAAATATAAAGCAATAGAAAGCAATAAGGCTGAAATCAGGGTCGAAATAGTCGGAAACAGAAGCCTGGCATTGGTTTGCCTCTCCCTCCATTTATCAGTAATATACCCTCCAAGCGGGGCCCCGATAAGTGCTAAAAGCATCACTGCTCCCGCCAGCGTCCCTGCNAGCTTTGGCTCGATACTTAATTCAGATGCAAAATAAGTTGGTAGCCATACAATCATTGCGGTTGTTACAAAAACAATTGCAGCCATGCCGAAATAAGTAAAAAGTACAGAGGGCCTGGAAAGAAATTCTCTGAACATATCCTTTTTTTCCATTTTGATCTTTTGATTGCTCTTGTCCACGTATGATAGGTCAACTGTCTTATAATCTTTGACAAATAAGAATAATATGGCAACTATTAATCCCGGAATGGCAACTATCCCAAATGCATGCTTCCAGCCAAGAGATGCAGCAATAAGGCCGCCCATTGAGACTCCTATGGCGGACCCAATCGGGATTGATGCATTCCAGAATCCCATAATCCTGGATCTTTTCTCCAAAGGGTACATTCCTGAAATTAATGCTGTTCCACCGGGAGCGTATCCTGCTTCGCCAAATCCAATCAGTATTCTTGCCATGAACAGCTGCACATAATTTCCTGTAAAAGCACATAANGCGGTGGCAAGACTCCANACAATTGCCATAATTCCGATTGTTTTTGTCCTGGACCAGCGGTCAATCACCAGCGAAACGGGAAAAGTCAGGATACCGATTGAGAGGTAAATAATTGAAACCAGCCAGCCGCTTTGTGTAGCGTTAATCGCCCATTCTGCCTGGATAAAAGAGAACATGGAGTTTACAACCATCCTGTCAGCATAATCAAAAACATATAACAGGAACAGTAATAAGAAAACATAATTTGAATACCTTTTGGAGAAAAGATATCCTTTCTGATCTTCAGTGTTTTTCATAGGGGTTTAAATGGTTTTTCCTTTGACCAAGTAAATAAAAATTAGTTATTGTTTATGTTTTTATTGTAATTTTAAGTCTTTATACTTACTGGCAGCAGGAATAACCGGGGATTTTTTTACTATCCAAAATATTAAACAGATGACAACATTACGACAAATTGAGGAGTTTCTTGGATCCGGCCCAATAGCCATGGCCGGAGTGTCGCGTAATCCGAAAAAATTTGGCTATGCAGCTTTCAAGGAACTAAAGGCCAAAGGAATGAATGTTATTCCAGTTAACCCGCATGCTGAAGAGATCCTCGGAGAAAAAGTTTATCCTGATATTAAAAGTCTTCCTGGCAATGTCCACGGACTAATAATCATGACAAGCAAAGATCAGACGGCAGGAGTGATACGGGAAGCAAAGGAGAAGGGGATAAAACAGATCTGGATCCAACAGATGGCCGACAGCAAGGATGCACTTAATGAGCTTGAGGGATCTGGTGTTAATTTTATAACAAAAGAATGTATCCTGATGCATTACAAACCTAACAGCATTCACAAATTTCACGCTGCATTAAATAAATTGTTCAGGAGGTTCCCCAGATAACTTATAAGTTGTTGTTTACATCGCATAGTCTTTGCTCCATTCCTGCAAATTGACAATTATTGTATAACTCCGGCAAAAATAATGACCTGAGAAGTAGTGANCAGTTTCTNCTACCGGCCGTCAAGCCTCTGCCTGCAGCCGGGAAATATGATATTTTTCCNTCGCTCCGGATAAATGATAATCAAATCTCTTGCGGATTCGAATCGCTTGCAGGAAAAATCAAAAGGTTCAGGAGAGTCATCATTGATGGTTATGGTGGTGTTTTTTTTGATATTTTTCAGGATCGGCTCCATAAAATACTCACTAATGAAGGTTACAGGATCGCCTGGAAAAAGAGTTCCGATTTTTACAAGCCTGAAAGTCAGATCATTGAAATGACCTTGCCCTTTCTGGGCGGTGACGATCCGCTTTTCGGGAGAAGAACAACCCTTAACCTGGTAGATTATTTCATTCCGGAAAAGCTTGAATCAGTCCGCCCCGAAGAGGATTATGATATTAACATTCTGATTGGTCCGGGTTCATCGCTGGCGCATTGGGAAGGACTTTTAATCTATATCGATATCCCCAAAAATGAAATTCAGTACCGTTCGCGGGCGGGTACCATTTCAAATCTCGGAACAACAGTTGTGTCCGAACCGAAGAAAATGTATAAATGCTTTTATTTCAACGACTGGATTGTTCTGAACAAGCACAAGCAGAAAATTCTGCCTTCAGTAGATATATTTGTCGACGGTCAACGTCAGGAATTGCCTGTCTGGATTGAGGGTGCCGTTTTGAGGGAATCACTCAGGAATATGAGCCGGAATGTTTTCAGGGTAAGGCCTTGGTTTGAACCAGGCGCTTGGGGNGGGACCTGGATAAAGAATAANATCCCGNGGCTGAATAAAAATGTACCAAATTATGCATGGTCATTTGAACTCATAACTCCTGAAAACGGTCTTCTGATAGAGAGTTCTTCATTGCTCTGCGAGGTTTCGTTCGACTGCCTCATGTACCAGCAGGCAGAGGCTGTTCTGGGCGATTGTTACCAGGAATTCGGTACGGATTTTCCCATCCGGTTCGATTTTCTTGATACATTTGATGGCGGGAACCTATCAATTCAATGTCATCCCCGTCCGGTCTATATGAAGGATAATTTCGGTGAGAATTTTACACAGGAAGAGACATACTATATTCTTGACACTAAAGATAATGCCTCCGTTTTTCTGGGTTTCCGGGAAAATGCAGAACNCGAAAAGTTCAGAAAGGATCTTGAGAGCAGCTTTGAAGAGAACACCTCGCTCGATCCAGAAAAATATTTCCTGTCGCACGAGGTAAAAAAGCATGACCTTTTGCTTATTCCATACGGCACTATTCATGGTTCCGGGAAAAATAACCTTGTCCTTGAAATTAGCACCACGCCTTATATTTTTACATTCAAGATGTATGACTGGCAAAGGCCTGATCTTGACGGGAAACCCAGACCGCTGAATATTGACAGGGGAATGGCNAATCTCTTCTTCGACAGGAAAGGAGATTATGTGAATAAGAATCTCATTTCAAAGCCGGAGCTGCTTGATCAGGGTTCAGACTGGCAGATGTTCCGTCTGCCGACCCATGAAACTCATTCATATGAGATTCACCGTTATCATTTTAGAAGAACAATTGATATTGTGACGGATAATAAATGCCTGGTAATGAATCTTACAGAAGGCCAAAGCATAGGTATTGAAACAATGAACGGCTATAAGACATCTTTCTGTTATGCTGAGACTTTTGTGATACCTGCGATGGCTGAAAGGGTAAGAATAACAAACTATTCACAATTCGAAGCGGTGCTTGTAACAGCATTTATGAAGAAGGGGAACAAAGGGA